>Ga0209234_1000144_pt1 | contig 19882 bp, 17 predicted proteins | sample GraSoi013_1_20cm_2_FD_185816 | JGI IMG/M metagenome (GOLD analysis project Ga0209234, IMG submission 185816) | Grasslands soil microbial communities from the Angelo Coastal Reserve, California, USA - Sample 08_20_2013_1_20cm (SPAdes) (version 2) | ecosystem: Environmental > Terrestrial > Soil >... | reverse complement strand
TGCTGGGACGGCGCCGAACCGGTTCCCTGGCGGACATAAGCGCCGCGCAGCGTCTGGGTGGGCCGGCCGTCTTCTACCACCAGCACGAGCGGATAGTTTTTGTCGTTAACGATCTGTTTATTCTCCACCAGCTCGAGAAACCGGTTATACGGCACGTCTTCGACCGGTTGCATTCCGCCGCGGTAAAAGAGCATCGCCATCGCGATCAGACTAAAAGCGATTACAATGAGGATAACGCCACGCCAATTAAAATTGGGTTCGCTCCCGCGGTTTTTATTTTCTCTCTGCGAGTTGCGATCGAACTGAGCCATACGAAAAAACGGATTTTACAGGTTTAAAAGGTTACCATGAACAAATTGGCAATGCAAAATGGAGCAAGCCACGTGATTCGTGATTCGTTACAATGTTAAAATTGTCCATTAATGTTAAATGATTTGACGCGGCGGAGGTATTCTTCGTTCGGATTTCGTCATTTTGTCCCCGCTTTTATATTCGTTGCCGCGCATTGCGTCGCTCGCCCGTTTCGGGTAAAATTCGCCCCCTAATCTTTACATGACAGAGCTTGTCTCATCAGTGGCAGATAGGATCGATCGGGCCGTGCAGCGGGTAACTCCGCTGGCGTATCGGGTGCGTCGGACAGGGCGCCGTTGGATGCGCCGGGCATTGCGCAAGCCCCGGAGCGTCTCCGAAGGGCCAAATATGCTGCCGGTGTTGATCCAGGTTCTGGCGAGCTTCACCAAAGCGGATGGCGTTCTGCTCGAGGAAGAGATCGACTCAAGTCTTGGTTTTCTTCGGTACGATTACCCGGAGGCGGTTTACTCCGAGTTGCGACAATTATTCCGGCAAGCCCTTTACGAGCAGCAAGATCTGGCTGCAATGGCGCAAAAACTTGGCGTGCAACTTAGCGCGGATCGTAAGATCATGCTCGGAGTTCAGCTTTACGACCTGATTTCGCAAGCCGGTTTGAAGCAGGAACAAGTCGTCGCGTTCTATTCGTTCATGTCGCAAATGGGCATGGCTGCCCAGGCAATCGACATCGTTTACCAACTCAACGCATCGGAAGATTCCGACCCGTCGATCTATCAGCACGGCGCGTCTCCGCTGGAGTCGCTCTCCTTCGGTCCGGACGGGAAAGCCGATGTGACGCTTAAGAACCTGAACGAGACCGATCGATTGATGGCTTTTCGTTATCACGAACTCATTTTGCTGAAGAATTATAGCGACCAAAACGTGTCCGTGCGCGGCAGACCGTTAGTGCGTGGCGGTTTTTGCCGCATCTATCCGGGCCAGCGCATCCTGGTAGGAGACCAGGTGCTCAGCTATCAGGAGCTGGCGCAATATTTCAATGCAAAGAAGAACGTTTCGCTTCCACAGATTTTCATTCGTGTAAATAGAGATTCGGACGAAGTGGGATTGGAACGCTCGCGAACGCGTGAAAGCGCGCTTCGGGTCACTTTCGGATTGAAGGTTCGCGTCAAAGCGCTGCGTGATGTGGATGCGGAGCTCAACGGCGTGAAATTAAAAGCCGGCACACAGGTCGATGCGAGCCTGGAAGACCGGATCGTCTTCCACAACAACAGCGAGATGGATTTGAGCGATCTGCGCCGGCGCGCGCGAGCGCTGGGTGGCCGGTTCCAACTGAAGGCGTCCAAATCGGAATACCTGGTTTCGAATGATCCAAGCCGGCTGGAAGCCGATGATATTCTGCTCTCGCCTGGCACGAGTGGCGACGTGCTGCTGAAGATCTTCTGTGATTACGATCGCCGGGTCGGTCAACTGGAAGTGATCGAAGCGGATCGCCCGATCATGGTGGGTCACACCGTGGTGCGCACCACAGCGCCGCTCAAAGACGGAGATACCATTCGTATCGACATCGGCCAATTTCTGCGATGCAACTTTTCGGAACGAATCATCGAGGAAGAGCGCAACATCATCCGCACGCTCGAGGCAAACGAAATCACGCACCGCTTTGGGAAAGGCCAAATTGGTCTCGAGGGAATCTCCTTTAACATCGCGCGTGGTGAGCTGGTTTGCGTAATGGGTGCGAGCGGCTCGGGAAAAAGCACGCTCATGAGAGTGCTGGCCGGCCAACTGCAGCCTACGAGCGGGGAGGTGGTCCTCAATGGGCAATCGCTGTATGAAAATCTCGACGCCTTGAAGCACTACGTCAGTTATATGCCTCAGCAGGATGCGTTCGACGAACATCTCACCATCGGCGAAAATCTGCTGTTTGCGGCGGCGATTCGCGCACCACACCTCTCAAGGCGCGATCGCACCCGGCGTTTGGAGGCAAAGTTAGTCGAGCTTGGACTCGGCGAACGCCGGGATGCAGTGGTCGGCAGTCCGGAGAAGAAAACGCTGAGCGGCGGCGAGAGAAAACGCCTCAATATTGGACTCGATATGATTGGCATGTCGGACGTCTACCTGTTTGACGAACCGACTTCTGGCCTTTCCTCAAAGGATTCCGAGCACGTCATGGAAATTATTCGGAGCATGGCGCACAACAAAATCGTCATTGTTACGATTCATCAGCCCAGCTCGAAAATTTTCCAGATGTTTCATAAGGCGATCCTGCTCGACAAAGGTGGGCGCCTCGTGTTTTTCGGAGCGCCGTCCGACATGCTTCGCTATTTCGCTGAGGCGGAACATCAGCATCAGTTCGGGGCGGAATTGGGCGCGTGCCCATCCTGCGGAACGACGCGTCCGGAATTCATTTTCGATGTGCTGGAAACGCCGCTGCGCGATCTGAGTGGCGACATCATTTACGAAGAAAACAGCCGCGGCCATCTTGTTGCCGCGCGCCGTTATTCACCAGAATTCTGGCGCGACAAATATGAAGCGTTTCGCCTGATCCAGGACGTCAAACAGGTTTCCCTGCGCAAAGAAGCGCCGTCTGCATTACCCGCGGCGCCGGTGCAGAAAAAGCGGCTGCCATTTCGGTGGCACGATGAGTGGACACAATTTCGTACCGTGCTGCGGCGCGCTTTCGTAAGCAAACTGCGCAACCGCGCCAACCTGGTTATCACGATCGGAGTTTCGCCTGTGCTGGCGTTGTTGATTGCAACCATCCTGCGTTATTCGGAGAGCGGGACATACGATTTCGCTTCCGCTTATCACATTCCAACGTTCTTGTTCCTCGGTTTGATCGTTGCGATGTTCCTCGGCCTGACCAACAGCGCCGATGACATCATCCGGGATCGGCCGGTGCTGCAGCGCGAGCGGAATGTCAACGTTCGTTTATCGTACTACGTGGTCTCGAAGACACTCACGCTTGGAGTGTTTGCCCTCGTTCAGTGCATCCTCTTTGTCATGATCGGCAATTACATTCTGGAAATCCGGGGAATGTTTTGGATCGATCTCGCGATCATGTTTATGACCGCCATAGGTGGTGTTGCGCTGGGTCTGCTCATCTCTTCGCTCGTGGCCGACCCGAAGACAGCAGCAAACATCGTCCCACTCGTTTTGATTCCGCAGATCATCATGGGAGGCGCGCTCATCAAATACGAGGACATGAATCGGAACCTGGGTCTGCTTTATTCCCTTTCGCATTGGTTCTCAGAACATCCGAGCGCGGACAAGAACAGGAAGACGGAAAGCAAGCTGCAGGTTCCGCTTGTCTGTCAATTCATCGCCATGCGCTGGTCTTACGAAGAGATGATTGTCGCACAGGCCAAGCTCAATCCCCTGACGCGGCGGCAGGATCGCGCGCAACGCGAGATCGACCGGCTCGTGGCAGAACATCGGAAAGATCCTGAAGCAGATAAGCGCTTGGAGGATCTCAAGGAAACGCTCGCTCTGCTTTCTGGTCTCGAGGCAAAATCGGTCGGCGAATTGGATCACTATCTCGGGTTGGTCGATCAAGTCCTGAATGGCAAAAGGCCATTCGATCGCGCGCTTTTCAAGAACGCCAACGGCCCGATCACAGCCGAGCAAATTTACGTGAATCAAAAGGTGTCGGACCTGATGTCCAACGCCGAGATGGATCAGAGCGACTACCGCCGGGGTAACAAGCCGAACGTGTTCTTCGGCGCCCAGAAACGGTATTTCGGAATAAAGTTTGGTGTGTTTTTCTTTAATACAGCTGTTCTGATTCTATCGACACTTGGATTGCTTGCGCTGCTGCATTGGATTTTGCGGAGAGAACTTGAAGTGCGGAGAAGCTGAATTTCATGTGTAGGGCGGGCGCTCCGCCTGCCATTCCACGATTTGGCAACCGGTGCGGTTGCCCTACAACGCCGAGCGGGGTAACAAGAGGGATGAGCAAACCAAAAACAAAACCAGCCCGTCTCATTGTCGCCACCAGCGATACGGATGCCGACATGCTTTACGCGACGAAATTTTGGGCGCCCGATCCATTCATCTTTCTCGAACGCAACGGTAAACGCACGCTCGTGCTGAGCGATTTGGAAATCGATCGTGGTCGCAAGCAAGCAGACGCAGATGAATTTGTCATGTTCAGCGAGATCGAGCGCGAAGTACAGGGAAAATCTAAAAAAGCGCCGCTCTACGAAAAAGTTCTGGCGCATTTTCTTAAAAAACGAGGCGTACGTTCAGTAGTTGTTCCTGCAAATTTTGGGGTTGGATACGCGGAGGAACTCGTCGCAAACAAGATACGTGTCCGCGCGACAAACGGATTTTTCTGGCCGGAGCGCGAGGCGAAATCGCAAAAGGAAGTCGAAATGATGGGCCAAGCCTTGCGAATCACGGAAAAAGGACTCAAGCGCGCGATCGAAATTTTGAAAGCGTCCAAGCCGGGTGCCAGAAAACGATTGCGCTGGAACGGCAAAGCGTTGACTTCCGAAATCCTCCGCGCCGAAATTGATTCTACGATCTTGCGCGCGGGCGGCATTCCAACCGGCACGATTGTCGCCGGTGGTGACCAGGCGTGTGATCCGCATGAGCGGGGCTACGGTCCGCTTTTCGCCGATTCACTGATTATCCTCGATGTTTTTCCACGCGACGCGAAGACCGGATATTTTGGCGACATGACTCGGACGGTGTTGCGCGGACGCGCGAGCGAAGGCCAGCGTAAGGTTTGGGAAACGGTAAAATCCGGTCAAGCGCTGGCGTTGAAGAGAATCAAGGCAGGAGTTGATGGGATGACGATTCACAAGGCGATCCAGGAATTTTTCGCTAAACGGGGTTTTCCGACTGAGGTGCGCAGAGGCCGACGGGTCGGATTCTTTCATGGCACCGGGCATGGACTTGGGCTGGAAATTCACGAGCATCCGCGTTTACAGAAGGTTGTTCTAAAAGAGCGACAGGTGGTGACCGTCGAGCCCGGCCTGTATTATCCAGGACTGGGCGGCGTGCGGCTGGAAGATGTGGTTTTGGTCACCAAAACGGGTTGCAAAATTCTGTCTCGATTTCCAAAGCAATTGGAAATCTAGTATCGCCGCGCATATCCCGATGTCATCCCAAGCAAAGCGAAGGATCCCGCCTATGAGTTTGGCACACGCTTTGACTGTAGGATGATCCATAGTCCTGCGAGTGGTTCCTCGCTTCGCTCGGAATGACGTTGGAGGAAATGAACGAAGCGCCCGATTGAGCGTCTAATTTGTTCCAGCCAGTAAAGTGACAATTGACTTCGATACATTAAATTAAGCTCGGTATGTTTTATCCATACGGTTTCGGTTTTGGATCTCATTGGCTGCTATATATCGGCGTCCCGCTGATCATCGGGATTTGGGCACAGATACGGGTCACGAGCGCGTTTCGAAAATGGGGTGAGGTCCGCGCAAGCTCCAACATCACCGGCGCGGAATGCGCGCGTGAAATTCTGCAAGCGGCTCAGATCAACGATGTCGATGTTGTGGAGACGAACGATTTTCTTGGAGACCATTACGACCCGAGAGACAAGAAGCTGCACCTCTCCAGCAGCGTGTACAACACGCCTTCAGTAGCGTCGCTGGGCATTGCCGCACATGAAACTGGGCACGCGATTCAACATGCGAAAGCATATGCGCCGCTCAAAGCGCGAATGGCGATCGTGCCGGTGACAATGGTTGCGTCGCAATTGCTGCCGTTCATCATTATCGGCGGTCTTTTCTTCCGGATCAGCGGTCTGATCACGCTCGGCATCTATTGCTATCTGGTCTTGCTGGTCTTCCAATTGATCACGCTCCCAGTGGAATTCGATGCCTCCCGGCGGGCAAAAATCATTTTGCAGCAGATGGGCATCGTACGGCCCGGGGAAGAAGTTGTCGGCGTGAACAAAGTCCTCAACGCGGCTGCCCTTACATACATCGCGGCATTCATCGCTGCGCTGGGAAACTTGCTCTGGCTGATGTCGATCCGCGATCGGCGTTGATCGAGCGCACTAGTGGAAATGGATCCCGCTCTCGCCTTACCTGCTCGCCGTATTTCGGATTTGTTGTCGTCCGGTCTCGAGGCTCGTGCTAAGTCTAGACGCGAGACAATGGACCAGCCGCGGGTCGATCCAGATCAAGAGTTGGTAACGCGTACGCAATCGGGCGATGCTGGCGCCTTCGATGAACTGGTCATCAAATACACTCCGCGTCTTTATGGTCTCGTGTACAACATGACCTCGAACCACGAGGACACGAACGATCTGTTGCAGGATATTTTCGCCAAAGCGTACCGCGCAATCCGCGGGTTCCGCGGCAAATCTTCCTTTTATACGTGGATTCATTCCATTGCTGTGAATATGACGCTCAATTTTCTGAAGAAACGCGGCCGGCGTTTTCAACTGAGCCTCGATGATGTCGATGCCAGCATTCAAAACGACAAGGAGTTCCTGGAAAGCACGGCCACGAGCAGTCCGGTGCGCGAAGCAGACTTGTCCGAGCTGCAGCGAAGATTGAACGAGGCCATGATGAAATTGTCTGATGAACACAGAGCCGTGGTTACCATGTTCCATATCCAGGGGATGCCCCACGCAGAGATTAGTAAAATCTTGCGCGTCTCGGAAGGAACGGTACGTTCCAGGCTCTTTTACGCGAATCGGCAGCTACAGAACTATCTGGATGAATTTCGGAAAAATCCTGTTTCCTAATCCGCGCTGAAAAATGGACGAGTTTGACGATAACGAAATCGCAAGGCTGCTTCGATTGAAGCGGTACGAACAGCCGCCGCCCGGCTACTTCGAGAATTTCCTGCATGAATTTCATCGCCGGCAGCGCGATGAAATGCTCCGCCAGCCGTTGTGGCGCATCTGTCTCGAGCGCGCTCACGGTTTGATGCTCCGCCTTGATGTTCGATCTCTCGCCTCGTATCCAGCTGCCGTCGCAGCAGTCCTGGTCTGCGCCGCAGTAATTTCATTAAAGATTTATCAGCAACCGGAGACGGCTCGCGTCGCTCTCCAGAACCCGCCGGCTTTGTCGGTGCCGGCAAGCGCGGAAGGGGAATGGAGCCTTACATCTCCGGTGGCCACGCAGATTTTCAGGACGCAGCCGGTTCGCCGTTTTAATGAAAGCGCCCAGACTCACCAAGCCGCAGCCCCGCCGCGCTACGTGCTCGATAGCGTCCCCGTGAGTTATGAGCCGACTTTCAGATTTTAGGAACGGTGTAGTCCGACGCGGGTTGCGCGTCCCCGTATCGCAAGTTAAGAATCTGCGCCTCATTATGCCTCGTAAAGCCGCGTTCGCGCTGATTTTTTGCTTTAGCGCCAGTTCGCTCTTTGCGCAGGAGCAGGACGCCAAGAAAGGTGGCGATCGGGTCAAGGACACCTTTGAGCGCGTCATGGCGCAGGCGGAGTCGGCTACAGCAGTTAGCCATCAGGTGAAAGACGTCTTTGAGCGTGCTGCGAAGGCAGTGGTCAAGATTCATGGTGTCGATGAGCACAGCCCAATTTGCGGCACTGGGTTTTTCATCGATCCCACTGGGACTCTTTACACGGCATACACGGTTGGAGGCGAAGCGGGAAATTTCACAATTGAATTCGGCGGTAAGAAATATCCCGCGCGTCAGCTTTTGGCAGACATCCGCAGCGGGACCGCCATGTTGAAGATCGATGCGCCCACTCCGGCCCTGCCGATTGGAAAATCCGAAGGACTGGAAGTAGCAACTCCTGTCATTGCGGTTGGCTATCCATTGGACTTACCGGAGACACCAAATTTTGGGATGATCGCGGGATTCGATCGCAAATATCTCGGTCGTTTTTTCTCGACGACGCATCTGCGCGTTAACCTGCCGACACAGCGTGGGGAAGCCGGCGCGCCACTTTTGAACATGAAAGGTGAGGTCGTTGGCATTGTGGTCAGCAGTCTCGAGAACAACTCAGCGTGTTACGCGGTGCCAATCGAGGCAGCCGAAAAAATTCGGGGCGATTTCATGCGTTTCGGAGAAGCCAGACATGGCTGGATCGGGATCAATGTCACCATGGCGCGGCAACCAGTGGAAGGTTCGGTTGCGGAAATGAAGCAGATCATGGAAGACACGCCAGCCGCCCGTTCCGGAATCAAATCCGGCGACATTCTCCTGCAAGTCGGCAGGAAGAGAGTAACGCAGCCGGAAGATGTGCTGGATGCCTCGTTCTTCATCACTGCCGGAGACATCGTTCCGATTACTGTGATGCGCGGAAATCAAAAACTGACTTTCAGTGTGCAGGCAACTCTTCATCCCGCCAGCCGGAGCGGAGTGTTGCTTGCCTCTCCCGGCACGCCCGCAATAAATCAGCAGGGGATCCCGCTCTCGCTCGGTTCCGACGTGCCACCCACGCCCTAAATTTCGATCGCAGATTCTTTTCAGCCGCGCATCCGGATAGCGCGGTCAGTTGAGTCACAGCATCTTGCGAAACTCGGGTTCGTCGATAATTCGCACGCCGAGTTCTTTCGCCTTGTCGAATTTGCTTCCGGGTTCGGCGCCTGCGAGGACGTAATCGGTTTTCCTGCTCACGCTGCCGGTGACATGGCCGCCGAGCATTTCGATTTTTTCTGTTGCTTCTTCCCGCGTCATCGACGGCAATGTTCCGGTAAGAACAAAAGTTTTCCCAGATAGGGGCAATTTCGCCGCTTTTCTTGACGAGACTTTTTCGCTCTTAGGGTGAATCCCGAGTTCTTTTATCCGGCGCAGAATTTTTTTTCCGGCTGCTGAGGCGAAGAAATCCAGGACGCTTTGTGCAACGACAGGTCCCACTTCCGTGGTGATGCCTCGGCCTTTTTCGGCTTTGCTTTTCGATGGCTTCGCAAAACCGGATTGGATGAGCCGATCGGCAATTTCCTTTGCATCCTCCTTGTCATCCCGCTTTTCGTGGTACTGTAAAACATCACGGAGAAGCGGCGAATTGGCGACGTCTTCAATCGTCTCGTGGAACCTGGCGAGTTGCGTTGCTGTTGTTCTTCCCACATCCGGAATGGCAAGAGCAAAAAGCCAACGCGAGAGCGGCAGAGTTCGGGCCCGTTCGATTGCGCGGATGGCTTTCGTCGCATTTTTCTCGCCGAAAACACGCGATTCTTCGTCCGTTCCGAGATTCAGTTTGGCCAGTTGTTCCGTCTTTAACTCAAAGAGATCGAGCGGTTCGCGTACAAGCCCGCGTTCGACGAGTTTGTCTGCCACAATGCCGCCGACACTTTCGATGTCGAGCGCGCCGCGCGCTGCAAAAAATTCGACGCGACGCGTCGTTTGCGCGGGGCACTGAAGATTTTCACAGCGCCAGGCAACGAATTGCGGGTCGCGGCGAATTGGGCCGCCACACACAGGACACTTGCCGTGAATATGTTTGGCAAAATCGAAAGGCTTGGCATCGCGCGGCCGTTTCGATTTTACGACTTCAACAACAGCCGGGATGACTTCGCCCGCCTTTTCGATTACCACCGTGTCGCCAATGCGGATGTCCTTGCGTTTGATTTCGTCTTCGTTGTGCAATGTCGCGCGCCCAACAGTGCTTCCGCTTACGAACACCGGCTCCAACACCGCCACTGGCGTGAGAATTCCAGTGCGTCCGACCTGAATCACGATCTCATTGAGGCGTGTCTGCACCCGTTCAGCTTCGTATTTGTAAGCTATGGCCCAACGCGGCGATTTCGCGGTGAACCCGAGGCGCTCGCGTTGCGCAAATGAATTCACCTTCACCACCGCGCCGTCGGTTTGATAGGCGAACTTATGCCGAATGCCGTTCAGTTCGTGAATTGCGTCCAGCATTTCCTCGACTGACTCAGCCACCCACCAGCGCTCGGTGGCTGGCAGGCCCAGCTTTTTTAGGAGCGGGAAAATTTCCGAGTGAACATCGATGTCCACTCCCTCGGTCGCCCCAGTTCCGTACAACACAACACCGAGGGGGCGTTTCGCCACGATCGCCGGATCCAGTTGCTTCAGTGAACCGGCCGCTGCGTTGCGCGGATTTGCAAACAGCGGCAGACCGGCCTTGCGCCTTTCGTCGTTTAATTTTTCGAAACCATGTTTGTCCATGTAAACTTCTCCGCGCACCTCCAAAAGTTTCGGCGCAGCGCCGCGCAGTCGCTCGGGCACTGAACGGATCGTTCGAATATTTTGAGTGATGTTGTCGCCCACGTTTCCGTCCCCCCGCGTTGCCGCCTGGCGCAGCCTGCCGTTTTCGTAAATGAGCGAAACGGCAACGCCGTCCACCTTTGGCTCGATTACCACCGGGATCTTTTCGTTAGGCAAAAGCCGGTGGATACGGGCGTAAAAATTTTTCACTTCCTCTTCCGAGTAAGTGTTATCGAGACTGAGCATTGGGATCAGATGCGCAACCTGCTCGAACGCTTTAAGCGGTTTTCCGCCGACTCGCTGAGTGGGTGAATCAGGCGTAACCAGATCGGGAAACTGCGTCTCCAGATCGACAAGTTCTTTGTAGAGGCGGTCGTATTCGCGGTCGCTAATGATTGGCGCAGCCTCTTCGTAGTAGAGCCGGTCATGCTTGCGGATTTCGTCCCGTAACTGCTTCATTCGCCTTGCCGCCTGCGTTTCGTCCTTGGGCATTGTTCCATCATACCGCCAGAGAAAATCTCGGCAAAGGTGGAACGCGTTGGCGCCGCAAATGCAGTTCGAAAAAAACAAACTCGCAGCAAGCGAAGGGCTTGCCCTACAATTTGAATGTGAAATCCGGCGAGCGCATCCTTGGCGTCGAGGGAGGCGGAACAAAAACCGCCTGGGTGTTAGTTGAACGACCTGTAGCTGGGGGCGCTGAACCCGGCTCGCAATGGCTGATTCTCGATCAAGGAAAGCTGCCGCCGTCCAATTTGCGCCTGACTACCCCGGAACGTTTGCGCGAAATTTTTGGCGGGTTACCAAGGGAAATCGATCGCGCGGGAGTTTTTCTTGCCGGTTGTGGCACCGAGGAAGATCGTCAATCACTTGCGCTCATTTGCAGAGATATTTGGCCAAATGCGAAAATTGTGACGGGCAGCGATCGTGATTCCGGCCTTGCGGCGGCCCTCGACCACCGAGACGGCATTGTTGTAAACGCGGGAAGTGGTTCTTCGGTGACTGGCCGGCGAGGCGACCGAATCGAAAGAGCCGGTGGGTGGGGACATATTCTGGGCGATACCGGCGGCGGTTATTTTTTGTCCATTGAAGCGCTGCGTCTGATCCTGCGCGAGCATGACTTGCATTGCGGTGAGATGCCGTTCACTGCGAAGATTCTCCACGCACTTTCGTTGAACAATCTTGACGAGCTCGTGCGCTGGGCACAAACAGCGGACAAAAACGAGATCGCGATGCTGGCCCCGGTTGTGTTTGAAGCTGCTGCCGGTGGCGAGACGCGTGTGAACGAGATCGTCGAAGAAGGCGCGCGTGTCCTCTGCGAATACACCGAGGCTGTCGCGTCTCGCCTGCATCTGCTTGCTCCCAAAGTCGCGCTGATGGGCGGCCTTTTTTACCGCGACTCGATCTATACGCACTCGTTTCGACGCCGACTAAAAAAGAATTTGCCCGACGCTCGGGTGACTACAGCAGAGCGACCTCCCGAACTGGGCGCGGCGTGGCTTGCGGCAGAAACGCCCGATGCTGTTACGGTTCGGCCAAAGCTCTCTGAAAAAGAAATCGAAGATCTGGCTGCTGCGCTTACCGAGCAACGCAATCCGCGCTCGGAGACCCTGGAAAAGATGAGCGTTCGTGAACTGGTCGAGCTCTTTGTCGAGGAAGAGAAATTCGTTCAGGATGCGTTGCGCACAGCAACTACGGAGCTTGCCAAAGCCATTGAAATGGTGACTGGATCGCTCCGGAATGGTGGCCGCTTGTTTTACGTCGGCACTGGCAGCAGCGGTCGCATCGGCGTCCTCGATGCGAGCGAAATTCCCCCGACCTTTGGCGCGTCCCCTGATCTCGTGCAGGGAGTAATTGCCGGCGGAGTAACCGCACTTTATCGCAGCGTCGAAGGCGCGGAGGACGAGGAGAGCGCAGGCGCGTTGGCCATTCGGGAGAGGGGAATAAAAAATAGCGATATTGTCATTGGGATCACCGCCAGCGGCCGGACGCCTTTTGTCCTCGGCGCGCTCGCCTGCGCAAAATGGGTGGGAGCAAGAACAATCCTGCTCACGTGCAATCCAATTGTGGTGGCAGGCGTGTCGCCTGCTGCAGCCGGCACGGTTGCCTCTACAGCGGATGCCGAGCTGGTGATCCCACTCGCCGTTGGCCCCGAGGTCCTGACTGGATCGACCAGGCTAAAAGCTGGAACTGCGACGAAGGTGGCGCTTAATATCGTCAGCACCGGCGCGATGGTCGCGCTTGGCAAAGTGCGCGGCAATCTGATGATTGATCTCCACACCACCAATGCCAAGCTGCGCAATCGCGCGGTGCGGGTCGTCGCCGATTTAGCGCAATGCGATTATGAGTCTGCGCGTCGACGACTCGAAGCAGCGGACTGGAACCTGCGTGCCGTAGTCGAGAGACTGTAGCCGTGACCAGTCACGGAACACGCTACAAATCCGTGATCGGTGCAGAAATTTTAATTTCCATAAGCGCAGCGGAACCGCATCGGACGAAGGAACATGTGACTTAACCGAAAGGAACCTTATGCTCTGGACAATATTCGTCATCTTGCTGGTGCTCTGGCTGCTTGGGCTGGTCAGCTCCTACACGCTTGGGGGATTCATTCATATCCTGCTGGTCATTGCGATTGTGGTGCTGATTCTCCAATTGATCCAAGGCCGCCGGCCGTTGTAAGCTCGCACCAATGAAACTGGCCGCGATTGTCGGCATTATTCTCATCATTATCGGGATCCTCGGCTTCGCTTATGGCGGTCTGGGCTGGACGACACAGAAAAAAGACGCCCAACTAGGCCCCCTCGAGATCACTCACAAGGAAAGCCACGGCTTCGCTTTTCCGCCGATCGCAAGCGGAATTTGTATTCTCGGCGGAGTAGTTCTCGTAATCGTCGGCAGCAGGAAGAGCTAATCGCCGGCTTTTAGCACGGCAAAAGTTTTGCTGCCTTTGCGATCGAGGTAGAGAAGGACGCCCCGTTTCGGATCGGCTTTAGTCAGCGCCTCGCGGAACGACTTCACGTTAGTGACCGGCTTGCCATCCACCTCAGTGATGACGTCTTCGCGCTGAATGTCCTGAGCCGCAGCGATGCTGTTGTCCTCAACATCGGTTACGACCACGCCTTGCTGGACAGGGAGATGAAGACGTTCGGCAACATCTTTCGTTAATTCCTGAACCTGCAAACCGAACTTGCCGACACTTTCCTGCGTCGGTGGCGCCGGTTGAATCGGCAACGCATTTGATGCTTGCGCAATCTCGTTTGGCAATTCGCCAGTTTTGATGGGGACTTTGATGGTCTGGCCTTTGCGCCAAACACTTAGCTGGACACTTTGGCCGATTTTCTTTTTCAAAACCTCATGCTGCAGCTGTGAGTCTGAGTCGATCGGTGTTCCATCCACATGGGTGATTACGTCGAACGGGCGCAAATCACTTTTGGAAGCAGGCGCATCGGCTTCAATCGTGCGCACCACGACGCCTTTATCTGCGCCTTTAAACAAATCGCGAATCGTAGGGTCGTCACCGAGCGTTTCGATCCGAATGCCCAACCAGGGTCGCATAATTTTGTGACCGGCAATTAATTCCGTACCGATTTCTTTGGCCATGTTAACGGGGATTGCGAAGCCCAGGCCGCGATTCATCCCGTTGATCAGGGTGTTCATACCGATCACTTTGCCATCGATATCGCACAGCGGCCCTCCGCTGTTGCCCGGATTAATCGATGCGTCGGTCTGCAGATAATCTGAAATGGAGTACGCGCCGGTCTGAAGCAATTTGCTGCGACCTTTGCCGCTGACTACACCGTACGTGAAAGTGTAATCGAGCTTGAACGGCGCGCCGATCGCGAATGCAAACTGGCCTACCCGCACCGCATCGCTGTCACCCAGCTGAACGACCGGCAAATCTTTGGCGTCGATCTTGACGACCGCAATATCGGTCTTCTCGTCCGTGCCAACCACCCTCCCGGAGAAATTCCGGCCGTCTCTCAATTTCACATCGATTTTGTCTGCGCCTTCGACCACGTGAAAATTCGTAAAGATGTAGCCGTCTGGCCGAACAATAAAACCGGAGCCTTCGCTTTGGATCGGGCGGGGCCCGCCCGGGTTGCGCCGTTGATTATTGTCATCCGGCGCCCCTTGGAAGAACAGATCGTCGAGTGGCGAACTTTCGCCGATATCGTTTTTCTTAGAAACCTCAATAATGACAACGCTCGGCGCGACGGTTTCGAAGACTTTTGCAAACGCATTGTTCAATTGATGAACGACATCTTTGCCTGCCTCGGCCACAGCGGCAGGGACAGTCGGCATGGGGACAACCTCAGGTTGCGCGGCGAACGATGTACTCAGTGCAACGCACAGGGCTAAAATGGATAAGCGCATGGGTTGGAATTTGGACACCACGGAACATGCAACGTTCAACTGGATACGTCCAATCCCTGCTTGTTCGAAGGTGGGCTCGCAGTTCAATCCAGCCCCTATTACAGTGGTGGACACGGCCCGTATAATATCCGGCCCAACCCTGCATATGCGCGTGTTCAACAGGCGATTTGTCTTTCGGATCGGCGTCGTACTTTTGATATTGTTTTGGGCGACAGCGCTCGGACCGGAACCTCCCGCGCGCATTTCCATTTCGCCGAGCGAACTTGTTCGCGCTGTCACAATCCAGCGGAACTCGCTCATCGAATTATGCCTGATCGACCACGTCGATCCAAATGGGCATGATGCCCAGGGCCGAACGCCGTTGCTGATCGCAACGTCACAACAAGATTGGAAAACGGCGCAGCGCCTGCTGGGCGCCGGTGCGCTTGTCGATCTTGCTGACAAGAATGGTTTTACGCCACCGATGGCCGCCGCCATGCACGGCCATCTCGAAATCTTTCGGGAGTTGCTGGCCCGCTCTGCCAATTTTCATGCCGAAGCTCGTTGCAAAGATGGAAGCGATTTGCTGGGAATGGCCCTCGATGGCGGCAATCCGAAAATCGTAGGGTTTGTTGTGGAATCTTTGCCCACACTGCGTGAATGGCGAACCAGTACCCGGCGCGCTCTTCAAGCAGCCTTGATGACTGGAGACAAGAGCGAAATCCAGTTGCTGCTCAGCAAGCACTCCGTGCCTCCAACGCCCGAGGGGAAGAATGTGCCGCTGCTTGCGTATGCTGTCGCTGGAAACGACTCCTCGCTTTTTGGCACGCTCTTGGCCTGTGGCACTGATCCCAACACGGCGCTGCCATCGCGCTGCGATAAGGATTTTCTTGCGATGCTCCCGTCGAAATCGTTCAGCAATTACGTCGAAGGAGACAAAGGTCTCACAGTGCTGATGCTGGCAGCGGGCCTTGGTCGGGAAGATTACCTCCGCGCTCTGCTTGCCGCAGGTGCTAGCCGGAACCAGTTAACCAAGCGCGATAAAATGTCTGCGCTGGATATCGCCGCGGAGACTGGTCACTGGCGTTCCTCGCAAATTCTTCTCGGCGGCGGGCCTACTCCGGACCAATTGCGCATCGAAATTTCTCTTGCCTTGCAACGGGTCGCTCTCGTCAAGAACGGCGTGCCGGTATATCGCACGCAATGTTCGACCGGGCGCCAGGGTTACTCGACGAAGACCGGCGAATTTGTGATCACGAATAAGGAGCGGAAGCATCGTTCTACCATCTACCACGTGGAGATGCCCTATTTCATGCGGTTGAGCTGCCTCGACTTCGGAATGCACGCCGGGATCGTGCCGAATTATCCGGCCTCACACGGATGCATCCGATTGCCCGAGGAGGCTGCGCGCAAATTCTTCTCCGAGATCCCAATTGGAACGTTAGTGACGGTGCAATAGAGCGGCGTTGGTTTTTGAAAAGTAAGGGGAAACGCCCAACGCCCAACTTCTAACACCGAACGCTCAATTATTGAATTGGACGTTGAGCGTTGAAAAATCTTCTGATGAAATCTTTATTCTTATTTGCTCCCGGAGCAGGCGCCCCCTCGGCCCATCCTTGGATGCAAAATTGGAAGCGTCGCTTGTCTGAGATCGGTGACGTTGAAACTTTCGATTACGCCTACATGCGCGAGAACCGGAAACGCCCCGATCCATTGCCAAAGCTGATCGCGGCGCATCGAGAAGCGTTGAGCGACGCGAGGAAACGGCATCCCGCCGAATCAACGGTCCTGATTGGCAAGAGCATGGGTGGCCGCGTTGGATGTCATCTTTCACTCGAAGAAAAGGTGGACGGCCTCATTTGCCTCGGATATCCGCTCTGCGCCATGGGAGATCGCACAAAGCTGCGCGATGAAGTTTTGCGGGCTCTGAATACACCAATTCTGTTTGTGCAAGGTACGCGAGACCCGCTTTGCCCTTTGGATCTCCTCGATTGTGTGCGTACGGAAATGAAAACGCAAAACATTCTACACGTTGTTGAAGGTGGTGACCATTCGTTACGCGTGCCGAAACGCCAGCTTCAAGCGAGTGGCGAAACCCAGACGGATATCGATCAACAAATCTTCCAATCAATCACGGAGTTCCTTTCCGCAGTAACTGGAAAACAAGAACGTTAGCGCCTTGGGATATGGGATCCTTCGTTGGTAATAAAGTGGCGGCCTGGAGTAATTTTCCACGGAACGTCCACAATGCGAGGCGGGCCAGGCTGAGCTCGCCAGTGGATGAGTGTTTTTAGTGCGGTCACATCCGCGGGCCAATCACCGAAGACTCCCATCTTCTTCAAGATTTTGATCTCAACAAAGTTACCTTGTGGACTGACTGTCAATCGATAGATGCCTGTGCCACTGATTTTGGCAAAACGTTACTGGGCAGGTATATCAGGATACGGAAAATACGTGAAGATTTGCTTGGCCTCGGGTCCGGAATGGACAACGAGATGAACAGCGTCCGTCTTGCCAGAAGCGGGGCTGGTTGCTGCGGCTTGCTTGGTTGCGGGGATGTATGCGACAGGTCGTTGACCATGAGGCTGGCTGTCAACATGGTTGCAAACCCTGCCTCTTTCACAGAGTTTGCTTATCAAATCGGCGGTAAGTTTGTCACGATATTTTCGCCGTTATCGCTATAGTTGCCGATACCAAAATGAGATGAAACCTACTCCCGTTTCTTTAGCAGAAGTCCGCAGACGGAGCATTAAATCGCGCGCGTTTCATTCCGTCCGCGCCGGCCAGATTGAGTTCGTGAAAGTCAATACCGACGCATGGAGATGGCGTGACATTTATCGCTGGCTGCTTGGTTTGCGGTGGCCACAGTTTGCGGTGTTTGTCGGCACGCTTTATATCGGGCTCAATCTTCTTTTCGCCGCGCTCTATGGTCTCCAGCAAGGCAGTATCGCTGGCACCACCGGTGGGCATTGGTTTTTTGATTGCTTCTTCTTCAGTGTGCAAACGCTGGCCACTGTGGGCTACGGCCATATGTATCCGCAAACGCTCTATGGCCACCTCGTCACTACCATCGAAATCATGAGCGGCATCTTTTTGCTCGCGGTGATGACTGGGCTGATCTTTGTCCGATTCTCGCGACCGAGTGCGCGAGTTGTTTTCAGTAACTCAATCGTGATCGCACCATTAAATGGAAAGCCCACGTTGATGGTGCGGGTAGGAAATGAAAATCAACACAGCATGGTCGAAGCGGAGTTTCGGATCATGTTTTCGCGCGATGAACCGTTGCTCGAAGGCGGCGATTTCAGGTACTTCTACGTTTTGAAACTACATTTCGATCGGCTCACGGTTTTCCCGGCCGCCCTAACTCTGCGGCACACCATCGATGAAACGAGTCCTCTCTTTGGCGCAACTCCCGAATCGCTCGAATCCAGCCGGGTCCTCTTGATTGTCTCAGTGGTTGGAATCGACCCAGTCATTGCGGCCGCGGTTCAAACGCAAAAGGATTACAGCTGGCGCGACGTCCGTTTCGGCGAACGTTTCGCCGAGATGTATACCGAGGATGGCGGCGGCCGGCTGACCGTGGATTACGGCCGCCTTCACGAGACTGAGCAAGTGGAGGTTGCAATTCGCGGTAACGGCCGTGATGAGTCTTCCAGTGACAAGTAAATGAGCGGGCGGGCTCCCGGATTTGAATTGTTTATGTTTACTCTGCTCCGATACATTGCCTTGGCAGATTAGCGCGTCGTCAATCCTTATTCGAAAAATAATCGCAAACTAAAGGAACATTAAAATTATGGGATTATTGGATTCGATACTCAGTGCAGTCAGTGGAAAAAGTGACGCTTCTGGCGAAGCGGCCCCGCTCATAGGGATTCTCAGCGGTCTCCTGGCACAGAGCGGAGGCTTGCAAGGCCTTGCCAACAAATTTTCACAGAGCGGTCAGGGTAACACATTTTCATCGTGGGTTGGGATGGGTGAAAATCAGCCGGTTTCCAGCGATCAAATTCAAAAAGCGCTTGGTTCCGACCAAATCAGTGCGCTCGCTGCAAGGATGGGAGTGGATCCGGCCCTTGCCTCGCAATTCCTCGCTCAATACCTGCCAAAGATCGTCGACAAGCTAACGCCAAAGGGAAAGGTGGATCCTACCGCGGACCATCAGCAAGGGTTGGCCGCTCTGCTGCCGTCACTCTTACAAAGCCTTGGTAGCCAATCTTCCGGCGATCAGCCTGCGCAAGCTTAGAACGTTCCCGCCTAAGTCGTCGTCGATGGCTACGGCTAAGGTAGCGTCGATGACTGATCATCTATTAGCCTGGCTCGCTGTTATGTCTCAGGCGGCAATAGAATGATTCGTGCAAACTGAAACATAGCGGCTAGCAGGTGCACGACGATGCCGGTGAAGAACCCCGAAAGTTTTTGGGGCTGCACCACGCCAAATTCCTGCGGGTGCCGGCTTAACTGTCAGCAACAACACTCCAATTACGCAAAGGGCGAGGGGTAAGATTGAATTAGTCAGGAGCAACCGAAGGCGAAACTTATCAATCGCCGACCAGTCGTGAACGGATTCGCGCCGGAAAACCACGACTACGCCTGCAAGACCGGCGAGCGCAACCGCGATCTGCGCCGCCGTGCTGAGAGCTTCACTCGGTTCCATCGTATTTATGTTAAGCAGGCGCGTTACGCCACGGTAGTCCATCGGGCACCGTAGAGTTGGCTGACCCGACTTAACGAATTGTCGCCTGCATATCAGAAGGCAGTTTACATTTTGCAGCTGGAGAGCTCAACCGAGCTTTCCTGAATGAGACGAGGCTGCTAGCGCCCGGCGCACCTGAGGTCAAACTCACAGTCACTGGCCGCGATCGCGTGCAACGCAAACGCGCTTTCTATCCAATGGAGAGCGCGCAAAGCAGGGTTGCCCAAACCCTCGTTTCTTTGGCCTAGGAAAAAAACTTCTTTCCGAGTTATACCCGATTCACACATCACACCTAACCAAAACTCAAAGGAGAAACTAATGACTAAAAACGTGCTAAATAAACTCGGATTCCTTGGCACCGTCTTTGTGGCGGCCATGGGATTTCCTCTAATTTTTTCATCAAGCGCATCCGCTCAGTTGCCCGCACCGGCCGTT
>Ga0209234_1000142_pt1 | contig 19899 bp, 20 predicted proteins | sample GraSoi013_1_20cm_2_FD_185816 | JGI IMG/M metagenome (GOLD analysis project Ga0209234, IMG submission 185816) | Grasslands soil microbial communities from the Angelo Coastal Reserve, California, USA - Sample 08_20_2013_1_20cm (SPAdes) (version 2) | ecosystem: Environmental > Terrestrial > Soil >... | reverse complement strand
GCGGTTCGGGTTCATGTGGAGCTGGTAGATCGCCGCGCCCTTGGGGCAGAGGGTGCCCTCGTTGTGCGGGCTGCGTGGGTCGCCTTCGATATTGACGATCTTGCCGTTCACCGTGTGGATCAGGGTCGCGCATCCGACCGAGCAGAACGGACAAATGCTCGGCGTCGTCTTGGCGTCCTTGATCCGCAGCTCCTGCGCCCGTGCCGTTGCCGGAGCCAGCGTCACGCCCAGCCCTACCAGCCCGCCGATCGCCGTTCCCGCTCCGGCGCTGGCCGTGAGGCGCAAGAAATCCCGTCGACCGACCAGCATACACTCCTCCGCGCTTCGAGATGGGGGTGGGTGCGCGAAGCTTCGCCGACTGCCGGATGATATAGGGACGGCGTTCGGAGGGCGCAACCCCCCGAACGGTGGTCGTTTTTCACGGGATCTGGCGGTCGCCGATGCGTTGCCGTAGAGTCCGACCTCGAGGAGAGTGGAGCGATGCCCGAGCTGCCGGACCTTACGCCCGAGCACTTCGAGATCCTGGTGGTGCGCGAGCTGCGCAAAGTCGGGCTCGATGTCTCCGAGCTGCGGATCCATCGCCGCACCACGCTGCCCGAGCCGGAGCGGGGCTATCTCTTGGAACTCACGGGCGTCCTGAGCGGCCCTGCATGGCGGCGCCAAGCCCTCGTCGCCTGCCGGCGGCAGCAGGCGCCGATCGGACGCGCCGCCGTGGAATCGTTGCGGGCTCACGTCACAGAGGCGGGCGCCGAGGCCGGAGTGCTGTTCGGCACCGCCGACTTCGATGCCGACGCGCTGGTCGCGGCGCAGGACGGTGCCTTCGCCCTCCTCCGGGTCACCGACGGCCGCACCGCGTTCGACACGAGCGGCTGGGGCACACCCGGCCATTACCCCGCCTGGCTTCCTGCGTATTGCGCCCAGGCGGTGAGACGCGATCCGCTTGGCCGGCCGCAATATCAGCTGCTCGCGACCGGGCAGAGCGATCAGATCCTGCAGGATCTGGGTGAACGGACCCTTATGAAGGAAAGGCGCCCCGGATGACCGAGCAGGCACCGCAGAAGGACGCGATGGACGTGCTCCAGGCGTGGGTCGACGACTTCAACGCGCGCGCCGGGCCGGCGGTCCGGCTTGGCTCGGGCGGCGAAGCGGGGGGCGCCCAGCTGCGGTTGCGGTACAGCCCCGCCGACGGCCAGGTCTCGATCCTGCACCTCGTCGCGGTGCAGCGCAATGGTCGCGCGGCCATCCTGGTGCGGCGTTTCGACGGCCCGACGACCGAGACGGCCGTCGAGGCGGGACTGTGGGCCAGCACGCAGCTCGGGCGGCGCTAGTCGCGATCCACGACCTTGGCACGCTGGGTGGAGCCGTGAGCCAAGGGAAGGCGGTGAACCGCCGGGGTCAGGTCGTCGGCACGAGCCGCGACGCCTCGGGCCGCACCCGGGCGTTCCTGTGGGAGGAGACTCTCGGGATCGTCGATCTCAAGCCGCTCACGGGAGTGAACACCTCGGCGAACGACATCAACGACGGCAGTGAGATCGTGGGTGGTGGAGACACCGGGTTCGGTGACTTCCACGCTTACATGTTGTCCGAAGGCACGAGCTTCGATCTCGGCACGCTCGGCGGGAACGAGAGCGAGGCACTCGCCGTCAACCGGCGAGGACAGGTGGCGGGGCACAGCCGGAGCGGCGGGGCGCCGGCGAAGCGTGCCTTCCTCATCGCCGAGCCGGGCACGATGCTCGACCTCGGCACGCTCGGCGGGGCGACCAGCATCGCGCACGACGTGAATGACCGCGGCGAGGCGGTCGGCCTGGCGGAGACGACGTCGGGCGGGCCGCGCGCCTTCATCTGGACGGCGACCGACGGCATGCGCGATCTGGGAACGCTCGGCGCCGCGAGCATGGCGCTCGGCATCAACAACCGGACCGAGGTGGTCGGCGGCAGCGGTCATGCGTTCCTGTGGACTGCCCGCGGCGGCATGGTCGACCTGGGAACCCTGGGCGGGCGGACCAGCTGCGCCAACGCCATCAACGATACCGGCTGCATCGTGGGGGTGAGCCAGACGGGGGAGACCGACGCCCGCGGCCTCCCCGTCACCCACGCCTTCCTCCGGACACCGGATGGAGGCCTGCTGGACCTGGGCACACTGGGGGGCGAGCACAGTGCCGCCGTCGCGGTCTCCGACACTGTAGAGGCGCAGCATGCTGCGCCCCTACTCTGGATCGCCGGGCACAGCCACGACGCTTCCGCACGCGTCCGCGCCGTCCTATGGGCGGTGCGGCTGGGCGAACCCACGCCTTGACGGCGACGCCGGAAGGGCGTCGTTTACCCCCTTCGAGGGTTCTCTCTAGGGACGCCCAAACCGGAGGCGGCATCACCATGAGACGCGGAGTTGCCGAGTTGCTGCTGGTGTTGGCCGCGGTGGCGCTGGTGCCCCGGTCCGCGCCGGGCCAGGCGGGCGGAGGTGCAAAGGTGAAGATCACGGCACCGGCCCGCGGGGCCACGGTCAGTGGGCCGGTGAAGGTCACGCTTGCGGCCAGCGGTGTGGAGATCGTTCCGGCCACGGACGAGCGCCCGGGAACGGGGCATCATCATCTCTTCGTCGATCGCGATCTGACCCCCGTCGACGACACCATTCCGCGCGGTGTGAGCGGGATTCTGCACCTCGGTCGCGGGCAGACCGAATTCGTGCTGGACTCTCTCAAGCCCGGCCCCCACCGAGTGATCGCCGTCGTCGGCGACTCGAAGCACCGGCCCTTGAAACCGCTCGTCGCCGACACGGTACGGTTCACCGTAAAGGACTGAGCCATGGCGTGGACGCAGGTCTACGATCCGCTGAACAATTGGGTCTTCTCCACGCTGGTCGCGGCGTTACCGATCCTGGTGCTGTTCGGCCTCCTGGCGGGGCTGAGGGTGAAGCCCCACTGGTGCGCGATTGCCGGCGCCGCGACGGCGGTATTGGTGGCCGTCGGGGTTTTCGGGATGCCGGCCGGGCTCGCCGGCATGAGCTTCCTGTACGGCGTCGGGTTCGGCGTGCTGAAGATCGCGTGGATCGTGCTCGCGGCCGTCTATCTCTACGACATTTCCGTGTTCACGGGCCAGTTCGAGATCATGAAGGAATCGGTGGCGGGGATCACGGCCGACCGCCGCCTGCAGCTGCTGCTCGTGGCGTTCTGCTTCGGCGCGTTCATCGAGGGCGCGGCGGGGTTCGGGGCGCCGGTCGCGATTGCGGGCGCCTTCATGATCGGCCTCGGCTTCAAGCCGTTCCACGCCGCCGCACTCAATCTGATCGCCAACACGTCGCCCGTGGCATGGGGAGCGATCGGCACGCCGGTGCACACGCTGGCCGCGGTCTCGGGTCTGCCGGAGTCGGACTTGAGCGCGATGATCGGCCGCATCCTGCCCATCACGGGCATCATCGTGCCGTTCTGGCTGGTGCGCGCGATGGTGGGGTGGGCCGAGACCTTCGAAGTGCTGCCCGCCATCCTGGTGGTGGGGACCTCATTCAGCCTGACGCAGTATCTCTGGTCCAACTACGTGGACTCGAACCTCGTCGACATCGCCGGCGGCGTCCTCTCGCTCGTCGCGACGGTGATCTTCCTGCGGTTCTGGCGTCCGAAACGCACCTGGCGGTTCGCGGACGAGCAGCCGTCGGGTGGCAACCCGGCGGTCGCTCACAGACATTCCGCCGCTCAGATCGTCAAGGCGTGGATGCCGTTCGCGATCCTGTCGCTGACGGTGCTCGTGTGGGGCCTGCCGGCGGTCAAGGGAGCGATCAACCGGGCCACCACGCCGATCTGGAATGTGCCCTTGCTCCACAACGCGGTGAGTCGCGCCGCGCCGGTCGTGACCAAGCTGACGCCGGAGGCGGCGCGCTACGACTTCAACTGGCTCTCGGCGACAGGGACGGGGTGTTTCGTCGCGGCCATCCTCGCCGGTCTGGTCCTCGGCGTGGGGCCTGTTCAGCTCGCGAAGATTTTCTGGTACACGCTCAAACGGATGAAGCTGGCGGTCGTTGCGATCTCGTTCATGCTGGGCCTGGGGTTCACCACGCGCTACTCGGGGCTCGATGCGGTGCTGGGACTCGCCTTCACCCGGAGTGGCTGGCTGTACCCCTTCTTCGGGACGTTCCTGGGGTGGCTGGGCGTCGCGTTGACGGGCAGCGACACGTCGTCCAACGCCCTGTTCGGCAGCCTGCAGCGGATCACGTCACAACAGCTCGGGCTCGATCCGGTGCTGATGTGCGCGGCCAACTCGGCCGGCGGCGTGATGGGCAAGATGGTGGATGCGCAATCCATCACCGTCGCGACGTCGGCGACCAATCAGGTGGGCAACGAAGGCACGATTTTCCGGCACGTGTTCTGGCATTCGATTGCCCTGGGCGCGATCGTCGGGGTGATCGTGTTGCTGTACGCCTACGTCTTCCCGGGCGGGGTACCGCACGGCCTGACGATCGTGAAGTGACGCGGAGACTGCTGGTCTCACTCACATACCCACAGCCTCGACAGGGGGAGCCATGACGGCGCCCAGTCTCTCCACCAAGGAACTGCGTCGGGTCGTCATCGCCGCAGCCGTCGGCAACGTGATCGAGTGGTACGACTTCTACATCTTCGGGAGCCTGGCGGCGATTTTGTCGGTCCAGTTCTTTTCGAAGAGCGATCCGGTGGCCGCGTTCCTGAGCACCGTCGCGATCTTCTCGGTCGGCTTTCTCATCCGGCCGCTCGGGGCCTTCGTGTTCGGCCGCGTCGGCGATCTCGTGGGCCGCAAGTACACCTTCCTCATCACGCTCAGCGGCATGGGCATCTCGACCGCCCTCATCGGCGTCGTCCCGAGCTACGCCAGCATCGGTCTCGCGGCCGCCTTCATTCTGTTCTTCCTCCGCCTCATCCAGGGCCTCTGCCTCGGCGGAGAGTACGGTGGCGCCATTACGTACGTCGCCGAGCACGTTCCCGACGAAAAACGGGGCTACTACACCGGCTGGCTCCAGACGTCGCCCACGCTCGGGATCGTGGTTTCCCTGGTCGTCATCATCGGGACGCGGGAGCTGGTAGGCACGGAGGCGTGGAGCGCCTGGGGGTGGCGGATCCCGTTCCTGCTTTCGCTCCTCATGGTCGCCATCGCCATCTACATCCGGCTCCGCCTGCAGGAGACGCCGATCTTCCAGGCCATCAAGGCGAGAGGGCAGACGGCGACCAACCCGTGGCGCGAGGCATTCCTGAGTCAGAACTTCAAGTTCGTGTTCATCGCCAGTATGGTCGTGCTGGGCGAGGGGGTCGTCTGGTACAGCGGCCAGTTCTGGGCGCTCTATTTCCTCCAGCAGATCCGCAAGCCCGACGTCTTGAGCCCCGCCATCATTACGGGCGTGGCGCTGCTCATCGCCACGCCGACCCTCATCCTCTTCGGATGGCTCTCGGACAAGATCGGCCGCAAGCCGATCATCCTGGCGGGGTTCGCGCTCGCAGCCCTCACGTACTACCCGCTGTACACGGCGCTCGGCAAGGCGGCGAATCCCGCCGACACCAACTACCCGTTGGCGATCTTGATCGTCGCCATCATGGTTTCCTACGTGGGAATGGTGTACGGCCCGATCGGCGCGTTTCTCGCTGAGTACTTTCCGGCCCGGATCCGCTACACCTCGGTGTCGGTGCCGTATCACATCGGCAACGGTTGGGGCGGGGGGCTGGTGCCGATCATCACCACGGCAGCGTACCTGAAGACCGGCGGAAATCTCGGCTCGGCGTTGATCTATCCCATCGTCGTGCCCACGGTCGCATTCCTGTTCGGTCTGTTCTTCATGCCGGAGACGCGCAAGATCAGCATGTGGAAGCCGGAGGAGGTCGGGAGCGCTCGGCCGTAACGATTTCGCCCGGCCTGCGGACGCGAGGCGCCTTGGCGTGATCCGCCAGGGCGCCTCGTTGCTTCCCGACGTGGCGTCAGGCCTTCTTGGCGATCATCCCGGCTCCCATTTCCGAGATGTAGCCGAGCACCGCGCCCGCCACCAGCGCCACCGCCACCATCAGGTAGCCCTTGGGATCGATGGGTGCCGCCCAGGCCGTCACGGCCGCACCGCAAAATGCGCCGGGAATGAACGACAGGGCCGCGACCTTCGACTGGATGACCAGCATGAAGGCGACCACGCCGATCACGATCCAGGCGATGCTGCCCAGATTCATCGCTCCGACCAGGGCCATCGCGATCCAGACCCAGACGACGCCCGACAGGTTGGACGCGATCGCCTTCTGCAACCCCTGAATCTTGCCGCCGGCGGCGAAGAAGCAGGCCCACGCGACGATGCCCGCCGGAACCGCCAGGCTGGCCATCGCGCCGACCTTCACCCACACGGCGATCAGCACCCCGATGCTCACCGCCAGCGCCATCAGCATGTCCATATGATGCCGTCTCCCCTCATTGAGGACGAAAGCGAAAAACGGCTCCCGCGTCCCTCGCTGAGGGCGTGAGAGCCGTTCCAGCGCACTGCGCGGACCAGCATGCGCCCACGCTAGGGTTGCGCGCTGGAACTGTCAAGCCCGAACTAGCGGCCGTGCGCGTACTTGAGGGCCGCCTCGGTGCGGTTCTTGACCCCGAGCTTGGAGAACAGATGCTGCACGTGGAACTTCACGGTGTTGTCGGACAGGCCGAGCCGTTCGGCGATCTGGGGGTTGGTGAGCCCGCCGGCGACGAGCGTCCAGACCTCGCGCTCGCGCGGTGTGAGGTCGCCGGGCGCCCCCGCCGCCCGCCCCTCGATCCAGCGGCGCGCGGCCTGGGGAAAGACGAGCTGGCCCGCGTGCACCTGGCGGATCGCCGTCAGCGTCTGCTGGGGCGATTCCGTCTTGAGGGCCAGGCCGTCGGCCCCGGCGTCCAGCGCCGAGCGGAGCGACTCGCCGTCGTTGTAGGCGGTCAGCACGAGCACCTTGGGGGGTGCGGGGCGTTCGCGCAGCGCGGCAAGCACCTCCGTGCCCTTGATGGTCGTGAGCTCGAGATCGAGGACGACGACGTCGGGTTTGTGCTGCTGCACTAGTTTCACGACCTCCGTGCCGTCGGTGGTCCAGCCGGCGACGGTGATGTCTGGCTCGCCGTCGAGCAGGGCGCGCAGGCCCTCGAGCACGATGGCGTGGTCGTCCGCGAGCAGGACGCGGATCATCGAGGGGCTCTCATTCCGCGGGCAGCGTGACGGTGAGTGAGGTGCCCCGGCCCGGTGCGCTCTCGAGCGCGAACGTGCCCCCCAGCATCTCCACGCGGTCCTGGATGCCGCGCAGCCCGAAGTGCCCGCCTTCCACGCCGACGTCTTCCTCGCTCGCGAGCACGCGCTCCGGGTTGAAGCCGCGGCCCCGATCCGATACGGTGAGCGCGAGTGAGCCGCCCTGCCGCTCGACGATCACGCGCTGCTCGGACGCGCCCGAGTGGCGGTGGCCGTTGGCGAGCGCCTCCTGCAGGATCCGGTAGATCGCGATCTTGGTCGGCAGCGCGCAGTCGCCCAGGTCGTCGGGAAGGTCGAGCTCCACGCCCTGCTCGGTGAGCGTCTCGTGCTGGACGGCGAGACCCTCGATGATCTCGCCGAGCGCGCGGCGCTCGAACCCGGGCGGCCGGAACGCCCCGATGAAATTACGGATCTCCCCCAGCGCCCGCTCCAGCAGACGCACCGCCTGCCGGGCTCGCTGCTGCGACGCGGGGTCCCCGGCGAGCGAGCGCTCGAACACCTGCAGCTGGGACAGCGCCGCGAAGATGTCCTGCACGGGTCCGTCGTGCATGTCGAGCACGATGCGCTGCAGCTCCCGCTCGCTGGTCGCGAGCAGGCGCCGGGAGGCGGCCCGGGCTTCCGCCTCGTGAGGCGTCATCGCCCGCTCACCACGTAGGCCTCCATCGCGAAGTACTCGGGCAGCCCCAGCCGGTCGGCGCGCGCCGCGGTTTCCAGGTTGCGCGTTTCGACGCGCTGCCAGAACTCGCGGTCGTCGTGGCCGCCCGGGAACGGCGCGGTATCCTTCTGCGACTGGTGCTTGAAAATCGCGAAGATCTTGGCCCGTAGCTCGTCCTGCGACAGCGGCACGAGGACATTGGCTTCGGTCAGGGCCCACTCCTGCCACGCGCCGCGGTACAGCCACACTTCCGGGGAGGCCCCGTCGTAGCCGCCGAGCGCCTGCGTGACCGCCGCCTTGCACATGCGGTGAGTGCCGTGCGGATCGGACATGTCGCCCGCCACGAAGACGAGATCGGGACGGACTTCCCCGAGCAGCGCGCGCACGATCGCGACATCCTCGGGGCCGATCGGGCGCTTCCGCACCTCGCCCGTCCGGTAGAAGGGCAGGTTGAGGAAGCGGGCCGCGGTGGGCGGCAGGCCCACGGACTCGAGCGCCGCGATCGCCTCCGACTCGCGGATCATGCGTTTCAGGTCCTGCACGACCGGCAGATCCACGTCCCCCGGCGTCTTGCGCTCGAAGCTCGCCTCCACGTCGTCGCGCACGCGCTGCACCGCAGCCCGGTCGAGGCCCAGCGTCTCCGCGGCCCGGCTCACGAAGTCGAGGTGGCGCCGCACGTCGTGGTCGAACACGGCGATGTTCCCGCTGGTCATGTAGGCCACGACGATCGCGTTCTCGTTCTCCCACAGCTTGCGCAGCACCCCGCCCATCGAGATGACGTCGTCGTCGGGGTGCGGGGAGAAGACCAGCACCGACTTGCGGGACGGCAAGCGGCGCCGGCCGCGGATCTTGTCCCGCAGGCGGTTGAACACGAGCCCGTTGATGGGTCCGGGAGCCCCATGCTTCGCGAGCAGCGGGCTCAGGTGGTGTTCGGCGTAATCCCGCGCCGTGAGCTTGAGGAGTGCCTTGCCCGCGTGCTCCGCCAGCCATACCACGGCGCGCTCCGTGAGCTCGGGCGTCCACTCGACGCTCGAGAGCACCCACGGCGTCTTGATCCGGGTCAGCTCCGCGGCGGCCGCCAGGTCCAGATACGCCGTCGCGTTGCGATGACGCTGCAGGAACGTGGCGGCCACGTCCGGCGACACCTCGCCTTCCACCGCCCGCGCCACGATCTCGGCCTTGTGCTCTCCCGTCGCGATCAGCGCGATCTCGCGTGCCCCGAGGATGGTGGCGACGCCCATGGTGATGGCCTCGCGCGGCACATTGTCTTCGCCGAAGAAGTCCGCGGCCGCGTCCTTCCGGGTCACCGTGTCGAGGGTCACGAGCCCGGTGCGCGAGTCCTGGGAGGAACCGGGCTCGTTGAACCCGATGTGCCCGCTCTTGCCGATCCCCAGTAGCTGGAGGTCGATCCCGCCGGCCTCGCCGATGGCGCGCTCGTAGGCGGCGCAGTGCTCGGCGAGGCGCTCACGCGGCACGCTGCCATCGGGGATGTGCACGTGCTCGGGCCGGATGTTTACATGGGCGAACAGGTTCTCCCACATGTAGCGCCGGTAGCTGTGCGGGCTGTCCGACGGCATGGGGTAATACTCGTCCAGGTTGAACGTCACGACACGCGCGAAGTCCACCTGGCCCGCCTGGTGGCGGCGGATCAGCTCGCGATAGATCCCCAGCGGCGTGCTGCCCGTCGCCAGGCCGAGCACGCAGCGGCCGCTCGCCGCCGTGGTGCGCACGATCACATCCACCACGCGATCGGCGAGCAGCACGGCGAGATCGTCGTGGTCGGGGACCACGACCGTGGGAATGCGCTCGCGGTCACGCGGGCCCTCGATCAGGCGCGGGGGCGCGCGCCGCGGGGGGCTGGGCGGATTGGGGGGCCGCGCGATCCGGGCGTCATCGGGCGTCATCGGGCGCTCTCGCTCCTCGAAAGGCAAAGTGGCATGAGGAAACAATACGTCCGGTCGCGACCTCGGGCAAAGTGAGGCCGTGCGGTTGCTTGACGCGCCGAGCCGTTTATCGCATATGTAAGAGGCGCCCCCAAGATTCAGCGGATACTTCTTCGTGACCGGCGGCTGCGAGTGCGGCAGCTTTGGGACTCGGTGTGCGGGTGGGAGCCTCCGTGACGCAACGGGAGCCGTTCGTCGAAGGTAGACGCGAGATCCTGCGCCAGGCGAGCGTCGCCCTCGGGGGCCGCCCCGTCACGGTGTGGGAAGTGTCGGCCCGCGCCGAGCTCGAGCCCCAGGCGTCGAGCGACCCAGCTCCCACGCACCACGCCACCAAGCTGGACGTCGACGCCACCCTGCGGCGCTGGAACATCGCTATCGTGCAGGGCAGCCGCTGGGTGGGGTGCCAGAGCGGGACGAACGGATTCTGGGTGGTCGCCCCGGTCCGGATCAGACCCCCCGCGCCTCCCCCCGACGGGCGGGAGCGGCGCAGCCGCGAGCGCCTCACGCTCGAGCTCGCCGGCCTCTGCCTCGGCCTGCTGGACCGACGGGAGCCCGGGCCCGGCCAGACGCCCGCCCGGCCCGACCCGCTTCACGACATCACCACGTTGCCGGGGATCATCGCGCACGAGCTTTCCAACCCGCTCACGGCGGCCCGCGCCGGGCTCCAGCTCGCCATGGAATCGCTGGGCCGCTGGACGGAGGTCGCGGCCGGGCGCCGCCTCGAGCTGCTCGACGAGCTGGGTCAGGTGATCGAGGACATCGACCGGTCGGTCAGCTTCCTGCGCGCCGTGAAGGACCGCGCGCGCGGTGCCCTGGCGCGCTCCGAGCGGTTCGACGCCGTACGCGTGGTCCGCTCTTGCTGCACCCTCGAGAGTCGTGTCTTGAAGGAGAAGAAGATCCCCCTCGAGTTCGACTCCACGCTCGAGACGGTCTATCTCAAGGGTGACCCCAACGCCCTGTACGACCTGCTCGTGAATCTGATCCGCAACGCCGCCGACGCGAGCGTCGCGCAGCCCGCGCCCATCCGGGTGGGCCTGGTCCAGGAGGCCAGCTCGCTGCGGCTCACCGTGGAAGACCGCGGCGCCGGCATCCGTCCCCAGGACCAGGAGCGGATCTTCGAGCCCGGGTACACCACGAAGGCATTCGGTGAGGGCAGCGGGATGGGGTTGGTGGTGGTGCAGAGCGTGGTCCGCAACATGTTCGCCGGGAGTATCGCGGTCAATTCGAAAGTCGGTGCCGGAACGACCATCACCGTCACGCTGCCCATTCCCACGCAGCGGTCGGTCGATCCCCAACCCGGCCGCGAAGGCTCGTAGCGCGCAGCTTTCCCAATGAGGTGCTCCACGTGAGCCGTTCACCCATCGTGGCGGCCGCCGCCGCTCTCGCCGTCCTGTGGGCTCAGCCCGCTCCCGCCCGCGGTCAAGACCTCACCGTCGACACCGCGGGAGCGGCTGCGCTGATCGATCAGGCGCTGAACCACTCCGCCGTGATGCAGAACCTCCAGTACCTCACGGACGTGATCGGCCCGCGACTCACCGGCTCGCCCGCCGCCGGCCGCGCCAACCGATGGACGCTCGAGCGCTTCAAGGCGTACGGCCTGGACGGCCACCTCGAGCCGTGGAAGTTCGGGGGCACGTGGACCCGGGGGTCGATCCGCGTGCGCCTCACCGCGCCTCGGTCGCACGACGTCACGGCGGCGAGCTGGGCGTGGGCACCGGGCACGGGCGGCGCCACCGTCACTGGGCCGGTCGTGCGCATCGACGCGAGCACGCCGGACAGCTTCGCGCCGTATCGTCGCCGCGTGAAGGGCGCGTGGGTCATGACCCGCGTGCCATCGCTCGTCTGGAACAACGACGGCCCGCCCATGACCGCGACCGATTCGGCGCGCCAGCGTGATTTCTTCCGCAGCGTGTTCACCCCGTTCCGTGACGCCGATTCGGGCCTTCGGGCCCGCATGCAGCAGTTCGCGAACGACGTTCCCTACCTGCTGCACCGCGCCGGGGCCCTCGGCATCCTGGTGGACGCCGGCAAGGAGCACGCGCTCCTGAACATGAGCGGCTCCCCCAACCGGCCGCTGCCTCTCCCGCAGATCGCCGTGGCGCATGAAGACTTCGCGCTGTTCGACCGGCTGCTCGGGGCGGGTACGACGCCACGCCTCGCCGCGACGCTCGCCAATACGCTGACGCGCGACTCGGTCACGCAGTGGACCACGGTCGCCGAGATCCCCGGCGGCGAGCACCCGGGCCAGGTCGTTATCGTCGGCGCGCACCTCGACTCGTGGGATCTAGGAACGGGCGCGACCGACAACGGCACCGGCGCGATGTGTACGCTCGAGGCGGCCCGCGCGATCGCGCAGTCGGGCCTCAAGCCGAAGCGTACGATCCGCTTCGTGCTGTTCACGGGGGAGGAGCAGGGACTCATCGGGTCCCGCAAGTACGCGGCAGCCCACGCCGGCGAAGCCGACTCGATCCAGGCTATCATCGTGCTCGACAACGGTACCGGTGCGATCACCGGCCAGGCGCTTCAGGGCCGCGCGGACCTCGAGGCTCTGTGGCGCGCCATCCTCGTCCCCGTCGCCGGTCTGGGCGCCGACTCCGTGGTGAATCGCACGAAGGGCGGTACCGACCACCTCTCATTCCTGCCGTACGGCGTGCCGGGCTTCAACTTCAATCAGTTGGAGCGCGGGTACAACCACACGCACCACTCCCAGTCCGACACCTACGACATGGCCATCCCGGGCGACCTGATGCAGGCGTCGGCGGTGATGGCGGTGTCGGCCTATGAGCTCGCGAACCTTCCGGGCATGATTCCGCGGGGCGAGCGCTCGGCGCCTACGCCGGTGCAGGCGGTGAAGATCAGCGACAGCCTGGTCGTGAAAGGCAGAGGATCCAACTAGCCTTCGGCCAGCAGCGTTGCGAGATCCAGCGGCTTCGTGTGCATCGCCAGCGTCCCGTCGGGCGCTCGAGGCCATTCGGGCTCCGGCCGGTCCCGATACAGCTCCACGCCGTTTCCGTCCGGGTCGCGCAGATAAATCGCCTCGCTCACGCCGTGATCCGCCGACCCCTCGAGCGGGACGCGCGCCTCGAGCAGGCGGCGCACGGCCGCCGCCAGCGCCTTGCGATCCGGATAGAGAATCGCGAAGTGGTATAGGCCGGTCGTGCCCGGGGGCGGTGGCGGCGCGCCGCGCCCGGCCCACGTGTTGAGCCCGATATGGTGGTGATAGCCACCGGCCGAGAGGAAGACGGCATCCGAGCCGTATCGCGTGGTCACCTCGAAGCCCAGCACGTCCCGGTAGAATCGCAGCGAACGGTCCAGATCGGCCACGGTCAGGTGGACGTGCCCGATGCGGGTCGCCGGATGGATCGTCATCTTGCCCTCTGAACGTTGACCGGTTCCCGTTGTATTTTTCCGTCATGAACACCATCCCGAGAATCCCACCGCCCGTCAACGAACCCGTCCTGAGCTACGCGCCCTCCACTCCGGAGCGGGCCGAGTTGAAGAGGGCGCTCAAGGACCTGTCGACGCGTCAGGCCGACATTCCGCTCCTCATCGGCGGCAAGGACGTCCGCACCGGCACGACGGCGGACGTGGTCATGCCCCACTGCCATCGTCACGTCCTGGCGAAGGTGCAGCAGGCGGGGCCGGGTGAAGTGCAGGCGGCGATCGCCGCGGCGCGCGACGCCTGGCGTGACTGGTCGGCGTGGGGATTCGAGCGGCGGGCGGCGGTGTTCCTCAAGGCCGCGGATCTGCTCGCGACGCGCTACCGTCCAATCGTCAATGCCGCCACCATGCTGGGCCAATCGAAGACGGCCCACCAGGCGGAGATCGACGCGGCGTGCGAGCTGATCGACTTCTTCCGGTTCAACGTGCATTTTGCCGAGCGCATCTACGCGGAGCAGCCCCTCTCCCCGCCGGGCACCTGGAATTACCTCGATCACCGTCCGCTCGAGGGGTTCGTCTACGCCATCACGCCGTTCAACTTCACGTCGATCGGCGGCAACCTGCCGACGGCCCCGGCCATCATGGGGAACACCGTCGTATGGAAGCCCGCGGCCACGGCGGTGCTCTCGAACTACTTCATCATGAGGTTGCTCGAGGAGGCGGGCCTGCCGCCGGGCGTGATCAACTTCATTCCCGGGCCGTCGACGCAGGTGTCGGAGCGCGTGCTCGCCGACCGCGCGTTCGCCGGGATCCATTTCACGGGCTCGACCGAGGTGTTCCAGGCGCTGTGGAAGCAGGCCGCGGCGAACCTCACGTCCTACGCCGCCTACCCGCGGCTGGTCGGCGAAACCGGGGGCAAGGACTTCATCCTGGCGCATCCCAGCGCGGACGTGGACGCGCTGGCGACCGGCATGGTGCGCGGCGCGTTCGAGTACCAGGGTCAAAAGTGCAGCGCCGCGTCGCGCGCATACGTGCCTGCTTCCCTCTGGCCCAAGGTCCGGGACCGCATGATCGAAATGCTCGCCGACGTGAAGGTGGGCGACCCTGCCGACTTCCGGAACTTCATGGGGGCCGTGATCGACCGGAAGGCGTTCGACAAGATCAAGGCGTACGTCGATGCCGCCAAGCAGGCGTCCGGCGTCAAGCTGTTGTTCGGCGGCGGCGCTCGCGACGCCGACGGCTACTTCATCGAGCCCACGCTGCTGCAGGTCGACGACCCGAGATACCGCACCATGTGTGAAGAGATCTTCGGGCCGGTCCTGTCGGTCCACGTGTACCCCGAGGCGCGCTGGGCGGACACGTTGCGCACCGTGGACGAGACATCACCGTACGCGCTCACCGGCGGGGTGTTCGCCCAGGATCGACGCGCCGTCGAGCAGGCGCAGCAGGCGCTTCGCTACGCTGCCGGAAACTTCTACGTGAACGACAAGCCGACCGGCGCCGTGGTCGGCCAGCAGCCGTTCGGGGGAGCGCGCGCCAGCGGTACCAACGACAAGGCCGGGAGCCTGCTCAACCTCGTCCGCTGGGTGAGTCCGCGGGCTGTCAAAGAGAACTTCCTGCCGCCCCGGAGCTTCACCTACCCGTTCATGGCCGAGTCGTGATCGCTGGAGGTGCCCGCCCGCCCATCCTCGTGCTGGCGATGGGCGGCGCCTTCGTGTTGCTCGTGATCGCCCTCTTGATCGGCTCCCTCACTCGGCCGGAGCTCCCCCCCTACACGCTCACCGTGCCGCGTCCCGCCAGGGTGGGCGACTCGCTCGTCGGGCCCCTGACCTACACGCTGGATGCGCAAGCCACCGACCGGTGGCGTCGCTTCGACTTCGGGCGCGACGCTGCGGTGGACTCGGGCCCGTGGGACATCGCCTTTCGCCGCTTCCACGTGATCGCCGCGCCGGGGGGGAGCATAGTCGACCTCGGTGCGGTGTCGTTCGACTCGGTGCGCGAGCTGCCGCTGGCCGGCTACGTCGCGAATAGCTCGGGGCCGGACACCACGAACCCCGGCGTGGGGAAGTGGTACGCCTACAGCATGCTCAGTCACCTGCTCATGTCGAAGCATCACGTGTACGGGGTACGCACCGCGGGCGGGAGATACGCCAAGCTCGAGCTGCTCGCGTACTACTGCCGGGACGTCGGCACGGCGTGCGTCACGTTCCGGTATGCTTACCAGGGGGACGGTACCCGGCGCGTCGTCCGCTAGCGAAGAGCCCCCGGCCGTGCTCGGCCGGGGGCTCGCGTCGTCGAGTGCCTGAGCAAAGACTACTTGGGCGGCAGGATCTTGAACATCCCCGTACCGCATACCGGGCACACGCCCTTCAAGGCCGGCCTGCCGTTGGCCATCTTCACCTGCTGGGCGTTGGTGATCTTCCGCTTGGCCTTGCACTTTACACAGTAGCCCTCATCTGCAGCCATCGGGGCCTTTCCGGCCTTCGCCATTGCGTTCCTCCGTTCGGGGGCAGGGGCAGGGGGGCGGGGTGCATGGGGTGGGGGTCAGGGGCGGCTCCCCCGGGTCACCCCCCCGGGACGGTGACAACATAATACGCCGTGCTCAAATCGTGGGAGCGGACGCCGCCGGGGGAGCGTCAGAGAACCCGTTCCGCTTGTGAGTTCCATCACAAAACGGCTTTGTTGCGGAGCCGCCACAGCGGCACAACACAACGACTTCCGCGGGTTTACCGTCCTTGCGGGGGGGTACGGGCAGCTCCCGCCCGTCGGGGGTTACGATGCGGACCGGGCCCTGGACGACGAGCGGTCCGTTGGCCTTGGGCGTGATGACAGGTGGCTCGGGCACACCCAATGATACCCCCCTGCGGGCGTGAACGAAACGCCACCTTGCGGCGTATCATTTTGGGCGCCAACGTAACTGCCCAAACTGCACGATCTGCGGCCTGGTAAGGAACCGTCGCGTCAGAGGGAGGGACCGCACGCCCGAACTCGCCGGCGGCACCACCAGGCCGTTTTTCTTGCGTGGGAACGGCGCCACACGCCGCAGGGTATCTTCAAGCTGCCCTAGCATGGGAACCTCCAAGACCTTCCTCGTGGCCCTGGTCGCGGCGGGCTGCGTGTCGGAGCACGGCCCGCTCACGAACCGCATGGCCCAGTCGACGACGCCTTATCTCGCCCGGGCGGCGCACCAGCCGGTGAGCTGGCAGCAGTGGGGACGCGATGCGTTCGCGCTTGCGGCCCGGCTCAACCGGCCGATCCTGCTGTACGTCGGTGCCGACGACTGTCGCTGGTGCGGCGTGATGGACCTCGAGGTGTATGGCGACGCGGTCCTGGGCGCGATGATCGATTCGCTGGTTGTGCCCGTGCGGGTGGATCGCGACGAGCGACCGGATGTGGCACAGCGCTACGCCAAGGCCGTGCAACTCCTCGCCGGCCTGCGCGGCTATCCCCTCACGGTTTTCCTGACGCCCGAGGGATCGGCGTTCTTCGGCGGGACGTACTTCCCGCTCGACGATCCCGTCACAGGCCGCGGTCTGAAGCAGCTGCTCCCGGAGGTCGCGCGGAGCTACCGCGAGCAGCGCCCGTCCATCATCCGCCGCGCGGCGCTGGTCCAGCGTCTCGCCGTGGGTCGGTCACCGCCGGGTCGCGGGGCGCTCAGGTCCGCTGGGCTCGAGCGCGAGGTCGAAGCGGTGCGGGGCGCGGTCGCGGCCGCCGTCCGGACACACGCGGGCGTCGCGAGCATCCGCTACGCCCAGGCGGCCGATCTGTTGCTCGCCGTCTTCGCCCGCACGCGCGACTCCACGTACCTGGGCCCTGCGCTGGCCGTACTCGACTACATGCTCGATTCCGGTGACGCCGCCGTGGCCGCCAGTGCCCGGGACGATCCGCCCGAGATCGTGCGGGCCGGACTGCTCCGCGACTTGGCCGCCGCGTGGTCGGCGTCGAGCGACGCGCGCTACCGCGGCGCGGCGCAGGCGCTCGCCCAACGGCTCGTGGGCGACGTGGGCCGGACGAGCGACCGCACGGTGTTCGCCGATCGTGACGCCTACGTGATCGCCGCGATCCTCGACGCGGGCGCGGCGACGGAGGACGGCGTCGTCGTCGGGCGTGGACAGGCTGCGCTCGACAGTCTGCTGCGGCGCGTCTATGCACCGCGCCGCCCCGTGCGGCACGTCGGGGGGCCGGGCTCTCCCGCACGCGCCCTGCTCCAGGATCAGGTCCAGGTCGTGTGGGCGTGCCTCGCGGCGCATGGCGCGTCTGGCGAGGGGCGTTACCTCGCGGTGGCCGAAGACCTCGCCGCCGTGCTTGAGCGCGACTTCGCGGACTCGGGTGCGGCCGGCTACTTCGACGCGGCTGCCACGGATGCGGCGGCCCCGGCCCTCGCCGAGCGCGCCAAACCCGTGCTGGACGACCTGTTGCCGGGAGCGAACGCCTCCGCCGCGCGCGTGTTGCTGCGGCTCGCCCGCGTGACGGGTGAGGCACAATATCGCCGGCGCGCCGAGGCTACGTTGGCGACGTTCACGGGCGTGGTGGCGGGGGAAGGGCTGCAAGCGTCCACCTATCTCACGGCGGTGCAAGACTACCTGCGGGACCGCTGATCCGGTTCCCTTCCGCAACAGTTCAGCCGTTCCTCGCCGCTGGCGCCTCAAGCGGTGCCCGTGCTAGCGTGACGCCCTGATCTCCATGCAGGTCATATGGACGTAACGAGGGCTCCCTCCGATGCGGAGGTGGTGGCTCGTGTGCTCAGCGGCGACGGCGAGGCGTTCGCACTGGTCGTCCGTCGCTACGAGGCCGGTCTGCTGCGGTTCGCCGCCCGCATGCTCGGCGGTCGGGACGCCGCCGCCGATGCCGTGGCCGAGAGCTTCGTCAGGGCCTATCGCCACCTTGCGAGCTGTCGGGACCCGGCGCGGCTGCGGACCTGGTTGTATCGCATCGTTGCGAACCGGTGCAAGAGCCACCTGGCGCGGCGGCCGATCGCCGATGTCTCGCTCGACGAGGCGCCACCGGTGGCGGATCCCTCGGACACCGCGGCCAGCCTCGAGCGCGCCGAGCAGCTCGCCCTGGTGCGACGGGCCTTGGTGCGGTTGTCGCCCGAGAAGCGCGAGGCGTTCCTGTTGAAGCACGTCGAGGGGCTGAGCTACGAGGAGATGGCGGCGGTGACGGGGGAGCGGATTCCCACGCTCAAGATGCGCGTGCACCGCGCTCGGGAAGCGCTGTTGCAGGTGCTGGAGGAGCACGAATGAACGCAATCGATCCCAGGATACATCAAGCACTCGACGGGGAGCTGGCGCCGGCGACCCTGTCGGGCGAGCTGCGTCAGGCGGTTGAGCGGCTCGTGACAGCCGCCGCGCTGCTCGCCACACCGATCCCGGCCGCGAGCCTCGAGTCGCGGGTGATGGTGCTGATCCGGCGTCCGGCGCCCTCGAGAGCCCGACGGCTGCTGGGCTGGTTTGTGGCGCCGCACGCCGTCACCTTCCGCGTCCGCCCGGTGTGGAGTCTGGCGTTCGCGGCGGTGGTGGCTCTGTTGACGCTCTTCCCGATGCGACACGAGGGCCCCGATATCGGCGAGCACGAGGGCATTGCCCAGTTCGTGGGCCGGTTCCCCGGGGCGCAGTCGGTGCACGCGGTCGGGTCGTTCAACGATTGGCGCCCCGGCTCGATCGCGCTCGAGGACGTGGATCAGGACGGCGTCTGGCGCGCCACCGTCGTTCTCCCCGCGGGGGCATACGAGTACATGTTCGTCGTGGACGGCGAGCGCTGGGTCCCCGACCGCCTGGCCGAGCGCCTGGTCGCGGACGAATTCGGGCGCGAGAACTCCATCGTCATCGTGCGGCCGGCGCGGCGATGAAACTGTGGCTCGGCCTGGCGCTCGTCGCGGGGCCGCTCGCCGCTCAATCGGCGCGCGCGCGGCTGGAAGGCCGGGTCCCGGGCGCGGCGATTCCCGTCATCGACTCGCTGATCCAGGCGGCGTCCACGGAGGGTCTGCCGACCGAGCCGCTGATACAGAAGGCCCTGGAGGGAGGGGCGAAGCTCGTCACGGCTCCTCGCATCGTCGCGGCCGTGGAGGTGAGTCTGGGGCAATTGCGCGACGCGCGTGACCTCCTGATCCGCGCCGGCGACGAGCCGCCGGTGACGCCGGGGGAGGTGACGACTGTGACATGGGCGCTGCGGCGCGGCCTGCCCCGGCCGGTGGTGGAGCGCGTCCTCGCCGCGCTGCCGCGCGCACCGCGGGCCGCCGCGATGCACGCCGTCGCCGATCTCGCCGCGCATCACTTCGACCCGGACTCGGCCGCCGATCTGATCATCGCGGCCATCGGTCTGGGGCTGCAGCGCGAGCGTCTGCTCGACGTGTCCGCCGCGGCGGCGCATGAGCTGCAGCGCGGGCGCTCGCACGCCCAGGCGCTGGCGCTGGTGCGCGGGGAGCTCCCGAACGTGCCTGCGTCGCCCAAACCCACGGCCGGCGCCGTGGCTCGGGCCCGCCGGCCGCCGGCCCCCACGCCTCCATAACACGTCGCGTTGTTCCAGACTGGAACGGTCGCGGCGCCACGGCGACCCGCGTGCCGCCGTGTGACGCGCCGCACCAGTCGCGGGTCTCACCCGTGAAGCGAGCCAGGGTGGCTCGCCCTATCCCTCCGGAGGTATCGAAACATGATTCGTCGCACGCTCCTCGCGCTGGCGCTCCTCGCCGCTCCCGCGATCGTGGTGGCGCAGCAGCCGTCCCCGATGCA
>Ga0209234_1000141_pt1 | contig 19917 bp, 15 predicted proteins | sample GraSoi013_1_20cm_2_FD_185816 | JGI IMG/M metagenome (GOLD analysis project Ga0209234, IMG submission 185816) | Grasslands soil microbial communities from the Angelo Coastal Reserve, California, USA - Sample 08_20_2013_1_20cm (SPAdes) (version 2) | ecosystem: Environmental > Terrestrial > Soil >... | reverse complement strand
ATCTTCATGATTCCTACGGCGTCCGCCACAAACACCGTTTGGTCGTCGTCCGCGAGCGCGATGCCATGGGGATAGAGAAGCGTGCGGTATACGGCGAGCGGAGCGAACGTCTGCGACCGGGGATCAAAGCGCAAGACCTGATTGTTCAAGCTGTCGGTTGAAATCACTTCCCCATTCTTTCGCAACACCAGATCGTTGAATCCGTGCTTGGCACTGTCCTTCGGCGAGTAGCGCCCCAGCAATTTGCCCGTGGAATCGAAATGGAGAAGTTCCGCGCGTCCGGCGTCTTCAAACGTATCCGCCCATACCGTGCCATCCACCGGGTCCAGCCGTATGCCCAAAACCGGCAACAGTCCGTAACGATCCCCGGGCACAAAATCGGAAACTCGCCCTTCAGAGTCAATCTTCACGATCTTTTTGCGGTTCAAGCTGCCGAGATAATAGAGATTGTGCTTCTGGTCGTACGCCAGCCCCTCGGGGATGAGGTCTTTCTCTTCGGTCACGAATGCAAATCGAGCCGCAGCGACCGGCGGAAAATCGCGACGGACTTTTTCTGCCAACTCGTCAAATTCCTTCGAGCCCTTGAGTCCCAGGAACGCCGGATCGCCGGACGGATCAAAACCTTCCCGCAGCGCCAGGCATTCCTTGAGAAGAGAAAGCGCTTCGCGCGTTTCCCCCAGGTGTTGTTCTGCGGCGGAAAGAAAATAGAGGACCGCGCCACGGTCCGGAACCACCGCTTCGAGCTTTCGGACGGTGGCGATTTGTTCACGGAGCTCGGCGGCGTCGGCAGGTTCCGCGAGTACTCCTTTCACTTGCTCTTTTTCCTGCTCTTGGGAATAAAGGGCGGACGGAAGGCCTACTAACCCAGCCAACAAAAGAAGCGCGGAGAATGGAGACGGGCGGGCGGTACTCAATCGGCGTCTAGCAAACGGGAGGAAGGTCATGGCAGAAGCTTGGGGGCTCCAAAGGCGGCAATTTGGTCGTTAGATGAAGGCCGCCTCAACGGCAGCAAACGCGGGAGGCGGCGTGGAAGTTTTCGCTTCCAGATGCTTGGTACGAAGATGGCGTTGCACGCGCCGGCCCCAGCCTCTCACAAACGAAAAGTTCAGCGCGCCGCCGATGGCCGAGCTGGCCAGAGGAATCAAGCGTCCCGCCCATTTTTCCGCCGTTTCGGCGCCAATCTTCGCGGCCAAGCGTTCTGCGATGCGTGGGATAACTTTTTCGAGAATCTGCTTTTCGGCTAAGTCCTTGCCATAGTCGATGCCGGAGGCCGCCGCGGCCGCCTTCCACATTTCAATCCTTTGGTCGCGGCCGTGGGCTTCAAACCCGTAGACCAGAGAGAGGCGCTGGATGAGCCGCAGGGTGATTACCGTGAGCAGGCTGGCATCCGGCAAGAAGGTGATCATGCCACCGAGGCCGAGTCCCGCGCCTTCGGCAAGCGCCAGGCGTTCGGCATCGCGAATCAGCGACGTAGCGATGGCGTCCAGGCGTTCGGTGGGCACGTCTTTCATTCGCCGAAAGTCCGGAACCCACAAGCCGTGCTTTCTTGCGAGCTGACGCCGGAACTGTTCCGGGTCAATCTCGATGGAACGTAGTCCGCGGAGAACACTAAACCGCAGAAAGCGGCTGGCGGTACGTCCCGCCAGCGACCCTTTGACCGAGTGAGTTAACCCTGCCATGACGATTGCCATCCTAAGGCGGTTAGAATCCTCTTTAGAACCACTGCGTTCTATTGTATGGCCTCAACCTCTGATTTGCACCATGCATGATTGTTGATGAATACGCATCGCCAGAAAACGACTATGCATTCAGCAAAACAGTCGTGCCTGTGAGGCTTTCGCCGTCGTCGCGCGCATTGCTGGCATTTCTAAAGTCCGCCGTTCTTTGGCCCCGTGGTTAGCTAACCGCTGGCGACGACTCAAGCAAGAATCAATCATAATAGTTAACCTCTTGCTCGATGGTCTGAGGGGAAACTGACAACCGAGAAGGGCGCGAAACTCAGAGAGAGCTCGCACCATACTGCGCTGCGGCACATCCAAGACTTAATCGGCAAAGGTATTCTCAAACAGGAAAAGGGAGGAGGGAGAAGCGAGCAACCTACTCCGCTCATGCACGCCTCCGGATAAGACGGACGTCTCAGCGCGAGATGCGAAGATTATTGATCCAAGCCAGCAGTGTTCGGTTCGATTCCGGATCAATGTCCAGAAATTCGAGGCCCATTCCCACCTGCGGTTTCACCACCCGGACCACCGCGAGCATCTGTAATTTCTGGCCTTCGTGCTTGAGCGTTCCGCGGACGCGGGCGCCGATCTCCAGAGTGCGACGCAAACACACGAAACATCCTCCAAGAGAAAGATCCGAGGTCCTCCCGCTCAAGCGACTCCCGGATTCCAATTCCAGCATCTCCGCCTCGGCTGCGAAAGGATGGCGGACCGAATACCGCCGGTAACGCACACTAGATTCTTTGGCGCGCTTGCCGCTGCCAGATTCCATGCAGGTGTAACCTCGCAGGAGCGGACTGGCGCTTGCCGGAATGACCTTCTACAAAGCGTCAATCTCTCAAGTTCCCTAGTAATGTGTCCCTTATATAACTTTACAGAATATTCGCCTTCTTGTTTCCCCTGGGCGGGGTGGATCCCGGTTTGATCTGCTCCATTTTGACCCGCGCGCGATCGATCTTTTTGATGATCTCTTCGACGGTGGCGCTCCAGATGAACGGCTTGGGGTTTTTGTTCGAGGCTTGCAGAAATGCCTCGATGGCCTGCTTCAAATCCGGCACACTCACGAAACTGCCGCGCCGAATGGCTTTCTCGGTCAATTCCCGAAACCAGCGCTCCACCAAATTCAGCCAGCTTGAACTAGTCGGCACGAAGTGGCACACAAAGCGAGGATGCTTCTTCAGCCACGCTTGCATGTGCTCTTTGTGCGTGCCGTAGTTGTCCATCACCACATGCAAGTTCAGCTCCGGGGGAAACTCAGCGTCTAAGCGGCCAAGAAACTTCCGCCACTCTTGATGCCGATGCCGGCCGTGACATTCACCAATCACCTGGCCATCCAACATATTCAGTGCCGCAAACAGGGCGGTGGTGCCGTTGCGCTTGTAGTCGTGCGTCATCGTACCGCACTGTCCTTTCTTCAACGGCAGCCCCGGCTGGGTCCGATCTAACGCTTGAATTTGGCTCTTTTCATCCACACACAGCACCAGCGCCTTGCCCGGCGGGTTCATATACAACCCCACCACATCGGTCAGCTTCTCGAGGAATTTCGCATCCCGCGACAGCTTAAAAGTGCGGCTCAGGTGCGGCTTGATATTGTGCAGCTGCCATAAACGGTTCACCGTGTTCTTGCTGACCCCTTGGGCCTCCGCCATGAGCCGGCAACTCCAATGGGTCAGGCCCTTGGGCTTGCTCTCTAAGGTCGCTTTAATGATCCGGTCTCGCTGGCTTTGATCGTAGTGCGCTTTGCGCCCGCGACCGGGAGCGATCTCCCAGACCTCCCCGATGCCCTGCTCGTGCACCCGCTTGCGCCAAAGCTGCACGGTGGGTCGGCTCACGCCGAGGCCCTCGGCGATGGCCACATTCTGCTGACCTGCCACCGCTTTCAGGATAATCCGACAACGCAGCGCCACCTGTCGGGGCGTTCCGTGTGCTGATTCCCACTGTTTCAGTTGAGCGCGCTCAGCTGGCTGCAACGCAATCGCCAGACCTGTGTTCGGCATGACTGCAATCATATTCGATCGGCAGAATGTTGTCAAGCTATTTATGGGACACTACACTTGTTGATGGGAATTGCTCTGTTGGAGAAGAGCTTGCTCCGTGCGAAGTAGGAATGGGGCAACATCCTAGAGGACATTCCCCAGACGGAGTGCGTACTCCTGGACCAGTACTGTCGTTCTATGGGGACGCGGGAGAATCTCAGATAACTTTAGCTTCGCCAGAGGGTGAGACGCTTAAGCGAGATAGAATTCCTATGCCCATCGAAGAAGTGAGGACAGCCAGCGCGACATCGGTCCGCGCTGAGAACCGCAGACGGAATCGCAGGGTTCCCGTCTCCCTTGAGGTGCGTGTACGCCCCGCTGATTTCGGTGACGGGGATTTCGAAGAATTCCGAAGCACACAGAACATCTCCCGCGGGGCCCTCTATTTCCTCACCCCACTCGACCGCTACTTCAAAGGGATGCGCCTGTGGGTGACGTCTGGCCACGGGCCCATTACAGGCTCAGACAACTGGAAAGACCTTGGCCAGGTCGTTCGTGTTGATTCCCGACCCGATGGCCGCTATGGCGTGGCACTCGTTCTCTCAGCGCCGAGGCACTTGGCGACCGGCGGCGATCTCGCCCAGCCTCCCGGGAAGAAGAATACGGAAGCTCGGGAACGGCGTGACGCACGCCGCCATGCGTTCGTGGCGCCGGCAGTGGTGCTTGACGCGCAGACTGGGACTCGGATTTCGGCGCGGACTTCGGATCTGAGCCTGCGGGGATGCTACGTCGACACGTTGAATCCGTTTCCTGTTGGCACAACTCTTCAGTTGAGAATCCATAAGAACAAGGAGATCCTCGACGCGCCGGTGAGCACTGCCTCATCGCATACAGGGTCGGGGATGGGCTTGCTCTTTGGGGAAATGACACCCCTACAACGCTCCATGCTAGCAGGCTGGTTGGACGAGAGCGTGGCTCCATCCAGGTCTTCACCTACGGCATCGCTTCCAGCCGAGAAAACTCACCAGCGGGACCATCGTTTGGCCGTTAAGCTGATCTACTCTCTAGTTCGCAAAGGCGTTCTGAGTCAGTCCGAGGCTGCCGTACTGCTGGAAGATTCACAAGCTTGATCCTCTGGTTGCACCTCCGGGAACGGGAGGCCCTCTTCCAGGAGAAGCGCCTTAGGAAATTTTCCGACTTGAATTTCTGCGCGGCAAAAAAACACCGCTCTCACCCGGTGTTGATGCCGAGTTTGACTTACCGTGGTTGCGGGGTGCACCCCACAGGGATTGAGAAGAGGAAAACCCTTGGGATGCACCCCACAAGGATGGGGTCGTTCACGATTCCCGCTCAAGGTTGGCGCACGACTGAATTGCCAGGGTGCCCACGTTGAGAAACATCCACGTGGCACAGTCAGACCCCAACGAGGGTTGAATTAGTTCGTTCCGCCCGCGGCGGCGGCCTGTTCGAGAAGCTTTAGCGTTTTGCTGGCGTCCGCTACTCCGAGAATCAGGAAAGACGCGTTATCCCCGGGTTCAGCTCCGGAGTAGCCATAGTTGATGTTGATTCCCTTATCTCCGAGCCGCGACGCGACGCGAGCGAGTTCCCCAGGACGATTTTCTAGCATCACCCTCGCGACCTCGGTCTCAGTGTAATCGTTGCGTTGCCGATCCAGAGTCGCCCTGGTCTTGTCTGGATTGTCCACCACGAGACGGACAGAACCCCTGCCCTTGTCGTGAGGGAACTGTTGATACGCGAGAATATTGATGTCCTCTTCGGCGAGGGCCTGGCAGAGCTTGCCAAGCGTTCCGGGCCGGTCTTCCAGTCGGATGGTGAACTCCTTGGTAATAGGCATGGTGGGACCCTCCTTCTATTTTGCACCTCGGGTACGGGCTGGGAAGGTCCTGCGAGGAGAAAAGATAGCGCAATGCTACGCCGACTTGAGTCTGACCGCAATGGCTGCAGGAGTGGAGATCACAGGCGAGTAGGCCGTGCTCCTCCCTTTTCCTTTTTGAGAATATCTTTGCCGATTAAGTCTTGAATGTCCCGCAGGGCTCGATCGTCAGAACTGCGTTTCGCCCACTTCTCGGTTGTCAGTTTCCCCGCAAAATCGTACGTCTTAGTGGACGCAGATAAAGAGCAAACCAAATCCGGTGTTGGCCTCCATGCGCCATGGGGATTTTTCTGCCGCCACGCGAGGAAAAACCCGATTGCACGCAACTTACCGCCAGCCTAACGTATCGGCGTTAGAGAAGACAGTCTGGTTGGACATCCGACGCGTCCAGTAGATTAGTGACACTTGGCCTTTTTGGATTTGCGGTTCCATTGGAGCAAGAACTGTCTTAAGACTGCGCCCTGCACGTTGCAGCCCCACGTTTTCCGTCTTAGTCCGGGAGTGACATCATGAAGGTAAATCGTCGCGAGTTGTTGAAAAGCGCTACATTCGTTTCGGGAGCTGCGTTGGTTGGCGCATCGTGGCCCGCGAGCAAGAAATTGTTTGCGCAAGATGGTCTCCTGAATTTGCCTGATCTACCGAGCCCGAAGAATTCCGGCATCGAACACATCGTCGTGGTGACGATGGAGAACCGAAGTTTCGACCATTTTCTCGGATGGCTGCCCAACGCGGATGGCCAGCAAGCGGGCTTGACGTTCGTGGACAGCGCAGGGGTGAGCCACGCGACACACGCGCTCTCAGGTGACTACACGGGTTGTCCCCATGCGGGTCCAGATCATTCCTACCAAGGCGCTCGCGTCGAGTATGACCAGGGATTGATGGACGGCTTTCTCCGCGCAGGTAGCAACGACGTCTATTCCATCGGCTACTACGGCGAACGGGATATTCCGTTTTATGCCGCATTGGCCCGCAACTATACCGCTTGCGACCGTTATTTCGCCGCGATCCTTGGGCCGACCTTTCCGAACCGGCTATTTTTGCATGCCGCTCAAACGGACCGCCTCGACGATAGCCCCAGCTTCACTTCACTGCCGACGATTTGGGACCGGCTCGCCAGCGCTGGAGTGAGTGCACGCTATTACTTCTCGAACGTGCCGTTCCTGGCGCTATGGGGCGTGAAATATCTCGGCATCTCGCGTCTGTACGAGGAATTTCTCGTGGCGGCGAGGACTGGAACATTGCCGGCGGTGTCCTTTATTGACCCGAGATACACCATCCTGGATGACGGTACGGGCAACGACGACCATCCTCACGCCGATATCCGCAAAGGAGATCTCTTCCTTTACAAAACTTTCCAGGCCGTGGCAAGAGGACCGAAATGGGCGAGCACCGTGTTCATCGTAAATTTTGACGAATGGGGCGGCTTCTTTGAACACGTCGCCCCGCCGCGCGCCACGGCCGCCAACAATGTAGATACCGACCTTTTGAACGGCAAAGCGCTGCTCGGATGTCGCGTGCCTACGGTCGTTGCCTCACCATTCAGCCGGGGGAATCCGGCGGCTTCGCGGGTCAGCGCGCTGGTGTTCGATCACACTTCGGTTTTGAAGTTGATTGAGTGGCGTTGGGGGCTCGCGACTCTGACTCCACGCGACGCCAGCACTGATGTGAATAACCTGGCCTACGCTCTGAATTTCAGCCAGCCGGACGCCACTGTGCCGAGCCTGCCGGAGCCTCAGGCGCCTCTTATTGCGGCGCCATGCCTTCAGACCTTGGGCGGCGGAATACTGAGCAGCGGCGGCGGGGCTGCCACACCGACCGCCAATTGGCAAGAACTTGGCAAGCAAGCGGCTTCCCTGGGATTCCCCGTACCGAGTGCGCTCTGAGGGGTGGGTGAGAGTGGGACACTTTTGATTTTGATGGCCCCGGCGCGGACCAGAAATATTCGCTATTCGCGAATATAGAACAGCGGTCAGTGGTGTCCCAACGTTTCCTGTGCCGCCGTAACCCTTCACTTTACGGGCGAGTCCGGGCAGATACGCGAAAAATACACCGCGCTATGCCCCGTTCCCGTGATTCTGTCGACGCTGCTGTCGAGCGACTCGTTGAGAACCACTCCCACGTCGGCATGCGCTCTAGCTCCGGCCAGGCACACCAGGAACACCACAGAAAATAAGAACCGAACCACCATGGCTGTTCGCCTAGGCGGGAATCCCAAGTCACTAGGGATGAAGACAGATTTCGGCGCCACAAATTCTCTCCTATACTTTAGCGTGGCCGGAATTGTGAGCCTAGGCTGTGGGGCGAGAATCGAAGAATTTCAGGGGCTTTACTACTGGCCATCAAGAGAGAGTCGCCGCTCAAGTATACGTTTCGTTCGAAGATAGTTGGCGCGAACTGTTCTTAGCATCACGTCCTTCGATTCTTGATGCCCGTTGACAGAGTGAGCAGTTGCGTTCGTGGTTGTCGAACACTCTAGAAGCTCGAACAAAGTTGGCTTCGAATCGCAGGAGTTCGTCGCCTGCTTCTCTTTGGACGAAACGAAACTGACAAAACTCGGCGCGCTGCTGGTTCCAGATTTCCAGTGTCCTTTGGCGCTCTCCGAGTAGATGTTCTCTACTGACTGCGGCCTCGACGGAGAATTGATTGTTCATCTCTTTTCTCCCTTCAATTGGTATAGGTGCACTTTGTTCGCCAAAACCGTAAGTCGCGAGTTTTTAGAGATTTTGTGACTTTGGGCGGCTTTGCTGAGCATGGGTCCCAGTACCCAGAAAGCGGCTAGTTCCTCTTCTTTTTTGTACTTTCTACACACCCCGGATTTGCATTGTCGTTGCCTGTTACCACCCGACGACTGTTCTATGTGATTGAAATTAAGCCTATTGCCAAATCGAGTGCGAGTCTGGAAGGGAGGTTGCCCTTCGATCCCGGGACTACCAGCTCTAACAGCATCAGCCCGCCCGAAAGAGAAAACAAAACCCGGCGCTCGAAGGAGGCGCTTAACTAATGAACTTCACAAAGTGTGGCATCGTCTTTGTCGCGGGCCTGCTGACTTGGGGACCAGGGTCGCTGGCAAAAAAACCCAGCGAAGCAAAAACCGAGCACGAGCGTCTTGAAAACGCGGGAACGGTCATGCGCGAGATCCTCAAGGTTCCTGACGACATTCCACAAGACCTGCTCGACAAGGCCCGTTGTGTTGTGGTCATGCCGTCGGTGTTGAAAGCCGCGTTTGTCGTGGGCGGCAGCTACGGTCGCGGCACCATGGTATGCCGCACGCGTAAGGACTTCTCCGGGCCTTGGGGCGCGCCGGCCATGTATGCTCTCGAAGGTGGCAGTGTTGGTTTGCAGATTGGTGGAGAAGCCACCGATTTCGTTTTTCTGGTGATGAACGATCGGGGCGCAGAGAGTCTCCTGCATTCCAAGGTGAAACTGGGGGCGGATATCTCCGCCGCTGCTGGACCGAAGGGACGTTCCGCTTCCGCCGATACGGACGCCTACATGCGTGCGGAGATGCTGAGCTACTCCCGCGCGCGCGGTGCCTTTGCCGGTATCTCGCTAGAGGGCTCCACGCTCCGTCCCGATGAGGACGCCAATCGCAAACTCTACGGCAAATCCACAAGCGCCGCCAAAATCATTCTGGAAGCCGCTGTTCCTCGTCCGGACGCCGCGCATGAGCTGATTGCGGCTCTCGAAACCTCCTCGCCCAAGCTCAAGCGTTGATACATTCCGACCGGCCCGAAAATTCATACCAGGTGCGGCGGTCGATTTGGCAATCGACCGCGCCCCCCCAGTCTTCAGGAGCGCCCAGCGAAGCCGAGAAAGGTGAGCATCATGCGTATCGTCCGTTTGATTTGCGGGTTGGTCATCGCAGTTGGACTATTCACGATCCCGGTCTACTCCCGAGAACAGGTTGTGGTGGGCGTCTCCGTTCGAATTGGTCCTCCGCCTTTGCCAGTGTATGTCCAGCCCGTCTGTCCTGAACCCGGCTACATCTGGGCTCCGGGCTATTGGGCTTACGGTCCGGACGGCTACTTCTGGGTTCCGGGCACCTGGGTGGAGCCACCGGAAGTCGGCCTGCTCTGGACTCCGGGGTATTGGGGATGGGACGGCTTCTATCTCTGGCACGCCGGCTACTGGGGACCTGAGGTCGGCTACTATGGCGGAATCAACTACGGCTTCGGCTACCCCGGCGTTGGCTTCTTCGGTGGATACTGGAGAGGCGGCGCGTACTTCTACAACCGCGCCGTGACCAACGTGGACGTCACGGTTGTGCGCAACACTTACCACACGACCGTGGTCAACCAGTCGACAAACCGAGTCAGCTTCAACGGTGGCCCGGGAGGCTTAACTGCCCGGCCGACAGAACGAGAAATCGCCGCGGGGCATCAGCGGCGCAGCACCATGACTGCGGAGCAAACACAACATCAGCAAGCCGCCAGCACAAATCGGACTCTGCATGCTTCCGTGAGCCACGGCCGGACTGACGTGGCCTCGACTGTTCGGCCCGGTCAATTGGGTGGCCGTGGCGCTGTAGAATCGGGCCGTCCTTATAGTCCGAACCGTCCCTCCGAGAGTCCAAACCGGCCAGCGAATGGCGAACCCAGCAACCGCGACCGTCCACCTTCGCTCGGACCGCCAAACGCTAGTCCCGCGATGGACGAGAAGCACCAGCAAGAGCTCGATCGGCTCCGCCAGCGGCAAACCGAGGAGCGGCAGCGCATCGAGCAGAAACATCGGCAGGAGCAGCAACAACTGCAGCAGCACGCCGCTTCCGACCGCCAGCAACAGGAAGCTCACCGCAAACAGCAGCAGCAACTGCAGCAGTTGGACCGCAAGCACGAACAGCAACAACAGAGGCTCGAACAGAAGCAACAGCAAGAACGGCAGAAGCAGCAAAAGCCAGGATCGCCTTCTAGGCTATCCGCGAACGACAAGCCGTCTTCTCGCGATTGAGTAACTGCTGCGATTCTTGTTGTTGGTATTTACTGGCGTGAGAGGGCAATCTGAATCCATGTCTGGATGGTCTTTGCACGCAGGTTTCGAACAGCTAAGCAGATTCGGTTGCGATTCCTTTTCTTTGTGAGTCAGGTCTTTCCCGCACTCCCCGTGATGTAAGGACCGGATTGCGTAATCCTCCCGTCGCCACTATAGGCAAGGTGCGAGTTAATCCCCAGGGAACAGACAGCGGCATGTTCAGTGGGCGCCCTGTTCCTGGGTTAAGGGTGGAACAAAGCGAAGAAATAAAGAAAGCGTCTTATATCCCCGGCCTGAACACCTGAACGCCGGGGCGTTACGGCTAGGACGGATAAGCATTCTGCCAGGCAGGCGCAAGTACGAGAATCAAATCAAGGAGATTATTTCATGAAGTCTCACAGCTTGAGCAGTTCAAGCTTGGCAGAACATGCCAAGTCTTTTTTTACCTGGAGTCTGGCAGGAGCGGCAATAGCGGTTTTGTCGTTTGCTGCGGCACTTCCGCTTCTTGCCCAGGATGAGCGAAGCATCTCGATCGACCTCACTCAACCGGGGAGCGGAACAGTCCCGACCGTTTCTGCGTCCGCTTTTCACATTAGGTACGCCGCCACGGACGCTGCGCAGTCCTCTCATATTGACCGCATCCAGGGTGCTTCAAGAGCCCCGCTCGAGGCGGCCAGGCCGCCAGCTGCGATGGCGGCCGCGGTACCTTCCGTGCCCTCGCCCGGCTTTTATCCGAGCGACCTGGCCTACTTCGGCGGGCATACACTGACCCAAATGGAGTCCAACAACGTATATGTCAACGTGAGAAGTTGCGGCTCGGTAAAAACTTGTTGGGGCAATCCTCGCCAGTTCCTGCGGGACCTGAACGCCAGCAATTTCATTCGCCTCACTGACCAGTACACGGGTACGAGCGGAAACTACGGGGTAGGTGATTCAGTATCCGCCAGCGTGCGCCCCGTTGAGACCGCCATCGGAACCGAGATCACGGAAGATCAGATCTTAGCTCTTGTCCATGAGGCCGCCTCGGAAATCGGTACCGGCTACAGCCACGAATATCACGTATTCCTGCCGGCGGGCATCGACACGTGCTTTGCGGGAGACCAGGTCTGCTATTCGCCGAACCATCCCTCGACATGGCGCTTCTGCGCCTACCACGGCTTTGTCGATTTCACGGATATCGGTCACGTTATACTCAGTGTGGAACCTTACCAGAACGTACGGGGATGCTCCGCTGCTCCGCCCAATCCCAATGGTGCACTGGCCGATTCAACGAACACCGTGCTCTCCCATGAGCTGATTGAGTCCATCACGGATCCGGATCTGGATGCCTGGTTTGCGAATAACTCCTTGCTGGTGGAGGGTGCTGAGATAGGAGATCTCTGCCAGCCGATTGGCAACAAGGGTCAGGCCCTCGATTCCTACGTTATGCTGAATGGGCATCCCTACGAGCTCCAGCTGGAGTACTCCAACACCTACCACGCCTGCGCTGGCGCTCCGTAGAAGCGCTACGTCCGTCCGTGTGCTGCCGAGATCGCCGTGTAAGAGACCCCAGCTTTCTTTGATGGCCTAGATCAGCGGAACGCCATGGGGATAAGAGGACTGCGGCCCGATGCCCACGCTTCAGATCCGGTGCTTGCATATTGGGTCCGCGTTTTTTGCTCCACGACATGTCGTTACTCGCGAGGTTGTGAAATGCTTGGATGTGGGAAGCTCCCTCGACCGGGAGGGCTAAGGGTTATATGCTTGGTCTAGGCTGCGTGGTTGGTTGTTGGTACCGTCTTTCGGTTGGCGTTGCTGGCAAGGGGCTTCTACTTTTGCGGCAAGCACGGCAAGAGAACAAGTTGAGTCACTGGATCTAAACAAGTTGCTTATTGTCAGCTCTTTGGGGGGTATTCGTCGTTCCGCGCGGTGAAGCCGGACGAAAAGGGGGGAGTTATCTGGAACGCGGCAAGAAAACGGCAGTTCTACTTGACGCCGCGCGGTTTTTGGGTAAACTGCATTTTTCTCTATGGCCACCATGCCACAATTCGTTCCCTCCGAAGTCGTGCACGATCTCGACTTCCCGCAGCGCGAGGCCGCTTTTTTCTATGGCCTGTTCCTGCGCGGGCATTCCCCTGACAAGTTGCGGCAAGACATCGAAGTGCCCGCAGTGGTCCTTGCCAAGTGGCATCGCGAGGCGGAACGCGACCCGCAGCTTCGTGATATTTTTACGCGCATGCTGGATTACCGCCGTCACGTCCTAGCCATCTTCGATACTCTGGTGGGCTCGGACACTCAGCCACAGCGCGTTCAGTAGCCTCGCTACCTTCGAGAGCGAGAATTTCCGATGGCGATCTTTAGCGGAGTCCTGTCTTTATCCGCCAGATCTCTCCTGTACCTTGGGCCAGGTCAAAAACTGTCAGGCAACCAAACCGACTTGCCCGTGATCTAACCGCCTTCGGAGGACAAGTGTCAGAAAATGAAGGGATTCCTTTGATTGACGGGGAACTAGCCTGGGGTTAGAATCAAACTGTCCCAAAGTTTGAGGTGTTTTCATGTCAAGGGTAGTACGGACCCTGTTTATTTCTATTTTTTTGATCGCTATCGGCATGCCAGCGATTTTCGCTCGGCAGGCGCAGGATCCGGGAACGCCTCCAGCACCCCAAAAATTGGACAAAGAAGTAAAGCGGAAGATGAAGAGGACGATGAAGGAGCTGGACAGCGCCTACCGGCAATGGCTGACCGAGGACGTCACCTACATCATCTCTCCGGACGAGCGCAACGCTTTCCTTCAACTGGATACCAACGAAGAGCGCGAACAATTCATTGAACAGTTCTGGCTGCGGCGCAGCAGCAATCCGGACCTCCCGGAAAACGATTTTAAGGAAGAGCATTACCGCCGCATCGCTTACGCCAACGAACACTTTGCTTCCGGCATCCCGGGATGGAAGACCGATCGCGGCCGCATGTACATCATGTGGGGCCCTGCGGATGAAGTGGAATCGCACCCCACGGGCGGCACCTACGACCGGCCGATGGAAGAAGGCGGCGGCTCGACGAGCACTTATCCGTGGGAAACCTGGCGGTGGCGATACCTGGAAGGCATCGGCGAAAACATTATTTTGGAGTTCGTCGATCCGAGCGGCTCTGGTGAGTATCACCTGACCATGGATCCGTCGGAAAAGGACGCGCTCCTGCATGTGCCTGGTGCGGGTCTGAGTTTGATGGAATCGATGGGCATGGCGTCGAAGGCTGACCGCTTCACGCGTTCCGACGGCACCAACCTGCCGACGACCATGGGTGGTCAATCCGCCAGCATGAACGAGTTCAACCGCCTGGAGCTTTACGCCAAGGTGAATCGACCGCCGGAAGTGAAATTCAAAGATCTCGAGGCGGTGGTAACCTCTCGCATCGTGCGGGATCAGTTGCATTTCACCTGGCGCACCGATTACTTGAAAGTGACCAATGACACGGTGCTCGTGCCCGTCACCATCCAAGTCCCGAATGGCCAGCTTTCCTTTCAGTCCAAGGATGGAATACATTCTGCGACCATGAATATTTTCGGGCGTGTAAGCACGCTCACCGGCCGCGTGGTGCAAACCTTTGAAGACCCCGTTTCCAAAGATTTTCCGGATTCGCTTTTCCAGCAGTCGCTCAAGCTGCAGTCCATCTATCAGAAAGCCATTCCTCTTCGCCCGGGCCTGTACCGTCTGGATCTGGTGATCAAGGATGTGCAGAGCGGAAACATCGGCGTGGTGAACTCGCGCTTGCAGGTGCCGCGGTACGAGGATGACAAGCTGGAAACAAGTTCGCTGATCCTCGCGGATGGAAACAAACTTGAGCACGTGCCATTAAAGCAGATCGGTGCCGGACAGTTCGTACTAGGTTCCACGAAGGTTGTCCCGCGTCTGGACAGCAACTTTGCAACCAGTGAAAAGCTGGGCATTTACATGCAGGTTTACAACCTGAAGCCCGACGACAAGTCCCACAAATCCAGCGCCACGTTTGAGTACACGGTGAAAAAGGGCAAAGATCAAATCATGCAGTTCAAGGAAACTTCCGAAGAGATGAGGCAGACTGGCGACCAAGTCACCCTGGAGCGCCTCCTGCCACTCGCAACCCTGTCACCCGGGAAGTACAGTCTTGAAGTGAATGCCACGGACACGCTTTCGCGTCAGACGATTTCGCGCACGGCAGAGTTCACGGTGAAAGCACCGCAGGAAACCAAGACGGCGGCCAATGCTACACCAGGGAGGTAAGGCAAAGTGAAACAGGAACGGCTCCGAATCCTGGGGGTCCTGGTCCTGACCGCCATGGTATCGTCCTTCGCGGCGATTCCGGCGGGCGCGCAAGCGAAGCCTGTCCCGGGCAAGCTTGCCGGAGTGGTGCGCGACGCTGCGGGTACGCCGCAGATGGGCGCGAGCGTGGAGTTGGTTTCTGAAGCCGTGGGAGTGGCGGCCAGCCACGGCCTCTTGACGAATACCCAAGGAATGTTCCGGGGCGAGAAGCTGGCGCCCGGGTTTTACACCATCCGCGTGACTCTTGCCGGTTTTCTTCCCACCCTTGAAAAACACATCCGTGTCACTTCGAATCTGACGACCGTCGTGCGCATAGAACTGGAATCCATGTTTGCGTCGCTCGACGAGTTGCGGCGCATGCCGGCGAACGGCACGGCGCAAGTTGACGATTGGAAATGGGTGTTGCGGTCCGCTTCGGCGATGCGTCCGGTTCTCGAATGGGTGGACGGCGACACGTTGAGTGTCTCGAAGATTGGCGGCGATTCCGGCAGGCCTCGTGCGCCTAGAATGCAGATGGAATTCACCGATGGCGCGCGGCGACCCAGTTCGGCTTCGACGATTGCTTCTTCACCCGCTACCGCCGTGGCCTACGACCAGAAGTTGGGGGGCACGAACAGAATGATCCTGGCGGGCCAGGTGAACTACGACGGTGATGCCCCAGCCGGCGGCATCGCCACCGTGTGGCTCCCAACCGGAACCCTCGGTGCCGGCCCGCACACGGCGTTGGTCCTGCGCGAAGCCAAGCTGGGACCCGTGGGACGTACTTTTAGGGGTGTGCGCTTTGATCAGGGCGGCGCCATGGCGCTCGGAGATCGCACCGTTCTGAAGTATGGCGGCGAATATGTTTTGGTGGGACTGGGAGCTGCGGCTTCCTCGCTCCGTCCACGCGCAGATTTGAATGTGCGCCTTACCGATGATTGGAACGCCGATGTTGTTTTCGCTTCCATGCCGAATGGACCGGGTCCACTCGAAGCGAATGACCGACAGCCGGGCGGAGCGCTGGCGGCGGTTCTCGATGAGCTGGATGGCTTCCCCTCTCTGCTTTGGCGGCAGGGCCATCCCGTTTTGCAGAACGGTTTGCACGAAGAGATTTCTGCGGAACGAAAGGTCAACAACCGCGGGAAGCTGCAAATTGCAGGCTTCCACGATGACAACCGCCACGTGGCGGTCTTCGGCCGGGGCAACGATCTGCCCGCCGCCGATTATTTTCAGGATTATTTTTCTGCTGGCTTTGCTTATGACGGCGGCTCTTCGAGCAGTTGGGGCACGCGCGTGGCATTTCGCGAAAAGCTCGACGACGACGTGGAATTGACTGCGGTTTATTCTTTCGGTGGTGCTTTGACGCCTGCAGACGACGCCGACGGTCTGCTGCGCGATGCCCTACGCACCGCTCAGCGCCATACCTTGGGGGCGGGAATTTCCGCCAGGGTTCCGCGGCTCGGCACCAAGGTCCGGGCCGGATATAAATGGGTGAGCGGCATCACCGTCTCCTCAGTAGACGGCTATGGAGAGTCTCTCTTCCAGATGGACCCCTACCTGCATCTGATGTTCCGCCAGCCGCTGCCCAAGTTTGCCTTGGGGCGATGGGAGGCTATTGCGGATTGCAACAATCTCCTGGCCCAGGGTTATGTCTCCACTGGCAGCAGGGATGGCCGAGTTGTTTTGGTACCAGCGTTCCGGACATTTCGGGGTGGACTCAGCGTTCAGTTCTAGGAATTACGGGGTTATCGAAAGCTGTATTTGTCCTTCCATAAACAGGATGATGCGGCGCAGTCCAGCCGTCCGCGATGATATGCTGTTGAATATAAAAGGGTTTCGCGGATGCGCATCTTCCAAACAATGGACTTTGGGTTGCACTTAGTTTCTTGAGGCAGGGTGTAACCCTGCCCGATCGAGCTATGAGGCAAAATCTTCGAGTCAGCCTTGGAGCGGTCGTGCTGGCGCTGGCCACACTCGCCGCGGTAATTTTTGCCTTGATCAACTTCGACCAGCGCAGCCGCTTCGAGGTGGTGTACGACGGCGTGGCCTGGCTCGATACCGATCATGGAATCGAGGCCAGCCGGATTGCTCCCTATTCTCCTGCCACCAGGGCTGGAATTCGTCCTGGCGACGTCCTTCTGGCGATCAATAGTGCTGCGCTCAGTCGAGCGGCGGAAGTGGCGCGGCGTCTCGACCGTGCGGGGCTGTGGACCCAGGTGCACTACAAACTTTCGCGCGGGGGCCAGGAATTCGAAACCCCGCTGCTCACCGGGCCCGCGGAAAAGCCTCTGGCAACCGAGAATTACTTGCGCATCGTGGGCCTGCTCTATCTGTTCATCGGCTTGTTCATTTTCATCCGCCGCTGGAACGCCCCTCGCGCCGTGCACTTTTACGTTTTTTGCCTAGTCTCTTTCATTCTTTGGTCGTTTCATTTCAGCGGCAAGCTGGACACTTTTGACTGGGAAGTATATTGGTCGGAGATCGTCGCTCGACTGCTCGCTCCCGCTTTGCTGCTGCACTTCGCGTTGGTCTTCCCGGGGCGCTCGGAAACAACCATTCGCTCGTCGGCCAAGCTCTTGGCCGTGTACTTCCTGCCTGTCGCCCTGCTTTTGATTCATGTGAACGCGGCCTTGAAGGTCTCGGGTTTTGTGCCCTGGCTGGGTGCCTACCTGCTGCTCATCAAAATCGAATTTAGCTATCTGGCCGTCTGCTTCCTGGCTGCCGGGCTTGTTTTCTACCGCAACTTCCGCGAAGCGCCGTCCGGTGTTCTCCGCCAGCAATTGAAATGGCTCACTGGTGGAACGCTGGCGGGCACCCTGCCCGTTTCCTTGCTCTATATCGCTCCTTTGGTGTTGGGAGTGGCCTTGCGGCCGTGGATGCAGTTCGCAGTATTGAGCTTGGTGCTGATCCCGCTGTGTTTCGGATACGCCATTGTCCGTTATCGCTTGATGGACGTGGACATCATCTTCAAGCGTGGCTTGGCGTACACGGCGGCGACTGCCGCTGTCGCAACCGTCTATTTTGCTCTCGTGGCCCTGATCACGTCTCTCTTCCATGCGCAGACCACTGGCCCGGTCGGCGGCATGATCGCCATCGTTATAGCCGCGTTCTTGTTCCAGCCGTTCCGCGAACGGATTCAGGCCCGGCTCGACCGCTTTTTCTACCGCGACCGGCTCGATTACCGCCGCACGCTGATCGAGTTCGGGCGCACGCTGACGAACGAAGTGCGTATTGACCCCATGCTGGGCTCGGTCATGGACCGCATCTCCCAAACGTTATTGGTTGACCGGCTGGCGATTTTTGTGGAGAACGCCGTCGAACCCGGCCACATGCTCGTTGCCGGTTCCATGGGTGTGCGCCTCAGCCAGTCTTTGGATCTTAGTTTCCTCGAGCCGGCCCGGCCCGAGTTTGCCCGTGGGGCGCTCTTTTTCGAGTCGCCCCGCGCGGCAAGAGGTGTTAGTGACTCCGTTCGGCTCACGCTCGAGCAGCTGGACCTCAACTACTATGTTCCCTGCCGCATCCGCGAGCACACCGTGGCGGTTCTCGGCCTCGGCAAGACCGTGGATGGAGATTTTCTGTCCAGCGATGACGTCGAGCTGGTCGAGACCATCGCCGGTTACGTGGCCGTGGCTCTCGACAACGCCCAGCTGTACAGCTCGCTCGAACAAAAGGCGCTCGAAATCGCCCGCCTCAAGGACTTCAGCGAAAACATCGTGGAATCCCTGAACGTGGGGGTGCTCTCGGTGGACCTCGAAGGGATTGTCGAATCCTGGAACACGCGCATGGAGCAGCTCTTCGGGGTGACGCGCCAGGAATCCGTTGGACGGCAGCTCAGTTCGCTGCTGCCGGAAGAACTGGCGCGCGAAATCGATGCGCGCGGTGACCAGGAACAGATTACCGGCATCTATAAACAGAGGCTCCACCATCAAGGGAAGTCGCTGACCTTAAACGTTTCCATTACTCCCCTGGTGAGCAAATCGAATGAGCGCATCGGTCGTCTGCTGCTGTTCGATGATGTGACCCAGCGCGAGCGCCTGGAAGAGCAGATGTCGCAAACGGAGAAGTTGACCTCGCTTGGGCTTCTGGCTGCCGGTGTGGCGCACGAAGTGAATACGCCGCTGGCGGTCATCTCCAACTACATACAGATGCTGGCGCGCCAGATGCCGGATGGCGACCCGCGCCAGTCCATCATTGACAAAATCGTCAAGCAGACCTTCCGCGCCAGCGAAATTGTCAACAATCTGCTCAATTTTTCACGGACGGGTGCAGCCGAAGCCGCGGATATTGATGTAAACCGTGTCGTCGAAGAGACCTTGTCGCTGGTGGCCCACCCCCTCAAGGCCTCGCAGATTCAGGTGGTGAAGCAGCTCGGCGAACCGTTGCCGGCCGTTCGCGGATCAGCTAACAAGCTGCAGCAGGTCTTCTTGAACCTTTTCTTGAACGCGCGTGACGCCATGCCCGGCGGGGGAATGCTGGCCGTCCGCACCGCGGCGCATAACGGCAGCGTGGAAATCGAAGTGGCGGATACCGGCGCCGGGATTGCCCGCGAACACATCCATCGCATCTTTGACCCGTTCTTCACCACCAAAGCCAGCGGGCGTGGCACCGGCCTGGGACTCTCCGTGAGTTACGGCATCATCAAGGAACACTCCGGGAAAATCGATGTGCGCTCGACGCCTGGCAAAGGTACATCGTTCCACGTGGAGTTCCCGGCGGTCCGGAAAGCGGTTCATGTCTAAGGGTTCCATTCTTGTCGTCGACGACGAATCAGAAATCCGCGAAGGCCTCGAACTCCTGCTGAGAAGTGAAGGGTACGGCGTCTCCAGCGCGGAAACGGGCCAGTCCGGCCTGGAGAAGCTGGAACAGCATCCCTATGACCTGCTCCTGCTGGACGTCAGTTTGCCGGACCGCAACGGTCTGGACATGCTCAAGGAGATTCACCGCCGCGACCCGCAGCTCTCCATCGTCCTGATCACCGCCTACGGTTCGATCGATATGGCCCGCGCCGCTTTCAAGAATGGCGCGATGGACTACATCACCAAGCCGTGGTCCAACGATGAATTGCTTGCCCAGGTGGCGCAAGCCGTGGAATCGCGCCGGCT
>Ga0209234_1000140_pt1 | contig 20000 bp, 20 predicted proteins | sample GraSoi013_1_20cm_2_FD_185816 | JGI IMG/M metagenome (GOLD analysis project Ga0209234, IMG submission 185816) | Grasslands soil microbial communities from the Angelo Coastal Reserve, California, USA - Sample 08_20_2013_1_20cm (SPAdes) (version 2) | ecosystem: Environmental > Terrestrial > Soil >... | reverse complement strand
TATGCCCACGGCGGCTTCTACAACAAGACCTACACCGTCTTCGGCTTCGACGCGGGCGGTAATGGCAACGCCGTCAACTTCGACCAGAACGGCAATGCCCAGATCGACGACGGCTTCAACGGCAGCGACATCTGCCAGCCCAGCCCGGACCAGGGCCGGCTGGTGTCCAACTCGAAGTGGCACGCCCCCAACCCGGGTGGGGACTGGATGAACCTCAACGGGCAGTTCTACTATTCGCAAGCGTCAGACACACACGCGCTGATCGAGTACTGGTACAAGAGCGTGGGGACATCCCAGCCGATCGAGGGGTCGCCCAACTACGAGCCGCCGCTGAAGCCCGGCTTTGCACTCCCTCCAACAACGACTACCTACAACGGGAAAACCGTTCACGTCTACTACCCGGGAACCTACATCAACCCGATCAACGCCACGAACAACAACGACTACTACCGCTTCATGAACGGGATCTACTACTTCCAGGACGTCGATTTCAACATCACCGGCGGCATCGTCTCCAACACCTCGGATGGCGTACCACACTACGGCCCCTATGGCGGCGTGTCGGACCTGCCGGCGGCTGCCGACAGGACCAACGGGGTGACCTTCGTCTTCGACGGCAATGCGAAGTTCACCGCCAGCACCAGTGGCAACACCTCGCCGAGCGTCTTCTTTGCGGCGCCGAGCTTCATCTCCAGTGGCACCGACAGCATCGCCTTCTTCATCAAGGCGACGGATACGATCAGCGGCCCGAACGGATCGCCCTGGGACGAGGAGATCGACGGCACCAAGGGGACGGCGGGCGGCTATCCATTCCAGGTCTGGGGCTCGGTCTTCAATGCCGACAACAACGGCTCGCATGGGACGGTCGTCACGCTCCGGGCGGTCAGTGCCTCCAACGGCACAAACCGCTACGCGGTAACGGGTGAGGTCGTCTCGCCCCAGGTCGACCTCGATGGCGGCAACATGGTGAGCGGACCCTACACACCGAACGCGCCGGCCCCCCCGCCCGGCTGTCGGGCAAGTGACTATCACCAGAGCCCGGCCGGGTTAATGGTGCAGTTCAACGCCCACTACGTGCCCCACTGGCGGGGCCTCGCCTACCTGGTCAGGTAGGGCGACCCCACCCCGACCCTCCCCCGCAAGGGGGGAGGGAGATTTCTGGGGACTAACGCCTTACAATTCGGGGAACGTGGCGCACGCCATCTATTGCTTCCTCGACGGGGAGACGCTACACGGCGATCCCCCCAAGGGCGAGCTGGACAGCCCCGTCGTGGAGACCCGTGTCCTGAACCTGGGTACGAATAACCGTGGTGCCTTCGTCCCGCTCAGCAGCCTCAAATATGTCCTGCTCGACTCGCGGCCGCCCTCCAACCCGGTGGACATCGCCCGCTACCAGCGGGTGGCGATCCATTTCGTCGACCACGAGGTGCTCCGCGGCTACAGCGACCGCCAACTGCGGCCGTCCCGATATGGGGTCACCCTCTCGCTGGTATCGCCCGACCAGAGCGAGGTCAAGGACCTGGCGATCCCCTTTACCGCGCTCAAGGGGATCTTCTATCTCAAGACCTGGGAAGGCGGCGACTCGCCCATGCTCGAGTCCGACTGGGTTCCGCGGATCCTCGAAGCGCGCGAGCAGGAGCAGGTCCGGCGGCAGTACTCCCCGGCGGGCAAGCCGCGGCACCTGATGCCGTTGTTAGAGAGGATCATCCGCCGCCGAAAGATCGCCGAATAGCCCCGGTTGCAGCGGTTCCGCCCTGATATGTTGAATCGTAAGATGCAGCCCGCCGCCGTCCCGCCGCAGGCGGCGGTCACGCGATCGGCCCTCAAAGACCGGCTGCTCGATCCGCGGACGCTGATCTCCTTCGGAATCCTCGCCGTCGTCCTGTTCGTCGTGCTCACGCATGTCCAGTTCGACTACGGCGACAGCCTGCGCGCGATCAGTCAGACGAACGTCCTCATTTACGCCCTGGCATTCGTCGCCTTCTACTTCTCCTTCGTGGTGCGCACCATCCGCTGGCAGATCCTCCTCCGCAATACGGGCGAGTCCAACCGGTTCGGTGAGCTCTTCCACATCGTGATCCTCGCCTGGTTCGCCAACTGCGTCCTGCCCGCGAAAATGGGCGACTTCTATCGCGCATATCTGCTCCGTCAGCAGACGGACGTCTCCGGATCCAAGGGGTTGGGCACGATTTTCAGCGAGCGCGCGCTCGACTTCCTGGTCCTGATGAGCCTGCTGGTCATCAGTGGCCTGATCAGCTTTCGGGCAACCGTCCCGGAACGATTCGTCCCCGCCTTCATCGTGGGCCTCCTGATCGCGGCCGGCCTGATCGCCGGCCTGCTCGTCGTCCGCTACAGCGAGGGCCGGCTGTCGCGGTACCTTCCGGAGCGTCTCCGCGAACGTGCCACCCGCTTCAAGCATGGCCTGCTGAGCGCGTTTGCCGGCCGCCTACCCCTGCTCCTTGGCCTGACCGTCCTTGTCTGGATGGCGGAGTCCACCCGCCTCTTCCTGGTGGTCCAGGCGCTGCCGTTGCACGTCTCGCTCAGCCTGGCGCAGATCATGTTCATCGCACTCGTGGCCTCGCTGCTGACGACGATCCCTGCCCTGCCCGGCGGGCTCGTCCTGGTGGAGGGAGGAATCATCGCGGTCCTGGTCTTCTTCGGCCTGACCGCCTCCCAGGCACTCTCCGTCGCCATCCTCGACCGCCTGATCAGCTACTGGAGCCTGATCGCCGTGGGGCTGGTGGTCTTCCTGATGAGCCATCGGCGTTGAAAGTCCTGATCACCGGCGGCGCGGGCTTCATCGGATCCCACATCGCCGACCGGCTCCTGGTGGAGGGGCATGAGGTCGTGATCCTCGACGACCTCACCACCGGCCACGTCGAGCGCGTCCCTCCGGGGGCGCGCTTCTACCAGATGGATGTGCACTCACCCTGGCTCGAGGAGCTTTTCAAGATCGAGCAGCCCCAGGCCGTCGTCCACCAGGCAGCCCAGGCCAGCGTGCGCCGCTCGGTCGATGACCCGGTGTTCGACGCCGGCGTCAACGTGCTGGGAACGGTGGCCCTGCTGCAGACCAGCGTCCGTCATGGGGTCCGTCGCGTCCTCTTTGCCTCCACCGGCGGCGCCCTCTACGGCGACGCGGAGCTAACGCCCACCCCGGAGGACTACCCGACGCTTCCCGTGTCACCGTACGGCGCCTCGAAGCTGGCCGGCGAGGTGTATCTGCGGACGTTTCACGCGGTGCATGGCCTTTCGTACGCCGCGCTGCGCTATGCGAATGTGTACGGCCCTCGCCAGGATCCCCACGGCGAAGCGGGTGTCGTCGCCATTTTCAGCCGGCGGCTGTTGAGCGGTGAGGTCGCGCGCATCAACGGGGACGGCACACAGACCCGCGATTTCGTGTATGTCGGCGATGTGGCGGAGGCGAACGTCCGAGCCCTCACGTCGGAGGCCATCGGATCCTTCAACGTTGGCACCGGTGTCGAGACCGATATCAATGCGGTCTTCCAGTTGCTGAGACGCCTGACGGGCAGCAGCCAGGCTGAAGTCCATGGGCCGCCGATGCCTGGCGAGCAGCGGCGCTCGGTGGTGGACGCGCGGAAGATCGAAAAGGTGATGGGATGGCGTCCAACAACGAGCCTGGAGGCAGGCCTTACGGCGACAGCGCGGTATTTTCGCGAGGCGCAGGGCGTGCCGGCGACAGCGCCAGGGCGGCCTGCCTGAGCGCCGTATCGCCGGCGTCCATCAACCCGCGGGCCGCCTCGACGATCAGCGGGTTGCGGGCGCTCTCGCTGCCGATCATGCGGCTCGCCCAGTCGTAGGCCTCGCAAGCCCGGCCAAGCTCGGCCCGTAGGTCCGCCGCCTGGTCTGACCCGCTGGCCGGACGGAGCCGAAGCATCTGGTAGTAACCGGTCTGAAAAATCTTCCGCGTTTCCTTCGCGGCGTCGGCCCACTCCGCCTGGGGTGCAGCGTCGAGCGCCTGGCGGAGCTGGGTGGCGGCCTTTTCGACACTGACCGCGACGTCGGCAAGGACGATGTGATAATCCGTCGGGGCCAGCTTCGACGGCGTTCCCAGGACCCGGTACACGGCCCACAGCGCGGCCGCCAGCACCAGCAGGATCAGAAGATACAGCCAGACCATCTCCTGGCTTGAGGTTAGCGCGCGGCTACTTGTAGCGGAAGATGATCCGGCCCCGGGTCAGGTCGTAGGGTGACAGCTCGACCCGCACCCGGTCGCCGATCAGGATCCGAATGTAGAACTTACGCATTTTCCCCGAGGTGTAGGCGAGGATGGTCTGCCCGGTTTGCAGCTTGACCTTGAACATGGCATTGGGCAACGGCTCGACCACCTCGGCGTCCATCTCGATGGTTTCCTCTTTGTCGCCGGGCGTTTCTTTCTCGACCAGGGTGTCGATGCCGGGCCGCAACGTGGTGGGGCCGCCGCGCTTCTTGGGATAACTTCGTTTCTTGCGCAAATCGTCGCCATATTACCCGAGTTCCGCGTGAGAGAATCGGCCGAGTGCAGATCAAGGCCGAACTCACCGGCAATCTGTGGAAGATCGTGGTTCGCGAGGGCCAGCAGGTTGGCGCTGATGAGACGCTGATGATCCTCGAGTCGATGAAAATGGAGATCCCGGTGAACGCGCCGCAGGCGGGCCGAGTCACAAAAATCCACGTCCAGGAAGGCCAGACCGTGCAGGAAGGCCAGCTGCTGGCGGAGGTCGACTAGATCAGGCTGCGGCTTGCTCGCGCTGGTTGGGAGCGAAAAACGCGATCCCGACCACCGACATGCCGCGCTTGCAGAATTCGCAGTAGGTGACGGTCACGCTTCTCCGGCTCTCCCACCGCCGTGTCTCGCGCCGGCCGCAGTGCTGGCAGACGAGGTCGAACATCATGTCGGCCATTGCCCCGCGACCGTACCACCGCTGACACCCCCAGCTCGAAACAACTCGGCTGCGTCCCGGAACAGAAATGTAAACCTAGCGCAGCAGCTGGTCGAGAGCGCTCTTGAGCTCGTCGGTCGCGGTCGCGCCTTCGAAGCGAGTCTGGATGATCCCCTTCGCGTCGACCAGGAAGATCCAGGGCTCGGTCTGCAGCCGCCAGTCCAGCACGGTCTGGGCCAGTTTCCGCTTCGACGGGTCGGGCACGAAGTCGCGGTAGATCTCTATATGAATGAAGGTCAACTTGTCTCGGTAGGCGGGCTCCAGGCTCTGCACGGCCTTGACCTCAGGTCCGCAGGTGCGGCTGGTGCAGAACGCCGGCGACGCGAAGACGACCAGCGTCAGGCGATGCTGGGTGATCGCATCGGCGATCGAGATCTGGTGCATGTCGTCGGGCGGCCGGCCGCTGTCGATGGTGGTGGCGTCAGCCTCCTTGATGGTCGGGTTGTGGCTCATCGGAGCGGGCTGCCCCACCGCCGGCACCACGGGGGTCGTGACGACCGCCAGGGGACGGCCGTCGGCGTAGGTCGAGAGCCGCAGGGTCGCTCGCTCGCCGTTGGGACGAGATGCCGTAATGTCGAGGCCCCAGGTTCCCGCGGTCATGAGATCGAGCCGGGCGACGTATACGCCGGCGCCTTCGAGGCCGGCGCCCTTGAAGGGCGCGTCGGATTCACCCTTGAAGACTCCGGTCGTCCCCTGGAGGAAGAACGCCCGGACATGCACGGTGGCGTCGTTGACCGGGGTGCCGTGATCGAGGATGCCGATCGGAACTCGCTGCTGCGCTCCAACGACTAACTCCGAGGCAACGACCTGCGCCTGCAACTGGGAAGGGGCACCGGTGGCAGGGGCCGCCTGGGAGCCGCAGGCACCCACCAGCACGGCCGCCGCCAGGGTGGCGGCCCTTCTCACCGGGTCCGGACGCGTTCGATGAAGAGCGCGGGCCGCTGGATCTCCGCCAGGGTCGGCAACAGGTCGGGTCCCTCCCAGACCCGCGCCAACAGCGGCTGGCCACCGGCGTCCCGGACCTCGCGGCAGAAGCGTTCCCCGAGGACGTATTGGCGCATCTTCATCTCCAGCCCGGTGAGGCGCAAGAAGGCGCGTTCGAGCGGCGTCCGCTGCTCCTGCCGCCGCCGGTAGGCGCCCTCCAGCAGGGCAAAGTGCGGCAGCTGGCGACGGCCCACCTCGTTCATCACGAGATTGCTGTAGCCCTCCAGCAGGCTCATCGCCGCCTGCAGTTTCGAGATTGCCTTCCACTGCTGGCCGACCCCGACCGTCAGGGTACGGATCAGCTCCAGCCGGCTCGGACGCTGCCCGTCACCCAGGCGGCCGACCAGGACCTGTTTCAGCAGCCCTTCCAGGTATCCCTGCAACCAGGGGTGTGCTTTGAACTCCCAGGCATGGGTCATCTCGTGCATCGCCAGCCAGCGACGCAGCTCGTCGATCGGCAAGTGGTCCTTTTGCGCCCAGGCCTGAACGTTCGGCTCCACCAGGATGAGCGACGAGGTCTCGACCGGCTCGCGTCCAAGAAGCGCGGGGTCGTACTGACCGAGGACCCGCCGAGCCAGCAATCCCAACATCAGGCCCAGATAGCGGGAGATGCCTTTCTGGCCGAAGCTCAAGATCAGCGACCCGGGAATCAGCTGCTGGAGGCTCTCCAGCGGCTCGAACATCTGACGGAAGATCCGAATGTTGAATCGCACCCACTGCCGGCGGCCGACGGCCGTCAGCCCCGGGTACAGGCGTTTGCCGGGAGAGGCCATCCCCGGCCCGAGCGCTTCGGTCAAGAGCGGCTCGAGCTCGGCCGCAATCGCCCGGTAGGTCTGCTCCTGGCCCGGGTCCCCGGGCAGGTCCGCCGCCTCGCCACAGCGGTTGAGCGCGATCTGCTCCACCCGCTCCCAATCGATCAGCCGGGCGGTTTGCTCCCGCGGACGGACGAGCTCGCGGAAGACCACAGCCCCAACGCCGATGGCGACCCCCCAGGCCATGGCGCGGCCGACCCGCCGGGTCGGGGGGACGGATTCAGACATGCTCATGGGGGCGGGCCGCCGCCACCGCGACCCGAGTCTCATTCTACCGACGCCCGCCGCGGCTGGCGCTCGAAGAGGTCGATTGCTAGCACTCGCCGTTTAGGAGTGCTAAAATGCGGGTACTACCGCCCCGGAATACGTGGCCGTTTGCCCACCCATTACTAGCAGGAAGGAGGACGATCGATGGCGAAACAGCTCGCATACGATGCCGACGCCCGCTCGGCACTGAAGCGCGGCGTCGACAAGGTCGCGGACGCGGTTCGAATTACCATCGGCCCCAAAGGCCGCAACGTGGTGCTCGACAAGAAATTCGGCTCGCCGACCATCACCAACGACGGCGTGACGATTGCGAAGGAGATCGAGCTGGAGGACCCATTCGAGAACATGGGGGCCCAGCTGGTCAAGGAGGTCGCAAGCAAGACGAACGACATCGCCGGCGACGGAACCACCACCTCGGTCGTGCTGGCGGCGGCGATCATCGGTGACGGGCTGCGCAACGTCACCGCCGGCGCCAACCCCATGCAGCTCAAGATCGGGATCCAGAAGGCTGTCGATGAAGTGGTCAAGGCGATCAAGGAGCAGTCGGTCCAGATCTCCGAGCGGGAGAAGATCGCGCAGGTCGCCACCATCTCGGCCGCCGACCCCTTGATTGGCGAAATGGTCGCCAACGCGATGGAGAAGGTTGGCAAGGATGGCGTCATCACGGTCGAGGAGTCCAAGGGCATCGAGGATGAGCTGAAACTCGTCGACGGGATGCAGTTCGACAAGGGCTACATCTCGCCGTACATGGTCACCGATGCCACCCGGATGGAGGCGGTGCTCGAGGATCCCTACATTCTCATCACCGAAAAGAAGGTTTCGGCGGTTGCCGACCTGCTCCCCGTGCTGGAGAAGGTCGTGCAGAGTGGCAAGCCGCTGCTGATCATCGCCGAGGACGTCGAGGGCGAGGCACAGGCCACCATCATCGTCAACAAGCTGCGCGGAACTTTCACCGCCGTGGCCGTCAAGGCGCCGGGCTTTGGTGATCGTCGCAAGGCAATGCTGCAGGACATCGCGATCCTGACCGGCGGCCAGGTCATCTCGGACGAGCTGGGCCTCAAGCTCGACTCGGTGCAGCTCAACCAGCTCGGCAAGGCGCGCCGCGTCACCGTCACCAAGGACGACACGACGGTCGTCGAGGGCGCCGGCAAGCAGGACGAGATCAAGGGCCGGATCAACCAGATCAAGGCCGAAATCGAGAAGACGACCTCCGACTGGGACAAGGAAAAGCTTCAGGAGCGGCTGGCGAAGCTGGCCGGCGGTGTGGCCGTGATCAAGGTTGGGGCCGCCACCGAAACCGAGCTCAAGGAAAAGAAGCACCGGATGGAGGATGCGGTTTCCGCCACCCGGGCCGCGGTCGAGGAAGGCATCGTCCCCGGCGGCGGTGCGGTGCTGGTGCACTCCATCAAGGCTCTCGACAATATGAAAGTCTCGGGTGACGAGGCGACCGGTGTGCAACTGGTACGCCGGGCGCTCGAGGAGCCGCTGCGTCAGATCGTCAACAACGCCGGCTGGGAAGGCTCGGTCGTGGTGGAGAAGGTCAAGGGCCTGCCCAAGGGCCAGGGCTTCGACGCCAACAAGGGCGAGTACACCGACATGGTGAAGGCCGGCATCGTCGACCCGACCAAGGTGACCCGTTCCGCGCTGCAGAACGCGGCGAGCATCGCCGCGATGCTGCTGACAACCGAGGCGCTCGTCTCAGACATCCCGGAAAAGAAGCCGGCTGCGCCGGCGCCGTCGATGCCGGATTACTAAGCCGAAAGGCGAGGAAAGAGCCGCCCCGACGGGCGGCTCTTTTTGTTTCTCGGCCGGTGCCGTTCCGGCCCGTCGGCAGCAGATAGCATGGCGGCATGAAGCCGAGTGGCATCGTGACGTTGCTCACCGACTTCGGCCTCGACGACGCCTACGTCGGCGCGATGAAGGGCGCCGTCCTGGCAGTGCACGCCCGGGCCACCTTGATCGACGTAACCCACGGTGTGCGCCCGTTTGCGGTGTTACAGGGCGCCTTTTTGCTCGACACCGCCTGGAGAAGCTTTCCGGTCGGAACCGTGCACGTCGCGGTCGTCGATCCAGGTGTCGGCACCAGCCGAAAGGCGATCGCCTTCAGGGCGGCGGATCACATCTTTACCGGCCCCGACAACGGGCTGTTCACATTTCTCACCGAGCCCATCAGCGAGATGGTCGAGCTGGCCGCGCCGCCGGAGGCGGCGCCCACATTCCACGGGCGCGATCTCTTCGGCCCGGTGGCGGCGCGACTGGCGGCCGGGACGCAACTCGCCGAGGTCGGCAGGCCTGGTCACCAGGAGCCGTTGCGGCTGCAGGATGCCTGGGCATCCAAGGTGGGCGAGGCATGGCGCGCGCAGGTGCTGCACTGCGATCACTTCGGCAACGTGATCAGCAACCTGCCACTCCGGGCGCTGGCTCGCATCAAGGCGGTCAACGGGACGCGAGTCCGAACCGTGGAGACCTACGACGAGGCCGAGCCCAACGAGCTGGTCGCGCTGATGGGCAGCAGTAGCCGCATCGAGTTCGCGCTGCGCGAGGGATCGGCGGCCGCGCGGCTCCATACGGCACCGGGCGAGACGCTGCTGGTCACGTGAGCTGGCCGGCGCTCCGCTGGAACCAGGTGGCCGCGGTGTCGTCCGAGGTGTTGCGGCAGGCGGATGCGAGGGCGCGCGACGAATTCGGCATCGAGCCGCTGCAGCTGATGGAGATCGCCGGCTGGCAGATTGCCCGTTTCACAGAGACGTTCGTCAGTGGGGTCGGCAACAAGCGCATCCTGGTGGTGGCCGGTTCGGGCAACAACGGCGGCGATGCGCTGGTCGCCGCGCGCTTCCTCCATCAGCGAGGCGCGCTGGTAACCGCCTCCATCGTTGCCGCAAAAGACCCGACGAGCCTCGTGGCGCGGCATACGGCAACCATCGCCAGACTCGGCGTCCGAATCAGCCAGGCGCCGGCCGGGATCGACCCGTCGGCCGACATCATCGTCGACGGCCTTTTTGGCACCGGCATCCGTCCGCCGCTGCGGGAGCCGGCCGCGGGCATAGTTGCGGCGATGAATGCGACAGGACGGCCGATCGTGTCCATCGACGTGCCCTCCGGAATGAATGCCGACACCGGCGCCGGTGCGAAGACCGCCATCCGGGCCGCGGCGACCGTGACGCTGGCGGCGCCGAAGGCGGGGCTGACCCGCGCGCCGAACGCGGGCCGCGTGTTCGTCGCGGATATCGGGATGCCCGCCGCGCTGTTTTCCGATGATCGGGCGGCGATCGAGGTCATCTATCGGGCCGGCGATGTGGTGGAGCTCGTCGATCCTGATCTCGTCTGAACTCGATCACTGGCCACTCCGAGTTGACGAATTGGTGCCGCCTGACTAGACTGCAGGCATCCGCCCCTCGTCCCAGTAATGGATCAAGTACACGTCGAAGCTCCAGCTGCGAGCCCGCAGGCCGCTTCGGTGGAACGCGAGTTCTACTCGGACTTCCCACTCGTCTTGAATTACGTTGGCCGGCTGGTCGATGACATCGACGGCGCGGTCAGCATCACCTGTGCGGCGTTTCGCCAGGTCGGTGACAGCCTGCGCCATCGCCCCACCCGTGACGGGCTGCGTCGGGCCGACGTTTTTCGGGCGGCCACCGAGCTCAGCCGACAGGCCCTGAAGCCGCGCCGCTGGTTCCGTCGACACCGGGCCACGCAGATGAGCCTCGAGGGATTCCCCCAGGCGGAAGCTCGACGGGCATTGCGCCGCGACACGGTCCAACGGGCACTGACGGCTCTTCCCTTCGAGGCGCGCGCCATGGTCCTCCTGCGTGACTTCGTAAAACTCTCGTACGAGGAGCTCGGCGACGTGGTCGATATCGCCCCACGCAAGCTGGTGCATGCCCTGGACCGCAGTCGCGCCGAACTCGGGGAGATCTATGACTACATCAAGTTCTGAGGGCAATCGCTGCACCCGCATCTCGCCAAGCGCGGTGCTCGATGACCGGCTCGATGGAAAGGACCTCGAATGGGCCCGCGACCACCTGCGGCGGTGCGAGGCCTGCCGCGACCGGGTTGAGGACTTCCGCGAGATGTTGTTGCGAGTCGGACGCCTGCCGAGCGCTGCGGTCGGTGCGGCCGCCATGGACCAGGCGTTCGCGGCGGCGATCCCCGACCGGTTGCGCGGCGAGGCCGGCTCGCGGTCATTCGAAATCGCACCCCCGCTAACGACGGCGCCAACCCCGCTGCTCGCGGAGCTTCCGACCCCGATGCGCCCCGAGGTGACCAGCGTCCCCGACCTGCTCATCGAGCTGGAGCGGGAAATCTTCCGCGACGAGCCGGGCCAGGACCATCCGACCTCCCTGCCGCCGATTTCGGAGCCGATCTATCCGACGATGACTGCGGCTCCGGTCGAGGAGATCGAAGCGGTTCCCCCGACCGAGGACGTCGAGGCGCCTGAAGAGCTCGCCGCACCGCCGCCCCTGATTCCAGCCACGCCCGAGCCGGTGTCCGGATCGTGGCGCGAGGTCCACGTCGATTCGCACCGCGAACCCGAGCCCGCCGTTCGCGATTACGAGCCCGAGGCGGGACCGCCCGGCGAGCCGATGCCGGCGCCAACGGGCGGCAACGTCGTGTTCGAGCAGGATCCTGCGCTACGGTTCGATGAGGAGATCGCGCCGGCAACACTGCCGCGCAAACCCGATACCGCGATGCGGCTCGCGGTTGGCCTGGGGGCCGCCGCGTGCGTCCTCCTTGCCGCCGTCCTGTACGAAGGAGGATGGCTGGCGAAGGGCTTGCATAACCTGAACTCGACCGCGCCCACGGCCACGGCCACCCTGCATCCCTCGGCCAGCGCCAGTGCGCGGCTTAGCGCGCCGCCAAGCGTCAGCCCGCCACCACCACCTGCCCCGGTGCTGTTCACGCTCGGCAACGCGGTGAGCGGCAACAGCGTCTTCCGCATCCGCCCGGGTACGGCGGTGGCCGGTTACACGCGCCTGGTCTTCGACATGCATGGGAGTGGCTTGCCGACCATGGTCATCACGCGCCCCGACGACCTGCATGTCGCCATCACGTTCAAAAACAGCACCGTCACGGGTATTCCGGTGAACGGCATCCGGAGCTACCAGATCGCCGGCATCGAGCCCGCGGTCCAGCAAGGCAGCGATGGAACGATCACGATCGACCTGGCACGGTCGGTGCGGGTTACGGCGTTTACTCTCCCGGCGACCGGCGGCTATTCCTGGCGTCTGGTCCTGGACCTGCACACGGCCTAGTTCAGACCGGTGCGGATGGTGCCGGCCGCCGCGGCATGGGCGACCATCTGCTTGAGGAGCAGGATCTCCTTGCGCAGGATGCGGAGCTCCAGTAGGAGCCGAGAATCGGTACGCCGCTCCGCCAGCAGGGTTTGTTTCTCGGGGACCTGCAGGTTCAGCGCTGCCGCGATCAGGTAGGAGAGCAGCTCCGGCTCCATCGGCGGCTCTGCTTCATCGGCCTTCTGGCCGACCAGCTCCCGTAGGAGGTTGGAGTATTGCTGGAACGCCATGGCGGTCGTTTCGGTCAACCGGGCGGTGGCATCGAGATCATCGCCGGCCTCGGGGATGATGCGGATCTGGCCGCGCAGGTAGGGGCGATCGTCCGCGGTTCCGACGATCTGAAAGCGCGACGCGCCCATGACGAGCAGATTCATTCGGCCGTCGTCGAGGCGATCGATGCGGACGATCTTTGCCAGCGTCCCGATGTCATACGGAGTGGCAGGCCCGGTCTCACTTCCTTCCTGGATCGCGACCACGCCAAAGCTGTGGCCCTCTTCCAGGCAATCCGCGATCATTTGCCGGTAGCGGGGTTCGAAGACGTGCAGCGGCAGCGGCATATGAGGAAAGAGCACGACGTTGACCGGAAAGAGCGGCAGCCACTGAGCGGGCACCAATCAAGTATATGGGCGTATTCGGCAGCGTCTAGCTAGCGGCGGGCGCCGCCTCCCGCATTGGCTGTAAGGCCGCCTTCTTCCGGCGCACGATGCCCGTGGTCAGGAGCGCGCCGATGAGGAGCACCGCGATCGCCACGGCGAGCGCGGGACGCATGGCGTTGAGATACGCCTGGGCAAACACGTCATGGCCTAACTGAAGGATCCGGCTCCTGACCTGGACCGGGAGGTTGCCGGGCAGGGCGACACCTGATTGGCCTCGGCCGACTTCAAGGGCGCCGTTCGCGGCCTTTGCGAAACCCTGGACGAACTGCGACCGGTAGGCTGGCGGGACATTCGACGCCTGCACCTGGGCCTGGCTGACCAGCTCGGTAGCGAGCCGGTTTTGCAGGATCGCACCCACGATGGCGCTGCCGAATGCTCCGCCAAGCTGACGATTGCTGTTCAGGAGCCCGGAGGCCGCCCCGGCCAGCCGGGGATCGATCCGACGCATCGTCACCGTCGTCATGGGCGCAAAGGTGCAACCCAGCCCGACGCCGGCCAGGATCAGCGGCGGCAGGAAGGTAAACTGGCCCGCGCTGAGGGACGACACCCAGATGACCAGGCCCATGCCGACGCTGAAGCAGCTGAGCCCGGCGAGCAGGATGTACTTTCCACCGAATCGATCGGTGGCGCGGCCGGCGATGGGCGCGATGACCATCGAGGTCAGCGACATCGGCGCGAAGGTGAGGCCCGCTTTCAACGCGCTGAAGCCGAGTACCGACTGCAGGAAAATCGTCAGCGGCAAGAACAGGCCCATCATGCCGAAGAAGACGATGGCGGCGAGCGCGTTGCCGATCGCAAAGTTTCGATCCTTGAAGAGCGATAACGGCACCAGCGGATCTTCGCGTCCGCGATCCCACAGGATAAAGAGCACGAACAGGATGACGCTGGCGACAAAGAGACTGGGAATGCTGAAGAGACCCCAGTGACCGCCGCCGGCGTCGAACGAGAGCGCGTCGGTGAAGGTGCCCCAGTGATAGCGCTGCCCCTCGATCAGGCCGAAGACCAGGGCGAACAGCGAACCGCTGGCCAGAAGCACGCCCACCGGATCCAGGTCCTGGTCTCGACCGAGCCGGATTCCCGGCAGCAGCCAGACGCCCAGGATGAAGGCGACGATGCCGACCGGGACATTGACCCAGAAGACCGCCTGCCAGCTGAAATTCGTAACGAGAAAGCCGCCCAGCGTCGGGCCGGTGACCGAGGCAACGCCGGCCACCGCACCCCAGACCCCAAACGCCGCCCCGCGCCGGTTGGGGGGAAAGATGTTCGTCAGGATACTGAGCGTTTGCGGGGTCAAAATCGCCCCGCCGATGCCCTGGACGATGCGGGCCAGAATAAGTTGGCTCGGACTCTGCGCGAGGCTGCAACCGATCGAGGCAAAGGTGAAGACCGCCAGGCCAATGAGGAAGAGTCGCTTGGCGCCGTATTTGTCGCCCAGTCGTCCGGCGGTGATCAGCAGCACGGCATAGACGAGGATGTACGCGTTCAGCACCCAGAGGATCTCGTCGAGGCCGGCGTGGAGTCCATCGATGATGCTCGGGATGGCGACGTTGACGATCGTCAAATCGAGCAGGATCATGAAGAAGCCAAGGCAGAGAACGAGCAGGATGATCCACGGACTGCGTTTGGTCTGGACTGCCGCCTGCATTGGGAGTCAGTCTAGGGAACAGTTGGCGGCGAGCGCCAATCGGAATTGAGCTCTAACAGACGGCAGCGATAAAGCGCGAAGCGCGATGGGCCATGGCCATGATGGTGATCATGGGATTGACTCCGGACGCACTGGGAAAGGCGCTGCCGTCGGCGACGAACAGGCCCTTGACGGCATGCGCCCGGTGGTCGGGGCCGATGACCGATGTTGCCGGGTCATTCCCCATACGGCAGGAGCCCATCTGGTGAAAGCTGACGTAACCCATCTGGCCCGGTTTATAACCGTTACGGTCGACCTCGTTCATGTAGGCGTCGACGCCACCCCGCTGGCCGGGCCGGTACGCCACGTACGCGCTCTGGCTGGTGAAGATCTCTTTGGCGCCGGCCGCTTCCAGGATGCGCACGCCGACCTCGATGCCCTTGCGCATATGGGCGAGATCCTGGCGCGACAGCCGGTAATCGACCCGGCTGGTGCCGTCTTTTGAGGTAACGCGACCCCAGCCGCTGTCGCGAAGCAGAATTCCCGTGAGCGAGAGGTTGGGAAGCTGACGCATCAAGCGACTGTAGTGATCCGGCTCTCGCCAGGGGGTCACCAACGCAAGCAGCGCGGGATGCAGCGGTGCCGACTCGATCTTCGGCCCGAAGTGGTGGCCGTCCAGGTTGGTGAACTCATCGGAGTAGACCGACTGCAGCGTCCCTTCCCAGGGCCGGATTGACTCATCAAAGATGCCGGAAACCGCGGTCGAGGGATGGAGCCGAAGCCAATTGCCAACCGCCTTCGAGCGCAGGCCGGAGCGCTGCAACAACGCGGGCGTGGCGATCGCGCCCGCGGCGGCCACCACGGCGCGACCGCGCACGATCAGCGTGAAGGCCGGCATCTCCGGCTGCCGGACGGTAGCGCGAACACCGACCGCGCGGCCATCTTCGATCAACACGCGATCAACCGTGCAGTTGACGACGATCCGGGCGCGCTGCCGGTAAGCGTCCATCAGGTAAGTCTTCAGTGTCGACTGCTTGGCCCCGATCTGGCAGCCGTAACCGCAAAACCCGCAGCGCTCGTCCTGAGTGCAACCCTGGACATTGCGCGGCATATAGCCGACATGCCAGCCGAGCTGGCGGAGGCCACGCTCCAGCACCCGTTCGCGGGCACTGACCCGGCTATGACTGACGTTGACGCCGAGCCGCTCGTACACCGCGTCCAGCGCCGAGGTGTACTCATCGGTCGCAAAAGCCGCGAGTCCGTGTCGTTGCGCCCATTCGTCGCGGAGCCAGTCGGGACTCCGAAAGCTCGTGGTGTAGTTGATGACCGTGCCGCCACCCAGACAGCCGCCCGCGATCAGCGCGACCCCGGCGTCGGAGGTCGCGGCGAAGCCGCCCTGGTAGTACAGCTTGCGCATCATCGCCAGCTCCAGCTGGTTGAAGTCGGCCTCGTTGTAGTAACCGCCTTCCTCCAGGACGATCACGTCCTTGCCGGCCGCGGACAGCTCGGCCGCCACCACCCCACCGCCTGCGCCCGAGCCGACGATAACGGCATCGCAGGTCAATGTCGTGTCGCCGTCAAGTGTTGTCGTCTTGATGACCTTGGGCGTCGGCGGCGGCGACGACACGGGACCCGGATAGCCGATCTCCGGCCACACCGGGTTGGTGCCGTCGTCTTCGGTGTCCCCCAGAAACGCCAGCAGCGAAAGGCGCTTGAAGACCTGGAAGAGCTGCCGGCGGAAGGCCAGCCGGCTGGTCGACCAGGACGCCATGACCGCGACGCGTTGCTCGCGCGGCCAGCGATGAAATGGCACGGGCCGGCCGCTGAGCAGGAAGGTCCCGGTGCGGCGGCCGAGCACACCCACGATCAGGCGCAGCCGGCGTCGGTCCGCAGGGGACGGGAGTCGCGCAAACGTATCCTCCATCGAGGCGGCAACCCGGATGGGGGAGCCGGGATGGCCCATCCCACCGATAAAGGTATCGGCCATCGCGACCAACACGGCCGATCGGCTGTCGCGGGCGGCTGTCGTCGGCGGCGCCTTGACGGCGGTCGTCACACCTATAACCCCCCTGCCGAAGTGATCAGTGGCTCAATCATAAGCAGCGGGCGAACGGTAGGAAAGGCCCAAAATGGATGCCATGTGCTATTCAAACGACGCCCGGCCCCCGCTGCCGCCCATCCAAGGCGGTTCAACCGACGAAGACGATCTGATTCTCACCTCGGCCGACGGGACCCGCTTCGGTGCCTACGCCGCTCGAGCCGGAACGCCAACCGGTGCCGGCGTCGTCGTGATACCGGACCCGCGTGGCCTGCATCCCTTTTATAAGGAGCTCGTGCGGCGGTTCGCCGAAACCGGGATCGATGGCATCGCCGTCGATTACCTGGCGCGGACCGCGGGGATGGGCGATCGGCCGGAGGGCTTCGATTTCATGACGCATATCCGGCAGACCACCCCGGAACAGGTGGCGGCCGACGTCAGAGCTGGGGTCGACTATCTGCGGTCCGCGGCTGGAGGCTCGGTCGCATCAGTGTTTGCGGTGGGCTTCTGTTTCGGTGGGGCGCAGTCATGGCGGCAATCGGCCGCCCAGCCGGGTCTTGCGGGCGCGATCGGTTTCTACGGGCGCCCGGCCGTCGTCCGCGACGTCATCCCACAGATGAAGGCGCCTCTCTTGCTCCTGATCGCCGGTGAGGATGCCGCCACACCCCGTGAGGATTTCGTCAGGTTTGAGCAGGAGCTCACCCAGGCGGGCGTCCCTCACAACCAAGTGGTGTACGACGGAGCACCCCACTCGTTCTTCGACCGAAAATTTGACCAGCACAAGGCCGCGTCGGAGGATGCCTGGCGACAGATGCTGGATTTCATCAAGCAGCACACACGGCAACCCGCGCGGGCGTGAACCTCGGCCGGGCCGGCATCTGGCTCGGCTCGATGGCCAACCTTCCCGCCGCCGAGCTGCGAAGGGCGGTCATCGAGATCGAGACGATGGGCTTCGGGACGATCTGGATCGGCGAGGCGGTCGGCCGCGAGCCGTTTGCCGCCTGCGCGCTGATCCTTTCCTCCACCAGCCACGTCACGGTCGCCACGGGAATCGCCAACATCTGGGTCCGCGACGCGACGGCGATGATGAACGGCGCGCGAACGCTGGCCGAAGCCTGGCCCAACCGATTCGTGCTTGGGATCGGCGTCAGCCATGTGCCCCTTGTCAGTGCTCGTGGACATCGGTACGAGCGCCCGCTGACCGCGATGCGCGCATACCTCGACGCGATGGAGAATGCGCCCTACCGGCCGGCGATGCCGAATCCGCCCCCTCCAGTGCTGCTGGCCGCCCTCGGCGTCAAGATGCTGCAACTGGCCCGCGAACGAACCGCTGGCGCGCACCCCTATTTCGTGCCGGTGGAGCACACCCTGGAAGCCCGTGGCATTCTTGGTGATGACCGCGTACTCGCTCCGGAGCTAGCCGTCGTCTTCGCCCGAAACCGCGAAGGCGCGCGAGTCACCGGCGACCGCTATATGAAGACCTATCTCAACCTGGAAAACTACCGCCGGAACCTGGAGCGTTTGGGTTGGCCGCCAGCGGAGCTCGAGTCACCGGGTAGCGACCGTATCTTCGATGCGGTCGTCGCCTGGGGCGAGGATGGTGCGATCGCGAGCAAGGTGCGGCTCCACCACGACGCCGGCGCCGATCACGTGGCGGTTCAGGTCCTCACGCCGACGCCCGATCGCGCGCCGCTTGATGATCTCCGAAGACTGGCGCCACTCCTTTTGAACGGATGAAGGCATCCCGCGCTGCCGCGTGCAGCGTGCGTCGGATGGTGGCCGCAACGGAGGTGGTTTGTCCGATCGCGCCGATCGGGCCCATGGTCCGACCCAGGCGACGTAGTCCGCTGCCGGGCGCGAGAGTCAGCGCGACGGCCACTGCCTGCACGCCGGCGGCGATGCGCTGCCAGGGCCGCTCGGTGGGACGGGGACATCGGTAGCGCACCAACAATCCTGGAATGACATACCGGACGACCGGCGGGAGCAGACCGAGCGCCGGAAGGTCACCCGCGCGATAGGCGGCGGCCGCCGCCCAGAGGCTCAGCCAGGAGTCCGCCTCGATATCGAGCAGCGCATCTAACGAGGTCGGGCCGTCGAGCCGGGCGAGCCGGCCATCGAGCCAGTCGCTGGGGCCGCCCCAGAGAAGAGCCATCCAGGCGATCCGTCTGCCCACGCGCGGAGCGGCGGTCGTGCCGGCCAGTAAGCCGGCGCTGCCGGCCCGGCTCAACGTCAGGAGGGTGGCCCGGGTCAAAATGCGTTGATGCGGTTGCAGATAATGAGCGGCCAGCAAAAGGAAGGTGAATGAAGCCGCGCCGTTGAGCAGGGCAGCTCCGACATATCGCGCTAGCGACGCATCACCTGGACGGCGCTCGGCGGCGTGCTGGGGCCGGGAGCGCATGCCTGGATTTGTGGTGCTACACTCGGGTCCCTCCATCGGGCTGCTCTAGCCCACCTCGACCCAGCCTCCTCGGCGGCGGACGCCGGACGATGCCGCATCCACCGTTATGCAACCTGGAAGGTTTTTTTGGACTCAAACAACGCAGCCGTCCTCGAAGAGCTCGGCTGGAACGATGACTTCGCCACCGCTCTCGCCGCGCTGGGGGATCCAGCGATTGAGCCCGGCCGGGTATCTGCCGACTTTGGCATCCGGTTCCTGGTCGAAACAGCGCGGGGCCCGGTCACGGCCGCCCTCAGCGGACCTCTGCGTCAAGCCGGACGTCGGGTCGCCGTGGGTGATTGGGTTGGGCTTTACCCGGAGCTGGCGCAGATCCGCCACGTCCTGCCTCATCGAACGGCGATTCGGCGCAACGCACCGGGTACCGAGGCGCACGAGCAGGTCCTCGCCGCCAACATCGACGTGGTCCTCCTCGCGAGCGCGGTCGGTCCGGACTTCAATCCGCGACGGATCGAACGTCTGCTGACGGTGGCCTACCAGAGTGGCGCGGCGCCTGTGGTGTTGCTGACGAAGGCTGACCTTGACGAGGTCTTGCCTTATGAGCGCCAGCTTGCCGCGATCGTCCCCGCTGTCCCGGTTGTCGCGGTGAGTGGATTGCGTGGTGACGGAGTCCAGGAGCTCCGCGCGTATCTGCTCCGGGGGAAAACGGCGGTGTTGATCGGCTCCTCCGGGGTGGGCAAATCGACCCTCATCAACCATCTCCTGGGGGCAGAGTCGCTTCCAACGGGGGAGGTGCATCGAAGCGGACAGGGGCGCCACACGACCAGCCACCGCCAGCTGATCAAGCTCCCCGGCGGCAGCATGATCATCGACACCCCGGGACTGCGCGAAGTACAGATCTGGGCCGGTGGCGATACGCTCGGCGTCGCGTTCGCCGATATCGATGACCTGGCCCGCGGCTGTCGCTTCACGGACTGCCGGCATCGGCAAGAG
>Ga0209234_1000138_pt1 | contig 20109 bp, 19 predicted proteins | sample GraSoi013_1_20cm_2_FD_185816 | JGI IMG/M metagenome (GOLD analysis project Ga0209234, IMG submission 185816) | Grasslands soil microbial communities from the Angelo Coastal Reserve, California, USA - Sample 08_20_2013_1_20cm (SPAdes) (version 2) | ecosystem: Environmental > Terrestrial > Soil >... | reverse complement strand
AGACAACGAGCGGAGCGTCGGGTACGCCATAGCGAGGTGTGCCACTCCTAGCGGTCCTTAGAGACTCGCAGTATCTCGGAGGGGGTGACGCTCAATGTTCGCGCTGCTTTTTGCGGCTGTTGCGAGGTTGTTTTTCGCAAATGGTACGGTGTCGTGGTAGTGACCGACGGGGCCCTTTCCCTTACTTAAACCAGAGCAAAATCCGCGCATGGCCGAAGCCTTTAAGTCGAAGCTGCAGCGGGCGCGGATTTACGGCTTTATCGGTGCTGTATCCCTCGCAGCGTTCTGCCTGCTGGCACTACGAGAATGGGACATTCCCACCCCATTTCCGTCGCGCTTTTGGAATGCCATAGCAGCATTTCTGATCCTCGGGATTGTAAGCGAGTCATTCTCGTTCACCATTCCGGTCGCTAACGTGCGGACGTCAGTCTCCTTCGTCCCCTTCATCGCGTCCGTCGCCCTTTTCCAGCATCCGTGGCCGATGGTGATAGGCGGAGTTACGGCGTTTGTCGCCGACAAGTTCGTTCGGCACAAGCCCTTGGTTAAGGTTTGGTTCAACACCGCCCAGTTCATGCTTGCCTCGGGCCTTGGTGCGTTGGTCTATTCTGCCTTGGGTGGCTCGGTCAGCCTTGAGACGTTCGACTTTCTGCCGGTCCCGTTTGTGTGTCTGGTTGTAGCCTATTTCCTGGTCAACCACGGCAGCGTTGCCGTTGCAGTTTCGTTCAGTAGCGGTCTTTCGGTACGCGAAGCGTGGGGCAGGATTGGTAAAGACGCGTTTGCGACCGATCTACTTTCGAGCACCCTCGCTGTGCTCCTCGCCTTCCTGTATGTGAAGCTGCAGCTACTCGGACTGGCAATTCTCATCTTCCCACTGTTCCTGGTTCGGCAGCTCTACCAGATGAATATGCAGATGCAGCAAGAACTTGAGGAAAAGCTTGAGTTGATGGTTAAGGCAATGGAGGCCCGAGATCCGTACACCTCAGGTCACTCGCGCCGCGTGTCCGAATACGCGCTAGCTATCGCGCGTGAGCTTGGACTGTCCGCAAACGATTTGGACGGGATCAGGCGTGCTGCACTGCTGCACGACGTCGGGAAGATCTACGAGGAGTTCGCGCCCCTGCTCCGAAAAGACGGTCGGCTAAGCGTAGAGGAGATGATCACGATGCGGACTCACGTGATCAGAAGCTCGCAGCTTGTCGAAACTGCCACCAGGCTTCGCGGGTCCGTGCAAGCCATGATTCGCCACCACCACGAGAATTTCGATGGATCCGGTTATCCCGATGGACTGGCAGGTTCCCGGATTCCCGTGGGTGCGCGCATCATAATGATCGCAGACACCATCGACGCCATGACAACGGACCGCCCGTATCGGCGGGCAATGCCCTTCGTCAGGGCGATCGAAGAGCTCGAGAGATACTCCGGGACCCAATTTGACCCCCAGCTAGTACGGCTAGTTGCGAGATCTCCTGCGATTCGAAGGCTTCTCGGTGGGGAGGTCGGCGCAGAACTGGCTACGATTGGCAATCGAGTCTCTAGAGCAGGTTGGGCGCACCGCGTCGCGAAGTAGCATGTCGCCACATGGCGACGTCGGACGCGTCAATGTGTTGGCCCGTCCTCCGCTATCCGAGAAATCCCTGCGCCACGAGAATTGCGCGGAGACCGGCGAATTCTAATTGGTCAAAGACTCTGAGGTCGACTTTCGTCTCTTCGGTGTGTCCTCCAAACATGATCACGTCGATCCACGCGTTGCACGCAGTCACGTCAGCGAAATAGGAAGGGTGTCGACCCCGATATTTAGCGGCACATTGGTGTGCGAGTACTCGGGCAACGCCCGGTCCGTCGACGTGGAAGGCTCTGTGGATTGTCAACAGGTCGAAGAGTCCGGCGTGCGGCACGGCTCTTTCCTTGCCCCACGCGACTCGCTCGGCCGTCTCTGTCAGGTCTAACGCAGCCGCAACGTCACGTCTCTGAAGGGCGAAGCTTGCGCACCCCAGAAGGAATTCCATTTTAGCGAACCAGCTTCGCTCGCGATTGCTGGCGTGTCGAGCCGCGTCCAACGAATCCATTGCAGCGTCTTGCTGCCCATTCATGAAGAGTGACGTAGCTAGATTCAGGTGAATACTCACCAATCGCGGGCTCAGAGCGCGCGCGCCCGTCGAGACGGCAAGCTGGCCAAACTTGACCGCAGCGCCAAAGTCTCCTTGATGAAGCTTGGCGACGCATAGATTGGATGCGACGATCGCCGCTCTGAGATCGTCCCCGATCTTCGTACTGAAGCGAAAGGCATCGTCGTAGGCTCCGTAAGCCGTTTGAAAATCCCCGAGCCCCTGCTTGCACGTCCCGTAAGCCGTGTACCCGAGCGCCAAGCCGACTGGATCTTGCCGGGCGTTCCAGGTCCTAATGGCCGTCTCGAGCTCGTTGGCAGCCGCCGCGAGCTCGAAGAAAAAGAAATCGCAATACGCTTTGGTATAGGACAGCATGGGCGGGACCTCGGTGCCAAGCTCCGCGATCGCTGTCCGCGCTTGGTCTCGTGCTGCAGCAACCCTCCGCTCATCACCCGCATTGGCACCCGACCTCGCGCACTCGAAGAGGGCGTTCCCGATCAACTCGAGATCCCCAGTCTCGCGTGCCGCGAGGAGGGCCATGTCCGCAGCATTGCAGTAGGTAAGCCCGGCCTCCTCGTTCAGCAAATACTCGACGGTTGCGAGCATTCGGGCAGCGAGCGCCCGATCGCGGGTGCACAAACTGGGGTGTCGTTCGAGAAAAGTGAGCACCGGTGTCGCAGCTTCGGCTTTAGACTGACCCACGAGAGCTCTCGCTAACAGAAGGTGGAGCCGGAGCATCTGATCATCTAGCCGGGGCTCGCGAACGAGCACACTAAGGATTCGCTCAGCCTCCGAAAAGCCGCCGCCGTTGACGGCAGCTTCAGCACCTTCGATCGCATTGCTCGCAGCACGATCAGCTGCACCTCCACGTAAGAAATGCCACGCCACCTCCAACCTCCCAGACCCGGCGACATCCTCCGCTCGCCCCTCCAGCACCTCCCCCACCCCCCGATGCAGGTGCTGCCGGGCGGGCCCCGCCACCGCATAGTACGCCTGCGCGCGAATCAGCTCGTTCCTGAACTCGAGCCCACCATGCACCTCGCGAAGAATCCCCTCATCCTTCAGCCTCGAGAGGGCCTCCCCGGCAGCTGCAGGAGAGAGCTCGACTACGGCATACAACGGCAGGTCCGCCAGGCGGCGCCCGAGCACTGCCGCCAGGTCGAGTGCCGCCCGCGTCGGGGCGTCGAGCCGCCGGATCTGTCGCTCGAACACGGCCCCGATCGCCCGCGGAATCCCGATGTTCGCGACGGGCTGGGTGTTGAGCGCTTCCAGATCGCTCAGCAGCGAGCTGGAGCCGTGCGCCAGCCACTCCCTGGTGAGCAGCTCGAGCGCCAGGGGGTTGCCGTTGCCCGCCTGGAGGATGCGGCGCACAGGCACATCAGCGATGCGCCCGTCGGCTTTTGCCACCAGCGCCGCCACCAGCCGCTCCGCCGCCACCGGCGGAAGCGGCTCGACCTCGAACGTCCGCAACGCTTCGATACTGCTGTCGGACGCCAGCGCACTGGGCGCTGCGGCGGTACGCAGCTCGTTCGACCGCGCCGTGAGGATCAGGAGCAGCCGCGTGTGGGGAAGTTTGCGCGCGACGACGTGCAGGATCGCCGCGCTCGCGTTGTCGGCCGCGTGAATGTCGTCCACGACCAGGACCAGGGGGCTCTCCTCCGTCCCCGCTTCCACGGCCTTGAGAAATGCGTCGGCCAGCCGCAGCGGAATGACTTCCGCGGCCCACTCGACGGGCTTCGGCACGCCGGGAAACGCTCTGAAGATCTCGGGCGAGACCCGCGTCAGCTCGCTCAGCGCCTCCGGATCGGCCCCGCCGATCGCGCGCTGCAGCGTCAGCTGCTTGATCAGTTCGGCCAGCACGGCAAACGGCAGCTCGCGCTCCGCATCGTACGCCTGCGCCCGGGCGATGGCCGCGCCTTCCATCTGACAGGTCGATACGAACGCGTTGGTCAGCGTGGTCTTCCCCACGCCGGGATCGCCGACCAGCACCACGATACGCGGCGCGCGGCGCCGCACCTCGAGCCACGCGTCGTACAGCCGCGAGAACTCCCGCTCCCGGCCGATCAGCGTCTCCGCCTCGAAGCGACGCTCGCACCGCTCCGAGACCTGCCCAGCCCCGGTCGGGCGCGGGGCCGTGCGCCGCCCCTCGCGCAGCAGGTCCGCGATCCGCACCAGATCGGCGCTCGGTTTGGCCCCCAGCTCCTCGGCCAGCCGCGCTTCAAACCGCCCGAACGCCTTGAGCGCGTTGGTGCGATCCCCCACCCACGCCCGTGCCTCGATCAACCCCCGAACCGCGTCCTCCGAGAGGGGATCGAGGTCGAGCAGCACCTGTGCATGCCGTTCCACCGTCGCGAAGTCGCCCGTCCGGCGACCCGCGTCCATCTGCTTCACAAGGCAGTCGCGGATCCGGGGCATGAGCCTGGCGCGCCACTCGTCCTTCCACTGCTCGAACCGCACCGCCCCAGGCACCTCGAACCCGTCGAGGAACGGGCCGCGAATCTCCGCGTCACAGCCCTCGAGCCGGCGCACGTCGGCGTCCACGACGCCCGCCACGAGCGAGATCGACGCCCGTTGCACCACGAGATGTTCACGTCCGACCTTCTGCTTCACGACCGTGAGGGCTTGGGCCAATGAGTGGCGGGCGCGCGGCGTCGGCACGTCGGGCCAGAAGAGATCGATCAGATAGTCGCGCGTGAACTTGCGCCCCGCTTCCACGGCGAGGCGGATCAGCAGGGCGAAGTGCTTGCGCGTGCGAAAGCGGATCTGCTCACCGGCCTCGGTGAGCAGCAGGGGAGCGCCCAGACTCAAGAGATGCAGATGTGGCGCCAACGGACGGCTCGCGGCGTCTTGGAAGGGTACTATTAGGCGGCGCAATCAACCCGCTGTCAACACGTTGCTTCTCCAATGGTTAAGGTCGGGCCGGGAGCGCGAAGGTGGCGATCGTCAACTGCTCCGCCGCCTGCCGATTTGCTCCCATGGTCAAGGCGCTCGTCCCGTGTTACAATCGCTGCCCCGTTCCCCCCGAGGAGCAACCATGAGGGCATGTCTCGTCATCCCGGTCCTTGCTGCCGCGTCACTCACCCTGCTCGGCTGCGATACAACTCCCACCGCTCCACAGCAATCGTACCGCCCATCTTTCATCACCCACGGCACGCTCGACGGCACCGCGCACCCCGCCGTCGTGCTGCTGGTGATGGATGTGAACGGCACGCCGACGTTCCGCTGCTCCGCCACGCTCATCGCCCCGAAAGTGGTGCTCACGGCCGGCCATTGCGCCGGCGAGCCGGGCGAGTTCAGCGGCATGCGCATCTTCACCGAGTCCGACGTCCAGAACGGCAGGAACAACTACCCGTTTGCCGGCCCGAACAGCATCGAGGCAACAGAGTGGCACGCCCACCCGCTCTTCACCGAGAGCGCGTTTTTCCTGCACGACGTCGGCGTCGTTCTGCTGTCGAAGGCCTTCAAGCTACCGGCGGGCCAGTACGGCACACTCCCCACGACGGATCAGCTCGACACCCTCAAGCCCAGCAGCTCGACGGTGTTCACCGCCGTGGGCTACGGTCTGCAGCGGATCAATCCGGTGTTCGTCGAGGCCGAGAAAGTCCGCATGTTCGCCGAGCCACATCTGATTCAGATCAACGGGGGAATCGTGGGCGATTTCTCGCTGCTGCTCTCGAACAACGCCGCGACCGGCGGCACGTGCTTCGGCGACTCGGGCGGGCCCAACTTCGCCGGCACAAGCAACGTGATCGCGGCCGTGACGTCGTTCGGGCTCAACGGGACGTGCGGCGGGACCGGCGGGGTGTTCCGCCTGGACCGGAAGAACGTGCTGGATTTTGTGGGGCAGTACCTGCAGTGATCGGACGAGCCTAACGCCGCGAGCCCGGCCGACGGCAGATCGGACACGGCCCCATGCGCGGCTCCGTCCCGAACTCGAGCCGCACCGGGCCGAGCGTCACGGCGGTGTCCGTAAGCGCCACCGTGAGGGTCATCACGTCCCCGTCTGTCCGGCCAAAGAATCGCGCCGGGTGGTCGGGACCGCGGGCCACGGGGTAGAGGGTGACGTTGTAGCGGCCGGGGACGTCGAATCGGCCCTGCTCATCCGCGACGAGCGCCTGCTTCGTGTCCCCGGCGGTGCAGCCGATGTGCACGTGGGCGGTGGTGTCGAACGCGATCAGGCCGGCATTCTCGCCGCCCCACGTGCCCTCGATCGGTCCGTGAAAGCGCGGACCCCCGATATCACAATTGCGCAGCACGATCAGCGCGAGACTGGCGAGGACGAGCTTGCTCACAGGGGCCCCTCCGTACTCTCTACCGCTGCACCCACGTCCTCGTCACAAGCAGCTCCTGCACCAGGTCCGCGGCGCCGCGCCCCGCTGCCTCCGCCGCGAAATTGATCACCAGCCGATGCGTGAGCACGGTGGGCGCCACCGCTCGGAGGTCGTCTTCGTCCGGCATGGGCCGCCCGTCCAGTGCCGCGCGCGCCTTGGCGCCGAGGATCAGGTATTGGGAGGCGCGCGGGCCCGCCCCCCACGACACGTACTCCTTGATGAACGGCGGCGCCTCGGCGTCGGGCGGCCGCGTCATCCGCACCAGCGTCACCGCCGCGCGCACCAGCGGCTTGGGCACGGGAATGCGCCGCACCAGGTGCTGCAACGCCAGGACATCCTCGGCCGTGAGCACCGGCGTGATCGACGTCCCCACATCGCCCGTGGTCGACTCCACGATGCGCTCCTCTTCGTCCTTGCTCGGGTAGGCGACCCGCAGCTCGAACATGAAGCGGTCGAGCTGCGCCTCGGGCAGGGGATACGTCCCCTCCTGCTCGATCGGGTTCTGGGTGGCGAGCACGAAGAACGGCGAGGGGAGGGCATGGGTCTGTCCCGCAGCCGTCACCTGGTGCTCCTGCATCGCCTGGAGCAGGGCGGCCTGGGTCTTGGGTGGCGTGCGGTTCACCTCGTCCGCGAGCACGATGTTCGCGAACACGGGCCCACGCACGAACCGGAAGCCGCGCTTCCCGGTGCCTTGGTCCTCTTCGATGATCTCCGTGCCGGTGATGTCCGAGGGCATCAAGTCGGGCGTGAACTGGATGCGCGAGAACTTGAGGTCCAACGTCTGCGCCACCGTCTGCACCATCAGGGTCTTGGCGAGCCCGGGCACGCCCAAGAGCAGCGCGTGGCCCCCCGAGAACACGGCGGTGAGGATGCCGTCGAGCACGTCCTGCTGGCCCACGATGCGGCGACCAACCTGTGCCAGCAAGTCGGCGCGGGCGGCGGTGAGCCGCTCGAGCAGTTCCACATCCCCGGACGGAGGGGACGAGGGACGGGGGACGGGGGACGGGTTAGACGCCATGGATTGCCAAGGTTACCACATCATACTCCCAAGCGCCACATAAGTTTGCGTGGTTCTAACTTTGCTTGCGAAACTTTTCACAAGCGGGTATGTTCCCGTCCGCATCATGCCAGACGACGAGCGAAATCGCTTCGGCCGGAGCTTCGGCGAAGGCTACTCCTACGTCGCCCTGGGGTTCAGCTTCGCGTTCGCCATCCTCGCGTTCGGCGCGCTCGGCTGGGTGGTCGATGGCTGGCTCGGGACGCGGCCGCTGCTCGCGTTGGTAGGCGCGGGCTTGGGTGGGTTCGGCGGGTTCATGAGCATCTACTACCGAGTACAAAACGACACCCGGAAACGGGACGGGGGACGAGGGAAGGGCGACGGGTGAGGCCTTACTTTCTCCTCGCGGGGCTGGGTGTGGTGCTGGTGGCGGTGGCGGCGTTTATCGGCGGACGGGCGGCGGCGATCGGGGGCGTGGCGGGGCTCGGGGCGCAGCTCGGCGCCGTAACGCTGCTGCGGCCGGCGATGCGCGCCGCGCAGCCGGTGTTCATGGCGCGCTGGCTCGGGGGAATGGGCGTGCGCGCCCTGGCGCTCGGCCTGGTACTTGCAATCGCCGCGACGCACCGCGCCGCGCTGGGCCCGCTGCCCGCGTCGCTCGGCTTCCTGGGCGTGCTGCTGCCGCTGCTCTTTTTGGAAACGAGATTCTTGCGATGACGCAGGCTCCCGACATCGGCAAGGCGATCTTCGAGCATACGTCGGACAGCCACGTGGTCGAGCTGCCGTTCGGGCTGGGCGAATGGCACCTCCCGACCGGCTGGCGGCTGTGGGGCATCGATGTGTCGCCCACGAAACACGTCGTCTTCATGATCGTGGCGGCGCTGCTCGTGTTCCTCACGATCTGGTACGCCGGCCGCCAGGTGGAGCGGCGCCACCGCGAGGGCAAAGCGCCGCACGGCTTCGGCGGGGCGGTCGAGGCGCTCGTGCTGTTCGTGCGCAACGACGTGGCGATCGCCAACATCGGGCACGGCGGCGAGAACTTCGCGCCCTACATCCTCACGCTCTTCTTCTTCATTCTCTACTGCAACCTGCTCGGCCTCCTGCCGTGGGGTGCCACGCCGACCGGCAACCTGGCCGTCACGGGCGCGCTCGCCCTCACGGCGTTCGTCACCATCGAGGTCTCGGGGCTCCGGGCGCTCGGCCCCAAGGGTTACCTCAAGACCATCGTGTTCGTGCCGCCCGGCATGAGCGGGATCGGCGCGGTGGCGATGGCGTTCATCATGACGCCGATCGAGATCATCGGAAAGATCGTGAAACCGTTCGCGCTCACGCTGCGGTTGTTCGCGAACATGACGGCGGGGCACTTCGTGATCCTGGCGCTGCTCGGCCTGATCTTCATCTTCGGCAGCTGGCTCGTCGCGGCGGGATCGGTCGCGTTCGTGACGTTCATGATGCTGCTCGAGCTGCTGGTGGCGTTCCTGCAGGCCTATATCTTTGCGCTGCTCACGTCCGTGTTCATCGGCATGATGCAGCACGCGCACTAACCTGACGCCGAGGAGACCATGGTAGACCTCGTCACGCTGCTTCAAGGTGGACAGCCGACCGGCGCGGATCTCGCCGCCGCGGCCAAGAACGCCAACGCGCTGCTCGGCGCGGGCCTCGGGCTCGGGCTGGCGGTGATCGGAGTAGGGCTCGGCATCGGCCGCATCGGCGGCCAGGCGGTGGAGGCGATCGCGCGCCAGCCCGAGGCGTCGGGCGACATCCGCGGCGCCATGATCCTGACGGCGGCGCTGATCGAAGGCGTTGGGCTCGCGTCGCTGGTGTTCGCGCTGCTCTTCAAGCTGCTCTAGATGCCGGCGCTGCTGCTGGTTCTCGTTCAGGAAGGCGAGTTCACGCCCTTCTCCATCAATACGGGACTGATCTTCTGGACCATCGTGGTCTTCGGGATCCTGCTGGCGCTGCTGTGGCGGTTCGGCTGGCCGGCGATCCTCAAGGCGGTGGAGGAGCGGGAGCAGCGCATCCAGCGGCAGCTCGAGGAGGCGGAGCGCGCCCGCGCGGAGGCCGCCCGGCTGCTGGAGGAGCACAAGCGCACCATGGCCACTGCCAAGGCCGAGGCGCAGGACATCGTGGCCAAGGCGAAGGCGGTCGCCGAGAAGGAGCGGGAAACGCTGCTCGCCAGGGCGCGCGAGGAATACGAGCAGCTGCTCGAGCGGGCGCGCACGGAGATCGACGCCGAAAAGGAGAAGGCCATCCTCGCGCTGCGGCGCGAAGCGGTGGACCTGTCGATTGCCGCCGCGTCCAAGCTGCTCGAGGCGCAGCTCGACACCGAAACCAACCGCCGCCTGGTGACGGACTACCTGGCGACTCTCGCGGCGGGGCGGCCGCGGTGAAGAGCACCACGATCGCGCGCAACTACGCCGAGGCGCTGCTGCTCGCGGCCGAGGCGGGGAGCACGAAGACGGCGGTCGAGCTGTACGGCCGGCTGATGGACGCGGTGGCGGGCGCCGTGCAGGCGGATGAGCGCATCGCGGTGGCCCTCGACTCGCCGCGGGTGGCCAAGGCCACCAAAGCGGCGCTGCTGGAGCGCGCGCTGGGGGACGTCACGCCCCCGGAGTTCGTGCGGTTTCTGCAGGCCGTGCTGCGGCGGGGCCGGCAGGGGCTCCTGGGAGAGATCGCGCACGAGTACCAGGCGCTGGTGGACGCGAAGCTGAACCGCGTGCACGCGGGCGTGGTGCTCGTGGAGCAGCCGGACGGTACGCTCGAGCAGCAGATCGTGGAGCGGCTGACCGCGGCGATCGGCAAGGATGTGCGGGCGCACTTCCGCGCGGATCGCGGCATCCTCGGAGGCGTGGTGGTGCGCGTAGGGGACCGCGTGTACGACGGCTCGCTCAAGCGCAAGCTGGCGGTGCTGCGAAGGAAGATGCTGACGGGGGAGTGAGACAGAGAGGGCGGCAGAGAGCGGCCCGGGGGCGACCCGGGCCGCGTGATTCCTGATCCAGACTACAGCTGATAGCGGAGCCCCACCGCGACGCCGACGCGTCGGGTGGCACGCCGCTCGACGCCCGCCGGCGTTTCGCCCGCGTCGAACACGGAGCCGCTCAGCGTGCCGCTGACCCGTAATGACCCTGTGAGCGCCCGGGCGAGCGGCCATTCCAGGGCGGCCGCCGTGCGGGCAGCGACGCGGGTGCGGCTGTCACCATCCAGGTTCCACAGTTGGAGGGCGGGCCCCGCCTCGAGCCGTACGTCGACTCCGGCGCCGAAGAGCGCCAGCGGGAACGACGCCTGCGGCGCGATCTCCCAGAACGACGCGATGTCGTACTGCACGACCGCCACGCCCGGTTGCTCGCCGGCGATCCCCGTTTTGGCGTACAACAGGGCGACCACGGCGCGTCCACGGCCGAGTCCGCGGTCCAGGCGCAGCTCCAGGGTCGTGGGCCGGTACGGCCCGACGGTGGCGCCTGAGCTGTCGCGGGAGGAGCCGCCAAAGCGGGCGACCCCGATTTCCGCCGCGATGCCCCATTGGGCCGATGACGGCCTTGGAGCGACGGCGAGACCCACTGCGACACAGGTGGCGGCGAGCGTCCGCATCGTTCCTCCCGCGTTGGGGATCACTTCATCTCCAGCTTTATCCAGCCGTTCGTCACGTTGCCCTGCCCCTTCACGATCCAGTTGTAGCCGGGGTACGACGCTCCCACGACCGCATCCTCGACCGCGTTTCCGACCAGTTCGTCGTTGGTGTTGAAGAACGCCGCCATCGCCGCCCACAGCTTCTGGAAGGCGTTGGCACGTTTGTAGTCCTTCTGGATCGTGCTGCTCGAGTCGTTCCCAGCCGAGAGCGCCTTGTTGGCGTCGTCCACCGCTTTGAAGAGGTTGCCGATGATATCGCGGTTCGCCTTGATCTCGCACGCGGTGTCGTCGTCCTCCACCACGAACACACGGACGTTTTGTCCGGGATGCGCGGCGTTGTACGCGTCGAGCTGGGTCTTGTTGAACAGCATGACGCTGCCGCTCCAGTCGAGCCCGTTCTGATCGAAGTAGTACGGCCCCGGTTGTCTCTCGCCCGCGCACTGGTAGTCCGTGAGGGAGTCGGTCTGCCCCTTCTGGCCAAGGATGTGTACCTCAAACTCGGGGCTGCCTTTCAACCAGCCCTCAAAATCGTCCACGAAATGGGCTTTGGTCATATAGAGGCCGGGCGATGGCGGAGGAGGCGAGACGCCCCCGCCCCCACCGCCCCCGCCGCAGTACTCGAGACACGCGATGAGCGGCGAGGGCTTGGTCGAGAAATCGGTCTCGACCGGGACCACCGCGATGACCGGTGTCGTGGGCGGGCGCCCGGGGTCGAGCAGGTGTCGGTTGCCCTGCACGTCGAACGCCACCGGTACGTCGTGGTCGGCGAGCGCTGTCGCCACCAGTACGTTCGCGTCACCGGTCCAGCGGCGGCGGTGCTCCGGCACCGGCAGGTACATCTCGAGCGGGACGACGCTGTCGGCCTCGCGCGCGAGCTCGGTCGCCGCGCGGCCCGTGCCGTGCGCCAAGGCCGCGAGGGCGAGTCCGCCGTCGGCCGCGAGGAAGCGTTGGAACGGGAGCTTGTGCTCGCGGTAGGGCGAGCCGTCGAGCTGGGCGTGCACGCGGGCGCGAAACCCGGGATCGCCGAGGGCGAGAGCGAGCCCGCGCGCCAGCTGCTCGGGCGGAGCGGTACCGGGCGATGCGGCGCGGGTGTCGGGCGGGGGGCCGGGAGCGGGTCCCGTCCCCGGCGTGCGATCGGAGCAGGCGAGCCCGCCCAGCAGCAACGCGAGCGCAGCGGCCAGGCGTGAAGTATGGGACAGCATGGCGACTCCTTTGTCGAGGTTTGGGACGGCGGGCGAAGATGCCTGGCCTCGTTCGCCCGACCGGCGCCCGAATCGCGCGCTCGACATCGCAATCGCGCGGCCTCCCCGGCGCGCTCCTTGCTGTGTAGTTTCCCGATCCCTATGCCACCGCTCGGCGCCCTCCTTGTTCTTTTCTTGGCCCGCGACACGACGGGCTACTGGCAGCAGCAAGTCACCTATCGCATCACCGCTTCGCTGGACGAGCCGACCGGCGTCCTGGCGGGACGCGAGCGGATCAGCTATGTCAACCGCTCGCCGGCCACGCTGCGCGACTTCTACGTGCATCAGTACTTGAACGCGTTCCGGCCGGGCTCGCGCTGGGCCGCGGCCGACGCGGCCGAGGGGCGCGACCGGTTCCAGCACCTCAAGGATCCGGACTACGCATTCGAGCGGATCACGGCCGCCACGCTGATGGGCCGGGAGCTCCGACCCGACTACCCGTACGCGCCCGACTCGACGATCGCGCATTGGACGCTCGCCCGGCCGCTCGCGCCGGGCGACTCGCTCGTTGTCGAGGTCGAGTGGCGGGCGCGCCTCGCAACGGTGCCGCGCCGCCAGGGGCGCCAGGGGCGGCGCTTCGACTTCGCACAGTGGTATCCGAAAGTGGTGGTGTACGACCAGTACGGTTGGCAGGACCATCCCCTCTATCCCGCGGGAGAGTTCTACGGCGAGTTCGCCACCTACGACGTGACGCTCGATCTCCCCGAGGATCAGGTGATAGGGGCCACCGGCGTTCCAGTGGAGGGCGACCCCGGGTGGGAGCACGCCAGGGCCGACCCGGCGCTGCGCGTCGACTACCAACGCGACTACTACACGCTCCGCCCGACGGCGACGTGTCCGGCAGTGCGCGTCGGCGCGGGGCGCAAGTGCGTGCACTTTCGCGCCGAGCGCGTGCACCACTTCGCGTTCTCCGTCAACCCGCAGTACCTGTACGAGCAGGGCCGCTACGGCGACGCCGTCGTGCGGGTGCTGTACCTGCCCGACGACCGCACCACGTGGGGCAACGGCATCGCGGTCCGCAATACCGTGACGGCACTCGCCTGGCTCGACTCGCTGTACGGCACCTACCAGTGGCCGCAGCTCACCAACGTGCACCGCATCGAGGGCGGCGGCACCGAGTTTCCCATGATGATCATGGACGGCAGCGCGGGGCTCGGCCTGATCGTGCACGAGGCCGGCCACCAGTACACCATGGGCCAACTCGCGAACAACGAGTGGCGCGAGGGCTGGCTCGACGAAGGGTTCACGAGCTTCCAGACCGGGTGGTTCTTCGAGACGCACGGCGGGCCGCCCTCGTTTGACGCGCTCGAGCCCCGGGTTCTATGGCTCGATCTGGAGCGCTGGAGCGAGCCGGTCTCGCTCTCGAGCGAGCAGTACCGCGACTTCGCGACGTACAACGAGATGGTGTATTCGAAGGCGCAGCTCTTTTTCGAGGAGCTGCGGTACGTAGTGGGGGACGAGACGATGCGGCGCATTCTGCGGGGCTACTTTGCCCGTTGGAAGCTGAAGCACGTGGACGAAGACGCGCTGCGGTCGGTCGCCGAAGAGGTGTCGGGGCGAGACCTGAAATGGCTGTTCGGCGAGTGGCTGCACGCCACACCGTTGTTCGACTACCGCCTGAAGCACGTCGAGCGGCACCACCTGGCCGATGGCCGCTGGCGCACCGTGGTCACGATCGAGCGGCGCGGCGACGGCCGGCTGCCGGTGGAAATCGGCGACGCCGACACGATTTACGCGCGGGCGACGGGCCAGCCCGCGGAGGAGCGCATCGCGTTCGTGACGGCCGCGCGGCCCGGCCGCCTCATGCTCGACCCGCGCGGGCGCACGCACGATTACAACCTCCTGAACAACCGCGAGCCACGGCTCCTGGTCGGGCGCGGCGCCTGGGCCTTCCGGCTGGACGATCCCACGCGGGAGACGGCCCGGCGCGACCGGCTGGTGCATGGCTGGCTGCCCGTCGCCTGGTCGAACACCTACGGCGGCTTCACGGTTGGCCTGCGCGAGCGCTCCAACTATCTCGGCCGCTACGACCGCAGCCTGCTCGTGGCCGCGCTCGCCACCGGCCCTGGCGCAACCAACCGGTTCGGCGTCTACGGCCGCTGGAGCAATCCGATCGGGCACCCGGCGCCCCGCACCGAGACGAGCGTCGCCGCGTGGTCGGTGGAGGGACGAGCCGGGGCGCAGCTGTCCGTGGATCGCTCGCTGCGCGAGCACCTGGACTTCGGTGCCGACCCGCACGTCGGCTTCGACGCTGTGTGGATGGCGACGACCGACCTGGGATATCTCGACCGGGGGCTGTGGGACGACGCCGGCACGGTGGAGGCGGGCCCCTGGTGGGCGACCACGACGCACCATGGCGCGACCGTGCTCCGCGCGCGGCTCGTGGCCCGGGGCGGCGTGGTGTATGCGAACCCGGGGAGTGGGATCGCCTCGCCCACGCGCTACGACTTCGAGGGTTTCGGTCGGTTCAGCGGTGAGGCGAGCGTACGGACCCCTTTCTGGGCGCGCACCACTGTGGGCTTACGGCTGTTTGCGGGCGCCTACATCGGGGCGTCGGAGCCGATACGGCAACGGCGCATGCCGGTCGCGGGGGCGGATCCGTACGAGACCTTCACCGACCCGCTGCTGCGTAGTCGCGGCGCTCTGTTCCTGCGGCCGGACTTCTACTACCATGCTCCGGGAAACGCCAATCTGCGGGCGTTCCGGCGCGACCTCGGCGGGCGCTGGGCGGTGAGCGTGAACGGCGAGGTGACGCGCTCCCTGGGGCGACGCGATCACGGATTCCTGCGGGAGGCATCGCTCATGGGCTTCGCGGACGCCGGTGTCGTGGACACGCTCGCCGTGCCGGCCACCAAGCCGGGTGGCACGTCCACGGTCCTGTACGAGGGCGGGTTCGGTCTCGTGACCCGCCACCAGCTGGGCGACCTCGACTGGACGCTGCGGTTCGAGGTGCCGCTCGTGGTGGCCCCCTTCCGGTTCGCCGCCGACAGCGTCCCGGGAAACGGGCGGCTGGCGTTCCGGTGGCAGGTGAGCCTCTCCCCGAGCTTTTGATGGACACGCGCGCCAACGACCGCCGCGGGTTCTTCCGCGACGCGTTCGGCCGGCTGCTGCACGAGGTGACCGTGCGCACCGAGCGGCGCGTCGCGCCGCGCCGCTACTTCCGGCCCCCCGGTGCGGCGGACGAGATCAGCTTTCTGGCCTCGTGCACGCGCTGCGGTGATTGCATCACGGTGTGCCCGGTGCAGGCGATCATCAAGGCGCCGCCGGCCGCGGGCCTCGCCGCTGGCACGCCGATCATCGATCCCGGGATCCAGGCCTGCGTGGTGTGCGCGGAGATGCCGTGCGCCCGGGCGTGCGAGACGGGGGCGCTGGTGCCGCCGTCCGGAGGCTGGGACGAGGTGCACATGGGCGTCCTCGAGCTCGATCCCGGGCGCTGCATCACGTTCCAGGGGGTGTCGTGCGGCGTGTGCGCCCGGGCCTGTCCGGTAGGGGAAAAAGCGCTCGCCCTCGACGGCGGCGGCCGGCCGGTGATCCGGCCGGAAGGATGCGTGGGGTGCGGGGTGTGCGTCACCGCATGCGTCACTTCACCCTCCTCCTTGCGGCTGAGCCTCATTCCATGACAACGCGGAAGTCGGAAGTCGGAACGCGGAGCAGAAGGGCGAGGTCACGCGCGACGACGCCCACCTTGCTGTTCCGCGTTCCGCGTTCCGCGTTCCGCGTTCCTACGTCCGCGTTCCGCGTTCGGAGTTTGGTGTGACCGACCTCCCCTACCGCGTCCCCAAGCCCTGGGGGCACGAGCTGATCTGGGCCCGAACCGACCGCTACGTCGGCAAGATCCTGCACATCGAGCCCGGACACGTCCTGTCGCTGCAGTACCACAACAAGAAGGACGAGTCGATCTACGTGCTCGCGGGAGAGATCATCCTGCGGATCCAGCGGGATGGCGCGCTGGTCGAGCGGCGCATGGCGCAGGGGCAGGCGTTCCACATCGAGCCCAAGCTGATCCACCAATTCGAGGCTGTCGCGTCGACCGATCTGCTCGAGGCCTCCACGCCCGAGATCGACGACGTCGTGCGGCTCAAAGACCGCTACGGTCGGGTGTGACATGAAAGTGATCGTCCCGCTCGCCGGCAAGGGCACGCGGCTCCTGCCCCTCACCAAGCGAGTCGCGAAGCCCCTCGTCCGGGTCGCCGGGCGGCCGGTCATGGACTACGTGATGGACGCCGTGCACGGCCTCGACGTCGACGAGCTCATCGTCATCACGGGACATCTCAAAGAATCGGTCGAGCGATACATCGTCGAGCATTACGACATCCCGGCGACTTTCGTCGAGCAAAAGACGTTGGACGGCACGGCCGGCGCGATCAACCTGGCGCGCCCGTACGTGGACTGCCCGGTGCTCATCATCTTCGTGGATACGGTGTTCGAGGCCGATCTCTCGCTCATCAACCGGATCGACGCGGACGGGATCATCTGGGCGAAAGAGGTGGAGGACTACCAGCGGTTCGGCGTGATCGTGACCGACGCTCAGGGTCACATGAAGCGCATCGTGGAGAAGCCGAGCACACCGGTGTCGCGGCTCGCGAACATCGGCCTGCAGTACGTGCGGGACTGGAGCGCGTTGTTCGACGGGATCGCCCACGTGCTGACCCAGCCTCCCGGCAAGGGCGGGGAGTACTATCTCACCGACGCGTTCCAGTACATGGTGGACCGCGGCCGGCGGCTGCTCACCGCGCCGGTCGCCGGCTGGTACGACTGCGGCAAGGTGGACACGCTGCTCGAGACCAACCGGCACCTGCTGGAGCACGGCCGGGCGCGGATTCCCTCGGGCGCGGGCCCACGCTGCACCATCGTCCCCCCCGTCTACATCGAAGACGGCGTGACGATGCACGACGCCACGGTCGGGCCCAACGTGTCGATCGAAGCGGGGAGCTTCGTCGCGGAGAGCACGATCGCGAACAGCATCCTCGGCAGGAACGTCCGCGTGGTGCGGGGCACGGTGAGGGACTCGCTCGTGGGGGACGATCAAAAGATCGAAGGCAAGACCGTGCAGCAGAGCGTGATGGACGCTGGGGAGCTTGCGCCAGCGAGCTAACTACCTGAAGCTCAGTATCTTGCTACCAACTCCCGAGTAACTTACCCGGCCACTTGACTGGTTCTCGGAACTGGACTTACTTACTGACCGTTCAGTAACTAAATCCTGGGAGAACCAGCCGTGAGCCAAGCCATCACTCCATCGAAACGACCGCGACCGCCCCGCTGGCAGCGGCGCAAGGAGGCGCGGCCGGGCGAGATCGTGGCCGCGGCGCTCGAGGTGTTCGTGGAGCACGGCTTCGCCGCCGCCAAGCTCGCCGACGTGGCGCGGCGCGCCGGCGTTACCAAGGGCACGCTCTATCTCTACTTCGACAGCAAGGAAGCCTTGTTCAAGGCGGTGGTGCGGGAAACGATCGTGCCGGTGATCGCTCAGGGCGAGGCCCTGGCGCGCTCGTTCACCGGCAGCGCGCGCGACCTGCTCGAGCGCCTGGTGCGGGAGTACTGGCGGCTCGTGGGGGAGACCGCGCTCGCGGGAATTCCCAAGCTGATGATGGCCGAGGCGGCAACTTTTCCCGAGCTGACCCGTTTCTACTATGACGAAGTCGTGACCCGCGGGCACCGCCTGATGGCGGGCGTGATCGAGCGCGGCGTCACGAACGGCGAGTTCCGTCCCGTGGATGTGACCGTCGCCGCGAAGCTCGCGATGTCGCCGCTGATGCACGCGGTGGTGGCGCGGCGCGCGTTCGCGTCCTGTATGCCAGAGGCGTTCAACGTCCAGAGTTATCTCGACACCCACATCGATCTGTATCTCCATGGCATCACGAAGCGCTAGACGCCTCTCGGTCGTCGTGCTCGCTTGGCTCGTGGCGGCCCCGGTTGCGCTCGCGGCGCAGGCGCCCGCCCGGACCTCGCCGCTCGGGCTCTCGTTCAGCGACGCGGTGCGGCTCGCGTCCGGACAAGCTCCGGCCGTGTCCCTCGCCACGCTGCGCGCCGACGAAGCCGACGCGCGTGTGCGCCAGGTCCGGGCGGCGCTGCTGCCGTCGCTGTCCTTGGGCGGCTCGTGGCTCAATCGCACCTTCAACTCGAAGTCGCTGGGCATCGATTTTTCAATCCCGACTCAGACCGGTCCGCAGTCGCTCCCCGAGCTGATCGGTCCCTTCCACCTGGTGGATGCCCGCGTGAGCGCGTCGCAGGCGCTGTTCGACTGGTCCAGCGTGGCGCGGGTTCGCGCCGCCAGAGCCCAGGCGGACGGGAGTCGCGCCGAGCGCGGCGTGAGCGTGGAAGGCACGGCGCTGACCGCGGCGCTGGCGTACCTGCGGGGCGTGCGCGCGCTGGCGGTGGTGGCGGCGCGCCAGGCCGATTCCACCGTCGCGGCCGAGCTGGTGGGTCTGGCGGAGGCGCAGAAAGCGGCTGGGGTGAGCGCGGCGATCGACGTGACGCGGGCCCGGACGCAGCTCGTGACGGCGGAAGGCCTGCTGCTCGTCGCGCGCAACCAGCTGGACCGCGCGCGTATCGACCTGACCCGGGCCCTGGGGATCGATCCCGCCACGCCGCTCGCCTTCACGGACACGCTTACCGCCGCGCTGGGTGCGGCCGACGTGCCGGCGGCGCGCGATTCGGTCGTGGCGGCGGGCCTCGCCAACCGGCCCGATTTGCGGGCCGAGCTGGCGCGGGCCGGGGCCGCGCGGCAAACCGGAGCGGCGATCCGTGCGGAACGGCTGCCGCGGCTGGAGGTAGGAGCGGACTACGGCGTGAACGGGCGCACGGTGCCGGGCGCGATCGCGACGCGCGACCTCACGCTGCAGGTGAGCGTGCCGATCCTCGATGGCTTCCGCCGCGAGGGGCGGCTGGCGGAGCAGGATGCCGTGGTGCGGGAATCGCAGGTGCGCGAGCGCGACCTGCGCCAGCAGATCGCGGCCGATGTGGACGGCGCGCTGCTCGACCTCCATTCGGCGCAGGCGCAGCAGGTGGTGGCGGCCGAGCGGCTGCGGCTCGCGGCGCAGGAGCTGTCGCAGTCGCGGGAGCGCTTCAAGGCGGGCGTGGCGGGCAACATCGAGGTGATCGACGCGCAGTCGAACCTGATTCGGGCCCGCGATACCGATATCGACGCGCGCTTCGCGGCGGCGAGCGCGCGCGTTTCTCTGGCGCGAGCGGCCGGCGTCGCCCGGACTCTTCATTAACCCTTTACCATCGACCGACGGATCAAGAGCGACCATATGGCTACGACGATCGAACCAGACATCAGGCGTGATTCCGCCGCGAAGGCGGCTTCCCCGACGCCGCCGACGACTCCGGTCGAGCCCAAGGCCGGTGGCCGGCGGCGGCTCGTGTTCACCCTGATGGGCCTGGCGCTGGTGGCGCTGGTCGCGTTGGGGGCGCGGCGCTGGATCTACGGCCTGAGCCACGTGTCGACCGACAACGCGCAGGTGGACGGGCACATCGTGCCCATCCTGCCGAAGGTCGGCGGCTTCGTGACAGAAGTACGGATCGACGAGAACCAGCGCGTGAAGGCCGGCGATACGCTCGTGGTGCTGGACGACCGCGATTACAAGGTCCGGCTGGCGCAGGCCGAGGCGGATCTGGCGGTGGCGCTCGCGGGCGTCTCGAACCGCACACGCGTCGGTCAGGCGGAGGCCCAGGTGGAGCAGGCGCAGGCGAACGCACTGAAGGCGCGCGCGGACCTGGACCGCGTGCGGCCGCTGGCGTTGCAGGAGATCGTCTCGAAGCAGCAGCTCGACGCGGCCGAGGCGGCCGCGCGCGCGGCGGACGCGGCGCTG
>Ga0209234_1000137_pt1 | contig 20121 bp, 16 predicted proteins | sample GraSoi013_1_20cm_2_FD_185816 | JGI IMG/M metagenome (GOLD analysis project Ga0209234, IMG submission 185816) | Grasslands soil microbial communities from the Angelo Coastal Reserve, California, USA - Sample 08_20_2013_1_20cm (SPAdes) (version 2) | ecosystem: Environmental > Terrestrial > Soil >... | reverse complement strand
CTTACTGCGATCATGATCATCTGCAGCCATGGAGCCTGAATATCTTGAAACGCGCGTGTAATCTTGATATCGATGGCTAAAATCGGATGGGAAGCTACCAACCAGGCAAGAAGCCCAAAGACAACCAGGAGCGCGGCATAGATGATCAGCAGCACACTTCCCCATTTTTTTGTCTGATACCACGGCCTGCGAGCGGCTGCTACCTCCTGCCGTGCTTCTTCAACAACCTTTTCAGTACCTGCTTCGAGCCGTTCTCCACGCGATTCATTTTCAACAGCGTTTTTTGAACCTTGTTCCCCTGCTGGGCGGTTGTCATCCATATGTCCTCTCCGTTTTAATAGTAAGCGATGGGTCATCGTGTCGATTCGTCTGTCCCTCATGGGTGATGAAAAGATCATCGGCTATCCCTAAGGAGTATAGCGGGAAAGAGCAGAGCTGTCATGCTACTTAAGTGTTATTCAGCAGGTCAAGGCGTTTGTTTGAGGGGTTACACGTGTTCGTGGTCTCATGTGATGCTTCTTTAAATCAATTAGCATCCTGATGCCTGGTGAGGCATGTACCGCCCATTTTTGATGACGACTGGATCAAAGAAGTTGCTCGTTGTCTCAGTCCTTCCAAAATAAGGTCATCATTAATAGTTGACGACTTTGAATGTTATAAATTTTTATCATAATATATTGGAAGGTTACATAAATGCAAGCTCTGCGACCATAAAGAATGGAGGATAATATGCAGAGGACGCGTGACTTTTTGAAGAAGTTAGCTTTGCCGGAGAGCGATGCTCATAGCCTTCCGACTTCTTCCAGGCGTTTTCCTGATGGAGCACAGTATCGTGTGGAGATTCCAAGTGTGGAAGGTCCTGCGGCGCTGGAGGCTGTAAGATCAGCCGCCCAGGAATATGGAGTCACGGTGCACCGGATATCTCAAGGTAGTGGCATCATGCTGCTACGTACGGAGGAGATTCGAGCCATGGCAACCCTGGGCTATGAGATGGGAAGCGAGGTAAGCCTTTTTGTGGGGCCACGTGCCGGCTGGGATACTGGCGCGCAATTTATGGCACGTTCGGGTCGTAACTTAGGGGCACGGCAGCGTGGTATGGATCAAATAGTTTATGCATTAGAGGATATACGTCGAGCGTGTTCGCTTGGCATACGATCGGTGCTGGTGGCAGACGAAGGGCTGCTGTGGGTAGCTGATGAGATGAGGCGAGCAGGGGAATTGCCAGCTGACCTGGTATTCAAGCTCTCTGTACAGATTGGCACTGCTAATCCGGCAGCAGCGCTTGTGATGGAGCGATTAGGAGGTGGCACGCTGAATCCACCGACTGATCTATCACTAGCGCAGCTAGCTGCCATCCGCCAGGCTACCACAATGCCGCTTGATGTATACGTCGAGGCTCCTGACGACTTTGGTGGCTTTGTTCGTCACTATGAGATTGCGGAACTCGTGCGCGTAGCTGCACCGATCTATCTCAAGTTTGGGCTGCGCAACGCCCCGGATGTGTACCCCAGCGGTACGCACCTTGAGCCGACAGTGATAGCACTTTCTCGTGAACGTGTGCGTCGTGCCAGTATCGGGCTGGCGCTATTACGCGAATACTATCCTGAAGCGATTACATCCGAACTCAGAGCAAAAGGGTTAGCGGTTCCAGCCCTCTCGTAGCGATTGAATCGGCGATACTTAAGATAGGAGAAGTAAAATGGCAACTGAACTGCGTTCTTATATTGATGGTAATTGGCATGATGGAGCCCGATTAGTTGATGATATCAATCCAGCGAACCCCTCAGAGGCCGTCGCGCAAGTATCGATGGGCAACACCTCGGTAGCAGTCGCCGCTGTGGAGGCCGCCAGCGCCGCGTTCGCCGGCTGGCGTCGCACACCTGCCCCGGCCAGGGGAGAGATTCTGCGCAAGGCTGCCGATTTGCTTGAGCAGCGAGCTAGCACTGTAGGTAGAGACCTTACCCGCGAGGAGGGCAAGACGCTGGTAGAAGGAATCGGTGAGACGAAGCGTGCTGCAGCGATACTGCGCTACTACGCTGGCTTGACCTTAGAAGCCGACGGACAAACGTATCCTAGCCTCTCTCCAAAGACGTTTCTCTTCGCGCGCCGTGAACCGATTGGCGTTGTAGCAGCAATCACTCCCTGGAACTTTCCTATCGCTATTCCTGCCTGGAAGATAGCTCCCGCGCTGGCCTATGGCAATACGGTTGTCTGGAAGCCAGCCGAGCTGGTGCCGCTCACCGCTACGCACCTGCTCCAGGCGCTTGTCGATGCTGGACTTCCAAAAGGCGTGCTCAATATGGTTCTTGGCAGGGGGTCAGAAGTTGGTGAAGTGCTTGCAACTCATCAAGCGATAGATGCTATTACCTTTACTGGCTCTAATCCCGTTGGTCGTTCCATCCAGCGCAAAGCGACGGAGCACGGTAAAAAGGTTCAATTAGAGATGGGCGGCAAAAATCCGTCGGTCGTACTGGCGGATGCGAACCTGGATCATGCTGCGGAACAGGTGGCACGTGGAGCATTCCTCAGTGCAGGTCAGAAGTGTACAGCCACGAGCCGTGTGATTGTCGAGGAGCCAGTACTACGTGAATTTCAAGACCGGCTTACTGCGCTGGCGAAGGCTTGGAAACTGGGCGATCCTTTGGAGGAAGACACCAAAGTCGGCCCGGTGGTGTCCAGGGATCAAATGCAGACCGTGCTTGACTACATCCAGATTGGTTCGCAAGAGGGCGGCCGTGTTCTTACTGGCGGTGAAAAGGCCAAAGACCTGGGGGATGGCTACTACGTGCAGCCCACCATTATTACTGATCTCAGCCGCGAGAGCCGGGTGGCACGTGAGGAGATTTTCGGCCCGGTTGTCGCCATTCTTCCTGCCAGGTCATACGAGGAAGCTGTAGCGTTGGCGAACGATACACCGTTTGGCTTGACTGCGAGTCTCTTCACCAACGATCTCACCAAAGCGCTTCGCTTCGCCAATGATATACGCGTTGGTGTCGTCAAGATCAATCAAGAGAGTGCAGGGCTTGAGTTCCAGGTACCCTTCGGAGGAGCCAAAGAAAGCTCTTCGGGTTCACGTGAGCAAGGAGAGGCGGCTAAGGAGTTCTTTACTCAATGGAAGACCGTGTACATGGACCAGGTATGAGCCATCCCGAAATGCACACTCGTACCCGTAGGGGCGGGGAACGCCTGCGTCCAATCCATTTCAAAGAAGAGAGCATCTCGCTATGTCATCCTGAGCGCAGCGAAGGATCTCTGTCCGGCGAGAGATCCTTCGCTGCGCTCAGGATGACATAGAGCGAAGGGATGACACTCCTGAATCGGCTTCGTTTGACTCGCAGAACGTCTTCTTTGAAATGGATTGTCCCGTGCGTCGACTCCGTTCCCTTCCCTACGGGTTTGACGATGCCATCCCTATCTTGCCACGCACAACCGGATTGCGTAGGCTACCAAGTTGATCAACGCGAATCTGAACCACGTCACCTGGCTGCAAAGTGAATTGTTTCTCTGGTACAAGCGCTGTACCCGTACAGAGAAACACCCCGTCCGGGAAGTCGTTCTCAAGAAAGAGGTAGCTTACCAGTTCCTCAAAGCGGCGCTTGAGTTCCCGTGTGCTCGTCTCACCTTCCCAGTACACCTGTTTATCGCGCTCGATGGTCAGGTGGATAGTGAGATTGTACGGATCTGATACTTCCCACGCGGGAGTAATACCGGGACCAAGAGCACAACAGCCAGCATATACCTTGGCTTGAGGGAGATACAAGGGATTCTCGCCCTCAATACTGCGAGAACTGACATCGTTGCCAATTGTATAACCAATGATCTCGCCATATGCGTTGATAACCAGGACAAGCTCTGGTTCTGGCACGTCCCACGTTGAATCGGCTCGCACGACAATTGGCGCATCGGGGTCGGCAACCCGCCGTGGAGTCGCCTTGAAGAAGAGTTCAGGACGTTGCGCGGTGTACACCTTTGCATAGATATCCGGCGTTCCGCTCTCCTCCTTTCGCGCCTCTTCAGATTGTTTATAGGTCACCCCTGCGGCCCACACCTCCGTTTCCCCGTCAATCGGAGCGAGGATATTTGCAGAGGGATTCCCGGCTTCACCGGATCGAACAATATCCTCGATCTGTGCGCGTAGTTCGCTGGCTCTCATTCGAAGGAGATTACGCAACTCGCCGTCGTAGGGACTCGCGTTATCGCGTTCCACGGGGTGGGTCGTAGGGACTCGCGTTATCGCGTCCCCAATGACTTGACCATTATGGAGCAGCCCAACGGCTGCTCCACCATTGGAAGATCTGTAGCGAATAATCTGCACGAATGTGCTCCTCTTAATGCTGTGCCACTTTCTCTCTCTCAGGGGCTGTTTCTTCTACAGGTTGATGATACGACGAGCCATAACGGAACACAAGCGTCATCAGTCCTGCTAGCACAAGCGAAATGCTGAGTATGACGATACCGGTGAGGTTTGACCCTGTCCTGGTAATGAAGTATCCGACCAGGAATGGCCCTAAGAACCCCCCCAGGTTGCCGAGAGCATTGATGAGCCCCATACCTGAACCAACTGACCCTTTGCTCAGGAACAACGGCGGTAATGTCCAGAATATGCCAACATAGGCGAGCACGAATCCCTCTGATATTATGAGGAAGAGAATGCCCAGGAGAGGCGAGGACAAACCCAACCATCCAGACAAGAGGAGCGCGATACCTCCTATGATGAGCGGAAAGGCGACATGCCTTTTGCGTTCGCCCGTGCGATCAGAGTGATTGGCATTGAGGTACATGCCTATTACGGCTGCAATGTATGGCAGTGCCGCTATGAGGCCTACAAGCCCGAACCCCTGCTTGCTGAGACCTTTCACGATTACCGGAAGCCAGAGCACCACCCCGTAGAAGCCGACCTGAATTAAGAAGTACACAATGACGAGGTACCACACCTTGAGGTCTTTCAGGCTATCTACCCAGGAACCTTTCTCCTCTGTCACCGGTATTGCTTGTCTGTCCTCGGCAAATTTCTGGTCGAGATACTGCCGCTCCTCGGACGAAACCCATTTGGCTGTATCGGGAGAATCGTCAATCGTAAACCACCAGACAACTGCCCAGATAAGTGGGGGAATGCCCTCAAGGATGAAGAGGGTGCGCCAATCAGTCCAGGTGAGTATCCAACCTGAGATGGGCGAGGTGATGATGGAGGCAACGGGTAGGCAGAACATCCAGTAGGAATTGGCGCGTGCCCGTTCTTCCATGGGAAACCAGCGTGCCAGCAGGACCAGTGTGGCTGGCCAGACACCCCCTTCTGCTACTCCTAAGAAGAAGCGGATGATGAGCAGTTGAGTGGCATTTTGGGCAAGACCGGTTAGGATGGCACATATGCCCCAGGCAATGAGGGAGAAAAGGACAAACCTCTTCGCACTCCACTTCATGGCCAATTGCCCACCCGGAATTTGTAACAATACATAGCCGACGAAAAAAATGCCACTCGCGAGACCGGCTATAGTAGCACTGACAGCTAGCGATTTCTCTATGCCAGGAATGGCAAAGCCAATATTCACTCGATCCATGAAAGCTATCGTGTACATAAGGAAAGCTGCCGGAATAATGTGGATCCAGCGCTTTTTAGGTACTGATGCTGCTTGAGTTGCCATAACAGCCCCTTTCTATTGAGCAATCTGCACAATGTTCAGTTATACTGCTGACTATCCAATCGGCGTTTCTTTTCAACGCAGTACGAACTACAAACTCTTGAACGCGGTCTTTGTAGCGCCAACTTCTTTGTTGTCCTGCCTTTTCCTTCAATGACTTCGTTTTGGCGCTGCTCTGTGATGCTCACTCTAAAGAGTAGCTATTTACGAGGCGAAATATTTCTGAAGAAGGTTACAGTTCCAATCCCTTCCAGGCCGCAGGAGCAAAATCAATAAGTACTGATACTAAAAACACGAATGTGTAACCCAAAAAGGTTACTCTGCATATAAAATTATTTTATGTGAGTTGCGATTTTTGCAGCTACAGACTACAAGAATCGCAACTCACATAAAATAAGCAGCCTGAAAAGTTAGGGGTGCTGAAACGCACATAAAATGCGAATCGTACACATGCTAGGATAGTTAAGTATAGTAGGTGCATCCCCTTCTTAGTGCGAACTTCATCCACTTCGATCCTTTTTCTCCAGGTAGGCAGGAGTAGAGAAGAAAGTTACAGCCATGACAGAGCAAAAGCATCCTCGCGAACTACATGTGGGCTTTATTGGCGTCGGCGTGATGGGCCGCCCAATGGTGAGTAACCTGTTGAAAGCTGGCTTCCCCTGCACGATTTACGATATCAACCCTGCCCCCGTTGAGGCTTTAGTTGCTGAGGGAGCAACCTCGGCGAGTAGCGCCGCAGAGGTTGCTAAGAGCAGCGATATTTTCGTGACAATGGTCGTAAATGATGCGCAGTTAGCCGCTACCCTCTTTGAGCCAGGCAATGCTGCTTCCGCACTGAAGCCCGGCGCAATCGTCATCGGTATGAGTACGATGAGCGTAAGAATGGTGCGGGAAGCCGCTGCGCGCTTGCAGGAAGTAGGTGTACATTACCTGGACGCTCCCGTCAGTGGTGGAGAGGCGGGAGCTACCGGGGGTACATTGAGCATCATGGTGGGCGGTCTCCCTGAAGTATTTGAACGCTGTAAGCCTGTACTGTCGGTGCTGGGCTCGAATATCTATCATGTTGGGCAGAATGTAGGTGATGGTCAGGCGGTCAAGATGATCAATCAGCTCATGGTCTGCGTGCATAATGCGGTGGCGGCGGAAGCGCTCGCGCTGGGGGAGAAAGCTGGTCTGGACAAAACTATGCTGTTTGAAATCATCAGCAAGAGCGCAGGCAACAGCTGGATATTTTCGGATAGAGGTTCGCGTATGGTTTCCGAGAACTTCTCACCACCGAAAAGCGCCCTCAGCATCCTGGTGAAGGATTTGGGATTTGTTGTGGATACTGCCAACAACATGGGCTATCCTCTCATATTGGGTAGTATTACGTATCAACTCTACAAAATGGCAAGCATCAAGGGCTGGGACAAACTGGACGACTCCATCATGATCAAGCTGATGGAAGAAATAGCTGGCTTGGGTAATAAAGAATGAGTTCAATTATGAAACAGGAGGTGACATAATCATGAGCGTCGCTGTAAGGAACAGATTTGAAGGAAAGGTTGCCCTGGTAACAGGTGCGGGTTCGCCGCGCGGTATCGGGCGAGCGACAGCGCTGGCTCTGGCAAAGGAAGGCGCGAAAGTTACTATTACCGATATAGTGGCGGATAATGTGAAACGAGTGGTGTCCGAGCTAACAGAGATCAACCAGGCCATCGGTGAAGTGGCAGATGTGCGCAATAAGGATCAGATGGTGCAGGTAGTCGAAAGAACGAAGGAGGCATTTGGCGGACTAGATATTCTTGTGAATGTTGCTGGCTTAACCCGTCCCACGTTGTTTCTCGATGTCTCTGAAGAAGAGTATGATCTGGTGCTCGATGTCAACCTCAAAGGCACATTTTTGACGACACAAGCCGCTGTGCCTGCCATGCTGGAGCGAGGTGGCGGCGCCATTGTCTCTCTCTCTTCGGTATCAGGGCAACGCGGCGGTGGCGTTTTTGGCACATCCGCCTACAGCGCGGCAAAAGCCGGCATAATGGGCCTGACCAAAGCTCTCGCACGTGAGTTGACCCCACGTGGTATTCGCGTCAACTGTGTTGCACCCTCCATGGTTGATACTGATATCGCCGGAGATTTACTCACACCAGAACGTAAAGTCGAGCTTGCAAAGGGCACGCTGGTGGGTCGCCTTGCCACCGTTGAGGATGTCGCCAATTGCATCCTCTTCCTCGCTTCAGATGAATGCGCCTATCTAACCGGTGTCACGCTTGACATTAACGGCGGCATGCATATGCACTGATACTCACTCACAGCCTATTTGTATGCTACATGTGAAACAAGTGAAACAAATGAAACAAGTGAAACAAATGAAACAAACAGCAAGCAGCGAAAGGCGCCCCTCGTGGCCGCTCGAAAGAAAGCATAGTACAGATGGTCACTTTAACTGAATTATTGGCCAACCTGCCACCTGAGCCAGACGAAGCCAGTTTGTTTGTTGAAATACAGCGAGAGGTAGCCGGGAGCAAGCGCAAACTGGTGGTGATTGACGACGACCCGACCGGCACGCAAACCGTGCATGATGTTGAGTTACTGACCACCTGGAATACCGAAACGCTGGCAGAAGTCTTGCAAGAGGAACGCCAGCTGTTCTATTTGCTCACGAACTCGCGCAGCATGCCCGAAAGTGATGCAGTTCGGCTCAACCAGGAAACTGCCCAACAACTTGTAGCGGCTTCACAGGCAACGCATAGTGATTTTGTGATTGCAAGCCGGAGCGATTCCACGCTAAGAGGACACTATCCGGCAGAAATATTTGCGCTTGAACGTGGTTTGACCCCCTCTACAGGCAATCACTTTGATGGTCACCTGGTTGTACCAGCCTTTTTCGAGGGTGGACGCTATACCATCAACGATATCCATTATGTCGCTACCCCCACTGCTACCTCCGATACTCTTCAGCCTGCCAATGAGACGCCCTTTGCCCAGGATCGCGTCTTTGGCTACAAGACCGCGTACCTGCCCGCCTGGATAGAGGAGAAGAGCGGTGGCTACTGGAAGGCCGATCAGGTCGTGAGCATAGGGCTGGAACTGATTCGCCGGGGTGGTCCAGAGGCAGTGACGGCCAAATTGCAAACGGTTGAGGGAGGTATTCCGGTCGTGATCAACGCGGCCGGCTATGGCGACCTGGCGGTAGTCGTGCTGGGTCTGCTGCAGGCAGAGGCGGCAGGGAAGCGTTTCCTGTACCGGACAGCTGCGGGTTTCGTTCGCCTGAGAGGCGCAGTCACAATCAAGCCGCTCCTGAAAGCTGACGAGGTGCTCGGCAATATTCAGGCAGTAAAGGGCGGAGGGATGGTCGTAGTTGGCTCGTATGTGCCGGATAGTAGTAAGCAGCTTGAGAACGTATTGGCTTTACCAGGTGTGATCGGTATCGAGCTACCAGTTGAGCGGGTGATACGTAGTGCCACTGATGCGGAATCGGTTAGCCGTGAAGTGGGTCAGCAACTCGAAGCGGCAATAAAGGCTGGACGTGTTGGAGTAGTCTATACCAGTCGTAAGTTGGTGACGAGCGCAAACCCGGCCGAAAATCTTGAGATTGGGAAGAAGGTATCGCATGCCCTGATTGCTGCCCTGCACCAGGTAACGAGCCGACCGCGTTTTATCATTGCGAAAGGCGGTATTACAAGCCATGATGTAGCGCAAAAGGGCCTGGGGGTGGCGAGGGCACGTGTGTTAGGGCAGCTTTTCCCAGGTGTTCCAGTCTGGAGATTGGAGAGCGGACCGCAGTCAAGATTCGAAGGTGTGCCGTATATCGTGTTCCCTGGAAATGTGGGTGGCCCCGAGAGCCTGGCGCAGGCCGTGAAACTGCTCAGTGGCGAGTAATACAAACTGTAGGGCCGTGCATACGGGCAATGATGAAGCGGCACGTTACGGGTACCCGGACATACCTTTTCGTGTTGTAGCCGTGAATTGCAAACCAAGGCAGGAGGAGGTAACAGAACGTATCCCTATGCTGGTGAACACCATCGAACTTGTACGGGAGGCTCGTCGTAGAGGGGTGGCAATAGGAGCCTTCAATACTTACAACCTGGAATTAACGCGGGCTATCGTGGTGGCTGCCGAAAAACTCGGCCAACCTACCATCCTACAACTTGGCGTACAGGCAATCAGGTCTGGCGGTGAACCTCTGGCAATGGCCACGCTGGCAGCAGCACGAGTTTCCCGCGTCCCGGTGGCTGTTCACCTGGATCATTGTTCAGACATAGGCCTGATTGAGACATGTTTTGCCTGGGGTCTTTCATCGGCTCTGGCCGATGGATCGCGCCTGCCATTTGCCGAAAACATAGCCTTCACCAAAAGAGCAGTAGAACTTGCCGTGCGACATGGTGGAACGATTGAATCCGAACTGGGGTACCTGGCGGGAACAGAAGATGGAATAACGGTCGAAGAGATTGAGTCTTCCCTTACCGATCCGGCTCAGGCACATGAATTTATTGCCGCTACCGGGGCAGCCATGTTAGCTGTGTCAATTGGCAATGTGCATGGCTACGTACCGAACCCGCCGCCACTCGATTTCGAGAGGCTGGCGCAAATAGCTGCTCAGGTGGATGTGCCGCTGATTCTGCACGGTGCAAGTGGCATATCGCGGGAAGACATCCAACGGGCAATACGCATGGGAATTGCCAAGCTGAATATCAATACCGAGGTGCGGACAGCTTTCCTCAAAGCGATAGCCAGCTGGGGTGTGCGTATTGGACCTGAGCCAGACCTTCGCAAGAAGGGTCAGGATTTACTCGATCTCATGCAAGAAGCGATAGCCGCTGCTCAAGACGTCGTCGAACAAACTATCCGCACTTGTACTTTTCTGTGACACACGTTATCCCGCATATTTCAAATCATGAGCCATCCGGAAATGTACCGATAGGCTTGAGAAGCGGCTTCGCGCCCGTAGGGGTGGGGGAAGGGTTGTGTGGGGAGGGGACGCTTGCGTCGCCCATGATGGGAGGGCTGGGGAGGGGACGCGGGCGACGCAAGCGTCCCCTCCCCTCATCCCAGCCACTCCCGCCCCTACGGGTTTGACGATGCCTTCCCCTCAGAGCCCTTTCTCGGCAAGATTTAACTGGATGTTGTTGAGTCAGATTGCACTGCCTGACGACGGTGCCAGTTCTCGGCAAACAGATTGAAGAAGATACGTTGCTGTGGATGACCCTGGATCACGGCTTCATCGAGTTTTACCCCTAGCCCTGGGGCCTGCGGCAATGCGAAATAGCCGTCTATCACCTCCGGGTTCCCTGGCGCAGCCGCCTTCACCCAATCCTCTGCGAAATCATTGAAGTGTTCCTGAATTTTGAAGTTAGGTGTGGATGCCGCAAAGTGGAGTGCGGCTGCCGTCGAGACCGGGCCTCCAACGTTATGCGGTGCCACAAGGATATAGTAGGTTTCGGCCCACGCAGCGAGTTTCTTTGTCTCCAGGAGGCCACCAAAGTGCGTGATATCCGGCTGGACGATGTCTGCCGCTTGCAGCTCAAAGAGTTCACGGTAGTCGTAGCGCGTATGAATGCGCTCTCCCGTTGCTATTGGAATAGTAATCTTCTCTGAGGCTTTTTTGAGCGCGGCAAGGTTTTCCGGCGGCACTGGTTCCTCGACCCAGGATGGTTTGAAACGCTCAAGTTCGCGTGCCATCTCCACGGCAGTGGCGGGATTGAAGCGTCCATGCATTTCTATCAGAATCTCTACATTTGGACCAACGGCATCGTACACGGCCTCGACAAGCTCGATCACTTTATTCTTCTCGGATCGGTCGAGTTCGTAGAAGCCTTCACCGAAGGGATCGAACTTGAGGGCTTGATAGCCCTTTTCGAGCACACGCCTGGCGGCTGCATGGAACTCTTGAGGTGTCCGTTCGACGGTGTACCAGCCGTTGGCATAGGCCTTTATCCGATTCCGCACAGCCCCGCCTAGCAACTTATAGACTGGCTGCCCAAGGGCTTTGCCCATAATATCCCAGCAAGCGATCTCTATAGTCGAAATAGCGGACATAGCGATTTCACCCACGCGAGCAAAATCATTGCGGAACATGCGCTGTACGAGGTCTTCAACATTAAATGGATCAGAGCCAAGGATGTGGTTTGGTACTGCCTCCGCGAAATACCCTAACAAGGCATCCGTGTGATTGAGCATGCGTACTTCACCAAGACCCTCAAGCCCCTCATCGGTGAGCACGCGCACAAAGGTGATATTCCTCCATGCCGTCCCCATTACATGTGTTTTGACATCGACGATTTTCATGCTTTAGCTCCTTGTGCTGCTTCCCTACTTTGAGAAGGATCAACATACATTACTTCTGCAATACCAGCGTCTTCTACTAAAATCATAGCAAACTGAGGCACTGTAGTAATTTTTTCCCACGACGTATAGTTGAACTTGACACTGCTTCCTCTGTAATGCCTAACTTTGCTACAGGATGCCGACAGGGTTAATAAGGGAATGGTGACCGCAGGAGTCACCAGGTGCTTTGTGCTGAGAAACCGGTAGTAAGAGGAGAAGATTATGACACTCGATCCCAAACGACACAGCTCGATTATCACGAATGGACGTGATCGTGCAGGCGCACGGGCAATGCTCAAAGGTATTGGATTTACCGATGATGATTTGGCTCGCCCAATCATCGGCGTGGCGAACACCTGGATCGAAACCATGCCCTGTAACTTTCATTTGCGTACCCTTGCTGCCAGGGTGAAAGAGGGCATACGAGCCGCCGGCGGAACGCCGATGGAGTTCAATACTATCGCTATCAGCGATGGCGTAACTATGGGAACCGAGGGCATGAAAGCCTCGCTGGTAAGCCGCGAAATTATTGCCGATTCTATTGAGTTAGTAGGTCGGGGTCACATGTTTGATGCCGTCGTTGCCCTGGTGGGATGTGACAAAACGATCCCAGGTGCCGCTATGGCGTTGATCCGGCTGAATGTGCCGGGCTTCGCTCTCTATGGCGGGTCCATTGCGCCTGGACATTTTAAAGGGCGAGACGTGACGGTCCTTGATGTCTACGAAGCGATAGGCGCAAATGCAGCAGGCAAGATGAGCGATGCAGATCTGCGCGAGCTAGAGAACGTAGCCTGTCCGGGTGCCGGTGCGTGCGGTGGGCAATTTACCGCGAACACCATGGCTATGGCCCTGGAATTTATTGGACTCTCCCCTATGGGAACGGCAAGCGTTCCTGCTACTGACCCGCGCAAAAGTGAAGTAGGGGTGCGCTCCGGCCAGCTTATCATGGACCTCTTACGGCGTGGGGTGACGCCCCGTGATATCCTGACACGCCAGGCTTTTGAAAATGCTATCGCCGGCGTAGCTGCATCGGGTGGCTCTACGAATGCCGTGCTGCATCTGCTAGCGATGGCTCGCGAGGCCGGCATTCCCCTCACCATCGACGATTTTGACGAAATCAGTAAGCGTACGCCTCTGCTCGCTGATCTCAAACCAGGCGGGCGCTATGTGGCTGTTGATCTGGATCGTGCTGGTGGCATACAGCTTTTAGCGCAGCGTCTTGTTGCCGCTGGCCTCATCGATGGGGAGCAGATGACTCCGAGCGGGCGAACAATCCGTGAAGAAGCGAACATGGCCGTGGAGACACCGGGCCAGGATGTGGTGCATCCAGTTTCCGACCCCCTCAAGCCAAATGGAGGGTTAGTCATCCTCAAAGGGAACCTCGCGCCGGAGGGAGGTGTGGTCAAGATTGCTGGTCATGAGCGACCATATCACCGCGGGCCTGCAAGGATCTTTGATCGCGAAGAAGATGCGATGAGCGCGGTGACACATGGCGAGATCAAAGCCGGTGATGTCGTGATTATTCGCTACGAGGGGCCGCGAGGTGGACCAGGCATGCGCGAAATGTTGGGGGTTACTGGTGCCATCGTAGGCGCTGGATTGGGCGAGACAGTGGCATTGCTCACTGATGGCCGCTTTAGCGGGGCGACTCGTGGTTTGATGATTGGTCATGTCTCACCTGAAGCTGCACGCGGCGGTCCCATATCTGCATTGCAAGAGGGGGACACGATCGTTATCGATATCGAAAAACGCCGTCTCGATGTTGAACTTTCTGATGCTGAGATTGCCGCTCGCCTCGCTCACTGGACGGAGCCGGTTCCGCATTACACGAGCGGCGTTTTTGCCAAGTACAGTGCCCTGGTTTCGTCAGCGTCAGAGGGGGCTATCACCCAACCGAACTTTGCAGCAAGGCAAACGTACGAGCCGTTCCCATAATAGAGAGTATGCTATCGAAATCTCTTACTTCCCTCTCGCTTTTCTAGCAGCGCGCGAACTTCTTGAGGCGTAATGATCGCCATATCGCCTGCAATGCAACGTTTGAGCGCTGCCAGCCCGTTGCCAAAAGCGAGCGCAGTCACACCATGTTCCTCACGCATCTCGCGATAGAGTTGACCATCCAGGTACGCGTAGATGTAGCCCGCTGCAAAAGCATCACCAGAACCAAAACGTGCATTGCCCTGCATGGGAAATGCGGGCTCCGCGCTGTAGGCATCCCCCTGTAGTTGGGCAGACCCTTCATGGCCCAGCGTCAAAACCAGCGTTTTGTTTGTGTGATTGCCAGCAAACCTTTGTGCTATTTGTCGCAACACTGACTCAGCACTACCGGAGAATCCCCACAACTCGGCGGCATCAGCGCGAGTACAGAACAATATGCTGGCTTGCCGGCATGCTTCCTCTATCCCGGTCGCTGCCTCGTTTGCCGACCACAATTTCGAGCGGTAGTTCACATCGAAGGAGAGGGGAATGCCCTTGTCACGCGCCCTGAGCAAAAACCGCGTAAATACTTCGCGAGTGCGTTCACTGAGCGCGGGAGTAATGCCGGTCAGATGGAGGAGTCTTGTACCATCGACAACAGCATAGTTCACCGACTCCGGGTCTACAAGAGCAACTGCCGAGTCAGCGCGGTCGTAGTACACATGCAAACCTAGCGGGTCTGGAGCTTCCTCAGCGTAAAAGATACCCAGGCGCCCATCACTTCCTGTCCATATTACGTGTGTAGTGTCCACTCCGTGACGGCGCAGTTCAGTGACTACACGTTGCCCTGACGGATTCTCAGGAAGTGCTGATATCCAGGTGGTTTTGAGATTGAGGCGCGAAAGACAAGCCAGCGTATTTGACTCAGTTCCAGCAACGTAGACATGCAGCGTATCGGCCTCTTCTAGTCTGACTCCTTCTGGCGCGCTCAGGCGCAGCATTGTTTCACCGAAGCTGACTACATCAGAAACCATCGCATTCCCTCCTCTTCAGAATTTTATGTTCCAGTAGAAAAAATGAATGAAAAGCGTCCTCGCAATATGACACGTAGTAAAAGGTGCAGTCGTATCAATGATAGATTGGAGATTAAGATGCCATCAAGAGAAGAAGGAGCCTGGAGAATGGCAACGCACTCGAATGGAAAGATACAACCACGCCAGCCAATTGCCATCGTGCGATTGGACGATCTTGAACAAGCCGTAGAGATCAGCCGCGCTCTGCTTGCAGGTGGTATTACTGCGCAAGAGTTTACCCTTACCAATCCTCATGCTCTAGAGGCGCTTGCACAGGTAAAAAGGGAGCTGCCAGGAGATCTTTTGCTCGGCGCGGGCACCGTACTGGATGGAGAAATGGCCAAATCCTCCATAGCAGCCGGGGCGGAATTTTTAGTAACGCCCGCTTTTCTCCTTGACGTGATAGCGGTGGGACGCAGTGCAGGGGTACCTGTGTTGAGTGGCGCATTCACTCCTACAGAGATACTGGGAGCATGGCGAGCCGGAGCTGACCTCGTAAAGGTATTCCCGTCTGGTGGTGTCGGTCCAGCTTATATCAAGGATGTACTGGGACCGCTGCCCACTATCCCACTTGTACCCACCGGTGGGGTAAACCTGGACAATTGCGCGGCATTTCTTGCTGCCGGAGCCTATACTGTGGCAATAGGGAGCAGCTTAGTCAACAAGGAAATAGTACGAAAGCAGGACTGGCCCGCTTTGACGGAGCTGGCTCGTCAATATGTGCGGGCCTGCGCTCTAGACTGACAGCTGGTGCAATGTGGCTTGCCCAGGTAATTCTTTTACCTGGGCAAGCCACATTGCACCAGCACACCCCTTTAGCCAAAACATTGTTTGGGTTCAGGCAGAAAGTCTAACGGGCTACCAGGCATCTTTGTTCATGCTGGCTGCAATCGGAGTACCTTTCGTTTCGGAACATACATCCACCAGGTTGCCTTCCTGATCGAACTGTAGCGGACATGGTCCCTCGATAATGTGCAGCGTGGGATTCTGCGAGACGTCTCCTAGTAGCCCCGTCGAGACCCAGAACTCATCGAGTTGTAGCGTATTCTTGATGCGCATCAGTCGCGGTTCACGATCGACGGCATTGCAGGTGAGCAAGGCGGCGGCGAAAGCGAGACGATCCGATGGCAACACCATCGGCAGTGCCACCGGGCCTGGAACCGTTGAGGTGAGCGCATTGGGATACGTGCGCCCCAGATCCATCTTGTGCGCCAGGCGTATCGTCGTGAAGTCGGCCGTACCGACGCCATTCGCATTGCCATCTGAAGAGTCCGAAAGATCAAGCACCACTTGTTTGTTGACCTCTGGTCCACCACTGGCAAAAGGCGTCGGATAGCGACCTGTAATGTTGGGATCAGCTCCGTCTCCACTAATGTTCTTGCCAATTTCGTCAATCACGAGCACGTCCAGACTAGAAAAAGGAATATGGGGCATGGCTAGCCTGGCTTCTTCGAGAAGCTCAGGCTCTCGCTCCATGATCTGATTGGCTGGTACTACGAATAGTTTATATGGCTGGTCGTGGGCGTTCTCCAATACAGCGAGGCCGAAGCGGATTGGGGCGCGGGCAAGGGCTACCTCTGCCAGTGCAGGTACCATACGCGCCATCTCGCCGAACCCTCTGGCGTGGCAGGCGGCCGCGCCCGCCTGTTTTCCGAGTCCAATGGCAATCATCTTGGCGAGGCCGCTCTCATACATCCCGCGAAAGGCTGTATGGGGTTTGACCCGTGCGACAAAGACGATACCGTCGGCGGCAAGTGCCAGGCGATCCAGGCGCACAGCCGTGCCGTCAGCTGCTCGTCCGATCTCAACGGTCTCCATCTGCGATTCTATAGGCGCTCCTATACTCTCAGGTGTCACGCCTAAATGGGTAAGTACATCGCGCTGCCCCTCCGCAGTGGCTCCTCCATGACTACCCATTGTGGGAATAATGAATGGGTCGGTGCCGAGCGCACGCAATTCACGAATAAGCGCGGCAACGATCTCTGGCAGACGACCAATGCCGCGGCTTCCCACTCCGACAGCGATGCGCTGACCAGCCTGGAACATATGTTGCGCATCCGCAAGCTGCATCTGCTCGTGGACAGCTGCGGAGATATCCTCGATAGGTGATGGTACGGGCGCATCATTGCGCACCCGCGCCACCTGAGGAATTGGGACAGGGTCGAGGAGCTGATGTAATATAGTTTCTGGAACTTCAAAGGTGATACGCATAGGCGAGCTACCTCCTTACATCCCTCCTGGGCCGGAGGCTAGCGAACAGGCAGCGTTGGCTCAGGCGGAAAGGATTTCAAAATCTCCCACAGCAAACAGGCGCAGTAACTACTTCCCCATATTTGAAGTATTTCTATTAATGAACACGATTCGCCAAGATGTTATGAGACTCTTCAATGGCAATGGAAAGTCGGATTGGATGCAACGTGGTTGACTTTGACAAAGTCTAACCTGCGTTCTAGGATAAAAGTGAGTAGCGTGTCCAAATTTCGTCACAGGAGCATATTATGTTCAGATTGGATTCTAAGATTGCGCTCGTTACGGGAGCCGGTTCAGGTATTGGCAGGGAGATTGCACTGCTCTATGCGCAGCAGGGAGCGCAGGTTATAGTTGCCGATATCCAGGAAGATGCTGCTGCAGCTGTCGTAGCAGAGATCAGTGAGCGGAATGGTTTGGCGCGGTCACTGCCCCTTAATGTTGCCGACGAGGGGCAGGTACGGGTGGCGATGCAGGAGACGGGCGAACAGTATGGACGGCTTGATATCCTGGTGAATAACGCCGGGGTCAGTCACGTTGGCAATGTGCTGGAAACGAGCGCCGAGGATTGGGACCGCGTGATGGCAGTCAATGCGCGTGGTGTTTTCCTTTGTTCGAAGTATGCGGTGGCTCAGATGCTGCAGCAGAATCCGGCCGGAGGCATACTCGTCAATATCGCTTCAGTGGCTGGCATGATTGCTGTCGACCGGCGTTTCCCCTATGGCGCGAGCAAAGGCGCCGTGATCAGTATGACGCGCTCCATCGCTATAGACTTCGCGAACCAGGGCATCCGCGCCAACGCCATCTGTCCCGGTACCGTTCACACTCCTTTTGTAGAGGGGTTTTTGGAGCGCAACTTTGCCGAGAACAAGGATGAAGTGCGCCAGCAACTCCATGCGCGCCAGCCTATTGGACGTATGGGGCGTCCTGAGGAGATCGCCGCAGCCGCACTATATCTTGCTTCAGACGAGGCCGCCTTGATCACTGGTTCAACGCTGGTCATCGATGGGGGATGGACCGCCAGATAAGGAGAAAATTCCATGGTTGCTAAACTCAGCTTTGAGCAGCTTAGCGCATTGCGCCGCATTGATAGTCCGACAATCTCCAACGCTATCGAAACGTTCAAGGTGCGCCCGCGTGTTGCAGGATACGTTGGCTCCGATATCCGCTGCATCTTTCCGGAACTGCCTCCCACTGTCGGCTATGCTATCACCTGCACAGTAGATAGCACCACCGAGAGCCGCCAGGGTATAGGCTTCCAAAAGCTGTATGATCTGCTGACCAACGCTCCTAAACCAGCTATTGTGGTCATGCAGGATGTAGGCCCGGATCGCCTGCACTCATGTCATGCCGGTGAGGTTATGTCTACGCTTATGAAGCGACTTGGGGCTGTTGCTATCCTCACGGACGGCGGCTTGCGCGATGCGAAGGAAGTCGGTACGCTTGGCGGCTTCCAGTACTTCTGCGCCGGACTGGTTGTCTCCCACGGCAACCCCATCTGTGTAAGTGTCGGAGATGAGGTGACCATCTCCGGGATGCGCGTCCGTATGGGTGATTTACTGCACGGAGACGTTAACGGCGTCGTGTCTATCCCCGAGGAGTGTGCAGACCAGGTTGCCGAGGCTGCTTACCGCGTTTGGGCTGAGGAAGGGGAGACCTTGCGTCGAATCAATAGCCCGGAATTCGTCACCTTCTCCGGCCCTGAAGTCAAACATTGAAAGAATGTGTAGAGGCGATCCCTCTGGTTCTGTGGTTGTGTGGTCGCCCTGGAAGAGGAGTCCAATGATGCGTGTGCTCATAACTGATTTTCAAGCAGATGCAGGCTTCGAACGCGAGGTACTGCCCGGAGTGGAGGTTGACGCGCTACTTTCCCTTATCGGACATCCACCCACGCCGGCTGATCTTGTGCGCGCTGTCGAAGAACGACCTGCTGAGATCTTGATCACCTGGTACGAGATGTTTTTTGATGCTCCCACGCTTGTTGCACTGAGTCGTGCTGGCGTACGCGGTATCGTGCGTGCAGGTGTCGGCTACGACAACATTGACGTAAGGGCGGCCATAACTGCTGGCATTACGGTCTGCAACGTGCCCGACTACGGCACCGACGAGGTAGCAGATCACGCAATGGCCTTGCTGCTGTGGTGTCTACGCGACCTTGGCGCCGCCCTCCCAACCGCTACACGCCCGGAGGTCTGGTGGGACGCGACCCGCTTTGCCTCCATCCAACGGTTGCAGGGAAGTACGCTCGCCTTGCTCGGATTTGGTCGCATTGGACAGGCGACCGCCCGTCGTGCGCAAAGCTTCGGTCTCAACGTGCGCTGGTACGATCCCTACGTGCCGCGCGGGCAGGATAAGGTCACACGTACGACCCGCGTGGAGAGCCTGCCCGATCTCTTGCAGGGCTGCGATGCTCTCAGCATCCACTGCTCGCTCAACGATGAGACGCGTCATATGATCGATGCACCAGCGTTGGTATTGCTCCCGCCGCATGCTGTGGTGGTTAATACTGCGCGTGGCCCCATAATTGACGAGCAAGCCTTGTACGAGGCTCTGCTCACAGGAGGACTTGCTGCAGCAGCAATAGATGTGCTCGAGCATGAGCCACCTGTGGATAACGCGCTGTTCGATGCCTATCTACACGGTGAACTGCAGAACTTACTGCTCACCCCGCACGTTGCCTGGTACTCGCAGCAAAGCGCGCGAGAGCTACGCCGCAAGGCGGCGGAAGAAGCTGGACGCCTCCTGCGTGGAGAACCTCCATTTAACCCAGTTACATAGAAAAGGAGTGAGACTTATGGCACTATCGGATGAGCTGGCGTATGTAACAGCAGCAGAGCTTGCGTTCCGCATCCGGCGCCGCCAGCTTTCGCCAGTGGAGGTTGTGGATGCATTCATCGAGCGTATCGAGCAGCGCAATAAGAGCCTCAATGCCTTCGTGTATT
>Ga0209234_1000136_pt1 | contig 20212 bp, 16 predicted proteins | sample GraSoi013_1_20cm_2_FD_185816 | JGI IMG/M metagenome (GOLD analysis project Ga0209234, IMG submission 185816) | Grasslands soil microbial communities from the Angelo Coastal Reserve, California, USA - Sample 08_20_2013_1_20cm (SPAdes) (version 2) | ecosystem: Environmental > Terrestrial > Soil >... | reverse complement strand
GGCCGAGGCGGAGGAACTGCGGCTGGCGAAATTGCAGGATCGGCTGCGAATGTACCCGCAGGCAGCCGAGTGGGAATGGCAAGGAGAGCAACTGGAGGTCGCGCGCGGGCTGGCGAGCAACACGCACGCGGTCGTCCAGTTGGGGAGCGGCGGAGCGAACGATATCGCGCGAGCGTTCTTGCTGCGCGATGTGATGCAGGGGCAGGACACGCAAGCCAATGCTCACAGTGCGACGCCCGAACGGAGAACGAGACCGAAAAGCCAGCAGGAAGATGCGAGCTGAGGGTACTAGGATCCCAATCACTCCTTCGAGAGTACTTTCCTTTGGAGGAGAATACATCTGCAGAACATACTATTTTTCTTTTCTACGGGACTGCCCCCGGCAAACAACCCTCTAGTATAAACACACTATGCCACCAGTCAGTTCTTGTTCATTTCAGGTGCGAGAACAAACAAAAATAGTGTGTTCTGAAGATGTCCTCTTGTCACCTGGACACTATACTGGAGATAGAAGCCAGGTGAAGGAGTGATTTCAGGAAAGGAGCGAACACATGAGTAATCTCGTCGTCATGGCCTTTGATAACGAGTACGGTGCGGAACAAGTACGCGATAAGCTCGTTGACCTGCAGAAGGCTCAACTCATCAAGATTGATGATGCCTGCGTCGTTGTGCGCAAGCAGGATGGCAAAGTCAAGGTGAAGCAGGCAGCCAATCTGGCGGGCGCTGGAGCGCTGGGCGGGGCCTTCTGGGGCATGCTCATCGGCATGCTGTTCTTTGTCCCGTTTGCTGGTATGGCTATTGGAGCTGCCATAGGTGGCCTTTCCGGCGCCATGAGTGATTATGGCATCGACGACACCTTTATCAAGGAAGTGGGCAATTCGATCCAACCGGGCACTTCTGCCATCTTTGTGCTGGTGCGCGAAGCCACGCCCGACAAAGTCATCGAGCAGTTGAAGCCGTATCACGGCAAAATTATCCACACCTCACTCTCAGCGGAAAACGAGGCGCAACTGAAAGCTGCCTTCGCAGCGGAATAGAGGAGAGAGGACATGTCCAGGAGCATCCGGTAGAACGCTCCTGGACATGTTCCCTTTGCACAGGGAAGGAGAAACGTTATGACCATCGGTCCACTCGAATACGCCGTGGTCGGCTTTGAGGGCAATCGATTTACCGGCCAGATTCTTGCGGAACTGCGTGCAGCCAAAGAGAAAGGCATCATCCGGATCATCGATCTGCTCTTGATCATGAAAGATGAAAATGGCGACATTACAGCGTTGGAATTGAGCGATCTCGGTGGTGAGGATGCGGAAGCGTTCGGTCCCATCGCTGGTGACCTGCTCGAGGTGTTCGAGCCAGATGATGTGGAGACGGCAGCAAGCGACCTCCCCAACAATAGTTCGGCTGCCCTATTGCTGATCGAGCAAACCTGGGCCATCCCCTTAAAGGAAGCGATCCTGAATGCGGGTGGTATACGCGTGGCTGGAGGATCGGTTCGGCCAGAGGTGGTGCAGATGATCGAAGCCGAAATCGCCGTGCAAGCTGCCAGCAAGAAGCAGGCAGAAGTGAAAGCTGCCGAGTAAAAGGAGAACGATCATGTTTAGACCAGGAGCAATCGTGAGGAGACGAGTGGTTGGCCGCGCCGTGGTGAGAACCGCCGTGGTGGGAGGAGTGGCCTATGGAGTGGGCCATCACATGGCCACGAAATCGGCGCAGCAAGCCCAGATGGATGCGCAGCAGAACGCACAGCTTGAGGATCTCCAGCAGCAGCAATACGCGGAGCAGGCGGCAGCAGCGCAGCCCGTTTACCAGCAACCACCGCCACCCCCCCAGACAGCTCCAGCGCCTTCTGGCGGGATGTCTGCCGAGAAAATTGAGCAGTTGAAGCAACTGGGACAGTTGCGTGAGTCAGGGATCCTCACCGACGCCGAGTTCGAGATCGAGAAGCAGAAGATCCTGCGCGGCTATTAGTGCGTCGTGTGGAAACACGAGTAGGAGATGATGACGTGTTACGGAGAAGACCTGGCGAACCGATGGGGCCAGGAACAGGGGGTGGTGGACGCTATCGCATGCGGCAAAAGCTCCTGGCGTTCGGCGATGACTATTACATTGAGAATGCTCTGGGCCAGCGGGTCTACTTTGTCGATGGCAAAGCCTTCCGCTTACGGGAGCATTTGGCCTTTAAGGACATGCATGGCAATGAACTGGCCGCGATTCAGGAACGAGTGCTACCCATTAAAGACACGTACAGCGTGTACCGTCATGGCCAGGCGCTGGCCACGGTGAAAAAGGCCCTGATCGCTCCTTTTCGCCAGCGCTTCGACATTCACGTGGCGGGAGGGGATAGCCTGGAGGCGCAGGGCAACGTCCTGGATCATGAATATGAGATCCGTGATGGACGTCGCCGGGTGGCTGAGGTCTCAAAGAAGTGGTTCCGCGTTGCCGACACGTACGGAGTGGATATTGCTCCTGGTGCCGACGACGTCTTGATTCTGGCCTGCACGGTGGTCATTGATATGATGACCGCCGAGGGGAGATAAATATCTGGCCTGCGCAGCAAGTGAACAAGTTCGCGTGCCTTATCAAGGACAATGGAGCCGAACTGCGCATGGGAATGGCGCGGTAGTACATGTATATACCAGGGAGAGGAGAGTCAATCACATGGCAGACACCCAACCCAACATTCTGGTGATCTGGGGCGATGACATCGGGATCACGAACCTGAGTTGCTACAGCGACGGGCTGATGGGCTACCGCACGCCCAACATCGACCGCATCGCCGACGAGGGGATGCGCTTCACCGACTCCTACGGTGAGCAGAGCTGCACCGCTGGGCGGTCGTCGTTCATCACCGGTCAGAGTGTCTTCCGCACGGGCTTGAGCAAAGTGGGGGTGCCCGCCGCGCCGCTGGGACTGCGGGCGGAGGATCCGACGATCGCAGAGCTCCTCAAGCCGCTCGGGTACGCGACCGGACAGTTCGGCAAGAACCACCTGGGCGACCGCAACGAGTTCCTGCCGACGCTGCACGGCTTCGACGAGTTCTTCGGCAACCTCTACCACCTCAACGCCGAAGAGGATCCGGAGCAGCCGACCTACCCGCCGCCGGCCGACTTCCCGCACTTCCGGGAGCGATTCGGGCCCCGCGGCGTTCTGCACGGCTGGGCGACAGACGAGGACGACGCGACCGAGCAGCCTCGCTGGGGCCGTGTGGGGAAGCAGCGGATCGAGGACACGGGGCCGTTGACGAAGAAGCGGATGGAGACGATCGACGACGAGGTGCTCGAGCACGGGCTCGACTTCATCGATCGCCAGCACGCGGCGGGGAAGCCGTTCTTCGTCTGGTTCAACACCACCCACATGCACTTCAAGACCCATCCGAAGCCGGAGAGCATCGGACAGGCCGGGCGCTGGCAGTCGCCCTACCACGACACGATGATCGACCACGACAGGGTCGTCGGTGCGCTGCTCGACAAGCTGGACGAGCTGGGGATCGCCGAGAACACGATCGTCGTCTACTCGACCGACAACGGGCCGCACATGAACACCTGGCCCGACGGCGGCATGACGCCCTTCCGAAGCGAGAAGAACACGAACTGGGAGGGCGCGTTCCGCGTGCCGGAGATGGTGCGCTGGCCGGGGAAGATCCCCGCCGGGGTCGTCTCGAACGGGATCATCCAGCACCACGACTGGCTCCCCACGTTCCTTGCCGCGGCCGGCGACCCGGATATCGTCGAGAAGCTGAAGAGCGGCCACACCATCGGAGACAGGAGCTACAGGGTCCATATCGACGGCTTCAACCTCCTGCCGTACCTGACCGGCGAGGTCGACAAGAGCCCACGACAGCTCTTCATCTACTTCTCCGATGACGGCGACGTACTGGCGATCCGGTTCGACAACTGGAAGGTCGTGTTCATGGAGCAGCGCGTGCAGGGGACGCTGCAGCTCTGGGCCGAGCCGTTCGTGGCGCTGCGCTTCCCGAAGCTGTTCAACCTGCGCACCGACCCCTTCGAGCGGGCCGACATCACCTCCAACACCTACTGGGACTGGGTGCTCGACAGCGGCATCCTCGTGCTGACGGCGTCGATGGTGGTAGGGCAGTTCCTCGAGACGTTCAAGGAGTTCCCGCCGCGCCAGCACGCGGCTAGCTTCACGATCGACCAGGCGGTGGCCAAGCTCGAGGCTTCCCTCACACACGGCCAGTAGGAGAGAGAACGGTGTCGAAGGTGCCACAGGACCAGGAGGACATGGCCTGGATCCAGGGCGGGACGTTCCGCATGGGATCGGAAGAGTTTTATCCGGAGGAGCGACCCGTCCACGAGGTCGCCGTCTCCGGCTTCTGGATGGATCGGTACGCCGTGACCAACGAACAGTTCGCGCGTTTTGTCGCGCAAACCAGCTATGTCACTGTCGCCGAGCGCCCACTCAAGCCCGAAGACTTTCCCGGCACGCCTGCTGAGAATCTGGTTCCCGGCTCGATGGTGTTCCACAAGACCAGGGGGCCTGTGGACCTCCGCAATTCCGCGAATTGGTGGGCCTGGACACCGGGCGCGAGCTGGCAGCATCCATTCGGACCGCACAGCTCCCTCAAGGGTCTGGAGAAGCACCCTGTCGTCCACATGGCATATGAGGATGCCGAAGCCTACGCGCGCTGGGCGGGCAAAGAGCTGCCGACGGAAGCCGAGTGGGAGTTCGCCGCGCGCGGCGGGCTTGACGGCGCACGCTTTCCCTGGGGAGATGAGCATTTCCCCGCTGGCCGCGCGATGGCCAACACCTGGCAGGGCGAGTTCCCCTGGCAGAATCTGCTCACCGATGGGTACGAGGGAACTTCCCCGGTCGGCTCCTTCCCGCCGAACGGGTACGGGTTGTACGACATGGCTGGCAATGTCTGGCAATGGACCAGCGATTGGTACGTGCCGCGCCACACCGATGAAAGCGTCACATCGTGTTGTGGGCCGCCTCAGAACCCGCGCATGCTCTCGCCGGACAAGAGCTACGATCCCGGGCAGCCACAGTTCCGCATCCCGCGCAAAGTCGTCAAGGGCGGCTCCCACCTCTGCGCGCCCAACTATTGCCTGCGCTACCGACCGGCGGCGCGGCAGCCGCAAATGATTGACACCGGGATGAGCCACCTCGGGTTTCGCTGCATCGTGCGCCCGGCGAGTGCTCAAGAATGAAAGTGTCACCTGCAAGTTCAATCACTTCCCAGGAAATTCACCTTCACGTACATTTCTCCTTTCCGGTAGGTAGAATTACTTACATATTTAATAGAAAAAGGCGGGCGTTTCATCCGCACAAACCTACTATTATAGAACAAAGTGTGTTATACTCAACTATGTGCGTGGAATCCGGAGACCATCTTAGGAAGGTCTGCTCTGTGTTCTGACAAATGAGCCTCAAACAGGGTAATAATGGCTCAATCTGCCTTTTCTAAAGCTACTCAAGGTAGAAGTAGCACCAATGGTCGTGTATGCCATCCACTCCCCGCATATGCCAGGCTTTTCATATGTACACGTTTCACAGGCAGTATGCTGCTGGCAGAGAGCAGCATTGACCCGTTTATGTCATAATTTGCGTTTTGGAGAGAGAAGCTTGTATCAGTTCCTTGAATAGTGCGGCTTTGTGCATTTCTTGTGATGTTCCTTAAGTGATCTTTCGTAGAGTAACGTGTACGAAAGATAGGAGCTACACGCATGATCGGTCGCGTGAATCTTGCTGGACAACGCCTGGGCAATTATAGGCTCATCCGCCTGCTTGGTTCGGGGACCTTTGCCGACGTCTACCTGGCTGAGCACCACTATCTCAATACCCATGTGGCTCTCAAAGTCCTGCACACCCTCCCAGATGGGCACGGCAGCGAGGCCTTCCTCACCGAAGCTCGCCACCTGAGCCAGCTGGTGCATCCGCATATCATTCGCGTCTTCGACTTTGGCCTGGAGGATCCCACACCCTACCTGGTGATGGACTACGCGCCCCATGGCAACCTGTGCCAGCTGCACCCACAAGGCGCCAGGCTGCCGCTGGCCACCGTGGTTGCCTATGTCCTGGCCATCGCCTCGGCCTTGCAGTACGCCCACGATCAACACCTCATCCATCGCGACCTCAAACCGGAGAACCTGCTGCTGGGAGCCAAACACGAGGTCTTGCTCAGCGATTTTGGCCTGGCCCTGCTCACCTCCCCCGGCGAAGGATTGCAGGTGCAGGAACGCCTGGGCACGCTAGCCTACATGGCGCCCGAGCAGATTCGCGGCCAGCCCTCGGCGGCCAGCGATCAATACGCCCTGGCCACTCTCGTCTACGAGTGGCTCTGTGGCCAGCAGCCCTTTCAAGGGACGGTTGCCGAACTCACGAGCCAGCACCTGTACAGCACTCCGGCTGCCTTGCGCGAACGCCACCCCGATCTTCCGCCTGCCGTGGAACAGGTCGTCTTGCAGGCGTTGTCCAAAGACCCCGCACGGCGCTTTGTGGATGTGCTCAGCTTTGCCAGCGCCCTGGAAGAGGCCAGCCAGGCGCTCGCGCACCTGCCCCTGCCTTCGACCCCGCTCCCCGTGCCGGCCGCAGCCAGCTCGTCTCTGGAGGGCTCGCCGATCTCCTTCCAGAACATACCAGTACCCCTCACGCCCCTAGTGGGGCGCGCAGAGGAGGTACAAGCAATTGCCGCCCTCGTCCTGCGTCCTGGGGTGCGGCTGCTCACCCTGACGGGTCCACCGGGCGTGGGCAAGACGCGGCTGGCTGTGCAGGTTGGCAGCGAGCTACAGGAGAAGTTGAACCAGGACGTCTGTTTTGTCGGGCTCACGGCCATCAGCGACCCCGAGCAGGTCATACCGACCATTGCCTACGCGCTGGGCTTGCACGAGAGTGGGGAGCGGCTGCCGGGCGAGCGCCTCAAAGCCTTCCTGCACGATAAGCAGTTCGTGTTGCTGCTGGACAACTTCGAGCAGGTGCTCTCGGCGGCGACCCAACTCACCGGCCTGCTCTCGGCCTGCCCGCAGCTCAAGCTGCTGGTGACCAGCCGCGCCGTGCTGCGTGTCGAGGGCGAATACGAGTTCGCTGTGCCCCCGCTGGCACTGCCCGATAGAGAGCACTTGCCTCCGCAGGAAGCACTGGCGCAGGTGGCCTCCGTGGCACTGTTCGTGCAGCGGGCGCAGGCGGTCAAACCGCAGTTCCAGTTGAGCGAGGATAATGCGCGCACCGTCGTCGAGATCTGCCGGCGGCTGGAGGGACTGCCGCTGGCGCTGGAACTGGCGGCCGCGCGCACCCGGCTGTTCCCGCTGCCCACCTTGCTCATCCGGCTCGAACACCGCTTGTCGGTCCTGACTGGTGCCAGACAAGATGTCCACGCGCGCCAGCGGACCTTGCGCGACACCATCGCCTGGAGCTATGATCTGCTCAACCGGGAGGAGCAAGCGTTCCTGCGCCGCCTCTGTGTCTTCGCGGGGAGCTGCACGCTGGAAGCGGTGGAGGCCGTCTGTAGGGCTCCTGGTGATCTCAGCGCCCCGGCCCTGGATCTGGTTGCCTCCCTGCTCGATCATAGCCTGCTGCAGCAACACGAACGAGGCACGCAGGAGCCAGGCCTGCAGCTCTTCGAGATGATTCGCGATTTTGGGTTAGAGCTCCTGGAGGCGCATGGCGAACTGGAACGCTGCCAGCATGCCCATGCGACCTACTACCTGCAGCTTTCCGAGCAGGCGAGGGCTGCCTTACCCGGTGCTCAGCAGCTTGTATGGTTGGAGCAGTTGGAGCAGGAGCATGGGAACATCCGGGCGGCTTTGGACTGGCTGCTCGCACATCATGAGACCGAGTCCGCATTGCGCATCGCCTCAGCGTTGCGACTGTACTGGTTTCTCAGCGGGCGCCTGAGCGAGGGTCGTGGGTTCCTGGAGCAAGCTCTGGCAGCGGGCAGCCGCGACGAGCGGCTCGGTGGCAACCGAACGTATGCCAGGGCGCTCGATGCTGCTGGCTACCTGGCGTTTGTTAAGCACGATCCTCAGCAAGCAGCAGTCCATCTGGAAGCCAGCCTGGAGCTGTTTGAACGCCTGCAAGACCAGCAGGGCATCGCGACCTCCCTCTCACGCCTCGGTACCACCATGCATGTCCTTGGGAAAGGCACCGAAGGACTGGCCAGGATGCAAGAGGCCCTCACCCGCTTCCGCGAGATGGGAGAGACAAGCAGCTGCGCTGACGTTCTGTTCGCGCTGGGAAGCACAGCCTTTTTGCGCGGGGAGTATGACCAGGCTCGCGAGCAGTTAGAGGAAAGCCAGGCGCTCTGCCCAGCAGGAGCGGTCACCTGGGTGCGAGCAAGCGGCCTGCATTATCTCGGATTTGTTAGCTATGCCCAGGCAGATTATGCACGCGCGCGCCTGTTGTCCGAGGAAAGCCTGGCATTCTTCAGGCGCTTGAGGGTCCCGCTCTACACATCGGAAGCGATGGTCATCCTTTCCTGCGAGCTGCTGGCGCTTGGAGAGGAGACAAACGCCCAGGCTTTGCTGGAGGAGGCGCTAACCCTGGCCAGAGAGAGAGAGAATATCCAGGACCTGGCGCGCGTGCATTGGGGGAGAGGGCACCTGGCCCTGCGACAGAACCATTTGGCAGAGGCACAGACCTGGTTAGAGGAAAGTATCACCGAGGTCGAGGGGAAGTGGCTCATCCCGCGCATCAAGTGGGTCGTCGCCTCATGCCTGGAAGGGCTTGGAGAAATCGCGCTGGCCAGGGATAAGGCCAAGCGGGCGGTCCAACTCTTCGCAGCCGCCCAAACCGTACGTGGAGCCAATGGGTATTATACGCCCGTGGGCATGGAGCAGCCGTTCTACGAGCGCACACTGGCGATGGCACGCACGCAGCTTGGGGAAGAGGACTTTAGCGCGCTCTGGAAAAAGGGGCTTGGTATGACGGTGGATCAGGCTCTGGCCATGCGGGAGATAGAAGAGGGAGCCGGAAGAGATCTCCCAGTTGTGTCGTCCCTTGCTCCATCAAAGGCCCCAGCACTGGCTCCTCCCGCTGGCCTGACCCGGCGCGAGGTTGAAGTGCTGCGCCTGGTCGCTCAAGGGCTGACCAGCCATCAGATTGCCGAGCAGCTCGTCTTGAGTCCCAATACCGTCAACGTACACGTGCAGTCGATCTACAACAAGCTCGGGGTCTCTACACGTGTCGAGGCCGCCAGGTTTGCCATCGAACATCACCTCCTCTAAAGCAAAGGCAGAGGTACAATTAGTGCCGCTGGCTTGCATCTCCCTGCTCACCCTCGTGTTGTATGTCTGGGGCTAGCGGGAGAGGCAGAACCGCGACGCGCTGGTCGAGCATGATGAGAAGAGCGTGACAGGAGACTAAGCATGCGCGAACAGGTTGCCTGCTCAACTCGTGAAGAAGGGGTCAAGGGGAAAAAGGTCCTATCCTTCACCTGCCATGAAACGTTGCTCGCGAGCAAGACGTATAATCTCTAGTAGAAACAATACGTTGCTCCTGGTCCTTCTCCCCCCGAAGTGTATCCAACCAGGAGGAAGAACGGAGGGAACTGTGCATGGATGCGAACCCAGAGGCGACACCGGAGTCGTCCTCGGCTCAGGATGCTCACCCGGAAGCACCTGAGCCTCAGCCAGCATGGCAGCGCTTCGTGCTCGCCGTGCAGGGAGCCAACGATGGCTATTATGATTGGAACCTGCTCACCGATGAGGTCTACCTCTCCCCGCGCTGGAAGGAGCTCATCGGCTACAGCGATGCCGAACTGCCCAATCGCGCCGAGACCTGGGTCGACCTGCTGCATCCCGAGGATCGGGAGCAGGCAACGGCGACGACGCATCGTCTGCTTGCTGGGCAGCTCTCCCAGTACCAGATCGAGTACCGCTTGCAGCACAAAGATGGTTCTTATCGCTGGGTCCGCTCCTGTGGGGCCATTCTGCGCGATGCGACGGGCAAACCAGTTCGCCTGGGAGGCTGGCATACCGACCTCACCGAACTTAGACGCGTCAGCGAGCGCCTGCAGCAGCAAACCCAGGTTGCCAGAGTATATGCCGATGTGAGCCTGGCTCTTGCCAGACGGACCGGCTTACGGGTCTTCCTGCAGCACTGCGTCGATGCGCTGCTGGCGCATATCCCGCTCGGCTGGGTCGGCATCTGGGTGCAAGAGCGAGGTCGGCATGGCTTCGTGCCTCAGGCGCGAGCTTCTCGTGCTCTCAATATGCATGGCGGGGAGTATGATCTGCCGGTAGGAGTGCTGACCCTGGGTCAGATCGCGACCTCGCGGCAACGCCTGCTGAGCCAGGAGGCGCAGCATGATGCGCGCCTGCATCCCCAGGAGCGGGCGTGGGCACGGCGGGAGAGCATGAGCGTCTTTGTGGGCGAGCCCTTGCGGGTCGAGAGCGGGGTGGTGGGAGTGCTGGCGCTGTTTGCCGACGAGCCGCTGCCCGAGGTGTTCCTTGAGGCGTTGAGTTCGCTCACGATGATCATCGCCCAGGCGATCCAGTGCATCCAGGCAGAGGAAGACCAGGCCTAACTTCGTATGCACTTTACCACATTGCAGCAAGCACGAACAAGCAATCTAGGTGCTCATGGCGGACCGATCATGTCCTTCATGACCTGTCACTTCCACAAGCTGCTGCTCCTGCTCGTCTGTTGGAAACTGGTCGGGATGCCGCTCGCGCCAGGTCTTCCAGAAGGCCAGGACGAAGGTCTGTAGGATCGCGGCCGCCGGGCAGGCGAAGAAGGCGCCCAGCAAACCGAAGAGAGCGGTGCCGACCAGCAGCGCAAAAATGGAGAGGATGGGATTGAGGCCGACGGAATGGCCAAGGATGCGCGGAGACAGGATCTGGCCGTCCAGTCCTGCCTGCATGATGGTGACAAAGATGCCGTAGATGAGCGCCGTCTGCCAGCCATGAGAAAGGGCAAAGCCAATGCCGATCGCCCCCGAGATGTAGGCGCCGATCTGTGGGATGAACTCACAGACGAAGACGATCAGCGCCAGCAGGAAGACATAGGGCACGCCGATGATGAAGGCTCCAAGCCCAACGACGACCATCATGATCGTGGCCAGCAGGACCTGGCCGCGCACAAAACCGCCCAGTGAGCGGTCCAGTTCGTCCAGGAACATCGTGAGAAATTGGCGGGCCTTCACGGGCGTTTTCTGACGGAGCCAGCTGTTCACGCGCGGCCCGTCGATCATAAAGTAGACGGTGAGAGTGGCGACCAGCAGGAGCGTGATCGACGTGAGGAAGATGCTGCCAACGATGGGAACTACGCCGCTGATGGCTTGCTGCAGGTCCCCCAGGATCTGCTGAGCTGAGGTGTGGATCTGATCCTGTGAAAGGCCCAACCCCTGCAGCCAGGTGAGGAAGGACTGGAAGGGCGGGTAGTTCTGCGGGTGCTGGATGAGGTCCGTGATAAAGCCAATCAGCTGCCCGAATTGCTGGACGGCCGCGAAGACAAGAACATAGAGGATCAGGCCGATCACCGCCAGCACCACCAGCAGGCTCACAAGAATAGCCAGGGGGCGCGGCATGTGGCGCTGAAAGAAGCGTACCAGGGGGAAGATGAGGTAGGCCAGCAGCGCTGAGAAGCCAACGAGCACAAGCGGCCCAATAATCTTGGCAAGGCCCCAGATGATTGCAGCTGCGAGTGCGAGCCACCCTAGAATCGTCAGCACCATGAAGAAGCGCCGCTGCCAGGTGCTGTGGGCGGATGGTCTGTCACTGATTGTGGCCGGCGACTCAGGTTTCGAAGACATGTGCATACTCCTTCAAGATGTTCTTCATCGATTGTTCAATCCGGCCATGCACCGCTACTATCCGCGCTCACGCGTAGGATCGTTTCGTTGACCGTGAAAGGTGTCTGGTTCATCCCGTTGTGTCGTCTCTCTGCCGATCCTGGGCTGGGAACTGCGCTCTGAAGCCCTTCACGCCCTCCTCAATGGAGGGGTAGATGTGTTCTTCACCGATGGTCTGAGCAACCCCGCTGCGCTCAAGTAAGTCTCGAATCGGTGCCCGCACATTCGCCAGCAGCAGTTCCACCCCTTCTGCTTTCAGCTCGCCCACCAGCTCGGCCAGCGTGTCGACACTGGAGAGGTCCAGATTGTTACTTGCCTCCAGATCCAGGAACACGGCCCTGGGAGGGGGATCAGTCGTGCGTACCAGTTCCTTGACGCGGTCGCGCAGCGGCTCATCGTTGGCAAAGAACATGGGCGCATTGAGCCGGAAGATGAGCAAGCCAGGCACCACCTCGTTCTCGGGGTGTCGTGCGATATCACTATAGACCGGCTTGCCCGGGATCCTGCCCAGGATGGACCCTTGTGGTCGGCTAGCGCGATAAATAAGCAGGGCTAACGAGAGGACCACCGCCAACAGCAACCCCGGCAAAATGTCATATACCAACACACCGAGCAAGGCAGTCAGCGCCAGCACGAAGGAAGTTCTGCGCAGGCGCCAGTAGCGTCGCATCTCGCCCACATCCAGCAAGCCCCACACCGCGCGGATGACAATGGCTCCCAGAGTAGCTTCGGGCAGGTAGTAGAAGAGCGGAGTCAGCGCCAACAGAGTCACAAGGACCAGCACCAGGGAGACGATGCCAGATATCTGCGTGCTCCGGCTACCTCGTTGACTGTCGTCTTCGACAGGCTTCCCCCGCCGGCAAAACCCCCGAACACGCCCGCCAGAAAGTTGGAGACCCCCAGGGCGATCAGTTCCTGGTTGGCATCCAGATCATAGTGATGCTTGACGGCGAACTTCTGCGCGGCGCTGACGTGTTCAGCGTACAGGACGAGCACGACCCCGAGTGCTCCAGGCAGGAGACCGAGGTAATCATCCACCCTGATAGACGGCCAACTTGGTGTCGGCAAGCCACGTGGAATGGCGCCTACAATGGCGACGCCCTGCTTGTTCAGCCCAAAAAGAGCCACGATGAGGACGCCAAAGACCACCGCCACCAGGGAGGCCGGAACTCTGGGCAAGAAGCGCTCTAATCCGAACAGGAGCGCCAGGCTCAAGACGCCGACGAGCAGGGTCCAGCCGTTGGTACTCCCCAGATGAATGAGGATCTGCCAGGCTTTCTGGAAGAAATCCCCTTCGACGCGCGGGAGACCGAAGAGCTTGGGAAGCTGACCAATGGCGATCACCAATGCCAGTCCGAAGATGAAACCCGTGAGGACCGACTCGGCGAGGAAATTTTTGATGAAGCCCAGGCGAGCGATGCCAAGCAACAGCACCACCATGCCAACGGTGATGGTCAAGCCTGCCATCAGGGCAGCATACTTGTTCGGGTCGCTACCCGCCAGCACGGCCACAGTTCCTGCCAGCATGACGGCGCTGGCGGAGGTGGCTCCCACCATCAATTGGCGCGAACTGCCGAAAAGCGCGTAGCCGAGCAGGAGGAACGGCGCCGCGAAGAGTCCTGCCTGTGGGGGTACCCCCGCTAACTGGGAGTAGGCCACGGCTTCGGGGACGACCACGGCCCACACCGTGGCACCAGCGATCAGATCGAAGCGCAGCCAGGATCGTTGGTAGGACGGCAGCCAGGAGAGTATGGGCAGATAGCGGGTGAGCAATCTACGTTGCTTTGCTGCGTTCTCCTTGTGTTCTAGAGGGCTTTGCTTATTGCTTACTTCTGCCATAATTCACTTCTCCCTGGTTGGCTAGAAAGCCTTACGTCGCGCAAACCTGCAGGGTGGTTGCACCTTTCGGTGCCAATCACCCCGCTTTCTTTGCGCGGTCATCAAGAGCCAAGCACACCCAGGCTTACCCGATCAATCCGCCCAGGCCCTGTCCAAACAACTGCGCTCCTAAAACCAGGAACAGGACAAACATCACCGTGGCGTTATTGGCCACCAACCACGCCTTCCAACCGGTGAGCATCTTTTCCGCCGACTGCCCGGCGAACAGGTAGTACAACACCGGTGCAGCGACCGTGAGACTGCCCAGAATGACAAAGATCGCCAGCACAATCCAGGGCGCCGCGCCACTTAACCCCGCCTGGGCAATGGAGAGCGCCGCGGCGAGCGTCAGCGCCAGATTTTTCGGATTCACCCCTGCCAGCAGGGCGGCCAGCCCAAAGGCCTTTCCGGCCGTGAACGTGTCAATGGTCGCCATCCACCTGGGCATCTGTGGCTCTTCGCCTGCTTTTGGACGGCCCCTCCACTGTCGGATGGCCAGCAACAGGAACAAGAGGCCAAGCAACAGCTTGAGCACGTAGGCCAGGGTGGATGGGGTACCTCCAGCCGAGATCTTGCCCAGATTGGCTAAGACGAGCACAATACTGCCAACCACGGCCAGCGCCAAGACCCAGCCCAGCAGGAAGGCGGAGCCGTTGCTTCTGGCCCGCTGGCTGAACAGCATCAAGATGACCGCGATGATCGGCACTGGGCTGATGGCGACGCCGATGGCCTGGGGTAAGATCGTGCCGAGAGCGTTTCCCATGACTTCCTTCCTCCGAGTGATGCTGGAGGGGGATGCTGCGGTACGTGAGCCGCAACCTTCCCCTCTCCTCTGGTCCTTTACTGCCGCGCCATCGCCACGTTGAGCAGGTGTTCAGGCTCGATGAGATGGTCGTGGCTGTCGGAGCCGAGGTCGATGCGCACCCACTTCACGGTGCCGGTGAAGGCGTTGTCTCCGGCCGGGTAGTCTTGCGTCACCGGCGAGCCCGTATCGCGGCCGACGTCCGTCGTCTCGTCAGCCGTGAACGCAAGCGTGTGGGTGCGTTCTACCCGTCCGGAGCCGACCTGATTCCCGTCGACGTAGAGGGTGGCTCTGCCCCCCTTGCCAAGCCCTCCGCCGTCGTAGGCGAACTCCATGCGCACCTGGTGCCAGCCTTCGGCCAGCCGCGCGTCGGCCGAGACGGTGTACTGCTGGAGTCCGCAGAAGCTGTAGCGATAGGTCAGCAGACCGTCCTTGACGTACAGGACCCACCCCCCGATGATCCCGCCCTGGTTGACGATGACCCCGTTCCCACCACCCTGGGGCACAACCAGCTCGGCGGTGACCGTGTGCGACTTGTTCTTGACGTTGAGCACGCAGCTCTCGTTGAGTTGGCCCATGCCCTCGAAGAGGAGCTGAGACGTCCCGCGGATCAGGGTCGGCCGTCCCGCGACCTCGGGCAGGATTCGTTCGAACTGCCGATCGTCGAGGGGCAGCACATTGTACCTGGTCGCCTCGATCAGGAAGAGGCGCTGCAGCTCGTGCAGCTTCTCGGGCATCTCCCTTGCGAGGTTGTGCGCCTGTGTCCAGTCCTTGCTGCCATCGTAGAGCTCCCACACGTCGTCGTCGAAGGACTTCTCAATGTGCCCAAACTCCCAGGGGGTGCGGTGCTTGGTGATCGCCGACCAGCCCTGGTGGTAGATGCTGCGGTTACAGAACATCTCGAAGTACTGGGTGGAATGACGCTCGGCCGCTGTGGCGTCATCGAAAGAGTAGATCATGCTCACGCCGTGCATCGGCTCCTGGGTGACGCCATGCACCTGCACCGGTTCGGGCAACCCGGCGGCTTCAAGGATCGTCGGGGCGACGTCGATGACGTGGCAGAACTGCGAGCGGGTCTGGCCCCTGGCCTGGATGTGGGCCGGCCAGTGGACGATGGTGCCGTTGCGCGTGCCGCCCCAGTGCGAGGCGATCTGCTTGGTCCACTGGTAGGGCGCGTCCATGGCGTGGGCCCAGCCCACCGCGTAGTGCGGGGACGACTCGGGGCTACCCCACGTGTCGAGCCGCTCGTTCATGAACTGCGGCGTCTGCAGGTCATCGGCACCGTTGATCCCGATCGTCGAGTTGAACGTTCCGGTCAACGTCCCTTCGGCTGAGGCGCCGTTATCGCCGATGATGTAGTAGACCAGCGTGTCGTCCAGAATCTCCAGCCCGGTCAGGGCGTCGATCAGGCGCCCGACGTGGTGGTCGGTGAATTCCAGGTAGCCGGCGTAGTTCTCCATCTGGCGGGCCAACACCGGCTTGAGCGCTTCGTCCATGTCGTCCCACGCCGGGATCTCCGCGTGGCGGGCGGTCAGCTCGCAGTCCGGCGGGATCACGCCCAGCTCTTTCTGACGGGCGAAGGTCTCCTCGCGCAGCTTGTCCCAGCCCTGGTCGAAGCGGCCCTTGTACTTGTCGGCCCACTCCTTGGGGACGTGATGCGGGGAGTGGGTCGCGCCTGGCGCGAAGTAGACGAAGAAGGGCTGATCGGGCGTGAGCGCCTTCTGCTGGCGCACCCAGGCGATGGTCTTGTCGGCCAGATCCGGCACGAGGTGGTAGCCCTCTTCGGGTGTCCGCTCGGGCGGGGACGGGGTCGTCCCTTCGTAGAGCGCCGGGTAGTACTGGTTGGTCTCACCACCAATGAAGCCGAAAAAGTGCTGGAAGCCGCTGCCGGTGGGCCAGTGGTCGAACGGGCCGGCCGGGCTGGTCTCCCACACCGGCACCTCGTGGCACTTGCCGATGTGAGCGGTGGCATAGCCGTTGAGCCGCAACGTCTCGGCGAGTGGGGCGCAGGTGTTCGGGCGGATCGAATTGTAGCCGGGCGCCGAGGTGGCCATCTCGGTGATGCCGCCCATCCCGACGGCGTGGTGGTTGCGACCAGTGAGCAGCGCCGCCCGCGTCGGCGAGCAGAGCGCCGTGGTGTGGAAGCGGGTATAGCGCAGCCCTTCTCCGGCGAGCCGTTCGGCGGTGGGGGTCTGGCACGGTCCGCCAAAAGCACTGGAGGCGCCGAAGCCGACATCGTCGAGCAGGACGATCAGCACGTTGGGCGCCCCAGCCGGGGGCCGCAGCGGGGTGATGGGTGGGAACTTGGCGTCGGGGTCCTTGGCGTCGTAGACCACCAGCCCCGGGTAGCGTCGATCGGGGATCGGCAGGATCGAACGCAGGGAGCGATCCTCCTCCTCGTGTCGAGGATTGCTAGGGTTATTCGTCCCGTCAGATTGCTGTGACATGGTGGTCTCCTTTCCTTCACTAAACTACGGCAGTGCTTGAACGTGCATCCACTCGACGCTTGGTATCCCTGGCCTAGTCGCGGGCATACATCGCCTGTAGTTCCATCTCCAGGTCGCGGAAGCGCTCGCCACTTACGTCCACGGTCACTTGCTTGATCGTACCGCCCCTGAACTCGAACGGGGACTGGTAGTCGCTTGACACGGGTTGCCCGCCATCGCGTCCCACGGCTAACCCTTCGCCTGCGAGCGAGAACTTGCCGGGCTGGGTCTTGATGCGCTGCTCTGCCACCAGCTGGTCGTTGATGTAGAGAGCGGCCATGCCCACCGGGCTGAGACCTTCGCGGCCCTCCATGCGGAAGCGCACGCCCAGAATACACCTGCCGGTTGGGATCGTCGCGCTGGAGGTGAGCTTTTGCTCGACTTGACCGAGCCAGTTGTACACGTAGTGCAGTTTGCCCTCCTTGAGGTAGAGCGTATGGCCTCCAAAGCGCCCACCGTGCGAGAACAACACCCCCTCGGCGCCCTCTGACTCGATGGTCACCTCGGCCGCGATGTTGTAGGAGCGCCCACGGATGTTCACCGCCGCCGCTTCGGGGACTTCGGAACAACCCGGGTAATAGACGTAGCGGTCGCGGGGTGCCGTCAGCTGCGGGCGCGGGAGGGTGAGGAGTACGACCGCCGCGCGGTCCTCCAGCGGCAAGCCCTTGTAGTAGCCCGCCTCCACAAACCAGAGGGCCTTGAGTTCTTCGAGCTTGTCTGGATACTGGTCGGCCAGGTCGTGCGTCTGGTTACGGTCCTCGTCCAGGTGGAACAACTCCCAGCGATCCCGCGTGAAATGCCCCCAGTCGGACGGTGCAGGTGGATGGATGGTGCTGGCATGCCAGCCCTGGTGCCAGATGCCGCGCGTGCCGCCCAGGTCGTAGAACTGGGTCTGCTTGGGCGCGGTAGCCCGGGCGTCGTTGAAGGTGGCCCGGAAGCTGGCGCCCTCCAGCAGGCTCTGGGTCCAGCCCTTGACGACCTCGGGGGGCTCAATCCCCAGGCAGTCGTAGAGCGTGGGCACGATATCCACGGCGTGGATGTACTGGTGGCGGACCTCGCCACGCGCCTTCATGCCCTTGGGCCAGCAGATGATGAACGGGTCAGCCGTGCCGCCCTCGTAATTGCCATAGCGTTTGTAGAACTTGAAAGGCGTGCAGAACCCCATGGCCCAGCCGTTGGGGTAGTGATTGTAGGTCTGTTCGCTGCCCAGCACGTCCAGGTACTTCAAGTTCTCTTCGATGTTATCGGGAACGCTGTTGAAGAATTTGTTCTCGTTGACCGAGCCATTGGGGCCGCCCTCGCCGCTGGCACCGTTGTCGGAGAGGACGACGATGATCGTGTTGTCCATCTGCCCGGTCTCCTCCAGGTAGTCCAGCAGGCGTCCGATCTGGGCATCGGTGTAGCTGATGTAGCCGGCGTAGACTTCCGCCATGCGGCAGAACAGGCGCTGCTCATCTTCGGAGAGCGAGTCCCAGGGCCGCGCCACATCGAGGTCAGGCCAGGGCTTGCCCTCGGCGCTGCGCACATCAGCATACGGGTTGAGCGGCGGCAGTTCAGTGTTCTCCGGCACCAGGCCCATTCGCTTCTGGTTGGCCAGGACCGCTTCGCGGTAGCGTTCGTAGCCCAGATCGAACCGGCCTTGATACTTGTCCGCCCACTCTTTCCAGACGTGGTGCGGGGCGTGAGCGGAACCCGGGCAGAGGTACATCAGCCACGGCTTTTCCGGAGCGATGACCTTGGCGTCGCTCGTGAATTGAATGGCTTTGTCCACCAGGTCCTTGGAAAGGTGATACCCATCCTTGGGCCCGTAGGGTGGATCAACCGGGTGGTTGTCCTCCACCAGGTCGGGGTACCACTGGTCGGTCTCGCCGCCCAGGAAGCCGTAGTAGCGCTCAAAGCCCCTGCCCAGTGGCCACAGGCGCCTGGAGGCGGCCACGTTGGTTTCTTCTTCGGGGGTCAGGTGCCATTTACCCACGGCGTAGGTATTCCAGCCCTGCTCCACCAGCGCCTCCGAGATCAGCCCGTTCTCGAAGGGGATGCGACCGCTGTGCCCGGGAAAACCGTTGCTGGCTTCGGTGATCACAGCCATGCCGTTGCTGGTGTGATTGCGTCCGGTCAGCAGGCACGAGCGCGTAGGCGAACAGAGCGCGGTGGTGTGGAACTGGGTGTAGCGCAACCCCTGATCGGCGAGACGCTGCATGTTAGGGGTCTCGATCATCCCGCCGAACATTTCCCATGCCCCAAAGCCCACATCGTCCCAGACGATGTAGAGGATGTTGGGTGCTCCATCCGGTGCCTTGGGCTGCTCATACGGTTCCCAGTCGGGAACCGAATCGCGACTGTCGAGGTTAATGATCCCTTTGAATGGTTTGGTCAAAGTCTTCTCCTCTAGGTCTGTGGCCCGGCTGTATCCTTCGAATCAGCGATGACGGTACTTTCCGTTCCCGATGCGGCGAGCGGCACCTGTTGCGCCTCAAGCTGCGCTGCCAGATCCTCCTTGAGCGCTTCGGTCATCACCTGCGCTCCAGCTTCGGCCATCATGCGTTGCACCTCTGCAACCCAGCGATGCTCAATCACGGCGATAATCGCCGAGCTGCCAGGAGTGAGGCCCTCGCCTATCTCTCTCAAGCGCGCATCTGGAAAGCCCGAGTCACGCAGCTTTGCTGCCAGCCCTCCGATGATGGCTCCGGCGGCTGTGACGAGGACGAACGGCCCGGCGATCAGACCGGCAACGGCACCGATTACCCCGCCTACGACGGCTCCTTTGCCACCTTTCATATCCGCCGTCTCCTTGATATGGAGTTTGCCCTGCTCATCTCGCCTGAGGATCGCAGCGTTTTGTATACCGATCAGCCCTTCCTTTGTGGCCTGTTTGAGATCCTGCAAGGCAGCATCTGCACTCTTCTCATCATTGAATGCAGCAACAATAACCTGAATGGGGACGTCACTCATCGTTTTCTCCTGTCTGTTCATCATCAGCAAATTCCCACTCTCATGGCGCTTCCGCACATAGTGTGGATCAGGCACATGGATGCGTTCATACTGCTGATTACCCTCTCTTCTCTTTCTGAGCGATCGTTGGGATTGGCCATACAGGTACCCATAGTCAACATTTCTTCTGAAGGACTAAAGGAGGAGCTGAATGGCTGAGGATCCCAATCGCTCCCTCTAATAGTACTGTTCTTTGGAAGAGAACGCATCTTCAGAACACACTATTTTTCCTTCTCCCGAATACGGCACCCAGCAATCGACTCTCTAGTATAAACACACTATGCGATCCGTCAGTTCATGCTCATG
>Ga0209234_1000135_pt1 | contig 20232 bp, 17 predicted proteins | sample GraSoi013_1_20cm_2_FD_185816 | JGI IMG/M metagenome (GOLD analysis project Ga0209234, IMG submission 185816) | Grasslands soil microbial communities from the Angelo Coastal Reserve, California, USA - Sample 08_20_2013_1_20cm (SPAdes) (version 2) | ecosystem: Environmental > Terrestrial > Soil >... | reverse complement strand
GCGGCAGGAATGGTGCCACTACTCGTCGTGTTTGCTGCATTTCTGTTTGTCCAAACCGCGGTATCGCCATTCACCGCCAGAAAATGAGCATCGCTCAAAACTTCCCCAACCACGGGACTGGATTTAGTGACCGCATCATACATCCCATAACTTCCATCGCCATTCTGCCAGAGCACAAAATCATTACCTGCTTGTAGCGACGAGGCGGAACCTGTAGCACTTACTGGCGTCGGTGGTATAGCAGGAGAATCAGAGAGCGGATACATTACTAAGGTACCTCGCACCCCCTCATCTAACGGTGCTGAATAGAAATTGCTATCTGCCCATGTCGCCGTCGGTGGGGCAATGGTATTAGGGGTTGCTACTGCCCCAGGGGTAGCGGTTGGTGTAGCACCCGAAGTTGCGTTTGGCGTTGCCTGCAGCACATCTGCCAAATTAGCGGTACTTAACAGGAAAAGATTCTCATTGACGACCATGGGTGTAAAAGACATGCCATCTTCGAGAAACAACTGCTTAACCGTCGTTTTATGCCGTACTACCCTATTATTGGATGGTATCCGGACCTCAAGCACCTGCCGTGTCCATATATTGCTGTGCAAATTTGCGTCATCGCTTCGCCATTCCTCTGCCCAGTAGATTTGAGAACCATCGCTATTGGCAGTAGGTGACGTAATAATATGCTCAGCATTTGTTTTTGCGATCTCCGTCGCTTGAAAGTCGTTATTCTTCCCCAGGGGATAGCGCACGAGGTGTGATACGCCATTCTCGTCAACCATTGCGACGAGCAACGTATTCTGAATGAACCAGATGCCTTGAATTGGTGTGTGTATCCAACTTGCTGTAGCATTCTGGTCGAAGGTGCCTGAGCGCAGCGTCACCGGCTGATTGGGAATAGGGCTGCCTTTTACCTGATCAGGAACAAGGGAAAGATAGTGTAAACTCCATGTTTGTGTCAGTGAACGTGATGTGTGACTTGAGATCACTCCAGGCTTGGAAAGCTTTGGTTCGTCGAATTGTAACCATACTAGCCAGCCATTGGCACTTCCCAGAACAATGAGAGGGCTGGTACTGGCCTGAGCGAGCAAGGGCCTGCTAATCTTCGTTGCGCGGTCTAATTGCTCCAGCATCCAACCTGTATTGCTGTCATCCCCATATGCCGTGTAATAAATGGAGGTGCGATCAGCCACGGCACTCACCACGTTTTTGTACAGTGTACTCGTCGTATAGCTTGCTTCTGCAACATTAGTAGGGGAATGAATGGCCAGTTGTTGAGAAGTTGCAATATGATCATGTGCTGCGAGAAGTAACGATGTAATCCCACCCATCATCAACGCTATAAAAAATACTGCTGCTATACCAATTGCGGCGAACTGCCCCAGAGACGAATGTCGCCTTTTTTTATGTACTGCCTTGATAACCGGCAATGGACCTGTATCCGCCGATGAAAATGCGGCCAGTGGATCAGCCTTAGAAGAGGACTGAGCATGTTCACGCATGTAGGGTATAAGGAATTCTGGTGGAGGAAGCTGTACCGATGTGGATCGTCGGATAAATTGAGAATGCTCGACGGCCAATGCTTGCATGAGCTTTGAATACATATCAGGAGGCGGCTCCAGCGCTGGCAGCGAACGTACTTGCTCACCGATTAAGCTGTAATTGGCAAGCACCTGCCTGCAAGAAGCGCATTGCTCCAGGTGAGCATCCAGCTCAGCAGGAACTACATCATCGTTATTCAAATCTCGGTGCGCTGCGAGCAACACCTGTGCCTCAGTACAATTCACTCTTCGCTCACTTCTTGTTTGTACAAGTTGATAAATCGTTCTCGCGCTCGCATCAAACGCATTTTCACTGCTGAAGCGCTAATGTTCAATACCTCTGCAATTTCCGCGCAAGAAAGCCCATCGTTCTCGTATAGCCATAGGCATACGGCGTACTTCGGTGGCATCTGCTTTAGCACACGTTCCACAATCTCGCGGTCTGCCACGCGGCTCTCAAAACGCCCGCCATCGTAGCCGCCGCGTTCATACATTGAGCTGCCGTTGCCAATACGCCCATTGTTATCCTCTTCACTGCTGTTGAAGCCGTCAGAGGCTGAGCCACCTGAGTCAGAGAGGACTCCAGCCCCAATACCGCGATCTTCATTAAACAATGAAAGTGGTAACCAGGCTATCAATCGTCTTCTGCGTAATGTATCAGTTGTCGTATTGGCGGCAATTCGATAGAGCCATGCCGATAACGCGCCCGGCTGAACAACTGTTCCGCCTAACAGCGCTTTATACGCCTTGACGAATACATCCTGTGCGAGATCATATGCCTGTTCGCGATTGCCAATCAGGTGATAGATGAAATTGGTAATAGGCCCCTGGAAGCGTAGGAAAATTGCTTCAAAATCCGCCACCTCAACCTTCTGTACCTGCTCTTGTAAAGCCGGTACGGCCAATTGTTGGTGCGCATCTACCACTTCCGCTTCCTCATCGACTCCTTCTACACCGCTATCCTCGTCCACTGACAATGGGGGAGCTGGATGGCCTTTACGTTCAGCATCCACAACTGGGCGTAAATTGCTATTCGCATTGTAGAAACGGATAGAGGTATCCATTGGTTACATCAACCTTATCTATTATTTGTGAGTAGAACTTTGAATGCGTATACATTGACTAAATTAATTTCTCTTGTAGCATAACATATTTCACTACCTTATGCTGTGAACTATGAGATAGTAAGAGATATTCATAAGGAATATTTTCCTATATCGGGTAAACCACTTCCCGTAAAAAACAAAACAGTTTCATCCGTTGGCGCCAAAAAATGCGTCGCAAGCAGTCTATGATAGGCCGCAAGCGTAGCTGCTGCCTCGACGGCGATCAACATACCCTCCCTATACGCCGCGAAGCGTACCATATGTATCATAGCTTCATCGCTGACGCAGATTGCCGTCCCTCCACTCTCACGTACCGCCTGCAGAATCAGCCGGTCACCAATAGCCGATGGCACTCGCAGACCAGCTGCACGGGTACTGGCCCGGTTGGATGGCCACGCTTCCGCTACTTCATTTCCTTGTTCAAAGGCCCGTACTAGTGGAGCGCAGCCCTCTGCCTGGACGATGATCATCCTGGGCAATCGTTTATGCTCTATCCAACCCAACTCACGTAATTCAGCGAACGCTTTCCACATCCCTACGATACCGGTGCCGCCGCCACAAGGATAAATGATCGCATCTGGCAGCCGCCAACCAAGCTGTTCAGCAAGTTCCAACCCCATCGTCTTCTTGCCCTCGGCGCGGTACGGTTCTCGCAACGTTGCCATATTAAACCAGTCCCGTTCGCGAGCCATGTTGGCCGCTGTATAACCCGCATCACTAATGAGCCCGTCAACCAGTACTACGTCAGCCCCATAGATACGTGCCTGTTGAATACACGTTTGTGGCGCATCTTCTGGTGTCACAACAATTGCCGCTAGACCCGCACGAGCGGCGTACGCCGCCATTGCTGCCCCCGCGTTGCCAGCTGTTGGGGTGACTAACCCACCTGCTCCCAACTCCAGTGCGCGCGAAACTGCCGCTGCCATTCCTCTTGCCTTAAAACTACCTGTCGGGTTCTGTCCCTCATCCTTGACCAGCAGCCGGGCATCCTTTTCAAGCCCAGGAGGCGCCAACCGTGAGGTTGCTACTAAAGGTGTCATGCCCTCGCCCAGAGTCTGGACATGCGCTTTTTCTCGGACAGGTAGCAGTTCATGATAACGCCACATAGAGGCTTCACGCCGTGCTATCTCATCTCTTGCCACGTCCCGCTCAACTGCCGATAGGTCATACTGTGCCAGTAAAGGCCTGGAACAACAGGGACTGGTAGTCTGCAGTCGGTCTGCTTCATACCGCCGTTGGCACGCGCTGCATCGTAGATGACTGAGATAGCTGTAACGGGCAACCATACCTAATAATATACCACACTTCTATACCGTTCGCTAAACGAACTGGCACTAGAGCATTGCCAATCTAATCCATTTCTGCTACCATATCCCCATGTCAACGCTCCAACAATCAATACAACCGGGCTGGAACATCGTCGGACATGAGCACGCCATCGACCTGTTGCGACGTACCCTTGCCGTACAACAGGTTCGCCATGCCTACCTTTTCACAGGCCCCGATCACATTGGCAAGGCACTGCTTGTCCACCGCTTCGCCCAGACCTTACTCTGTACTGGTGGGCCAGACCCACAGGTTGCTCCGGAGGCACCGTGCAATGCCTGCCTCTCGTGTCGCAAAGTTTTGCACGGCAATCACCCTGATCTGCATGTTATCGCCAGGCCCTCTGATAAACAGTTCATCGTAATAGAGCAAATACGCTCCTTGCAGAGCGATTCCGCGCGCAAAACTATGGAGGGACGGCGCAATGTCTTCATTATCCAGGGTGCGCACGAGATGAACCTGCAGGCTGCAAACTGCCTGTTGAAAACACTCGAGGAACCAGAACCTGACGTCGTCCTCCTGCTCACAGCGCCAGATGCTGGCCTGTTATTGCCAACCATTCTCTCCCGTGTACAGCAAATCTCCCTGCACTTGCTCACTGCCGCGCAAATCGAAGCTGCCCTGGAAAAAACATGGAGTGTAGATACAGGTGAAGCCGCTTTAATTGCCGCCCTGGCTGCTGGGCGCATGGGCTGGGCCGTGCAGGCTGTCGAGGACGAAGACCTGCTCATCGAACGTAGGACCCAGCTTGAAACCCTTGCCGCGTTGCCCAGGGTTGGCAATGTGCAGCGCTTCGAGATTGCCCAGCGCCTCAGCGCCGATCCTGAAAAAACACGTGCTATACTAGAGTTGTGGTTACTTTGGTGGCGTGATATGGTATTAGCAGCGCACCAATGCCTTGACTTGACTGTCAATGTAGATATGCGACACGTCTTAGAGCAGCAGGCTGCGACCGTTGGCATGAGAGAATCCGAGCGTATGGTTCATGCCATCCTGGATACAATGGAAGCTCTCGACCAGAACGTCAATACGCGGGCTGCTCTGGAGGTCCTGATGCTGGACGTTCCGAAGATCAACACGATGTAACAACCGGAGGAGTACTCAATGCGCACCAATTTCCAACACCTGCTCATTCAAGAAGATAATCATGTGCTCAAGATCTCGATGAATCGTCCTGAAGTCTACAACGCCTTCAATGATACGATGCTTGACGAACTTGGAGAAGTTCTGGAGACGGCTGCGCAGGATGCGGCTGTGCGCTGCGTTGTCCTCACGGGCACGGGCCGGGCTTTCGGCTCTGGACAGGACCTACGCAGCTTTGCCACGATCCAGGCCAGCAGAGGGGATACACCCATCAAAGTCAGCGAGCACCTGCGCAAATATCATCGAATTGTCCGCGCCATTCGTACCATGCCAAAGCCAGTCATCGCCGCGGTACAGGGCGTTGCCGCTGGCGCATCCTGTAATATTGCTCTTGCCTGTGACATGCGTATCGCTGCCGATAATGCGCGTTTTATCGAAGCCTTTGCGAGGATTGGACTCGTCCCCGATGCGGGAGGTGGCTTTTTCTTGCCGCGCCTGGTGGGCATAGGAAAAGCTATGGAACTGGCGATGTTAGCCGACGAGGTGAGTGGCCAGGAGGCTGAGCGCCTCGGACTCGTCAATCGTTGTGTCCCTCTGGATGAATTTGAGGAGGCGACCGAGGCCTTTGCTCAACGCTTAGCTGCTGGCCCAACACGTGCCTATGCGCTCATCAAAGAACTGATGAACCAATCGCTTGAGAGCGACCTCGAGACCACCCTTAGATTTGAGGGAGAGTTGCAAGATATCGCTATCAATACCGCAGACCATCGCGAGGGTGTCTCCGCGTTTTTAGAGAAGCGCCATCCACATTATCAAGGAAATTAAAGCCAGGGACCTCAGGTGCGCATCGATAACCTCTCATATAGCAATATGCAGACTCAAGGAGCGCAGCGACGAGCATTGCTGCGCCAGCAGAGTCCTCAACATCTGGAGTATTGCTCTTCACTCATACTCCGTGCCATACGCGAGCGCCACTCAGGCGTATCCCCCAATGCGCTTGTACTGGGAGCGGGCGCCTGTACTGAAATTCCATTGACCGAGCTTGTACGCAACTCCGATGAAGTCGTACTTGCCGACCTGGATCTCGCATCCATGCGGCTAGGGGCCGGTGAGTTGCCCACGTCGGCCCTTCGTAGGCGCGTGCTCCTGGTGCAATGTGACATCAGTGGCGATGTCAGCGTAAACCTGAAGCGCATGCTTGAGAGACAACCCTGGGATCTGCTTGTTCCCCGCGGTGCGCAAGCGGTCTTTGACGCAGCCGCTGAGTGTCTAGAGCAATGTCTCGTCCCTGATCCGCCTGTGCTAGAGGGCCTCGGAACGGGCGAGTTTGGCCTTGTCGTCAGTTCCCTCGTCCTTTCGCAGCTTTTTAGCTACCCACTCCTCGATATACTTGACCGTGTACAGCTCGTCGCGCCAGGTCTGCTTGGAGAGCAAGAACGTCATAGCCGCTACCAGCAGGCTGCCAGCGCTTTCCGACTGCGCGTTATCAATGCGCACCTGCATCTCCTGCGACGGCTAGTAGAGAAAGACGGCACCGTTGTTTTACTCAGTGACTTTCGCGGCTTTGTCTTCGATGTTTATGGCACCGATCACGATGCTGAACACCGCCGAACTATGCCACTGGTCCCTCGCGCGCTGCCGGCTCTTGTCCGTGAGAACTTTACCGTGCTCGAAGAAAAACACTGGGAATGGCTGACAGATCTGCCCGTAAAGGGAAGACCGGGAAGAGGATATGAAGTCGTTGGATATCTATTACAATAACTTTTACATTGGTAATGATGTAAGCCCAAATTGTTCCAGCGAAGAGCCTCATTGCTACTGACAATGAAGCTCTTTTACTCAGTTCCAGGGTAATCTTACTTACAGGTTGGAAATCGGCATATTTGCTACGTCCGTCAGCGCACGATCCATCAACTCGGCTGCTTCATCGATATCCTCGGCCTTCAAGATCAGAGGCGGGACCATCCGGAGCGTGCTCGGCCCAAGATTATTAAGCAGCAAGCCATGCTCTAACGCCTGCTGTACAATCGTGGGTGCGAGATCGTGCTGTACATGCACTGCCTGCATCAAACCTATGCCGCGTGGGCTATCAATAAAATGATATTTTTCACAGAATGCCTCGAGTTTCGAGTGCCAGTATTCACCCATCTTCGCCGCATTCTCTAAAAGATTCTCTTCCAGAATAGTCTTAATTGTCGCAATGGCTGCCGCGCTGGCAATAGGGTTGCCACCAAAAGTTGTGCCATGATCGCCAGCCGTAAAGAGATCGCTGCGTGGACCCGTCAGCATTGCGCCGATAGGTATGCCGCCCGCCAGACCTTTTGCCATCGTCACTATATCAGGCACCACGTCAAAGTGCTCCCAGCTGAAGAACTTCCCTGTGCGCCCCATACCCGCCTGTATCTCGTCGCAGATCATCACCAGGTTCTGCTCGTCACACCACTGGCGTACGCCCTGGATATACTCTTTATTCGCTGTCCAAATACCGCCCTCTCCCTGCACCGCCTCAAGTAACACCGCCACAGTTTTCTCGCTCGTGGCCGCTTTCAAAGCCTCCAGGTCGTTGAATGGAACCTGCTTGAACCCGTCGGGAATGGGCACCCATGTTGCCTGGTAATAGGCCTGCCCGGTAGCTGCTGTAGTTGCCAATGTGCGCCCATGGAAGCTGTTCTCCATACTGATAATGCCATAGGCGCCATCTTTATGTACCCGCCCGAATTTGCGTGCCAGTTTAATTGCTCCCTCATTCGCTTCCGCACCACTGTTGGAGAAGAATGAGCGCATCCCGTTGCTTTGAATACCGAGCAACTCCGCCAATTCGATCTGACGAATGTTGTAGTACAGATTAGAAACGTGTACCAGTTGCGTTACTTGCTCTTGAACCGCCTTGATGATAGCAGGGTGGCAATGCCCCAGTACATTGACGGCTATGCCCGCTACAAAATCCAGCAGTACCCTCCCGTCGCTGTCCCATACCCGCGTGCCCTCACCACGCACGAGCGTTATTGGCTGGCGTTTGAATGTTCCCTGGTAATACTTTTGCTCAAGTGCAGCCCAGTCGCGTTTATTGGTCTCCGTTGTCGTCATCGTTTTCTCCTTTGAAAAAATATAGTGTTATTCCTTGTTAACGCGTATAGAGAGTATTCTCGTCAATATAACCGTGAGTCAGGTCACATCCCCATGCTGTTGCTTTATCCTCACCTAAATGCAGGTCAATCGTCACCGTCACTTCGTTTCCTGCCATAGCCTGCCTGGCTGCCTCCTGATCATATTGTGCCGCCAGGCCATGTTTCATTACCTGCACATCACCAATGGAAATATCATACCTCGCCTGGTCCAATGCACATCCGCTGGCACCCAGTGCCGCGGAAATGCGTCCCCAGTTGGGATCCCCACCTGCCAGCGCGCACTGCCATAAGGGCGATAGCGTAATCGCCCTGGCTGCTTTTACCGCGTCTGCCTTATCCCGTGCTCCGTTTACATGAACAATCATCAACTTCGTCGCACCTTCACCGTCGCGTGCCATCTCCCGTGCCAGGTATTGTGTCACGTAGCGTAGCGCCTGGCGAAATATCTCCGCCTCTGGATGTCCAGCATCGATTGGTGTATTACCTGCCAGCCCATTTGCAAAGAGGATACACGTGTCGTTAGTAGACATATCACCGTCCACCGAGATCATATTGAACGAATCATCGACCGCGGCTTTTACCTCTGTCTTCATCCACTCATGGGTAATCGCTGCATCAGTTGTCAAATAGCTCAGCATCGTCGCCATATTTGGATAGATCATGCCGGCACCCTTTGTCACTCCCCCCAGGCGCACCGTGCGGCCCTCGATCTGGAATTCCAGCGCGATACGCTTTGGATGGGTATCGGTCGTCATTATCGCTTCAGCAAAAGCATTTCCCTTGTCTTTGCTCAACTCGATAGCCGCGACACCTGCCTCGATCTTCTCCATTGGAAGCTGGCGACCGATGATACCGGTGGAAGAACATAACACCATCTCATGCTCCAGATTCAGCTTCTTCGCCACCAGTTCCGTCATACGATAAGCGTTGTGCAGGCCAATATCGCCAGTAGCGCAGTTGGCATTCCCGCTGTTGACAATCACTGCTTGCGCTCTGCCACCCTTCAAGTGTTCCTGGCAAACCAGTACAGGGGCGGCCCGTGTGCTGCTCGTAGTGAATGTTCCTGAAGCGATGCAGGGCACATCTGAAGCCAGGATAGCCAGGTCTGGAATTGAGCCGTCAGACTTGATACCGCAGGCTGTGATACCGGCGCGAAAGCCCTGTGGGGCGGTCACACAGCTATCAATCTCCCGATATGTATCAGACAATGTTAAAATACCTCCTACCATGAAAAAGTTTCCACTTTGCTGTTTATGGATCTCAACTCAAATCGGCATTCGATGGCGGTTTAAATTGCTGATTCACCGGTTCTGGCAGAAGCTTCCCCTGCTCAGTATTTCCCGAAAGTTTAATACCTGGTATTCCCGCCAGTATCGAGGGTGACTCGTACTGATCATTGTTGATCGGCTGGTTGAAGAGAGACTCAAAGAGAGGACCTTCCAGCGTCTCCTCTTTGATGAGGCGTTCGCTGATCATAATCATGCGGGTCTTATTTTGCATCACGATATTATAGGCCTTATCAAAGGCTTCCTGGATGATGTTCCGTACCTCTTCATCGATCTCACGTGCCGTTTGTTCGCTGTAGTTGCGCTGCTCGCCAAAGTCGCGTCCCAGGAAGACAAGTTCTTCCTTGTGCCCCAGGGCCATCGGACCGATACGGCTACTCATACCATACTCAGTCACCATTGAACGTGCGATCTTTGTCACCCGCTCAATATCATTTGAAGCGCCGGTGGTAACCTCTCCGAAGATGATGAGTTCAGCAACATGCCCCCCCAGAACGTAGGCGAGCATGTCCTCGAATTGCGGTTTGCTCCACAGGTATCGATCTTCTGTGGGTAGCAGCATCGTAAAGCCGCCCGCCTGCCCCCGGGCTACAATCGATACCTTATGAACCGGGTCGGTATTTGGAAGTAATCGCGCTACGAGAGCGTGGCCAACCTCGTGGTAAGCTGTAATTGCTTTTTCTCGCTCGCTGATGATGCGGCTCTTTCGAGCGGGACCAGCCACCACTCGATCAATTGCCTCTTCAAGCTCACTCATGCCAATAGTACGCTTATTTCTTCGCGCTCCCAGGATGGCTGCTTCATTCAGAAGGTTGGAGAGGTCAGCTCCAGAAAAACCAGGGGTCTGCTTTGCCAGCGTGTCCAGTGATATATTCTTATCCAGGGGCTTCCCTTTTGCGTGAACTTGTAAAATTGCCACTCGTCCGCGAATATCGGGGCGGTCCAGCACTACCTGCCGGTCAAAGCGGCCGGGACGCAATAAGGCAGGATCCAGTACATCAGGTCGGTTCGTGGCCGCGATTACAATCACATTGGTATTGGTATCGAAGCCATCCATTTCCACGAGAATCTGATTGAGGGTCTGTTCCCGTTCGTCGTGTGAGCCACCCAGACCAGCACCGCGCTGGCGGCCAACCGCGTCAATTTCATCCACAAAGACGATACATGGGCTGTTGCGTTTTGCCTGGTCAAAGAGGTCACGAACGCGGCTGGCGCCAACCCCCACAAACATCTCTACAAACTCAGAACCACTGATACTGAAAAATGGAACTCCAGCCTCGCCGGCAACAGCACGCGAGATAAGCGTTTTACCTGTTCCGGGAGGTCCAACAAGGAGCAGCCCTTTAGGAATACGTGCTCCGAGAGCAACGAACTTTTCAGGATATTTCAGAAACTCGACAATCTCCTGTAGCTCTTGCTTTGCCTCCTCAACGCCGGCGACATCAGCAAATGTCACCGTTGGTTTATTACCCATAAACATGCGCGCCCTGCTCTTCCCGAAAGAAAGCGCCTGGTTATTACTGCCCTGCGCCTGGCGCATCATAAAGATGAGTAATGCTCCTATCGCAATAAAAGGAATGAAACTCACCAGTATATTCACCCACGCTCCCAAAGCGCTTGGTGGTTCGTATTGCAAGACGAGCAGGTGGCTATTTGAGTAGTTTATACCGTTGTCTTTGAGGACCTGGGTTGTATCAAATGTATCATTGATGCTTGCTGCTTCCTTGGCTGCATCTGGGGCGTTTCCCCTCGTCAATGTAAGTGTATTGCTAGCGACGTTGAGCGTATCTTGCTGGTTTTTGTGCATATCCGTCTTAATGTCCGCCAGGATGGTAGAGACATTCACCGATTGCGTGTCGGATGGTGAACGGAAAAAGACCACAACCAGAACAATGGCCAGCGTAACCAGGAGCAATAATAAGCTCGTTCTGATCCATTTCCCATTGTTCGACATCAATAATCCTCTCTATTTTCAGGACTAGTCGTACTTCTACAGTTCTTTTAATGATATATCGAAACAGAAATACTACTACTTGGCATATGGCACATTACTCTTTTGTGGCTTATTATAACACACCCTGCTGTTAATCTCGTGTACAATCTCTTTCTGAATTGGTATTCCTCATCGCGGACGTGCCAGCACCAGTCCTCTCACTTCCTTTGCTCCTGCTGCGAAGAGTGGTGCCGCACAGGCCTCCAATGTCGCCCCTGTCGTCGCAACGTCGTCAATAATAACTATATTACGTCCAACGAGCGCACCAGTTGCGTAAGATGGCGTGCAGAGAAAAGCTTCTGCGATATTCTGGTATCGTTCCTGCACTGAAAGGCCTACTTGAGGAAGGGTAGCCCGGTGTCTCACCAGCATATGCTCATGATACGGGACGCGCGACTGCCTGGCACAGACCTCTGCCAACAATTGTGCGTGATTATAGCCACGTTGCTGTTGTCGATCATGGTGCAACGGCACGGGGACAATAGCATCGGTAACCATACTGAAGCGACCGAACGTTTCTGCCAGTAATAAGCCTAACGGTTCTGCCAGACGTACATTCCCGTCATATTTCAACTCATGGATGCAGGAGCGGAGAGGCTCCTCATAGCTACCGTACGAGAGTAACCCATTCAGCCCTGAAGGATGGCCGTAACACGCTCGACAGATCATGTCTGGTTCTAGTATAGCTCTCCCACAGCGTTGACAGGAAGAAGGTATCACCGGTCCAAACTTTGCAATACACGATGAACAAAGCACGTTTCCGCTTCTTTTGCATCCTGCGCAGCGTGGTGGAAAGATAGTGTCCAGCACCTGCTGGCTGCTTCGCTGTATCTCACGCAATAGGGCCTGCTTTTTCACTCGGCACGCTCCCCACCCTCGATGGGCTCCACAACATAGGCATAATGCAGATTGGGCGAATATGTAATATGAACGATGTCCCCTCGACGTAATGACTTATAGACCTCTTCCCTGATTGCGAAGGTCATAACCTGCTCAAGAGCGGATGTATCAATGAAACTGAGCGCAACGCCGTACCATGTTCGTGTCGGGCGCGGGGTTAATCCGGGACGACCGGCGCGTGTCTGTGCTGCCGCACGTAAACTGATGACTTTCCCCGTAATCTCGCAGCGACTCTCTCTCCTGTCATACAAATCACGCCATCCCCAATAAGCCAATACTGCTGGATAGAGCAAAAGAACGCTACCCAGGAGCAGCAATGCCACCGCTCCAACAAAAATTCCTGATGACCCGGAATTTGGCAGGACATAGCGCTGGCCGTTACCCTCCAGGGCATACAAAATGTGCAGATTTGGTGAATAGTCCAGCAAAATAGTATCGCCATCACGAATACTATGAAACTCAATTTCTGAAACGACCGGGACAACTTCGTCTGAGAAACCTGTTGTATGTACACGAATCCTCAGGCGGAGCTGTCCATCACCGCTGTTTGCTCTATGTTGAGTCACGATACCAGGTACTTGAAGTGGCTGCGATACGCTATCCTCAATTCCAAATATCAGAGTAAACAGCCCGAGACAAAGCAGTAACAAAGCAACCAACGAAAGAAGCCCTCCGATGATAAATGCATTTCGTGGTTTAATGCCAGGGCGCCAACTCCACCAGGAGACAGTTTCGTTCTCAAGTGCACTGGCTTCTTGCTTCTGTCGCATAGTTTCCTATTTTCTTATGGCCAGGATGGAGATTAAGTTATCAACGATGAGTGAGAGGAAATTGCTTGCATTGTATCAAACTATCTTGCTGTGTACAATATAACGCGCGACTCGCTCTTTCCCCACGAGAAATTATGATATACTGAGGTTGCCTTAATCACAGGATTATTAGGAGATAGATCATGAACGAGAAAACCACCACTGAACAGTCTACCATGGTTTCACCAGCAGAGAAATCCATTCCTGCATCCTCAGAGATAGTAGCTACTGAACATAGAACAGCCTATGGTACAGCCAAGACCGAAAACTTACGCGACTCAGGTATGTGGCGTTACATATTGCCGGCCTTTGTTATACTCCTCTGTCTCGCTATCCTTGCGGTTCCACTATTGATTTTGATTCCGCTATTCGTCAATTCGCTGGATGTCACCTCGCATACGCACAATCTCACGTGGCTCTGGCTCACAATGATTGTGCTCGAGGTTGGAATCGCTGCTCTCATCATCTATGGCCTGCTAAAAATATTTTTAACCCAGGCTGGCAACTACCAAAGCTAAACATCTTGGCTCAGTGCACATGCCTGCATTAAGCCACTTATTAGTTGGTATCCCTCATCTGTTGAAACTTGCTGGAGCTACTTTACGATGATGGTAGCCTTCATGTAGGGGTGGAAATCGCAATGGTAAGCGAAGGTCCCTGCCTTCGTGAATTTCCAAGAAAATGTAACATTGGGACCAATCGGTGCTGAGTCTCCAGAATTAAATGATTTGCCATCGTCACTCGTCACGGTATGGGGAGTCTGTGTGGTATTCTTCCAGACAATAGTGGTACCAACCGAGATCGTCATCGATGTAGGGCTGAATGTGAATTGGCCGCTGCTATCCGTCGTGATAGTCGCCGATTTCGTCGCTCCAGTAGGAGCTGTAGTCGTTGTCGGAGTCGTATTGCCACCTCCATTGCCATATCGACCATAACCACTGCCAGAAGACGTGGCAGTAGGGGTATTAGGAGCTGTGTTGGTCGTTGCGGTTGGTGTTGATGCCGGTGAGCCCGTGTTTGTGGAGTTACTTCCGCAGGCGGCTAATAGTACAAGAGCGCCTAAAATCAGAAGACAAAACATGGCGTATGCCCTAGGTCTGGATGTGCTCATGTTACTATGCATTTTTTCTCTTTCCTAAGCATGTATTTGTTGTCTTGGCTACGAATGCCAACGAGGATGAATCCTTCTAGTTATAAATACGAGAAGAAGTTACTCTTTATGTATTGATGCTACTCGACTTTGGTAAAGCCTTGAAAAATCATCCTGATTGCTCTTGACTTTTCCAATATCTACAAGTACACTCATACTAGCATTAGCGTTGTTTTGTTAGTAGCAAAGTAAGAAAACCCATAGTTTAAAGGGGGGTGAGTTCTATGCAGAAAGTGCTTGAAAGAGTCGCGCAATGTGTTCGAAACGGTGGAACTCATCCGTTGAGCAACATGGGAGTGTAGTAAGTAATTCTATGCCGATTGATGTTGCTGCTCGGATTACCTTCAGTGTCCGGGCGTTTTCTTTTCCCCTGCTTTTCCTCGCAATGCGCTGGTTCTCCTCAACATGAAAACATCAAAACTACATCCATAGAGAGTTGAAATGATCTGCCAGTTTATTGTACGTCTTACCGACGAATGTTCCTGTGGGAGACGTATCTACCTGTTCAAGGAAAGGCTCTACCAACATGCTCAGCACATTGTGTCTGTCTGCTAGAAAGCAACGCATCACTATCCCAATGGAGAGGAGGTGAAAGCATGAGAGGGAAGCTACGTGATAAACGCTCAGAGATGAAACGCGACAACCTTAAGCGTGAATCGTTAGAGCGACGCCGCGCAAACAAACGCGACAACCGTTCTCTCATCGCCAAACTGTATCAGCAGTACGAAGAGGAAGATGATATTCTGCTGGACGACGAGGAAGAAGTTTTGGTAGAAAATACCCAGAAATAATATATTATGCTAGCCGGCACCAGTAAAGGACTTACTGGGCTGGCTTTGCATAATCATAGATAGGCTTTACGGGATATCTACCTCTGGGAACAAACGGCGGGCAATAACCAATCGTTGAATTTGTGCTGTACCCTCAAAGATATCAAAAACTTTCGCGTCGCGGAACCACTTTTGGAGAAATTGCCTGGACTCAGAGTTTTCGCCAGGAGCCGAAATGCGTACACCTGCGGATGTAACCTTCATCACTAATCCCCCCGCGTAGGCCTTACACATAGATGCCTCTTTCGAGTTCGGAATCCTCCTATCAGCCATCCATGCTGCACGCCACACAAGGAAGCGAGCCATCTCCAACTCCTGGCCCATCTCATCCAACTCCAGCTCGATCTCCCGGCGTTTATACACGGAGAATCCCTTTGGCAGTTCCTCCTGCACCCACTGACAGGTTTTCTCATGCGCTGCTCGCGCGATGCCAACAGCCAGCGCACCCACCATCGGGCGCGTTGCGTCCAACGTGCCCATAGCTGCCTTAAATCCTGCCTTCTTGCTGCTCTCGCGGCCGCTTAGTAAGTGATCTTTGGGAATCCGGCAGTTCTCAAAAATCAGTTCGGCCGTCTGTGAGGCGCGTAAACCCATTTTTTCTTCAATACGTCCAACTACAAAACCGGGAGTACCCCTGGGTACGACAAACGGCCGGATGCCTTCTCTTCCCAGGCTTTTATCAATGGTTGCGAACGTAACTACCAGGTCTGAGCGAGCGCCGTTAGTGATGTAGTGTTTATAACCATTGAGCACCCACTCATCGCCTTCCAGCACCGCTGTGGTAGACATGCCAGCCACATCCGAACCGATCCCCGGTTCTGTCAACGCCAGCGCACCCCAATGCAATTGCCCATCCATATACGGGCCAAGGAACTTCGCCTGCTGTTCAGGCGTTCCCTGGGAGAGAATTGGAGGAGCAGCCAGCCCGGGCCCAGGAATCGCTGTGGAGAGAGCTGCGTCCCCCCACGCCATTTCCTCCTGAGAGAGGATCGAGAGGATATTGTCCTGCTTTTCTTCTCCTTCTTGTGCCTGCGTGCGTGCTTGACCGGCAGCTCCTGCCCAGAAGCGCCGCTGCATGTTCCACATGAACGAGTCGGGAATCTTCTCCGTGCGGTCGCATTCGAGCGAGATAGGCCGCATCTCTTCCAGAGCGACCTGGTGAGCGTAGTCGCGTGCTGCCTGTTGCAATTCGCTGAGGGTAAAATCAATCATGTTGTGCTACTCCATTGCTGCCGCGTTACGCATCCACATTTCAGCAGGGTGATCCTGGATGAATCCTGCCCCACCCAGGATTTGAATGGCATCTATCGTTGCTGACTTCGCGATTTTTATGGCCTGGTACTGTGCTGCTTCGCCCTCCTGCACGAGCGTCTCACAACCAGTTCCCCGGTCCCAACTTGTTGCCGCGCGCCAGGTAAGTAGCCTGGCAGCATCTAGCTTCATTGCCATCTCCGCGACCATAAATGCGATCCCCTGGTATGAGACAATTGGGCGTCCAAAGGCAATGCGCCCCCTGGCGTAATCCATCGCATAGTCAAGCGCCGCTCGTGCCGTGCCACACGCAACGCCCGCGCGCAAGATATTATACAATGCCGCAGCTCGTAATACTCCACTGCCTCCAGGTTGACCGAGCATACAGGTAGCGGAGACCGGCGTGTTCTCGAACGTGTATGCCGCGCTTGGTGCCGCGATCAGCCCCAATTTCCCCTCATCATGACTGACACGTGCGCCAGCAATGTCCAGTGGAACCATCAATGCGCACAGACCCTCGGTTCCACTTGTTCCTTCAAGGCGTACCAGCACCACGCGCGGACTGGATTGCCCTCCGTGTATCACATCGCGCTTGCTGCCATTAAGGATATACTGTTCACCTTCCGTACGTATCGTTGCGCTAATTTCTGTTACGTAATAACCGCCGGTACGTTCGGCGAATCCCAGGCTTCCCCGTTGTAGATGCCCCCGCGAAGCATCGGAGAATGGCGTAATATAGTGCTGCTGCTGGCTTTTATCTCCCGCCAGTAGCACTGTCAACGGCCCCATCAGCGATCCGATAATGTTCATTGCCAGCGCACCGTCGCCAAAGCCCAACTCTTCGGCGATCAACGTATATGTTACCGCCTCTACTACTCCCGAGCCGCCATATTCTTCTGGAAAAGGTGTTGTCAGTCCGGTCTGTGTAAGTGTCTTCATCAGTGCTGGTGAGATATCGCCTTGTTGTTCAGCGCTGCGTCCCTGTGGGCGTACCTGCTCCATTGCCAGGCTCTGTGCCAGTTGGCGGATCTCTTCCTGCTCTTGCGTTGGCGCAAAATTGAGCATAGCACTATATCCTTTCAATAACCATGCCGTTTGCCATTCCGCCACCTTCGCAGATAGTTTGCAGACCATAACGTCCGCCGGTGCGCTCCAGTTCATGCAGCAGGACAGTAGTTAGGCGTGCTCCAGAGGCACCCAGCGGATGCCCTATCGCCACCGCTCCTCCGTTTACATTGACACGCTGAAAATCAGCCCTGGTCTCTCGTTGCCATGCCAGCACGACACTGGCGAATGCTTCGTTGATCTCCACCAGGTCTATATCGTTCATGGTCAGTCCTGCCCGTTCAAGCGCCTTGAATGTTGCAGGAATCGGTGCGGTCAGCATCAGAATAGGATTATCTCCCGCCAGAGAGAAGGAAACAAAGCGCGCGCGCGGCTTCAGTCCCAATCGCTCAGCGGTCTCGCGCTCCATGATGAGCACCGCTGCTGCGCCGTCGCTAATCTGCGAGGAGTTACCGGCGGTAATCAAGCCATCGGGCTTAAATGCGGGTTTAAGACTGGCTAACTTCTCAAGGCTGGTATCAGTGCGTATCCCTTCATCCTGTTCGAATACGCTCGTAGTGCCATCCTCGTTTTTTACAGGAATAGGGACGATCTGGCTGCTGAAGCGTCCTTCTGCTGTCGCGCGGGCAGCCCGGCGATGACTCTCGAGGCTGAACTCGTCGAGTTCGTTCCTGCTGATCTCCCACTTCTGTGCCACTAAATCAGCGCTGATGCCCTGGTGAACCAGCCCATTCTCATAGCGTTTCAGCATCTGGCTACCAAAGGGCTCTCCGGGACCTTGCATGTACGAAGAGCCCATCGGTACACGCGTCATCACCTCAACGCCGCCCGCGATTGCCACATCGTATGCACCACTGAGTACACCTTGCGCTGCAAAATGAATAGCCTGTTGGCTGGAACCGCATTGCCGATCAACCGTCGTACCTGGTACAGTTTCAGGAAAACCCGCCGCGAGAACCGCGTTCCGTCCAACATTTAGACTCTGCTCTCCTACCTGGCTCACACATCCTACTATCACATCTTCTACTACTCCGGGATCGATCGTCGAACGTTGCACCAGGGCTGAGAGTGTCTGGGCAAGCAAATCCACCGGGTGCCAGTCCTTCAGTCGTCCGCCCCTGCGTCCTACCGCAGTGCGCACTGCTTCAACAATCACCGCTTCGCGTTGTGTCATCATAGACTCCTTTGTTCTATCGTGGTAAATTCGTGGTGGCAATAGGGGGACATCTCTTCTATGTACAAGTCATTGTACGAGAATAGTTGAGGAAGTTCAAGAGAAAAAAGGGAGGGGCTGAATTATGCTGGATTATTCAGGTTTCTTTGTCCGCAATTCTTGCAAAGTTGCCTGGCGTTCCCACGCGATTGAGCTTTCGTTGTGTAACCTGGCAAGGCGCCGGTACACCCCGCTAGCCTGCTCAAACTTGCCTTCCAACTGGTAGATCTGACCAAGTAAATCATATGCCTCATAGTTTTTAGCATCATAAGTGATCAAGAGTTGGAGTACCGCAACCGCTTCATTGAACTGACGATGATCAAAGTAATGCCGGGCAATCACCATCAGGTATTGAGTTGCATCTTTTCTCATCCCCAGTTGGAGACAGTAGTCAACAATCTCACGTAAAAGGTCCACGTCGCCAGGCATAAGATCCGCTGCGTGGCGCAGGTTTATCAACGCCTCCTCAACGTCTCCTACCTGCGCATAAATTTTGCTAATGCGTCGTATGGTAGCTCCCGCCTCTCTTAACTGCTTGCGCCGCAGGTAGATAATTGTTAGCAGGTGCAGTTCGGCAAGAGCGTCATCCAGAAAACCTCGCTGCACATACATTCCTGCGAGGTCATCATGAACGCGTAACTCATCCGGTTGTACTGATGGGGGTGCATCTTCGGAAAGTGCGCCTTCAGAAGGAATAGCGGGTATCTCCTGGGGCGCTTCGGCGGTACTTTGAGTGGGCGCAGTCTGTTTTAGTGGTAGTAGAGTCTGCTTTTGGGACTGCCGTTTGATGCGCTCTTCAGCTTTTTCAATGAGCTTTAATATTTCTTTCTCTGGTGTTCCGTTCTCTCCACTCTCTTTACGAGGACGAGCAGTCCATATTCTGTCCTCAAGGGACTCTGTCCCTGTTGAAGTCTGTCGCACCTTTCTCAATGCCTGTGATAGCTGCTGAATTGCATCATCTGATAGTCCCTGGTAGAGCAGGCATCGCGCAGCATTGTATCTGGCGATCACTTCAAGTGAACTCTCGCAGAGTGCCAGGTTGTAAGCGTTGACCGCCTTATCGAAATTACCCAATTGTTGCTGAATAGTGCCCAATGAGAAATGAACATACGCATTGTCAGGATAAACTTCGACCGCTTGCGAATACTCATGAATGACCAGTTTATAGTTGCGCTGCCCTACATAACGTAATTGCAGGCAAATTCGTGTGAGCTGTTCAAGAACCAGGATAGGTTCTATCATTTGACCTGCCATCAGAGCAATATGCTGCTGCACCATTGCTATGATGTCGTGTGGATCTGTCGGCGCAATACGAGGATGTTCTGGGGCGGTAGGGAGTTTATCGATATCATTCTCCATGTTCCGCGGTTCAAACATCTCTACCTCCTCTACATTGCTGAACCAGGTTCAGCGACTACTACCACTACATCGCCATCGGTATATCTCACGAGAATACCTATCGCTTCGTGCGGTAAGAGACACCCCTCCCTCATCCATGAGCAGAGTCGAGATGAACAAAAGTAAGTATACCATCTAAATTACATTTAGGCTAAAAAA
>Ga0209234_1000134_pt1 | contig 20276 bp, 13 predicted proteins | sample GraSoi013_1_20cm_2_FD_185816 | JGI IMG/M metagenome (GOLD analysis project Ga0209234, IMG submission 185816) | Grasslands soil microbial communities from the Angelo Coastal Reserve, California, USA - Sample 08_20_2013_1_20cm (SPAdes) (version 2) | ecosystem: Environmental > Terrestrial > Soil >... | reverse complement strand
CGCGCGGCCGTCAAGGCCGACATCAACGTCACGCCGCTGATCGACGTGATGCTGGTGCTGCTGATCATCTTCATGATCGTCACGCCCCTGATCGCCGCCGGCTTCCAGGCCACGATCCCGCGCTCGCAGAACCCCGAGAACCGTCCGGAAGGGCAGGACGAGGTCAAGCTCGGGATCGACAAGGACGGCAAGTTCTGGCTCGACCTGGGACCGGGACCGAGGCAGATCCCGGACGACCAGCTGCCCGCGCGCCTGCAGGCGATCTACGAGAGCCGCACCAAGGACAAGGTCTTGTTCTTGAAAGCCGACCAGAACATCGAATTCGGTCGCGTCCAGCAGGCCATCGAAATCGCCCGGCAGGCGGGCGTGCGCGTGGTCGGCGCGATCACGGAGCAGAAGCAGACGCTCACCAAGAAGAAAGAAGGGGACTGACCCATGGCGATGGGATCCTCCGGCGGGGGCGAGGGGCTCAGCTCCGAGATCAACGTCACGCCGCTGATCGACGTCCTGCTCGTGCTGCTGATCATCTTCATGATCACGCAGCCCCTGTCGCGCAAGGCATTCGACGTTCAGGTCCCGCCCGAGCAGCAGAACAAGCAGAAGCAGCAGCAGTCGAGCCAGATCGTGCTCGAGCTCAAGGCCGACGGCTCGTACGCCATCAACGGCCAGCCGTACGCGCTGAGCCAGCTCGACCAGGCGTTCCATCAGATCTACGACCCGCGGCCGGCCAAGCTGCTGTTCATCAAGGCGGCACCGACGCGCAAATACCTCGACGTGATGCAGGCGATGGACGTCGCGCACGGCGCGGGCGTTCAGGTGATCGGCTTCACGCCGCCCGAGCAGGCCAAGAAATAGGCCCGCCCGTGGGGGCGGGTGGGGCATAGGTAGGGGCGCAGCACGCTGCGCCCCTACGTTCGTTGTCGGGGTATACCCCAGGCACCGTGAACCCAGCATCCCCCGACCGACCCACCCTCCCCGGGCTGCGGCTGCCGCTCCCCTCCCGGGGCGTCGCACCCGGCGCGGCCTTCGCCGTGCTCGTCCACGCGGGCGTCATCGGGATCCTGCTAGCCCGGGGGCGGGAGCAGGCGGGCCGGGCGCCGGCGGCGCCCGCGTCCGAGGCAATGAACTTCTTCGTGTTGTCCCGGGCGACACCAGCCTCGGTCGATGTCGCCCTCGCGCCCCACGTGCCGCTGGCCGATCTGTCCGGGCTGCGCCACATCGCCATCGAGCTGCCGGCCCTCGACCTGCCACGCCCGACCCTGCCGCTCCCCGTGGTACCGGTGTCCGGTGGCACGGGTGGTGCTGAGGGAGCGAGGCCGGGTGGTGGCCCGGCCACGGGGACGGGGAGCGGAGCGGGGGCTGGGCCTGGAACGAGCGACGAAGGCGGTTACATTCTTCACGCCGCGCCGCGGACGGCGATTCTCCCGCCCCTGTCGCAGGTGCCCGGCTCGGTGGCCGGCCGCACCCTGCGGGTGTCGTTCTGGGTGGCGGTCGACGGACGCGTCACTCGCGTGGACGTGGACCCCCCGATCGCCGACGCGTCGTACAACCGGGAGTTCCAGCGGCGCATGATGGCGTACCAGTTCTACCCGGCGCACACGCGGGGCGGGCGGACCGTAGCGGATGTCGTCACCGTCCCCCTGCGCATCGGCAACTGACCCGCCCCGCCCCCTGGGCGGGCTCCAAGGAGTCACAACTCACTATGCTCATTGCTCTCGTCCTGGGGCTCTCGGTCCTCGCCCTGGTCGTCGCTTGGGGCCTGCGGGGCTACGTGCTCCGGCAGGACACCGGCACCCCCGAGATGCGCAAGATCTCCGACGCGATCCAGGAAGGTGCCGAAGCGTTTCTGCGGCGCCAATATCGCACCATCGGCACGCTGAGCATCGCACTGGGCGTCCTGATCTACGTGTTGTACGCATTTTTCCGCAAACCCCATCCCGATGAGCCGGCCGCGGCGACGCTGGCGCTCACCACGACCCTGTCCTTCCTGTTCGGCGCCCTCTGCTCGGGCGTGGCCGGCATCGTCGGCATGTACGTGGCCGTGCGCTCGAACATCCGGAGCGCGAGCGCGGCGCGCACGAGCCTCAACAAGGCGCTGCAGATCGCGCTGCGCGGCGGGGCCGTGAGCGGCCTGTTCGTGGTCGCGATGAGCCTGTTCGGCGTGGGGCTGCTCTACACGGTGCTCGAAGCGCTGCATTTCCAGCCCACGAAGATTCCGCTGATGATCGTGGGCTACGGCTTCGGCGCGTCGTTCGTCGCGTTGTTCGCACAGCTGGGCGGCGGCATCTACACGAAGGCTGCCGACGTCGGCGCCGACCTGGTCGGCAAGGTCGAGGCGGGGATCCCCGAGGACGACCCACGCAACCCCGCGGTGATCGCGGACCTGGTGGGCGACAACGTGGGGGACTGCGCCGGCCGCGGCGCCGATCTGTTCGAATCCACGGCCGCCGAGAACATCGGCGCCATGATCCTGGGGTCGGGCCTGGCGCTGGCGAATCCTGGAGTGTTCAACCCGGCGCAGGTGGTCGGCCTGATGCTCTTCCCGCTCGTGGCCCGGGCGTTCGGACTGGTGGCGTCGATCATCGGCGTGCTGGTCGTGAAGGCCCGCGAGGACGAAGACCCGATGCACGCCCTCAACCGCGGCTACATGTGGACCGCGGTGCTCGCGGCGGCCGGATTCGTGGGGGGGACCTACTGGCTGCTCAATCCGACCGCCCATCCCGCCGCCTGGTGGCACTTCGCCCTGTGCGGCGTGATCGGTATCGTCACCTCCATCGCCTTCGTCTACATCACCCAGTACTATACGGAATACCGCTACCGCCCCGTGAAGTCGATCGCGGCGGCCTCGGTCACGGGGCCGGCGACCAACATCATCGCGGGATTCGCCGTGGCGCTCGAATGTACCGCGTTGCCGACGTTCACCATCTCGGCCGCCATCATCGCCTCCTACAAGCTCGGCGCATCGAGCGGCCTCGCCCACTCGGGCCTGTTCGGCACCGCGGTGGCGACGATGGGTATGCTCGGCACCGCGGCGTACATCCTCGCCATGGACACGTTCGGACCCATCACCGATAACGCCGGCGGCATCATCGAGATGTCGCATCAACCCGAGGACATCCGCAAGCGCACCGATCGGCTCGATGCCGTCGGCAACACGACCAAGGCGCTGACCAAGGGATATGCCATCGGGTCCGCGGCGCTCGCCGCCTTCCTGTTGTTCTCGGCGTACCTGGACGAGGTCGCCGCGCTGGGCTCTCCCCTCGCCTCGGTCGACATCTCGAAGCCCGAGGTGTTCGTGGGCGGTCTGCTCGGCGCCATGCTGGTGTTCTGGTTCTCGGCGCTCGCCATCAGCGCCGTCACTAAGGCGGCGGTGAGCGTGATCCAGGAAGTGCGCCGCCAGTTCCAGGCCGATCCCGGAATCCTCAAGGGGACCTCGCGTCCCGACTACGGCCGGGCGGTGGACATCGTGACCGTCGGCGCGCTCAAGGCAATGGTGGCTCCCGGGCTGCTCGCCGTGGGGATGCCGATCGCCGTGGGCCTGGTCTTCAAGCTGCTGTTCCACGTCGGCGCCGAGACCGTCGCGTCGTTCCTCATGGTCGGGACGATCGGAGGCATCCTCATGGCGACCCTGCTGAACAACGGCGGCGGGGCCTGGGACAACGCCAAGAAGTTCATCGAGACCGGCGAGTACGGTGGGAAGGGGGGTCCCACCCACAAGGCCGCAGTGGTGGGCGACACCGTGGGTGATCCGTTCAAGGACACCGCCGGCCCGTCGCTGCACGTGCTCATCAAGCTCTTGAGCACCGTCACGCTGGTGCTGGCGCCGCTGTTTGTCTAGCGCGCGGCGGCTGTTCCGCCGCAAACCGATCGCCGAGCTGCTCGCGGAGGGCGAGAGCCCGTACGGCCTGAAGCGGGCCCTGGGCGCGGGCGATCTCATCATGCTCGGCATCGGCGCCGTGATCGGCGCCGGGATCTTCGGGGCGATTGGGACGGCGGCCGCGGGACAGTACGACGCCGCCGGGCATCTCGTCCGCAGCGGCGCCGGACCCGCGCTGGTCTTGTCGTTCCTGCTGCTCGGTGTGTGTTGCGCACTCGCTGGTCTGTGCTACGCCGAGCTCGCCGCCATGATCCCGCAGGCGGGCAGCGCCTACGCCTACTCGTATGCGACCCTGGGAGAGCTGGTCGCGTGGATCATCGGGTGGGACCTGATCCTCGAGTACGCAGTCGGGAACGTGGCCGTGGCCATCTCCTGGGCGGACTATTTCACGTCGCTGCTGCGGAGCTTCGACGTCCACCTTCCCGCATGGCTCACGACCGGATACCGGACGGCGCTGCTCGCTCCCGATTCCGCCGTCCGCGGCCTGCTCCAGACCGCGCCCCATGTCGCCGGGATCCCGATCTTGATCAACGTGCCCGCGTTCCTGATCGTGGCGCTGATCACCTGGCTGCTGCTGCTCGGCGTTCGCGAGAGCGCCACGGTCAACAACGTCATGGTCACGATCAAGCTCCTGGTGCTCGGCCTGTTCATTATCGCCGGCCTCACCCATCTCAACCCGGCCAACTATCATCCGTTCGCGCCGAACGGCTTCCGAGGCGTCCATCAGGGGGCGGCGATCGTTTTCTTCGCTTACATCGGATTCGACGCGATCTCGACCGCCGCGGAAGAGACGAAGCACCCGCAGCGCAGCCTGCCTATCGGGATCCTGGGCGGGCTCGCCATCTGCACGGTCATCTACATGATCGTTGGCGCCGTGCTCACGGGGATGGTGCCGTACACCGAGCTCGGCGTCGCCGATCCGCTCGCCAAGGCGCTGAACAGCGCGGGGTTCACGACGGTGGGATGGATCGTCGCATTGGGTGCGATCATCTCGATGTCGGCGGTGCTGCTCGTGTTCCAGTACGGGCAGCCGCGCATTTTCTTCGCGATGGGGCGTGACGGGCTGCTGCCGCCGTGGGCCGCCAAGGTGCATGCGAAGACCCGCGTGCCTCACATCACAACGCTGATCACGGGCGTCTTTGTGGGATTGTGGTCGCTCGTCGGAGACGCGGGTGAGACCTACAACCTCACGAATATCGGCACGCTGTTCGCGTTCGTCCTCGTGTGCGTCGGCGTGCTCGTGCTGCGCCATACCGACCGCGACCGGCCCCGCCCGTTCCGGGTGCCATTCGTGTGGCTCGTTTCGCTCGCGGGCGCCGCGCTGTGCCTGTTCGTCATGGTCGGACTGCCGCAGGAGACGTGGGTGCGCTTCGCGGTGTGGCTCGCCATTGGTCTCATCGTCTACCTGTTCTACGGCTACCGCCACAGCCGGCTGCACCGGGCGGCCCCGTAGGTGCCGTGAAGCTCCACAGCAAGATCGTGCTGGGCCTGGTGCTGGGTGCCGCGAGCGGCGTCGCGGCGAATCAGCTCGCCCCGGGCGCGCCCTGGGTACGCTGGGTCGGTGACAACGTCGCGGGACCGGTGGGGCAAGTGTTCCTCCGCCTGCTGCTCATGACGGTCATCCCACTGGTGTTCACGTCCATTACGCTCGGTGTGGCGGGGATCGGCGACATCCGCAAGGTAGGCCGCGTCGGAATCCGAACCCTCGCGTACTTTCTCCTCTCGACGGCCCTGTCCGCCGCCATCGGACTGGCCCTCGTGAACTGGCTCCGCCCCGGCGGTACGCTCGCGTCCACGGTGCGCGAGCAGCTGCTGGTCACCTATCGCTCGCAGGCCCAGGGTCTGCAGGCGGCGGGGACGACGCATTTCGGGGTCGACACGTTCGTCAATATGGTGCCGCGCAACCCGATTCAGGCGGCCGCGGCGATGGACCTGCTCGGCGTGATCTTCTTCGCGCTGGTGTTCGGCGCCGCCCTGACGCTCGTCCCCGAGGAAAAAGCACGACCGCTGGTGCGGGTTCTGGAGGCCGCGGGCGAGGCGATCGTCAAGATCATCGACCTCGCCATGACGCTCGCTCCGTACGGGGTGTTCGGGCTCATCTTCTTCACCACGTCGCGCTTCGGCTGGCAGCTGTTGGGACCGCTCGGCAAATACGTGCTGGTCGTCCTGGCCGGGTTGCTGCTGCACGGCGTCGTCAGCCTGTCACTGCTGGTGCGCGTGCTCGGGGGCCTTTCGCCCCGCGTGTTCTGGAGTCGCATCCGGGCCAGCATCGTCACCGCCTTCTCGACCAGCTCGAGCAACGCGACGCTCCCGACCAACATCGCCGTCGCCGAAGAAGAGCTGAAGATTCCCCCCGAGATCGCGGGCTTCGTGCTGCCGCTCGGCTCGACGATGTGCATGAACGGGACGGCGCTGTACGAGGGCGTGACCGTGCTGTTCCTGGCGCAGGTGTTCGGCGTCTCCCTCGATCTGGGAACGCAGGCCGTGGTCCTGGTGCTGAGCGTGATCACGGCGGTAGGCGCCGCGGGCGTGCCGGGCGGCTCGCTGCCTCTCTTGATGGTCGTGCTGGCCACCGTGGGCGTGCCGCCGGAGGGGATCGCGATCATTCTCGGAGTCGACCGTATCAACGACATGTGTCGCACCACGATCAACGTGTGCGGCGACCTGACGGCGGCGGTGTACGTGGCGCGAACCGAGAGCGACTGGGATCCGCGCGCCGTGACCGAGGTGTCGCGCCTGCCGCAGGCCGCGTAGCCGCTTCTCACAATTCGTAGCGCAACCCGAGCTGCCCCTGCCGTGGGGCGTACACACCGCTCTTCAGGCTGAAATTCGCGATCGGGGCGCCGGCGGCGGTCCTCTGGCGGCTGTTGAAGCTCGCAAAGTTGTCCCAATTGAAGATGTTGAAGGCCTCCGCGCTTACGCTGAGCCGCCGGGCGCCGCCTACAGGCACCACTTTGGCCAGGCGCACGTCCACGGTCCGGTACATGTTGTTCCACGCCGCCACAGGCCGAATGACCCGGTGCGCACTGTCCGACGCAAAGTCATCGGCGAAGTTGTTGTCGTGATTCAGGTCCCGCCCGTCCGTCGCCGCGTACGGTCGCGGTGCCGCGAAGATCGACACCGTCGACAGCGTGAGACCGAACGGCAGGTCACCGATCCCGGACAACACAAGCCGCCAGCGCTCGTCCGTGCTCGCCGGCTGCATGACTAGGAAGGAGCGGTCGATATAACCCCCCAGCCCTTCGAACTGAGACTGGTACCATCCCAGCGTGAACGCCGTGTTCAGGCGCAGCCCGGGCCGATCGTACGTCAGACTGGTGATCACGGCGTCGAACTTGGCACGGCCGACGTCGTCGTACAGAGTGATGTTGCCGTAGCTGTTGGTCAGGTTACGCTGGCCCGTCGTGGTGTTCAGCCAATTGGGCGTGATCTGGACGTAGAGGTGGCGCCCGTCCTGATGGATGTAGTCCACGTTCAGGGCGAGCGCGTCCGTGAGCTGGTGGCCAATGCCCACGGAGACCTGCCGGCTTTCCGGCGTTTTCATGTTCGTCTTGAGCAAGAAGATGTTCGGTGGCACGGTGCCTCCGCCGGCGGCCACAAGCCGCCGCAGCGAGTCCGGGTCCGTCGTGCCCGGGTTGGCGAAGTCGTACGTGCGCCAGCCGGCCGACACCTTCTCGTTGAACGCCATGAATGTCGTGATCCGATCGTACATGATGCCGGCGCCGCCGCGCAGGAAGGTGCGCTGATCATCGAACACGTCCCACGAGAAGGCGACGCGCGGGCCCAGGTTGTTGAGATCGTTCTTGCGGTGCCCCGTATTCAGGAAATCCCTCAGCTGTGAGATCGCCTGGAGCGTGGGATCGCCCGCCCACGGTACGGTGAAGTCATTGTCCAGTGTGTTGATCTCGGCGTCGTAGCGGAGGCCCAGAGTCAGCTGGAGGTTGCGCCGCGCCTGCCACCGATCTTGCACGTACGCGCCCACGCTCCACCCGTTAGTGATCGCCCGGGCGTCCTCGTCGGAATTCGGATTGAAGAAGCCAACGCCGATGCGGCCCAGGTTCGGGAGCGAGCTGGTGTCCGCCAGGAACGTGAAGAAGCCGTCCCGGTTGCTGGGCTGCCAGCTGTTGGTGTGCACCCGGGCGAGTTCGACACCGCCGGTCAGAATGTGCCGACCGTCGGCGAGCGTACGCGTGACGCGGTCGATCAGACGGACGTGCGTCTCTTTAAGGACCAGCGGGAAGCCAGCCGTATGAAATTGAATGCTGGGGTACCGGAGGGCGGGCCCGGGCTCGAGCGGCGACTCGTTGTGGCTCCACAACAGCAGGTTTAACGAGAGCTCGTTCACGAACGACCCGGTGGGCGCGTACGTGTCCCGGAACTGAGCGCTATGGATCCAATACTTGGCCTTGATCCCGGCGTTATGCGCACCGATCGCGCCGAAGCTCGCCCCACTGCCAAAATCCGTGTCGCTGTTGTAGTAGCGTCCCGCCCAGGTCGCGTCGAGCGTATGCGTGCTGCCGGGCACCGCCGTGAGCCGCACCACGCCGGTGTGGTTCTTGGTCGGCGCCTTGAACGTCCCGGCGAAAGTGTCGAAGACGCCGGGTTGGGCAGGCACGACGTTGATGCCGTCGTCGATGCTCTGCCCCTCGTAGCTGACGGCGAAGAACAGTTTGTCGCGCTGGATCGGGCCTCGCAGGTTAAAGCCGAACTGGGCGCGGGTGTAGTCCGGGATCGAGAAGGTGGTGGGGTTCGCGGTCCGACGCTCCCGCTGGATCAGGTCGAGCGCCTTGAGCGCGTTGGTCTGCCCATAGCTGAAGATGGACCCGTGGAGCTCGTTGGTCCCGCGCTGCGTCACCGCGCTGATCACGTACGATGCACCGCGTGTATACTCGGCATCGTAGGGGTTCAGGTGGACGCGGAACTCACGCATCGCCTCTTGCGGCAAGGGCGACCCGGTCTGCGGGATCCCGACCAGGTTGCCGTTGAAGAAGCTTTTCCATTCTGCGCCGTCCAGGTAGAAGTTCCAGAAGCGCAGCCCCGGCAGAGGGCCGGAGGCGGGCAGCGATCGTCCTGACGTGGGCGCGAAGGTCTGGATGCCCGGCACGACCGCGGCCAGGTTGACCGTGTTGCGGCTGTTCAAAGGTAGGTTCAGGATCTCCTTAGTCACGACCGTCGCCGACACGTCGTTACGCTGCACCTCGAAGTTGGGCTCACGCTGGTGCGTGACCTCCACCGCTTCGAGCGCCACCGCGGCCTCCTGCAGCTGGAAGTCGAGCGTGGCGTGCTGGCCCACCAGCAGTTCGAAGTCACGCTCCTGCGGCTGATAGCCCAGCAGGCGAAGAGTGGCGTGGTAGGCGCCCGGCGGCAGGCCGACGATGGTGTAGGTGCCCTGCGGCGAAGTGACGGCGCTGCGCTGCTGCCCGGTCTCACGGTTCGATACGGTGATCTGCGCCGCGGCCAGCGGCGCGCCGCCCGCCCCCGTGACGCGGCCCTGCAGGTTGATCGTGTTCTGTGCCAGCAAGCGCGCGACCCCGCCGACCAGCAGCGCGACGGCCAGCAGCACGATACGACCGAGGCGGACAAATGTGGACGACATTGGACGATCCTCCCGTGAAATCACCCGTGAGATCAGCGCCGGCCGCTCCGCCCGAATTCCAATACCGAGGCCCCGCCGGCCGGCAGCTGCAGCGTGACCGGCACGACGTGCGTCGAGAACGTGCCGAACCGATGGCGCCCACGCTCATCGATCCGCTCGATCTGCCCACCAGCGGCGAGACCGTAGGCGCCCGGGTCGAAGGCGAATGAGACCGACGTCGGCTCGTCGATGAGGCTCGCCACGGCGACCGCGACGCTCCCGTCCGTCGCGCGCCACGCGCCAGCGAGCGCCGCCGGGTACCGCGCCGCCGACACGCTAGGTCCCGCTCGCTGTGCTGCGTAAATCGAGAGCCGCGAGAGGAGCACGTCAACCAGGCGTCCCTCGAGGTCCGGTGGGCGCAGGAACGTGCCGTACAGCAGGTAGTCCAGCGCCCGCGCGCGGATACGCGCCAGGCGCATCATATAGGCCGTCTCCTCCGGTCGGTCGGCCAGCTGGGACGCGCGGAAGTTCGCGATCGTGGGCTGTAACCCCCAGACGAAGGATCGCGCCTGCTCCAGATAGAACTGCCGGCGGAACCGCCTGTCGAGCAGCTCGAGCGGCTCGGCCGGCGCGAACTGCGGCGGCCAAAGCTCGTCGTACGGCGGCATGACGAGCGACGAATAGTTGCCGTAAGTCACGCCATAGGCGTGGTATACCGCCTGGAACAGTGGGATTGGCTCCCATCCGCTGCCCGGATCGGTGTAGCGCTCCTGACTGACTTGGAGGGTGAGCATGAGGTCCAGCTCCGGGAGCCACGCCTCGCCGGCGCCTTCGCCCGCGAGCAGTACCGGCCGGCCCCCCCTCGGCTGGGCGGCCGCCCGGATCTCCTCCGCGAGGGCGCGGAACCCGCCCATCCAATAGTTGCCGCCGCCCACGGGATGTCCGTGCGTCGAGTCCCAGCACACGAGCGACTGCACGGCCTGGTCCATGTAAATCCCATCGACGCCGTAGCCGTCCAGCACGGTGTCCGCGATCCCGGCGTACTTGGTGCGCCAGAACGGCGTGGTCACGTCCATGGTGGCGCACGGCTGCGGATCGAACACGTTGTAGGTCTCTTCCCGCACGCGGCCGTCCTGCTGCTTCACCGCCCAGCGTGCGGCGTGCTCGCTGGTCCAGCTCGGTGTGCCGGTGCACCACAGCCGCTGGTTCATGTAGACCATGGCGTGGCTGCCCGCGGCGTGCGCCGCCGCTACGGCGGCGCGAAACGAATCGACGCCCTCCCGCGGTGGCAGGTAGTCGGGGAAGCTCGTGTCGTACGGGCCGCGGTGCCACCAGTGCCAGTAGATGCTGACGGGGAGGCCGAGGGCACGCTGCAACGCGAGCGCCGGCGGCACGACGCCGGGCGAGCGGCCACGGTTCCACACCCACATGCCGGTGCGGAGCAGCCACTCCGGGACGCGCCCGCGGACGAGCCGGCTCTCCCGCGCCCAGGGCTGGCGCGTACCCCACTCGCGGTACCGCTCGGCGACGGTGATCCAGTCGCCCTGGAACGTGCCGAGCAGCGCGGCGTAGGGCGGTGCCCATTGGGTGCGGGGGCGCGCCGGGTTCTCGAGCGGATGGACCAGCTCGTAGCCGCGCGAGCCGTCCGAGTCACCCCATACGGCGAACGTCTTTCGGTAGGCCAGCGTGTCATCGGCGGCGGCGTAGAGGCCGGCCCCGCCGCGCCGGTACAGGGCCAAGACCTGGAGCGACAGCGTGCCCGGATAGGCCCACTCGAGGCGGCGGCCCTTGCCATCCGGTCCCGCAAGCAGCGTGGCCGGGTCGCGTGCCAGTGCGCCCATCCAGCGGGGCACCGCGAGCGCTTCGCCCTCGCCCAGCCGTGGTATCGGAGCGAGCCGCGGGAAGCGCACCTGTTCGATCGCGATTGTGCCCGGCGAGTCGACTACGACGCGCCACTCCGACAGGGACGAGTCCCCTAACAGGCGGACCGTGGCGGTGACCCGCAGCCCGGGCGCCTCGTGTAGCCCGAAGTCACCCCAGACCAGCGCCACGCCCCGCCCCGGCGGTTCGCCCGCCAGCTCATGCCACGAGAAGCTGCGCGCGGAGCTCGGCACCAATCCCGAGTCGCGTGGGCTGAGTCGGTCGAGTCGCCAGATGGCGCTGGCCTTCCGCCCGTCTACTAAGGACTGGCCGGTTGCACGGTCGGTGAGCTCGAGCAACGAGCCGTTGCTCGGGTCGAAGCCGAGCCGCAGGCCGGCGTTTTGGAGCCGGAGCGTGTCAGGGGTCCTCACCCCCTGTCCCCCTCCTTCGGGAGAGGGGGAACGCAGGCCGAGCGCGAGTGCGAGGGCGAAAGGAAGCATGCCGTGGAGCGAGCTACTCAACGGTAGATCAGGTAGGGGGCCCGCTTCGCTCGGAAAGTCGCCTGGTCGCGCTCCCACTCGCGTAACAGCTCCGCCAGCGTCCCTGCCTCGATCGCCTGCCGCAGCCGGGCGCTGCCGCCGTGGCGCTCCACGGTCGTGCCCGCCCACTGGAATTGATCGGCGTGGAGGCGGCGGATGAGGTCGATCATCAGCAGCGCCGTGGCCAGCGGCCGGTATGATGCGCGGTCCGTCAGGATGAAGCGCACGCCCTTCAGCACCTGGCCGGGATACTTCCGCGCCGTCTCCGTGGTCGCGTACTCCACGGCTTCGAAACGGATACCAGGCAGGTTCATCGCACTCATGGCCGCGACCACCTCGGCATTCCTGAGCCAGGGCGCACCGACCTGCTCGAAGGGCAGGTCCGTGCCACGCCCCTCCGACAGGTTCGTGGCTTCGAAGAACACCGTGCCGGGGTAGTGGATGGCGGCGTCCAGGCGCCGGATGTTCGGCGACGGGTTCACCCAGGGCAGGCCCGTCTCGTCCCACCACATGTCTCGCCGCCAGCCCTCGGCCGGCACCACCGTCAAGTCGGCGCCGATGCGCTGCTCCACGTTGTACATCCTGGCCAGCTCGCCCACCGTCATGCCGTGGCGCGAGAGGACCGGATAGATGCCGACGAACGACTGGTAGGCGGGCTCGAGGATGTTGCCTTCGAGAATGGTGCCGGTGACCGGGTTGGGCCGATCCAGCACGATGATGGGGATCCCCTTTTCGGCCGCGGCCTGCATCGCGAGCGCGAGCGTGGACTCGAACGTGTACTGCCGCACGCCGAGGTCCTGGATGTCGTAGACCAGGACGTCGATCCCCTCGAGCATCTGCGGCGTTGGCTTGTTCGTGTCGCCGTAGAGGGAATGGATGGGCAGCCCGGTCTTCTCGTCCACGGTCGAGGCGACGCGCGTCTCGGCGACGCCGCGGATGCCGTGCTCGGGTGAGTAGAGCGCGACCAGCCTCAGGTCCGGCACGCCGCGGAGCAAGTCGATCGTGCTGCGCCGCTGCCGGTCGATGCCGGACTGGTTCGTGATCAACCCCACCCGTTTGCCGCGCACCAGCGCGGACGGATGCTCGATGAAGATTTCTATGCCCGGGCGGACGGCGGGCGCCGATGCACACGCAAAGGTGGCTGCGACGAGCAGGGCGGCGGTGCGTGTCATGAGTTCCGTGACATGCTACGCGCTGCGGCCTAGATTGCAACCGCGCGCGCGACTGAACGCTTGTTACACGAGTTCCGCCGCCAGCTTCAGCGCGCCGAGGGCCGGATCGACGCGCTCGGACACGAGGCGCCCCCGTTTGAAGGCCGTCGCGAGCCGATCGCGGAACGCGGCGGTGAGCGGCGACTGCGGCAAAAGCAGGCCGCCGGTGATCGCGACCGGAACAGGGCTCGTGTCGGAAAAATGGCGCCCCAGCATGACGACCAGCTCGACGAGCTCACGCGCCGCGTCGTCGACCGCCCGCTGCGCCACCACCTCGCCCTCCCGGGCCGCGTTGAGCACGTGCGGCGCGAGCGCCGCCACCTGGGCCGGCGTCGCATTCGCCGTCCAGCGCACCAGATCGTCGAACTGCTGCAGGCCGAGGGCACCGAGCAGCCGGGCCAGCAGGGTCGAGCCCTCGGCCCGGCCGTCCTGCGCTCGCCCCGCCAGATCGAGCGCGCGGCGACCGAGCCAGTAGCCCCCGCCTTCATCGCCCAGCTGCCACCCGTATCCGCCCGCGCGGTGGATCTCGCCTCCCGGCCCCCGCGCGTACGCGATCGAGCCGGTGCCGGCGTTGACGAGCACGCCTGGGCCGCGCTCGAAGGCCGTGGTCAACGCGACCTCGCCGTCTGCGAACACCCTCGCGCGGCGCGCGACGCCCGCTTCGATCAGCGCCGCTTCGAGCTCGGCCTGCTCCTGCCGCCGGCCGGCGCCCGCCGCCCCCACCACCGCGGCTTCCACGGGCAGCTCGATACCCGCTTGGCCCGCCGCGCGCCGAGCTGTCTCCGCGAGCACGGCTGCCACCCCCGCCGCTCCGGCCGGCCGCATGGCCGCGCCCGGCCCGTCCGCCCGGCCCAGCACCCGCTGTGGTGACCCGATGAGTACGGTCGAGTGCGAGCCCCCGGCATCGGCGCCCAGGAAGACGGCGGTCGGGCGGACGGGCGGACGGGCGGACGGAGGGGTCACGCGGGGAGTGTATGCGGTCCGCCGGTCCGCCCGTCCGGCTGTCCGACGAGCGACGAGGCCATGCCCACCAGGACCGTCACGCCCGTCCCAAGCGGCACGTACCACGGCCAGGCGAGCCCCGGCAACCAGCGCCACGGGATCCCGAGCACCACGGGAGTCATGACGAGCACGCTCACGACGATGGCCACAATGACGTCGCGTTGGCGCGCGCGCGACCAGAGGCCGCCGAGGAGGTACGTCCCGAGCAGCCCGCCGTACGTGATCGATGCGATGCTGAGCGCCAGTTGGACGACGGGCGTGTTCTGGTTGCGAAACGCGATGGCGCCCGCGACGAGCACCGCCGTCCACACCAGCGTGAGCCAGCGGCCAACCCACAGGAGGTGCGTCGGGTCCTGGCGGCCCGACAGCGGTGTGTAGAAGTCGTGCGTGGACGCGGACGCGAGCGAGTTCACGGCGGACGCGTGGCTGCTCATGGCGGCCGCGAGGATGCCCGCGACCACGAGGCCCGCCAGGCCGGCTGGGAGCTGGGTGATCACGAACGTCGGGTAGATGGTGTCGCCCCGCACCGCGCCCTGATCCGCGCCCGCGAGCCACAGGCTCGTCCCCACCAACAGGAACAGGGCGAACTGGGCGATGATGAATACGCCCGATCCGATCAGGGCACGCTGGGCGTCTTTCAGCGCGCGGGCCGCGAGCAGCCGCTGTACGATCACGTGGTCGGTGCCGTGCGACGCACCGGCGAGCAGGGCCCCGCCCAGGATCCCGCCCCAGAACGTATACAGCACCTTGAACGAGAGTGTGAAGTCGAGCGTGACGAGCTTCCCGGCGTCCCACGCCCGGGCGAACGCACCGACTCCTCCCGCGAGCTTGGTGGCGACGACGAGCGTGGCGACGCCGCCCAGGAGATACACACCCAATTGAATCACGTCCACCCAGACGACGGCCCGCAGCCCGCCGACCCACGTGTAGATCACGGTGACGATGCCGATGGCGAGGATGCCCGCGGGCAGGCTCCAGTGGGTGATGATCGCGAGGGGGATGGCCGTGGCGAAGATGCGTACGCAGTCGGCCAGCGCGCGCGTGAGCAGGAACACGCCGGAGGCGGCGCGCCGCGCGCCCGGTCCGAAGCGGCGCTCGAGGCGCTGGTAGGCCGTGTCCTGCGTGCCTTCGAAATATCCCGGCAACAGCAGGGCGGCGACGCCGATCCGTCCCACCAGGTAGCCGAACGCGAGCTGCAGGAAGGTGAGGTCGCCGCGCGCGGCGATGCCGGGGATCGAGATCACCGTGAGGGCCGATGTCTCGGTCGCGACGATCGACAGCATGATGGCCCACCAGGGCAGCCCGCGGTGGCCGAGGAAATAGTCGCTCGCGTCGCGCTGGCGCCCCGAGAGCACCAGACCGAAAACGACGACGGCGGCGCAGTAGGCCGCGATAACGGCTACGTCGAGGGGACGCACCGGGCGGGGCGAGCAACAAAAAGCCCGCGACTTGCGCGGGCTCGGGAATCCGATGAGAAGAGGGCCAACCGCTTCAGACCGTGAAGGACGATCCGCAGCCGCAGCCGCCGGTGGCGTTCGGGTTGTCGAAGGCGAACCCGGACTCCTGGAAGTTGCTCTTGTAGTCCAGGGTGACGCCGTTCAGGTGCTGCGCGCTGAACCCGTCGACGAAGCAGCGCACACCAGCGCTCTCGATGACGATGTCGTCCTCGGCGGGCTTGTCTTCGATGCTGAGGCTGTAGCGGAACCCCGAACAGCCGCCCGGCAGCACGCCGATCCGCAACCCGGCGGTCTCGGGGGAGACCTTCTCCTCCGCCATGAACTTGCGCACCTCCACCGCCGCCTTGTCGGTCACGGTCAAGGTGATGGGAGCTGAACGTTGCGTCGTCGCCATTGCGATCCTCCAGTCACATGCGAACTTAGAAAGTCCCGACGGCCCTGTCAACTCTCGCCCCGCGAGGACCGCGCGCTCATGCGACTTACGCTCGCTGATTGGTTGGTCGTCGCCCTGTATTTCCTGTTCAACGTCGCCGTCGGCCTCTACTACAAGAGCCGGGCCGGTCGCAGTACCACTGAGTTCTTCCTTTCGGGTCGCAACGTTCCCTGGTGGCTCGCCGGCACGTCAATGGTCGCGACCACGTTCGCCGCGGATACGCCGCTCGTCGTCACCGGATTGGTGGCGCGCAACGGCGTGGCGGGGAATTGGCTGTGGTGGAACCTGCTGGCGAGCGGCATGCTGACGGTCTTCTTTTACGCGCGCCTGTGGCGGCGCGCCGGCGTGATGACCGACATCGAGTTCTCGGAGATCCGCTACGCCGGCCCGCCGGCGGCCTTTCTGCGGGGGTTCCGGGCCCTCTATCTGGGGCTGCTCATCAACTGCATCATCCTCGGTTGGGTCAACCTCGCGATGGCGAAGATCCTGCAACTGGTCTTCACCATCTCGAAGGGCGAGGCGCTGTGGATCGTGGTCGGACTGATTGTCCTGACGTCGGCCATCTCGACGCTCTCGGGTCTGTGGGGCGTGCTGGTCACCGACCTGTTCCAGTTCGTGATCAAGATGGGCATGGTGATCGTGCTGGCGGTGGTCGCGGTGCAGGCGGTGGGGGGCATCGAAGCGATGAAAACGAAGCTCGCCCTGATCGACCAGGTGCGCGCGGCGAGCGGCAGTCGCGGGTCGGTCCTGAGCTTCGTCCCGGACGTGGGCTCGGCGTGGATGCCGATGCTCACGTTCTTCGTCTATATCGCCGTGAACTGGTGGGCCACGTGGTACCCGGGGGCCGAGCCCGGCGGCGGGGGGTACGTGGCGCAACGGATGCTGAGTGCGAAGGACGAGCGGCACTCGTTGCTCGCCACGCTGTGGTTCAACATCGCGCATTATGCCGTCCGGCCCTGGCCCTGGATCCTCGTGGCGCTGGCGTCCTTGATCCTGTTCCCCGGCCTCCCGGACCCGGAGACCGGCTACATCAGGGTGATGATCGACTACCTGCCGTCGTCGCTCCGCGGACTGATGGTCGCCGCGTTCGCCGCCGCTTTCATGTCGACGATCGCCACGCAGCTCAACTGGGGCGCCAGCTATCTCGTGAACGACTTTTATCGCCGCTTCGTGCGGCGCCAGGCGAGCGAGCCGCACTACGTTCTGGCGTCGCGAGTCGCCACGGCCCTGCTCACGGTGATCTCCGCCGCCGTGGCGTTTCGCATCGAGTCGATCGGTGGTGCCTGGAAGCTGCTGATCATCACGGGCGCCGGAACCGGCGCCGTGCTGTTGCTGCGCTGGTACTGGTGGCGCATCAACGCGTGGAGCGAGGTCTCCGCCATGATCGCGGCGTTCGTCGTCTCGGTCCTGTTGCAGACCGTGGGCGGGCTCGACAGCGACCGGCCGCTCGATTTCGCGCACATCGTGCTCATCACGGTAGCCGCCACGACCGTCGTCTGGCTCGCCGTCACGTTTCTCACGCGCCCTGAATCGGAATCGACGCTGCTGGCGTTCTACCGGCGCACTCGACCTTCGCGCGCGGGATGGGGACCCGTTGCCGCGCGCGCGCCCGACGTCCGGCCGTCGGGCGACGGGCTCGCCAACCTGCTCGACTGGGTGGCCGGATGCGTGCTGGTGTACGGCGCGCTCTTCGGCGTGGGCAAGCTGCTGCTGCACGAGACGCTGCCGGGCCTGCTGCTGCTCGGCCTCGCCAGCCTCGCCGGCGGCGTCATCTACCGCGATCTGTCGCGGCGCGGCTGGAAAACGGTGGTGGAGTGACGGCCGGCTAGAGCTCGGGGTGCGTGAGCGCGTCGACCACGAGGTCCGCCACTTCGGACCGGACATGGAGGATCGCACTGTTGGCGCGCGTGGGGTTGACCCGGTTCGTGAGGAGGATGATGAAGAGCTCGCGCTCCGGGTCCAGCCAGATCGACGTCCCCGTGAAGCCCGTATGCCCGAACGCGTGGCGCGACAGCTTGGTGCCCGCGCTCGAGTACCCGGAGTCCGAGGGCGTGTCCCAGCCGAGCGCGCGCGTCGAGCCGGGTACGACGCTCTGCCGTCGCGTGAATTCGGTCACGGTCTCGGCGCGGATCAGCTGCAGCGTGTCCCAGGCGCCCCCATTCAGCAGCAGTGCCGCGAGGCGTGACAGGTCGAGCGCGTTCGAGAACAGCCCGGCGTTCCCCGACACACCGCCCAGCCGCGCCGCGCTCTCATCGTGCACCTCGCCCACGAGCAAGCGATGGCGGAAGACGGTGTCGTTCTCGGTCGGCGCGATCCGGTCACGCCACGCGGCGGGCGGCAGAAACCGCGTCGCCGGCATGGCCAGCGGTCCGAACACGCGCCTGGTAAGGAAGCGGTCGAGCGGCTCCGCGGCGAGTCGTTCGACTACTTGCATCAGGACGATGGCGCTCAGGTCGGAGTAACGGTACGTCACCCCGGGCGGGGAGAGCAGCGTGGTCGTGTCCACGGCGTGGAGCGCCGCTGCGCGCGTCGGCGTCGAGTCGTAGAGCGGCAGGTCGGCCGCCAGGCCGGCGGAGTGCGTGAGCAGATGCCGGATCGTCACGTGGTCTTTCATGGGCCCGATAAACTCGGGCACGTAACGCTGTACCGGCGCGTCGAGCGCGAGCTTGTCCTCATCCACCAGCAGCATGCACGCAGTCGTCAGGCCGACGACCTTGGTGAGCGAGGCGAGGTCGTAGATCGTGCCCGGTTGCACGGGTCGGTGGTCGTTCACGCCATAAACCCCCACGGGCTGGAGCAGCGCCAGGCGGCCGTGCCGTCCGACCGCGAGCACCGCGCCGGGGAAGGCGCCGCTGTCGGCTTCGGCCCTGAGATAGGCGATCACCCGCGCCAGGCGCGTGGTGTCGAAGCCGAGGGACGCGGGCGCCGCGGCAGGAATTCCGACGCCAATTGGGGCCGGCGGCGCCGCCGAACCGCGGCAACCGACGGCGAGGCCCGTCAGCACCAAGGCAGCGCGCGCCGTCACGGCTGCGCGTCGGGGATCACGACGCCCCAGCCGAGGGGATAGGCCGGCGGGATCCGGATCGGGAGGTGCCCGGTGATCGGGACCCTGCCGAGCAAGGCGAGCGCCACGGCACGCTCCGCCGCCCGCACGCCGCTCCATGCCACGAGATACGACTTCACCGCCGGCGCCTGACCCAACAGGTATGGGCTGCCGAGCGACACCAGGACGCTGGGGCGCGTGGAATCGGTGGCGCTGATGAGGGCGGCGAGCGAGTCGGGGAGGGCGATGGTGCCGCGCCCGGAGAGAGGGCGCACGTTGGCGGCGAACACCGTCGCGGGTGCGCGGGCGATCACCGCCCGGGCCGAGTCGTACGAAAGTGTGCCCGACATCGGCCACAAGCGGAAGTACTCGACCGTGTCGCCGCCCTGGCGCAGCAGCTGAGCCATGGTCTGTCCCACACTGCCGTTGGCCTCGTCGGCATAGGCGATCAGCGCCCGGCGGCCCCGGTGCGCGCGCAGCGCGTGCAGCCGTCCCCCCACGTCGCGTACCAGCGTCAAGGCGCGCACCGCGACGTCGTCCGCTTGGTCCTGGAAGCGCCTGGCGCCCACCACGTGCATGATCGAATCGAGCGGCACGGTGCGGCGCTGGAACAGCCCGAGCCGACGCTTGATTTCGAGTACGCGGCGCACCGATTGCTCGAGCCGCTGCGGAGTGATGCGGCCCGTCGCCACCGCCGTCGTCATCGCCACGACTGCGGAATCGGGATCCGCCGGCATCAGCAGCAGGTCGGACCCGGCGAGAAAGGCTCGCACGGTGGCCTCGCCGGCGCCGTACTTTGCCACGATGGCCCCCATCGTCAGCGCGTCGGTCACCACGAGTCCCGGAAAGCGCAGCGAGTCGCGCAGCAGGCCGGTGAGCACCGCCGCCGAGAGGGTGCCCGGCTCATCCGAGCCGGTGAGGGCGGGGAATGCGATGTGCGCGCTCATCACCACGTCTGCCCCGGCGGCGATGCCGGCGCGGAACGGCACGAGCTCGACCGAGTCGAGCCGTGCGTAGCCCGAGGGGATGAACGGGAGACCGATGTGCGAGTCGGTCTGGGTGTCGCCGTGGCCGGGAAAGTGTTTGAGCGTGGCGAGCATCCCGTGGTCGTGCAGCCCCCGCACGTATTCGGTCACGAGGCGCGCCACGGTGCGCGGGTCCTCCCCGAAGGAGCGGATGTTGATGATCGGATTGGCGGGATTGTTGTTGACGTCCGCGTCGGGGGCGAAATTGACGTGGATGCCGACGGCCCGGCCTTCGACCGCCGCGGCGGCGCCGA
>Ga0209234_1000132_pt1 | contig 20393 bp, 20 predicted proteins | sample GraSoi013_1_20cm_2_FD_185816 | JGI IMG/M metagenome (GOLD analysis project Ga0209234, IMG submission 185816) | Grasslands soil microbial communities from the Angelo Coastal Reserve, California, USA - Sample 08_20_2013_1_20cm (SPAdes) (version 2) | ecosystem: Environmental > Terrestrial > Soil >... | reverse complement strand
AGCGAAACGCCGGCGACAATCATCCGAAAAGATCCTGCGCTTGATGAGATCGTTCCAGCCGGCGCGAAGATCGAAAAATTGGCGGGAGGATTTCTATTCACCGAGGGACCAATCTGGGTTCCGCGCATGGAAGACACAGACGGCTACCTTCTCTTTAGCGATCCCAACAACAACCTCATCTACCGTTGGACACAAGACGGACAGCTGTCGATCTTCCTGACTAAGAGTGGCTACCGCGGAATGGACATTGGCGAGTATGGTCAACCTGGATCAAACGGCCTGACGCTCGATAAGCAGGGACGGCTCACCATCAACCAGCACGGGAATCGTCGCGTGGTTCGTATGGAGAAGAATGGCCAGCTCACAATCCTCGCTGATCGCTATGAAGGGAGGCGGCTCAACAGTCCCAACGATCTCGTCTACAAGTCGGATGGAGCGCTGTATTTCACCGATCCACCGTTTGGGTTGCCGAAGTTCTTCGATGATCCACGTAAAGAATTGCCCTACAGCGGTGTATTCCGCGTCTCGCCAGATGGCAAGCAGGTCCAGTTGCTGACCACCGATTTGAAGGGACCGAACGGTCTGGCCTTCTCTCCAGATGAGAAGTACTTCTACGTCGACGATTGGGACACTGAGAAGAAGATCATCATGCGATACGAAGTGAACTCCGATGGCACTTTGTCGAACGGAAAAGTCTTTTTCGACATGACCTCGGCCGAGGGCGAAGACGCACTCGACGGCATGAAGATTGATCAGAAGGGAAATCTGTACGTATCGGGACCCGGCGGCCTCTGGATTATTTCTGCCGAGGGCAAACATCTAGGCACGATTGTTGGACCCGAGCATCCGCATAATTTTGCTTGGGGTGATGATGACGGGAAGACCCTTTATCTATGCGCGAAGACGGGTCTGTACCGCATTCGGCTAAAAATTCCCGGGATTCGCCCGTGAGGATAAACCGATCCGTTCCAAGAGGCTTCAAAACTGGTTCATTGTGAGGAAATTAATTATGGAAACACGATACAACTTGCTTCTCGCTTTTATTTTATGCGCTGCAGTGACTCTACAAGCGGAGTTGCCGACAAAAAAGGTCCTAACCCTGGGGATAGCAAAGAAGTTGGTCGCGGCGGCAGAGGCCGAAGCCAAGAAGCGAGGAACCACAGTGGTAATCGCAGTAGTTGATGACGGCGGGCAGTTGATTTTGCTGGAGCGCCTCGATGATACTCAAGTGGCGAGCGTGGAAGTCGCAATCGGCAAGGCCCGGACAGCGGCCATCTTCCGTCGACCCAGCAAGGTGTTTGAGGATCAAGTGAAGAACGGACGCGTGGCTGCACTTGCACTTCCTGGTGCAACTCCCCTTCAGGGCGGGATCCCCATTACGGTTGAGGGTAAGGTGATCGGAGCCATCGGCGCGAGCGGAAACAGTCCGCAGGAAGATGAAGAAATCGCGTTGGCGGGTGCAGCTGTGGCGGCTACCGCCGTGCAGGAAGAAGGCAGGTAGGGTATAGTTTCACCTCGCCTTCGACGGTTTTGGTGAAGGCGTGGAAACTGTTTCGGGTGGGCGAATGAGTCGCAAGCTTCTGAAACAAGCGATGGATGATGCCTACGCTATCCGACTTGCAAAGACTGAGTTACGTGACGCGTACAATCGGGCGGACGTCAATGGCGTCTTGGCGGTTTTTGCAGACGGGTATAGCGATATGTCAGCCGGCCTTGCATCCTTCTATGGCACCGAAGCACAGGCAGTGCTTCGGTATCGCATGAAGCAACTCTTCGCGCGATACCGTGCCCAACTAGCGGTCACAATCATCTCGATTCGCGTTCAAGGCCCGCTGGCTTTTGACTGGGGTTGGCACAAGCTCACGCTGACACCCAAAAGGGGCGGAAGGGCGATGACCACCCGCACCAGGTACCTCGAGATCTGGCAGAAAGGCGCAGCCGGCAGATGGAAGATCGCGATTTTTCTCGATAACCCAGACGTTCCACCTCAGATGCCACCCAAGGAGGTCTTGAGGGAGATGGGAAACGGGCGCCTGGGCAGGACAAAATCCAAAGTCATAGCCATTGCTTGACCGCCTGTATTTAGGAGCGCTTCGAACAAGAGAATTGGAAATCGCATGTTACGTTTTGGGACTGCCTATATCACATGTAAGAACCTTGGTTCTTGATGGCAACGGCGAGAGTCCAACCTGAATCGGAAGCTTATCTTCTGGAACGTGTGCGTTCCGGCGACCACGAAGCCTTCTATGAGCTAGTCCGGCCGCATGAGCGTGGCATATACCTGGCGGCACTCTCAATCGTCAATAACGACGCAGACGCCGAAGAGGTCGTGCAAGAAGCCATCCTAAAGGCCTTCAAGGCAATCGCACGCTTTCGTGCGGAGGCGAAATTCAGCACCTGGATTATTCAGATTGCGATCAACGAAGCGCGAATGAAGCTTCGAAAGGATCGGCGTCACTTGTATGACTCGCTCGACCAGCCCAGGAAGGGAGAAGATGAGGGTGACTACATTCCCCGAGACTTTGCGGATTGGCGAGAAATACCTTCTGAAGCACTCGAGAATGCGCGCCTTCGCGAAGCCATTAAGAAGGGGCTGGCGTCTCTGCCTGCGAAATACCGGCAGGTGCTGGTTCTGCGTGATATTGAACATTTGAACATTGCTGAGACGGCGAAGCTAGTTGGAATTAGCGGGGCCGCGGTTAAAACCCGCCTGCTACGTGCCCGGTTGATGATGCGTGATGCGCTTGCACCCGGTTTTGACGGAGCGTGGAAGAAAGGGCGGGAATACGAGAAAGTCCGACCCTGGTGACGACCACAAGAGGCAGAGGCTAGAGTCAAATCTAGAACAGGACAAGGGACGTGGCGAAAAAGCCCATCGAAATCGACTGTGAAGAAGTGTGGCGACAGATCTCGAATTATGTTGACGATGAAGTAGATCCGGGAGTTCGCGCGATTATGGCCTCCCACTTCAAGGATTGCGCCCATTGCAGCGCCATCCTGGATGGTACGAGGAACGTAGTGACGCTCGTGGGCGACGGCAGAGCCTTCGAGATTCCGGCGAGCGCTAGTCAGAGGTTTTACAAGAAGCTCAATGATCATCTCGCGGCCCGCCGATCCAAGAAACGTTGACGCTCCCAGCCCTATGAATTTTCACGACACCGCCAGTCCACAGTAACCTCAGCTGACGGTCCATCTTCGTACACGTCATTGTTGATGCTACGCGTAACTTTCTTCGCGATCCCGAATCAGATGGAAATCAAAGGCACGGAAGTTCGTTACGTCGTGCGAAAACCAAGGTGGGAAAACAATGAATTCACTCGTTCAATCGCAGCAAGCTGTGGCCATAGCAAGGCCGAGCGCGACATTCGGAGCGGCACACTGGTTAGCACCGCTAGGAGTACACATCTCCCGGTACGCGTTAGTGCTGATTCTGTTCTGGATCGGTATTCAGAAATTCACGTTGGCGGAGGCGGAAGGTATTCGAGTTTTCACCATGCACAGTCCGTTCGTGTCCTGGATGTACTCGTTCCTCAGCGTGCGGGCGGCCTCCAGCCTCATCGGCACAGTCGAAGTGTCACTGGCCGTGCTCATTGCATTAAGACCAGTCTCCCCCAGGGTATCCTTTCTCGGAAGCGTGGGAGCAATCATGACATTTCTGACTACCGTCAGCTTTCTGTTTACTACACCAGGAGTAATTGATCACAGTCATGCCGTTCCGTTGTTGGGGGAACTCGGAGGATTTTTGATCAAGGATCTGGCCCTCCTGGGATGTGCGGTGTTGACGGCCGCAGAAGCGCGAGGTGCGTATTCTTTGGGCGGAGATCGTTTTAAAGAATTCTCAAAAGCATCGGCGCCAGCTTCAGCCGCCAGCATTAAGCCCGCCTTCGCCAGTTCCTCGTTGTACTTACCCAAATTCAGCTTTAGCCCGCGCGCCACGTGTGCCAATAGGATGTGCAGCCGCTTGGGGCCGAGCACCACGAGTCCGAGCGCAACTACGAACAGCAGCTCCGTGCCAAAACCCACGATTCGCCCCGGTCAGCTTTGGTCTCCGGCGATGATTGTTCTGGTGTCGGCCGGCTTCTCTTCCTCTTTCATGGCTGACTTGAAGCCGCGGCTGGGCCGGCAGGTGGCGGAGTCTGTCGACGAGACCATTCTGCTTCCTAGGTAAGTCGCAGTTCGGGCACGCAGGTTTGAAGCTGACAATGCCGGCGCGCAGCAGTAGGCGGCCGGCATTTTCGCTGGCGAAGCAGGCACGTGAACGCGTGTGGTCTTGGCTCACTGGTGCCGCCTATCTGGCTCCAGAACAGTAGCTTCAGGCCACGGCCCACTTCGCCGATATGCACCTAGCCCCATCGGAAGGCTCGACTCGTCGCCCGTTTCGCTGGAGAAGTATCGCTATCTTTTTGCAGTAAGGACCAAGCCCCGGTTATCGGGAGAAATATCTCAGCTCTGTGGAATAAAAGCCTAACCTGCTCGTTATCAATCTCGATGGAAACATAACTTCGCTTGTGGCGCGCATCATCACCGTGTGTTGCGACCTACACTGCTGGCAAAGCCGCAAAAGCGAGGAGACTTAGAGGAGAACAATGGCAGACGAAAAGCGCAAGGGCGATTGTATCGAGGGCGGCCCCAGCCAGGATGGCGTGGACCGCAGAGGTTTTCTTAAGTGCATGGCTTGGGCCGGCACCGGATTGGTATGGACACTATCCGGGGGTATCCCGACGTCCCGTCTTTTTGGGGCAACGGGTCACGAAGCACACCATGGTGATAATGGATTTAGCTTCGTTCAAGTCAGCGATAGCCACATCGGCTTCAACAAGGGGGCGAATCCGGATGTAACCGGAACCTTTCAGGCTGCGATCGACAAGATCAATTCGCTTCCTGCTGCTCCCGACCTGATCATCCACACCGGCGATCTTAGCCAGATCTCCAAGCCCGGCGAGTTTGACACCGTCGACCAGGTACTAAGGGGAGCTAAGGCTAAACAAGTATTCTATGTACCGGGCGAGCACGACTTCGCAGTAGACAACGGTCAGCAGTTTCTGCAGCGTTACGGGAAAGGTACGAAAGGAGCGGGCTGGCAAAGCTTCGACCACAAAGGAGTTCACTTTATCGGTCTCGTAAACGTGGCGAATCTGAAGGCCGGTGGCATGGGCTCACTCGGCGCGGACCAACTTGAATGGGTGGAGGACGATGTAAAAGGGTTGTCAGCGAGCACCCCGATCGTGGTATTCGCCCATATTCCGCTCTGGGCCGTCTACCCTGAATGGGGCTGGGGCACACAGGACAGTGCACAGGCGCTTGGGTACTTAAAACGCTTTGGTTCCGTAACCGTGCTGAACGGGCACATCCACCAAATCATGCAAAAGGTGGAAGGAAACGTCAGTTTCCATACCGCAATGGCTACGGCCTTCCCGCAACCGGTACCTGGCACCGCTCCTTCTGCAGGGCCGTTGGCTGTTCCTGCCGACGAATTGCGACGCGTTTTGGGCATTACAAACGTCAACTACATGGCGGGTGGTCACCATCTGGCGGTGGTTGACGCCTCGCTCGCCGGCACGCCGGCCGAAGAATCTATACCGATTCTCAAGGCTGCTGCTGCTACGGCCGCATCGAAGGCATCGTCTCAAGCGCCGACGAAAACCCAGACGCCACAGGCTCAAGCGGCGCCTGCGAGTGGCGATTCATCATCCGGTGAAGTCGCCCAAGTGAGTATCGACAACTTTGCATTCACCCCTCAAAAGCTGACGGTCAAGAGGGGCACAAGCATTTCATGGACGAACCACGATGACATTCCGCACACGGTGGATCAAGATGACCACATTTTCTCCTCCTCTGTGCTTGATACTAATCAGAAGTTCCAACATACATTCACGGACCCTGGTCAGTTTCTTTACTACTGCAGGCTACACCCCAAGATGACAGGAACTGTTGTCGTGGAGTAGAAGGTTCCAAATAGGCCCTCCGCATCGGACAGGCCGTCATTAGGACAACGATTCTCGAATGGAATCGAACCGATTTGATGATGACCTGTCCGCCTCCCTAAAAATTGACTACCCCCATGTTTCCGTCTTGGTGGTGGTTCTCATGCATACCGAAGTCTAGGCAAGCGACAGAGTGAGTAGCAAGAACTGTCGCGACCTCTAAGTCCGGTCTTCTTGTCAGCAATATCGCTCCTCGTGAAGCGACTTGCTGCTTGCGGGTTTAAGTGGAAATTAGGAATAAAGCCCTGCGGGTTCAGTTATAGAAGGTGAGGTTGATGTTATTCGGAAAGGACAATTATGAGGCATCCAATAAAATACATGTTAGGGACTTTTCTCGGACTGACTCTCGCCCTCTCGGCAGTGAAAGGCCATGCGCAAAATGGAGCCAAGGTCAAAGCAACCATCCCATTCAATTTTGTCGTCGGGAATAAGGAACTTAAGGCCGGCGACTACGTCATTGAGTCATTGCTCGCAAACAACGCGCTGCAATTCCGTAGTGAGGACGGGGACGTTCAACAAATAGCCTTTACCGTGCCAATCGAAACCAACAGGACCGGAAATCACGAACGCCTTCTATTTCATCACGACGGCGACCAGTATTTCCTCTCCCAGGTCTGGTTATCGGGGGACGAAAACGGACGCGAACTCATTCCCGGAGTTCAGGAAAAGGCGGCTGCGAACCGCTCAAACAGCGACCAGGTGGTTGTTGGCCCGTAAACCGATACACGCCGAACTGGCCGGGAACGGCAGGATGGACAGAATTGACGGTGCAGCAGATCCCACCGCTAGTTCATCCTGTCTGACCAGTTCTAAATAATCGATCGGATCAGCAAAGTAGTTAGCAGTAACTAAGTTCGTAAAAAAGGGAGTTGCCAATGTTCGAAGGTTTGCTTCAACCCATGCACCTGTTAGTGATTGTGGGAATAGCGCTGTTGGTGTTCGGGCCCAAGAAACTGCCTGAGCTAGGCAAGGGACTTGGCGATGGCATCCGCGGATTCAGGTCGGCAATGAGGGAAATCCCTGAGTCCACGGATGCCGAACTCCCGAAATCCTGAAGTCGACGCACGGATGTCAGACCCCGGTCTTGGCATTTGCGTTCCTATCGTTCAGTCCGAGGAGCGAACAGGGTGAAGATCTCCACTTCAACATACCGCTGTGAGTCCACGTGCCGAATGTCTTCAGGACTAAAGTCATCACAACAAGAAGGAAACTCGATGATTGCCTACCAAAGCACGCTGCTAGGTCGAACAGAAGTTGCGGAAGACACAATGGCGTTTCGGTTTGAAACACTGCAGCGGAGAGACTTCGTCATCCTATCTTTTTGTTCTACGCGAACCGCTACCTGGAAGATGCTCCGTTCATGGATGCACTCTGGGAGCTGGAGCGGGCTAATCCCAGGCTCCGGTTTATTCCTACCTTCACGCGCATCACCAAGAATTACCGGGGATGGAAGGGAGAGACTGGACACATCAGCCTGGAAATGCTCTCCACGCACATAAGCAACCTGCGCGGCGCGATCTATTACATCGCGGGGCCCCCGATGATGGTAGAGGCGGCACGCCGAACGCTTAATGAAGTCGGGGTAGATGAAGATGATATCCGGACGGAAGAGTTTGCCGGCTATTGAAGATCAAGAAGCACGGGACGGAGATGCTGATTAAACAATGTTCTCTTTTCTCTTAATGAAAGGATTTCTCGGAACCGGCGCGACATTCGGGGCAGATCTTAATCTCGTCGTGCAGTTCATCATGGGAGCCGCACTCGTCGCAGGGGCTGCTCTCGCTAAAAAAAAGCGCTACACAGCGCACGGTATCTGCCAAACCACGGTGCTGCTCTTGAACTTGATCATGATCGCACTGGTGATGTTGCCCTCATTCCGCTTACAAGTAGTGCCGGCAATCCCGAGAGTTTTTCGCAAACGTTATTACACCGTGGCCACGATTCACGGACTCCTGGGCATGGCGGCGCAACTTCTGGGACTTTACATCATCCTGGTGGCGGGTACGAACATAGTTCCGCAGTCGCTACGCTTTACGCGTTGGAAACTGTGGATGCGCGCGGAACTGATGCTTTGGTGGATTGTCCTGCTCGGTGGCATGGCAACGTATTACGCGTGGTATATCGCGCCCGCGCAGTAGTGCTCAGCGCAAGCAGCTCGGGCACATTTTCCGCTTCGGCTGACGACGGGAATATTTCCTAGGAGCGTCAGTTCTATTCGTTTGAGGTCATCGACATGGCAATAGCGCTATTGGGGACTCCAGTGAATCCTTTTGATCTGAAAACGGTGCTGCTCGCCAAGCACGCGCAGCATGTGGTGCTCATCCATTTTCCGATCGCGCTGTTTATTGCGGCAGTAGCCTTCGACCTCATAGCGCACTGGACGAAGCGACGCGGCCTGGCGGACGCAGCCTACTACAACCTCCTAACGGCAGCGATTTCGACCCTCCCGGTTCTAGTCACGGGTATCCTCGCGTGGCAGTACCAGCTCGACGGGCAGAAACTGAAGGGCATTCTACTACTGCACCTGATACTTGCGTGCGTCTCGAGCTTGATGATCTGGCTGGTCTGGTGGGTAAATTTCCAGGCAAGGCGGCGGGCAGAAGCTTTGCCAAGCTACCGCCTGGCGATTGAATTTCTGGCTGTCGGTGCGGTGGTGCTGACCGGGCACTTGGGCGGCTTCCTAAGCGGCGTAAACGGACCCGGTTAGATGCTTCGATGAGCCCCAAACTTGGCGCATAAAGTGAGGCAAACCTCCCGTCCGCGCCGAACGATCATGGGTGCGCACCTTGTCCGCCGCGTGTAACTTTTCTGGCCGCTGGCGCATAGCAGATGCGGCGCTCGTGTCGGCTTAAGTTCCAATCAAAAACAGGGAGGATCCATGCAAAGTGTTTTGCAGGTTGACGGCCATCTGTTTCCAGGAAATCGTCAGCTGAAGGTGTGGCGACCTCGCCATCCGCAAATAGGCCGCCGAATACGAGTCGTTGTTGAACACCTACACGCTAATTTGTTTGGCGATGAAAAAAGTCCGGCAGAGGTTAGCGCCCCTGTGCCGCTGCCTTCGCCAGTGCTGCCGCTTTTAGCTGTAACGGTTCGTGAATCTGGCGATGCAGGAGCTTTCGGACGTCGGACGGCAGTTGTGCCTTCTTGATGCGTGGCTTTGCGCCGTTGGCTGTAGGCATCGCCGCAATAAGAACACCTTCCAATTGGCTTCTGAACAGCTTGTTCTCGACCGCAAATACCGAAAAGTAATTCCAGTGATTGTAGTATTTGCTGCCGGGCCGGTTCGCATGTGACCAGAGTCGCTTTCTCACCATTGTTGCCTTTCCCACGTAGTAGGGCACGTCATCGCGGTACAAAACGTAAACACCGGCTTTGGAAAGGATTTCTAGTTCCCGTATGACAGCCCTTTTGCCTCGCTTGCAATCGAATACCTCACGCGGCCACATCCGCGCGTAAAGGGACACTGGCCTGATAATCTTCATGCCTTCTCGCCTCACGGCGACAGATTATACATCGCGATGCAAACAAAAAAGCTGGGCTAATGACGCCTGCCTTCAGCAGCAAATTGCGAAAAAGAACATGAGTGCTCGTAGGCCCCCTACATTTTCCCCTACATGTGATGGCTACGAACATCCCCGCATAAGTTGTAAGCGATTGAAAGGAATGGTGAGCGCGGTAGGAATCGAACCTACAACCTACTGATTAAGAGTCAGTTGCTCTGCCAATTGAGCTACGCGCCCATTGCGGGGGGATGATCTGCGGCGGCTTCCATATTGAGTCTAACATGAACCGCTGGGCTCAAACGCCAGCGACGGTGGCTGCAATCATTGATAGGTATTCGGGCACGGAAAATAGGGCGTCGTCTGTCCGACATCCTTGTTGTTGATCGCCGATTCCTGCGCGAACACCCACTGGCCGTTCTGGTTGACGTAGTGCTTCCAGTCGTATAGCCCGACTCCCGAGCCAAGGCTGAACACTTCTTTATCACTGCAGTTCCCGTAATTCGTGTCGCAGTTATATTGGTACGTGAACAGTCGAGTCTTGACCTTGCCAATATTACCGCCCGCCTTCACTTGCGCTGGCGCGGAAATCTGGTTCAGCACACTCTTCAAACCGGCCGTTTTGTATGCCGTGCATGCCGAATAAAAACTGTAGCTCGAATTCGCGGCCGGAGTCTGAATCACCGGACTCGCCGCTCCCTTGGCAACGCAACGCGGTGACATTGGAAGATCCACATTAAATCGCTTAAACGTCTGCGGATCGGTCCACGTGAGTTCCGTACTGCGGTCATACACGAAATTCTGATCGAATGTCTTGACATCCCACGGATATCCATTCGCGCCTTTGGTCCAGACGAAATATCCAGTCGCGGCGAAGCTCAATCCATTGTCGGGAAAAATCGCCGAATAGATTGGATTCGCATTCCCCGGTCCCATGTGATAATCCGCGCGATCGGGATAATTCATCACAAAATAATTCAGCATGTCCTCTGTGCCGGCCGGACAGGAGAACGTCTGAGCACCCGCGGATCCAGCCAAAACCAGGCAGATGCAAGCAACGGCAAACAAAACAACAAACCTGTACACTGCAACCTCCTCAATGAACCCTGTTAAAGGTTTAAGCTAGTGCGGAAAAACATCCTTGAACCCAGGACACGCGGCTCTTACTGGCGGGAACGGTAAGGAATGTTGCAGATATATTAATCCAGAAACTCAGTTTAGAGGGGCAGCAGAGAAATTTTGTTGCAGGATTGTTCGCTGGCGGACGCTTCGGGCTTCGGGCATCAGATATTAGGCGTCTGGCGTCCCTGTGGACCCGTCCGTTCTGTCGCTTAGGAAAATTTGGGTGGATTTGAGGTGGGGGGTGAGGGCACCCGCCCCCTACGTGTGCCGCGATGGAGTCGAAGCTTGAGGTCACGATGTGCAAAAATCGGCGCTCTGCCTTAAGACCCCTGCCGAACATCCGCGACCAGCGGAGAGACGGTTTCGGCAACTCCAGCGCTCGATTTTCGCGGCGGCAGGTTTTCTACTTCCACCGGCGGGCGGCGTTCCACGGTGCCCAGAATCGGCGCGTACTCAAATTCGTCGGTCGGCGAGAGAGAGACAAAACGCTGCTGCGCGCAAAGCGACTCGATCAAGGCGCGCTGCCGCCCACTCAGCACCTGCAAAGGCAGCACGTGAAAATGGCGGAAAATCCATAGAATGTAGATTCGCTGAAGAAATGTCGGCCTGATGTAGCGCGGTCCCAACGGTGTCAGCACGCGCAGCACACCGTCAGACAGCTTTTGCATCCACATATTCGAAGCACCCGCAGATTGGAAGTTTCTTAATTTGTTAACGGGAGCAATTCAAGGGCCAGCATTATTGCACCAAATTCGATGCATCGCATTAAGAAAATATTATCAAGACATCGATAGTGCCCGACTCCCTCTCCTTGACGGTCAATTTGAGAAAGTTCAGCCAGATCTTCCATTTAGCCGCTAATCTCAGGTAGTATCTCCATGCTCAGGATACGCGCCGCCACTCCGCAACGCTGCTCACCGCTCGCTTCCACACGCACAACGGATGCTCGGCAGCACACCCATCGCTTCTCGCCGCCAGTCATCTCCTTCGGCAAAATCAGAACCATCTCCAGCGCGCTTCCTTCGCTGAAATGCGCGTCGCTGTACAAGAAAATCCCACTACTGCTCAAGTCGCGCGTGCAGCCGCTGGCTTCAATCGTACCCTGCTCAGACTTGATCGTGACTGGCAGGGCAAGACTTAGGCGCTTCTGCGTCCGGCGTTCAGACTTAGGTTCTGCCATGGAGGAGGGAGAGTACCACATTCTGGATGGGAGCGTTCTACACAGCTCGAAAACCTGAAGGCGATGGGCCTAATCGCGACGTGAAGTCGCGGAATTCCATTGCGTCACCGAATAGTAAGAAACCTCGATCAGTTCGGCAATTATCGTCGCAAACAAAAGCTCCTCTTGCCATCGGCAAGAGGAGCTAAGAGAAATCCCGTAGTGTGGGCTAGAACGTGAACTTGGCCGCTAATTGAATCCCGCGCGGCCCGCCCCCGCCAAGGAAAGGATTGCCAATGCCGACGTCGCCAGTGGCGCCTAAACCAAAACCTCCCACTCCAACTTCTCGGCTTCCACTGGCGGCAAATCCGTTCACACCGGGATCCGCTATGAACAGTGGCAAGAACGGGCTGGCAAAGTTCGGGTGATTCAGAATGTTGAAGAACTCCGCCCGAAGCTGCATATTCAGCCGCTCCGTAATCGCCGTGGTCTTATAGACCGCAAAGTCCCACTGCCGGAAGTCGGGCCCGATGAGCGAGTTGCGCCGTTCGTTGCCGAAGTGGCGCGTGCCAGCGATGCAATCCGATGCACTGCCGGTGGCGGCAGTAACTGTACAAGGAATCGCAAATGAGCTGAGCTGGACGTAATTGAACGGGTCTCGCTTGTGATACACAATCGGCCCAACCACATCGGGCCGGTCGATGCCCTCTCCCGCTCCGCTGAAGTCATCTTCAAAGTTATAGTTCATCTGGAATGGCTGACCGCTCTGGAGCGTGAGGCTACTAGTAAAGCCCCATCCGTTCCTCAGCCGACCAGCCCCCTGCTTCGGGAGTTCATAACCAAAGATCCACGTGAACCGGTTGCGCACATCAAAATTTGAATTTCCGTATTCCAGTTGGGGACGCGTGCTGTCATAAGGCTGTGCCGCATTCGGCTCAAAATCTTCAAGATCGCTGGCAGTGTCCTGTGAATGCGACCACGTATAATTCACAATCGACGTAATCCCGCGCCACCCGTTCACGCGCAAGCTAGTTTGCAAGGCGTTGTAATTCGATTTGGCAGTCGACTGCTCTCTCATGATGTAGAACGAACCATACGGGAAATCGAACACTCGAGGAACGCCGTAACTGCTAACTCCATTAGCCAGATCGGATGCCGTAATCGTCGCCTGGCTCGGTTGACTGATATCTGTGAACTGGAATAGACGATGCCCTTGCGACCCCACGTACCCGACCTGCAACGTCACCTTACTCGCAAGCTGGTGTTGCAAGTTCAAGTTGTAATTTTCCATGTAAGGTGTGCGGATGTGGCGATCAACGGTGAAAATATCGCATTCCACGGTGCTACAGCCCGACGTATCGAAGACCGGCTCTCCTGAAATAATGCTTCCCGTTGTATTCGCCGCTGGAATGATCTGGGCTGGCCCAATCGGGTTGTAAGCGGGACCAGGATCGTAGAAAGGCGGATATGGCAGATGTCCCAGGAAGGTGTCTTGCGAGAACGCATCATAGAAGATGCCAGCTCCGGCGCGTATTACTGTCTTGCCTTGGCCGGTTACATCCCACGCGATGCTCGCGCGCGGAGAAAAATTCTTGTAATCCGGCTCGTATAACCGGCTGAGTCCGGGCTGACCCACTTGGGTTAACACAAACGTGTTCGTGGCCGGGTCCGCCGTGGTTGCGTTACTGAAGAGGTTGTTCTTCTCCGAAACCACACCGAAATAATCCCAGCGCAGTCCATAGTTCAAGGTAAGCCGAGATGTTACCCGATAACTATCTTGGAGGTAGAAGCCATAATTATTCTCTGCGGTGTGGCGCCTCGTGTTACCCGAATATTGGAAGCTTGAGCCGAAACTGTCGTCCAGGGTTCCTGAAAGGAAATTTTGAAGAGCTGTTGCGATCAGGTTGCCCGTAACGGGATCGAACGTGTCGCTGAAAGTCAGCTTCCCGCGAAAATATTTATCAAAATACTGCTTAATCGTGGTACGGCGATACTCGAAACCAAACTTGAGGTCATGCTTGTTTAATTTCCATGAGAAGTTGTCGATCAGTTGATTGTTCGTGTCCACCCGGCCGCGTGGGTCGCCACTGGTCGCACCAAGCTGGGCAAAGCCGCTGACGATCGTGATCGGCAACCCTTCATCCGCAAGACCGGACCCGACATTTAGGCCGATTGAACTTGGATGGAAAGCGCGGTCTTCCGGCAAGAAATCTTCCGCAAAGCGGTTCCAGCCGTAACGCAATTCGTTTACCTGTGTCGGGGAAACTGTCCAGACATGAGAAAGCGATACAAGCTGAACCCGCGTCGGAGTAAACGTGTTGAAACCGGGAAGCTGTCCACCGCTCGCCGTTAGAGCCAGAGGGAATGACTGCGAGCTATCGCCGAAGAAATATCTGCCGGAAAGCAAGTTGCGAGCGTTAATGTTGTGGTCAATCTTGGCGATCATCGAATCCAGGCGATTGTAAGAAGGCGAGACCACCGAAACATTAGCGTTCGGGTCATTACTGAGATTCGGTGCCGGCCACGGATGACGCGCAAGTAGTTGCTGAATGACTGGGTTCGTTGCGTTGCTGGGGCTCAAGGACCCATCCGCAGCACTACCTGTGGGAACCGTCGCCAGCGTCACCACCCCCACCCGCTCTCTTTGTCCTTCGTAATTGAGAAAGAAAAACGTTTTGTCCTTCACGATGGGACCACCGAGCGATCCTCCAAACTGATTGTTGTGGAATTGCGCCTTGGGAGTGCTTGAAGGGTTGAAGAAATTTCTGGCATCCAGCGCATCATTGCGAAAATACTCAATGGCCGAGCCGTGCACAGTATTAGTCCCGCTCTTTGTCACAATATTGACCGTGGCTCCTGCATTTCGTCCGAATTCGGGCATGAAATTGGAGACGATCTGCAGCTCTTGAACGGCGTCCACCGGCAGGATGGTCGCTGGCGTACCGAACACACCGGCCTCGTTAATGGCCGGATCATTGCGATAGCCGTCATTCATGTCCGTACCATCAAGGAGAAAGTTGTTCGAGCGACCGCGGGCGCCGTTCATCGAAAAAATTCCAAATGAGCCAGGGGAATCAGTGATCTGGTCCGGTGAACCCGAGACACCTGGGGTCAGGAAAATCAGCTTCTGGAAGTCACGCCCGTTTAGCGGCAGGTCTTTCGCCTGTGCAGCAGTGAACGTCGTCCCGAGGGTGTCGGTGGTGGTCTCGACCTGCGGCAACGTCTCGCCCGAAACCTCAACTACAGTCACGGCTTCGCCAGTCTTCAGAGCTACGTCCACGCGCCTTTCGGCAGCGACATCGACGGCGACATTCGTGGTTGACGAGGTTTGGAACCCGCTCTGCGACACCGTCACCGTGTACGTCCCGATAGGCAGTTCGGGGATGCTATAGCTGCCATCCGCGCTGGTCTGGGTTGTGCGTTCCAGCCCGGTATTCACGTTTTTGGCCGTAACTTTGGCGCCGGTCACGACCGCGCCGGAGGGGTCGGTTACTGTCCCCAGAATTGTTCCGCGAAACGTCTGCGCCATGAGCGACACTGCCGCCAACACCACAAAAGCGAGGACCATCCTCACTCTCATAAATTCTCCTTTTGACTTTTGGCTAAGAAAGGTGCGCGATCGGTGAAAGCAATTGTCTCCCCTCTTGCGATCACCGAGCATCGCTTCCGGGGAGCAGCTTTTGTCTGTCTCACAACTCATCGCAGAAGAGAACGGAGAATCAGAACCAAGGCTAATTATGCACTTTTACGGGAAGCGGAATTGTATCGCAATGCCCGAGACAAAGGAACCGGGCAACAGCCCGCCTGCCGCCAGCATCTCTGGTTTAAGCCGTACAGCTAGGCTAGAATAGCCAAATCGCAGGGCCAGTGCGGCCGGCCAAGGGTTACTCCTATGGTTCGCTGGATCGCATTCGACGAGGAAACTGCTGACGCCATCATCAGCCGCTTCAAGCGCGGCGCCTCCGAACTGCACGACGGCAACCCCCTCGACGCCGCACTCAATTATGGCAAACCCAGCCTTCTGCTGATGCCCTCCAGCATCCCCGGCAAAGTCCTGCTCGCGCACATTGAGCCGAGAGCCGAGCCGCACTCCGCGCCGAAGATTGAGCGAAAGTTCTGCTGGAAGCATGAGCCGAGCACGGTGGATGATTCCTCCGAGCCCATTTCTTATGAAGCCACTGGATTCCTCGGTCTCATCGATGAGCCCGTCTTCAACCGCCCGCCTCAGCCCGCCCGCCCTGCGCCGAAGAAGAAGTGGTGGCAGAGAAAGAGCGCGTAGGTAGGCTTTGGTTTTTAGCTTCGCGCGACAATCCCCGGCGGGTGAGGGCACCCGCCGCTACGTAGTTTGTGATGGTTTCCAGCAGTGATGATACCTGCCCGGGAGCTAACGACCAGACTTCAGAACGTGAACGCCACTCCACCCCGAATCGCCCGTGCTGACTGCACCAAGTAAACCGTCCGGCCGTCCTGGCCCAGGACGGGGACGTATCCTTGCGCCAGCAGATTGCGCACGTCAACGATCGCGTCCATGTGGCAGGGGAGGAAGGCGTTTTTGGGGATGGGTTGACGAACGAAGAGATTGAGGAACGGATCGGCTTGCCCTGCAGAAGCATTGAACATGTCAACGGGCGTGAGCGCCGGGCCATCAGTCCAGCGATATGACGCCATCCAGCGTGTTTTCGCGCCTGGCAGAGTGCCGCTGAACTTCGCCGCCACGCTCTGACGGTCTTTCACTCGCAGCCAGCGGTGCGCGTCTTCCACGCTCACATCGGACTTGCCCAAATCCAGCACGCCGCCATAGCTGTAATCGAGGGTGGCGGTCAAATCGGATGCCAGCTTCTGTTGCAGCACGAGTCGCATGCCGCGGGTATCCAGTTCTTTGCCGCGATAGGTAAACGTTCCCGAATAAAGGTCGGGCAGAACGTCGCCGCTATCGCTGGCCAGATCGCCCACGCCGGTCAGTGCCGGGTCAACCACGCGGTCCGAGAACATCGCCACCTGCACGTTGGTTTTTCCCATGCGGCGCGAAAATGAAACTTCGTGATGGTGTGCTTTCTCCAGCCTCGGCGCGAAGCCGGAAAGGCTCATGCGAGGCCCGGACTCGCTTAAATCTGCCGGCGCGGTGTCAAAGCCTTTGTCCAGGCGGCTGTCGGGCACGGAGGTGGCGTAGGAATACTCCAGAATCGCATCCGGGGAAAGGTGCAAATCAACCGACCCGAACGGACGGAACGCGTTCACTCGGCCCATGAATTGAATGGTCTGCAGCTCGCTGCCGAACTTCAGTTCCAGCACATCGCCGACGGTGAAATCATCCGAGCTGGTAAGGGCCAGCGCTTGCAGCACTGTGCTGCGCCCGTTCATCTCCGGCGCAGCCAGCCGACGCATGGTAAACGCCAGCTTCGGCTGTGAGCCATTGGCCATTTTGTGGGTATACGAGGTGCGAACTACCGCCGTCGGCGAGCCGCTTCCATACCCCACATTGCCCTGCACCGCCATCGTTCCAGAGGAGAAAATAGATTTCTCCACCGCGAATCCGGTGTTCATATCGGACGTGCTTCCGAATCCGCCCGAGGGCGAACCTGCCACAAATGAAAGAGTTCCCTTCAGATCGCGATTGCTTTGTTCAGAGTTTGCCGCCGTGACCGCCGTACCGTCCGGCAGCATGCGGAGAATCGGCCGATTGGCGCTTGAGCGCAGCACCCATTTCCAATCGTCGTCATCGCCAGGTCCACGCATCGGGCCGATTTGGATGGCCTCAAACAGCGTGTTCAGCGTGACGTTCACCACTACGCTGGCGCCCGCGCGCAGGGCAACGCGCTCCCGTAACGCCGGCAAGAATGAAGGAGCGCTGACTTTTAAGCTATAAACACCGGGGATTACGCCGCTTGCAGAGTAGAACCCATTTTCATCAGTGAAGACTTTAAAGGAATGGAAAGCTGATCCCAGCACTTCCACGGCTGCGCCCATTTGCGGCGCGCCAGCGCTGTTGCGCACATATCCTGAGATAGCACCCGGCTTGGAAGCGGCAGAGACCGGAATCACCGATCCCACCACAATTACCAGAAACCCGAGCTTCAACCCGAGCTTGCGGAGCATCAATCCCACTCCTCGCGGGAACAAGCTTACGCTTTACTCGACGGCAAACGTCGCCGACGGGTCCACCGTCTGCTTGGATACTTTGTCATTCACCTTAATCTGAATGCGATACACCCCAGGATCAAGGTTGGCGGCCGAGAGCGATTTCTGCAGGGTCACCTGGTCGCCTACATTCCCCATCTGTTCGGTTGATTCTACCGTGTGAACGACGGGTTTGTTGGTTGCCGCATTCACTACGTCGTACTCGACTGTGGCCGAAGATTTGTGGGTCTTGTCGTCAACCCCAAGATTGTACACCTGCATCCAGAAATTCATCTTTTGATTGCGCTTGAAGACCACTGGCTTGCCATCCGAGGAAGGCACCCGCGGTCTTACTTTCATCGTTCCAATGACAAAGTTTCCAGTGCCCACATTCTTCGCTGCAACCGGCTCCATCTGATCCGCAACTATCAGGGAAGACGCGGAAAGCTTATCGTCATTGTATTCCGGAACGACAATACCCTTGCTCCAGCTACCCTTGCGGTCGCCGTTTACGTCCTTCACAACGATATCGAAGCGATACCTTCCAGCCCGCAGGGGTAGCGCCTTCCAGTACACATTGGAATTTTCAATAACTTTAGGCAATAGCTCGGCCGGTTCATCCACTTGAACCGTGTCCTCAAAAGTCTGGGCAATTCTACCAGCCAAAGTCGTCACCCGGCCAAAGATGTTCACAGTTCCGCGCTGCACGCCGTCTTTGTTCACGAACGTGACGTCTCGGTTCTTAATCTGGATCGTGACCGGAACCAGCACCGTATCCCCTGTGACCCGCACAAAATCAGCTCGCACATCAAACGGCATCAAGTTCACGCTGATCTTGTGACTGACCACTTCTTCCAAGTCTTTGAATTTGACTGCCGGAGGCTTCTGCAACTTATAGAACTGCTCCAAGCGGTCAAACTGTTTGGTCTGCAGATCGTTATTAAATGGACCTGAGCCCAATCGCTCCAGACCGCCGTGCGTAAAGCGGTTAGCCTTGCTGGCCATCCCCATCTGCTCATAAAGAGTCAAGCCGCCATTGGGGGTGTACAGGAGCGCGTCTTTCTTAGAGCGATCCATCGTCATCTCGTAATTGCCGCACATGCAGTCATCCACAAATTCGATGATGACTTCCTGCCCAATCCCCTCTATATACCGGTACCGCCAATCTTCGAACGGATAGGTGGAAGTAGACCCTCCTCCCTCCTCCATCGGCCGCTCATATGTGCCACCCGAGGGATGCGACTCAATCTCATCCGCCGGCCCGTAGACTATATAGATTCGGCCGCGGTCGCTTTTCCAGCCGGGGATGCCGGCGGCGAAGTGCTCGTTGGCGTAGGCGATGCGGCGGTAGTGTTCTTCTTTGAACTCGTTTTCTACGGTGTCAGGGGTGGGGTCACGCCGCTGCCAGAAAGCTTCGATGAAGTTATCGCGCTCCTCGTCATTCGAGAGCTGCTTGAAGGCGGCGCGCTCTTCGTCCGTAATGATGTAAGCTACGTCTTCATTAAGCCATTTTTTGTAACTGCTGCTGACTTCCTGCTTGAAGCGCTTCTCGTTTTCCTTCCTCTGCTTCTCGGTCAAAGGGCGTTTGAGGGGATCGGTTTCCTTATCCTGCGGCTGGGGAGAGGCCGAACCGGACTGGCTAGAACTGTCGGATTGGGGGTCCTGCGCTGAGGCAAAGGACGCGAGGAAGAAGACAAACGCCAGCAGGAACGAAAGAATGAAAACGCGACTAGGCAAGCTTTCCCGGGACATGGAAGGGGAACTCCTTACGCACAACTCAGGTGAGATTATTCTATGACTTTGGCCGGTACAAGGCAAGGCTAAGTGGAACATGGGAAACCAATTGTAAAGAAGCGACTGGCAATTAGCACTTGGCATTTGCCCTTTCGCAATCCAGGTTGCCACAACGGATTAGCGTCAATGTTGCCTTGCCGATCCGCCCTCCGCGGCACGTTATAATTGCAAGCCAGAGCGGATCCTCGCAGGAAGATCCTTCGCAGGAACTTTTGAACCCTCAAACCCGTACCAGATGACGTGCACGTTGTCATCCCAAAGCTGAAGGATGCGATGCAGAGACCCTGGGGAAAGATGCCTCGGTGGAAGTGCATCTCTCATCAGACCGGGTAGTAAGCGGGATCCGACAAGGAAGCAATGCGCACCTGGAAGAAAATTGCAATCGGCGGTGGAGTAGCCGTTCTAGTTGCAGCCGGCGTAAGTATAAGCGTCTACGAGAGCCGCAAAGATATTGTCACGGTCCAGACGGCCAGGGCGCAGCGACTGGATTTGGTTTCGATCGTGAGCGCATCGGGTGAAATCAAGCCTAAGACCTACGTCAACATCGGCGCCAACGCCTTCGGAAAAATCACCAAGCTGTACGTGAAGGAAGGCGAGCGGGTAAAGAAGGGGCAATTACTGGCGCAACTGGAAAACGTGCAGTCGTCGGCCGATGTGAGCGCGACTCGGGCGTCTCTGCAAGCGGCGCGGACAGACGCGGTTGCAGCCGAGGCCGCT
>Ga0209234_1000130_pt1 | contig 20449 bp, 17 predicted proteins | sample GraSoi013_1_20cm_2_FD_185816 | JGI IMG/M metagenome (GOLD analysis project Ga0209234, IMG submission 185816) | Grasslands soil microbial communities from the Angelo Coastal Reserve, California, USA - Sample 08_20_2013_1_20cm (SPAdes) (version 2) | ecosystem: Environmental > Terrestrial > Soil >... | reverse complement strand
GAGTAACTGTTGCTCCGGAGCTACACCGGCCGGGTCGCGATGCGGCCCGGCCTTTCTGTTTTCATGCCTTCCAATGGGGCACACGATTTGCTGGCCCTCGGAGTTACCTCCCCACCCCGAGGACTTATGAACAGGTGGCTTATCACTGCCGGTGCAGTGCTCGCTCTCGTGGCCTGCGACCAGGGGCAGAAGGTTGCCGGGCCGCCCCCCAGTGCCAATCTCCCAGCACGATCGAACACCGATGCCGCCGCGATTTACCTCGTCAATTTCGATGAGACGAAGACGACGCTGGACGCGGTCACCACCGGCATCCTGAATTCGGGCGCGGGAGTCGTGCAGTACGACAACTTTTCGATGGTCGCGGCACTGGCCACGCCCGCGCAGCTCCTGACGATCTCCGCGCTGCCGGGGCTCGAGGGCATCTACGCCGACAAGCAGCTCGACTGGTACATGTTGCACGAGAGTGTTCCCGCGATCCACGCCGACGCCGTTCACGCCGCGGGCATCACCGGCAAAGGCATCGGCATCGCGATCCTGGACAGCGGCATCGATGGTCTGTACAACGCCGACCTCGCCTATCCGCAACACACCGTGCAGAACGTGAAGGTTCTCTACAACCAGGATGATTTGTTTACCTTCGGAAAAGACGCGCCGAAACCCATTCGCAAAGGCGCGACGCTGGTCGTCGAGAATCTGCCGAACTCCGAGACATCCGTCGGCCACGGCACCCACGTCGCGGGCATTGCCGCCGGCATGGGAACGTCGTCGAACGGCTACTACACGGGTGTCGCCCCGGGGGCGAACCTCGTCGGCATCGGCACCGGCGACATCCTGTTCATCTTCTGGGCGCTCGCCGGATTCGACTACATCCTCGATCACCAGCAGCAGTACAACATTAAAGTCGTGAACAACTCCTGGGGCACGTCCGGCGCGTTCGATCCGCATGATCCCATCAACGAGGCGACCAAGCAAGTCGCCAAACGCGGTATCACGGTCGTGTTCGCGGCGGGGAATGATGGGCCGGACCAGAACACTCTCAATCCGTACAGCGTCGCGCCCTGGGTGATCGGCGTCGCGGCCGGCTGCAAGATCGGCGTCGTCGATCCGACGAACTCAGAGGCGCATTGCATGCTGGACGACGGATCGAATCCGCTGGTGCCGACGAACAACGAGCCGCGCGCGCACGTGCTCGCCGATTTCTCATCGCGCGGTATTCCGGGCGATCAGCTGTATCATCCCGACATTACCGCCCCGGGCGTGCACATCGTCTCGACGCGCGCATCGACCGGGACGGTGCTCAATGGCAGTGATCTGAACCATGATGCGCGCATTTGCGCGATCGATCCGACGAACCAGGCATTCTATACGTGCGCGTCGGGAACCTCGATGGCCACACCGCACATCACCGGCGTCGTCGCGTTGATGCAGGAAGCGGCGGGCGGCGGGCTCAAGCCGGATCAAATTCTCAAAGTCCTCAGCGCCACGGCTCGGCCGCTTCCCGGCTACGCGGAGTGGGAAGTGGGCGCCGGGTTCGTGGATGCGTATGCGGCCGTAATGGCGGTGAAAAAATAGACGGGGACATGCACCGCTAGACGCGGCAGACGCACCGCGGTCAATAGGGCTGAGTCAACGGGACAATATCCTTGAGGATTGTCCCGTTGACCATTCACGGAGTCCCGCCGTGCGTCTGCCGCGTCTAGTTTTTGCATGTCCCCGTCTATGGAGTTCTCCGTATGCAAGACCGCCCCGCGATTCTGTTGGATCTCGACGGAACACTCACCGACAGCGTCTATCAACACGCGCTCGCCTGGCGCAAGGCACTCGAGCTCGGCGGCATCAAACTGTCGGTGTGGCGCATCCATCGGCGCATCGGCATGAGCGGCGGGCTGCTCGCGGAGAGCCTGGCGCGGGAGACCGGACACGAGCTGACCGACAAAGAAGCGGCGAAGATGAAGGCGGCGCACGCTCGGCTTTTCGCGGCACAGATGCGCGACGTGCGCCTGCTCCCCGGTGCGAAGGAGCTGATGCAGCATCTGACAAAAATGAAGGTGCCATGGGCCGTCGCTACGAGTGGCGCGCTCGCCAGCGCGCGCCCATTGCTCAAGCTGATCGACGTGCCGCCTGACGTGCCGGTGATCAGCCGCGACGACGTCCAGCACGCCAAGCCCAATCCCGATCTCTGGCTCGCGGCGGCTGTGCGGCTCGGCGTGCCGCCGGAATCGACGATCGCCGTGGGCGACAGCGTGTGGGACCTGCTTGCAGCCCGTCGCGCCCGCGCCCTCGGTGTCGGGTTGTTATCCGGCGGTTACGGAGCGGAGGAGCTCGAACGGGCGGGAGCGTATCGCGTCTACGAAGACCCGGCGGACCTGTTGCTGCACATCGACGAGCTCGGAATTCGAGCTGATTAGCGACTTAACCAGTAGGACATCTTGACCAGGAACGTGTTTCTCGGGTACGCGTTGAAGAGCCGCCCGAAATCACCCCGGAAGCTCCGCGTTCCCATGGTGGGCTCGAAGTCGTCGCGCCCCTGACTCCACACGACGAATAACGTCGAGCCGGGTCGATACTCCCACCGCATCACCAGATTCGAATTGAACTGCTTGAAGTTGAAATCGCCGGGGCTCGTCCCCGAGTAAGCCGCGTACCGATCGTCGTACTGCTCGGCACGCGGGCTCACGAGCTCGCGCACGCGCGAATAATGGCCTTTGCTGACGAACGGCGATGCGTACGCCTGTAGCGTCAGCGTCGTCGACGCGGTGTAGTCCAAGCGGAACGAGAGTGAGGCGGTCTTTTGGTCAAGGTGCGCGAATGCGTAATGCGCGCCCGCCGTATCGGTCACCGTGCCCACGTACTGCACGTCGTTGATCGAGTGCGAGAGATTCAGGACAACGGACCCGATAAATTGCGACGCGACGCGCATATCGATCTCGGGACTCGCGCTGAATCGAGAGGAGTGGCCCGCATTCCCTCTGAAGAGGTTGACGAAGAGGTAGGGCACGATGGGCTTCCGCGAGTCCCCGCCGAACCCGAACCAAGGGGCGAAATATGGGCTGACACGCACCGCCGGTCCGCCGCGTGCCTGGCGATCGTCAAACACGCCACCGAGCTGTCCTACCGTGCCGCCTATGTGCACGTACCAAAGATTGTTGAGCTGCATGTGCGCGTTTGTGTTGATCGCGCGCTCGGTCGGCAGCCCGTCCGCCGTCCAATACTGCCACCAGTTGAAGTTCCAAAAACCCTGTTGAAAAATCGCGAACGGTTTGAACCAGTTGAGCGAGGCCCAGTTATTCCAGGACTGCTGGTTGGCGTAGAGCAGGAACCCGAGATCGTTGATTTCGAACCCCGGCGAGCGACGCTCATAGCTTGTTTCGAACTGCAGGAATCCACTGGTGCGTCGGAACAGGAGCTCCTCCGCATCGCCGGCGAGGGACGTTCTGGTGGGATCGAGGAGGAGCTTGTCGTCCGGACGCTGGTAGTAATGCACGGAGCTCCGCTGTGTGCTGTCGATCGCGGCCGCGCTGCCGCCGACAGTGCTGAAGTCGAGCGATCCCGAGAGCTGGTAGCGACCCTTGTGGAAGCGGTGCCGGAAATCGAGCGCGCCGACATAGGCCTTGCTGCGCAAGAGATCCGCGGTCCATTGATCGGAGCCGCGGTTCACCGCGGTCGCCATGAATCCGATATTGCTTTCGCCGTTCCGGAAATCCTGCTGACCGCGGACGGCAGCGTAGTTGGTCAACGGCTCGATGGTTCGGTCACTGGTTCCGGTCGCGCGCTGCGTGACGCCATCCAGGGCGCCGATCGTCAATCCATTGGACAAGCGGCCCGTGAGTTTTGCCGCGCCGAGGATTCGGCTCGCGGTCGGCGAGTTGGCATCGCCGTAGAGGTCTCCGAGCTGCGGGCTGCGTCCCACGCGCCGCGAATAGAACAATCCTTCGCCATTACAATTCACGACGCTACAGTTCACGCCGAATTGGAAGATTCCGGTTCCTTCCATGAAGAACGGCCGGCGCTCCTGAAAGAACGTCTCGAAGGCCGAGAGATTGAGCACCGAGGGATCGGCCTCGACTTGGCCGAAGTCCGGGTTGACGGTCGCGTCGACTGTCAGGTTCGACGTCAGCCCGTATTTGACGTCTGCGCCGACGGCGACTTGCTGATCGCGCTCAAATCCTGGCTTGGGCACGTTCTTCGTCACGGCGTACGGCGCCACTTCCAGGCGCGTCGGTGCCGGCAGACCGTCGAGACCGACGACGTCGCCGAGCTGCGAGGCGAAGCCCGGTTGCGAGACGCGGTACAACGGCCAGCTCACCCGCTCCGAGTTCCGCCGGTCGATGTCCCGCCAGACGGCGAAGCCGAAGACGTTAGTGGCCCGATGCGCGTAGCGGAGCTGAGATAGCGGAATGCGGAACTCCGCGGTCCACCCCAGCGAATCCACCTGCGTCGCCACTTCCCACACCCCGTCCCACGTTTCGTCTTCGTGATTGTCGGCATAGATCGCGTAGTCGCGCTTCACACCGGCGGGATTCACCGCGAATTCGTAACCGGTGCGGCGGTCGTGGTAGGAGTCGATGACGATCTTGATTTGGTCGCAGCATACGCGAATGTCACGGCGGGCAAGCAGCTTCAAGATGCTGTCGGGATGCGGGTCGAAACCGCGTACGAACGCATAAAAGTTGCGGTCGTCATAGGCGACTTTCGCTTCCGTGAGGATGGTCGGGTCAGCGTCCTCGACAGGCCGAAATTGCCGGAACGTGGTGATGACCTGCGCCAAGCCCCACACCGCATCGTTGTCCCGGCCGTCGATCACCGGCGGTGTCGTCGCCCGTTGTGCCACGGCGGTGGTTGCTGGTGAGTGAGTAGGAGGAACTTGAGAGGACGATGATTGCAAGGCGAGGATGACGACAGCGACCGGCAGAAACGGCGTCATAGCGGTCCCGAAGTAAAGGCTATTCTTTGGATGTTACGATTCGCCAAAAGGTTGGTTTCGTACTAGCTTCGCCCGGCCGCCAACCTAGGGTTCTACCCATGTACAAACTGTTTGGAGCTGTAATCCTCGCGCTCACATGCGCGGGTCCGACCGTCGCGCTTGCGCAAAATCAGGGTCTTCCCACCACCCAGCCCACGTTAGTCACGATCATCCGAGAAGAAGTGAAGGTCGGTCGCACCGCCGAGCACGCCCGCAACGAAGCGGGCTGGCCCGCGGCGTTCAGCCGGGCTAACTCGCCGGACTACTACCTGGCGATGACCTCGTTAACGGGCATGCCTGAGGCTTGGTACATCATCCCGTCCGCGTCCAACGCAGCGTATGGGGAATCGATGATGCGCTACGACAAGGATGCCGCTACGACGGCCGAGCTCGACCGGTTGAGCCGGGCGGATGCCGACCTCATCAATGGTTCGCGCACCATCCAGGCACTTGCCCGTCCGGACCTGAGTATGGGGAGCTTCCCCGATCTCTCGAAGCAACGGTTCTGGGAAATCTCCGTCGTGCGCGTGCGACCCGGTCATGAAGCGGACTTCGACGCCGGCGCAAAGGCCTTCGGATCGGCAGCGCAGCGAGCATCACCCGACACGCGGTACCGCGTATATCAAGTGCTCGCGGGCATGCCAACCCCGACCTATATCATTTTCTCGTCGGTCGCGACGTATGCGGAATTCGATCAGATGTTCGCCAATGCGATGAAGAGCATGCAGTCCGCGAATGATTCGGAGCAAGCGGCGTTGCACAAGTTTTCGACCGACGCCGCCCTGAGTTGGGAGACGAATCGCTTCCGCCTCGATCCGAAGCAGAGCTATGTCTCTCGTGAAACGCGGGCGACCGACCCCACCTTCTGGGGCACGATGCCCGCTGGCACGCGTCCTGCCGCACGCCGTCCCTAGTGACCTTCACGCGAATCTGGGCCGATCGCCGTTCCGGGACCGACCGCCGCGCCGATCCTCGGCGGCGGTCGGTCTCGATCGTGCCTGATGAACGCCGGCAGGTGGTGGACCGCCGGCGCGGGCCGGAGCGCCGCAGCACGCTCGATCGCCGCGGCCGCGGCGCCGCCCGCCTGGCGAATGCCGAGCGACCCGTCGAGCATGTCCGGAATGCGCTACAATTGTTGCGTGAAGTGGCTTTGGTCGGGGAGCTGACACCGGGTCCGAGCGAAGACTTAGGCGCGGCGATCGACCGCCTGCACCGCGCCATCAGCCTCTTGGAACGCCCGGCAGCGCATTGACCCTACTTCTTGAATAGCGCGAGATACTGACCGTACCCTGCCGCTTCCAGGCTGTCCACCGGAATAAACCGTAGCGCCGCCGAATTGATGCAATAGCGTAATCCCGTCGGCTTCGGCCCGTCGTCGAACAGATGGCCCAGGTGCGAATTCCCATGCGCGGATCGGACTTCTGTGCGCTGCATGAAGAGCGAGCGGTCGGTCTTCTCCGCGATGTTATTCGCGTCGAGTGGACGAGTAAAACTCGGCCAGCCGGTGCGAGAGTCGAACTTATCGAGCGAGCTGAAGAGCGGCTCTCCCGACACGACGTCCACGTAGATCCCTGCCTGATGATTATCCCAGAAGTCGTTCTGGAAAGGCCGTTCCGTCGCCTCGTGCTGCGTTACTTCGTACTGCAATGGCGTCAACGCGCGACGCAGCTCGGCGTCACTCGGCTTGGGCTTCACGGTATACATCGCTGGTCTCACCTCGGTATGCGGTGATGTGCTGACTTTTCCGGCGTCATTCCCCCAAATCGCGCGCAGCTGGCGGTCGCGGCCGCAGCCGGTGCGATACATCCCGTAGCGAACGGGATTCTTCTTGGCGTAGTGCTGGTGATAGTCTTCGGCCGGATAGAACGCCCCGGCCGTCAGGATTTGCGTCACAACTTCCTTATGGAATCGGTCCGCGATCACCTGCTTGGACGCGCTGGCGGAGCGGCGCTGTTCGGGATTCCGGACAAAGATCGCCGTGTGGTAGTTCGGCCCCGTGTCACAGGCCTGCCCGTCCGGCTGGAATGGATCGATGTTGTGCCAGTAGGCCTGGAGCAGCGTCTCGTAGGTGACCTTCGCCGGATCATAGACCACCTGCACAGACTCGAGATGACCCGTCCCACCCTCGACTACCTGCATGTACGAGGGATTCTTGGTGCTGCCGCCCATGAAGCCGACCGTGATGGACGAAACGCCGTCCAACTCAAAGGGATGTTCCATGGACCAGAAGCAGCCGCCGGCGAAGGTGGCGGTGTCCGAGGGCAGTGCGAGGCTCAACGCCAATAGGAGTGCGATGTTCATGGACGGAATGTGCCAACGTCATTCTCCGGATGGAAGTGGCGGCGCGTCACGTTAGAGCTTTCTCATCCTTCTCACATTGCCTCGCGCTGTTGCAGCACCGTACGTTAGCGGCGTGCAGATCCTTCTCGTCGAAGACGACCGCGACCTGCGGCGCTTCCTGAGCAAAGCATTTCGCGAAGAGGGGTATGGCGTGACGGAAACCGACTCTGGCGACCGCGCGTTGGAACGCGCGCTCGGCGGCAGTTTCAGTTGCGTCGTACTCGACGTCATGCTCCCAGGCCGCGACGGGTTCAGTGTTGTGGCCGAGCTGCGCAAGCGTGGCGTGTCCACGCCGGTACTGCTGCTGACCGCCAAGGACGAGCTCGAGTCGCGCGTCCGCGGTCTCGAGGGCGGCGCGGACGATTATGTGACCAAGCCATTCGACTTGCCCGAGCTGCTCGCGCGCGTGCACGCGTTGATCCGGCGCGCCGAGCTACGCCACAAGGATGCCACGCTGCGCGTTGCTGATGTGACGCTCGATCCGCTGAGTCGCCGGGTGACACAAGGGGATCGCGTCATTGATCTCTCACCGCGCGAGTTCGCGCTACTCGAGTTTCTCATGCGGAACGTGGGCCGAACCGTTTCGCGCTCGCGCATCGCAGAAGCGGTGTGGAATTACAAGTTCGATCCCGAGACCAATGTCGTGGACGTCTACGTCAACTACCTCCGCAAGAAGCTGAGTTTTGGGGGTCGGACCGCGCCGATCCGCACTGTTCGGGGCGTGGGATACCGGCTCGAGGCGAGCGATCATGCCTGAACGGCGACTGAATCAGGTGCTCACGCGACGGTTCCGACGCGTGGCCTGGACGACGCTGGCGGGATATGCGGCGGTCATGGTGTTGTTGTTCGCTGTCGCCGCAGAAATGGCGCTGCGGCGTTCGCTCGAGCACTCGGCGGACGTCATTCAGTCCCTGCTCGGCGCCTATCGCGATTCCACCAGCGCTCCAGGCGGCGTCATGCCCTCCGCGCTCGCCGATCAGCTCGTGGGTATGGGCGGCCAGGTCGTCATCACGCGCACAACGATGAACGCCGGCGGCATGCCACAGGTCTATTATCTGTCGCCGGGGATGCCGGCACGCCGGCTCGAAGGTCTCCCGAACGCGTCGCCGGAGCAGGCGCGGGCGGCTCTTGTCGCAGCCATCACGCAGCGCGCCCGCTGGCGCGATCGCGTGCTGCATCGGTCGATGGGCGAATTCGATCTCTACGTGGTCGCGAGCCGGCAATCGTATCTGGTGCCACTTGGCGTATTGATCGCGGCGGCGGTCTTGTTGTTGCCGGTCGCCGCGTTCGCGTCCGCCCGCGCCGCACGGCAAGCGGTCGATGCGGCGCTCCAACCGCTCGAGCGGGTGACGGGAGAAACGCGCGCCATTGGCCCGTCTGAGCTCGGGACGAGGCTTATGAGTCCGACCGGCCAGGCTGAAGTAACGGAGCTCGCAGACAGCATCAATCGCATGCTCGAGCGCGTCGATCGGGCGCACCGCGCGCTGCAGTCCTTCACGGCGGATGCGAGTCATGAGCTGCGCACGCCTCTGACGCACCTCCGCGCCCAGGTGCAATGGGCATCGGAGGACGGGCGAACTGAGGCCCAGATGGGCGAGGCGCTCGCGGCGATGGAGCGCGGCCTCGACCGCACGGCCAAGCTCGTTGAAGATCTGTTGCTCATCGCGCGCGGCGAAAACCGGCAGCTCGCGCTCGCGCATGCCCCGTTTGATCTCGCGCCGGTCGTGGACGAGGTCCGGGAAATTACGGAAGCAATGGCCACTGAGAAATCGCTCGTTGTGCACGCTGAGCCTTCCGCGCGGATCGAGGTCGTGGGGGATGCCGATCGCACACGACACATCCTGTTGAATCTCGCATCCAACGCGGTGCGCTACACGCCGAGCGGGAGCGTGGTCTTCGCGATCCTACCACACGGAAAGGAAGTCGGCGTGAGCGTGCAGGACACCGGCCCGGGGATCGCGCCGGAGCATCTGGAGCGGATCTTCGATCGTTTCTTCCGGATCGATCAGTCACGCAGTCGCGAGCTGGGTGGCACCGGACTAGGGCTGGCGATCGCGCGACTGCTCGCCGAGTTGCAGGGAGGTCGGATCGAGGTGGACAGCACGCCCGGCCGGGGGACCACGTTTACACTTTGGCTCCCCTCGGCCGAGCGTTCATAAGCCCTACTGCGCGACCAACCCGACGGTGCTCGCGGGCAACCCTGCGACCGTACCCACCGCCGTCAAATGCCCATCAGCCTCGACACGGAAGCTGCTGATGCTGCGGTTGCCGTTCAGCTCGTAGAGGTAGCGGCTATTCCCGCTCAGCGCCAAATCGATATTTCCAGCGCCCACGACGGCCGTGCGCCCGTCGGCGTCGATCAATGAGATGGCGCCGTCCTTGTCGATCGCAAAGCCGGAGATCGAGCCGCCCTGCGCATTGGCTGTGTAACCGAACTTGCCGTCCTGTGTGACCACGGCCCAGCACGGGGCGCCCTGATGGGTGAGCACCGCACCGCTAGCGGTATTCAGCTGGCCATCATTTCCTATCACGTAGGATGATGCGCTACCGGCTGCCTCCGAGACGAACAACTCGCCCCGGTGACCGAATGCGAACCCGAATGGCGTGCCGCCGGCGGATGGTTTCCTCGTCATCGCGGACGCGATACCAGCTTCGCCCACGGCATAGACGTCGAGCCTGCTGGTCGTCTTCTCGGTCACGATCAACCAACGTCCATCGGGACTGAACGACACCTGCGCCGGACCAACCGAGCTACCGGACAGCGACCGGGTTGAACCGCTGATCGCCGTAAGCGCGCCGGACCCGCCAATCCTGAAGCCGCTGATGTTGCCATCTCCACCGGCGTTTAACACATAAGCGAGGTCGCCATGGACCGTGAGACTGATGGGCCGAACTCCACCCGACGCAACACGACTCGTGAGTCTGAGCCCACGCGGCGAGACCCGGAAAGCGGAGACGTCGTTCGATCCAGCGTTCACCGCGAACAACCAGCGGCCGTCATCGCTCAGCGCCAGCGCGCCCTGCGAGCCGAGCCCGGTCCCCGCGCCGGTGCCTCCGGTCGCAACGCTCCCGGCCCACATCAGGCTTCCATCGGCCGCGCGAGCATACATTGCGACGGCGTTACCTACCGTCTGGTTCGTGAGTGCAAACACGGCGGCGGGCGCATCGGCGGCCACGGCGGCAGCGCTGATTCCGACGTCAGCCGCACGATCTGCGGCGATCCCGGTGACGCTGTTGTGTTGCGAGCACGCTGCGAGCGCGACGAGGGTGCCGAGTGCGAGGAACTGCTTCATCGAAGACCTCCCGAGAGAATGGTGACGGTGATGTTGCTCGGGAGAATGAACGTCGGGCGGCTCGAAAGCGCAGGACCGTTCGTGCCTTATGAGAGAGTTCTCATACTGCTATCATTACGCGCATGCGCGTTGCGCCATTTGCCGCGGTCGCTGTAATCGTTCTGCAGGGTCCTGTCGCATCAGTTCGCGATGACGGGGAATGGACGATGCCCGGGAAAGACTACTCGGCGACCCGCTTCAGCGGACTCTCACAAATCACGCCGGCAAATGCATCCAAGCTCCGTCCCATCTGGAGCTTTTCCACCGGCGTCCTCGGCGGCCATGAAGGACAACCGCTGGTCGTCGGCAGCACGATGTACGTCGTCACACCCTTCCCCAACGTGCTCTATGCCTTCGACCTGACCCGCGAAGGCTATCCGCTCAAATGGAAATACCGGCCCGACGTCAATCCCGCATCCGTCGGCATTGCCTGCTGCGACGCGATCAATCGCGGCGCCGTGTACGCCGACGGCAAGATCATCTACAACCTGCTGGATGGGCATACGGTCGCCGTCGATGCCAGGAGCGGCCAGGAGATCTGGAAAACGCAGATTGCCGATATCAGTCAAGGCGAGACGACGCCGATGGCGCCGTTTGTCGCGGGCAATCGCGTGATCGTCGGACCATCGGGCGGCGAGTTCGGCATTTACGGCTGGGTCAAGGGACTCGACCTCGCGACCGGGAAGATCGTCTGGACCGCGCACAACATGGGACCGGACACCCTGATGCTCGTACGCCCGGAAACGTTCGGCGGCGGCGCCGGACTTGGGACGTCGACCTGGACCGGCGACTCGTGGCGGCGCGGCGGCGGTCCGGTGTGGGGATGGATCACGTATGACCCGCAGCTCGACTTGATTTACTTCGGCGTGGGCAATCCCGGCCCCTACAACCCCGAACAACGGCCCGGCGAGAACAAGTGGACCAACAGCGTGCTGGCGCGCCGTCCTCGCGACGGCTCGCTCGTGTGGGGCTATCAGTTCACGCCGCACGACAGCTGGGACTACGACTCGAATGCCGAGATGATTCTCGCCGACTTCGTCGTCGGTGGACGGCTGCGCAAAGTGCTGGTGCACTTCGACAAGAACGGCTTTGCCTATACGCTCGACCGCGCCACGGGCGAAGTACTGGTTGCCGAGCCGTTCGCGCACGTGACGTGGGCCAAGAGCATCAATCGGTCGACTGGTCTTCCGGTCGTCGACACGACCAAGACCACAGGAGCGTCGAGGGGCAACGTCCAGGGTATCTGCCCGAGCCTCGAGGGCGGCAAGAGTCCCGCATCGCCGGCCGCGTTTTCGCCGCGTACCGGTCTCTTCTACACGGCGACGAACAATCTCTGTATGAGCTACCAGGCGGTCCCGGTAACTCGCATTCCGGGCACGCCGTACATCGGCGCTGCGACGCCGTACACCGCGGGACCGGGCGGCAACATGGGGTCCTTCATTGCGTGGGACGCCGCGCGCGGGCGCAAGGTTTGGGAGATCAAGGAGAAATTTCCCGTCTGGAGCGGCAGCGTCGTCACCGCGGGCGATGTGGTGTTCTACGGCACGCTAGATGGGTGGTTCAAGGCGGCGGACGCGCGCAGCGGTCGCCAGCTCTGGAAGTTCAAGGTCGGCTCCGGGGTCGTGGGCGCGCCGATTTCGTTTCGCGGCCCGGACGGCAAGCAGTATGTGGCCATCTACGCCGGGATTGGCGGCGATTGGTTCCTGCTTTCCGGCGACGTGCGATCCGACGATCCCGCGGACGTCCGACCGCCCGCTGACTTCGCGCCCGATCTGGCGCGCCACACGAGTCAGGGAGGAATCGTCTGGATCTTCGGACTCTAGTCCTCCTCGCAGTGCTCGCCGCTGCCTGTCAACGCAGCGAGCAACTCCCACCATCGGTGCGCTACCCGCAGCATGTGTTTGCGGGTGGCAATCCTCCCCCGGCAGGTGAACTCGCCAATCCGCTCGCGCGCGATTCGGGATCCGGGGCGGACGGCGAGAAGATCTTCAGCTCCATGAATTGCGATGGCTGTCACGGCGGCGGGGCAACGGGATGGGTGGGACCGAGCCTGGTCGATGGACGGTGGCGCTACGGCGGCAGCGACGGTGCGTTGTACCAATCGATTTTCTATGGCCGGCCGAGGGGCATGCCGGCGTATGGCGGCATCCTGTCGTCGAGCGCTATCTGGAAGATTATCAGCTACATACGCGCGCAACCCAAACCGGTGACGGTGCCCACAGAGACATTCAAGTAACGGAAAGCATTATGTTGGGTCCCCGAATCCACCCCGATGCGAGGTCCCAATGCGCGTGCTTCGCGTTCTCATTTGCTACTTCGTCGTCCTGGCGCTTTTCGGTTGCGGTGGAGGATACCACCCTGCTCGTCAGCGCGTGCTCCTTCCTCCGACGCTGAACCTCGTCCCGCATCACAACATCGGTCTGTTTCAGTTCTCCGTGGAGAATGCGAAGGGCAACCTGCACGAGTTCGCCACGCGGCGCTTTGAGGAATACGTGCTCGCCGCGCAGAGCGGCATCGAGATGCGCGAGTTCACATCGTCCGACTCAACGCGCGTTTTCGCCTCGTCCAATGACACGACCAATTGTCCGGTCGCGTTCTTCGGTCATCTCAAGATCTCGAACGTGAAGCCGAGCGGGGGTTTGACCGCGGGCCTCTCGCCGATTGTCGAAGCACGGGTCACTGTGGAATTGTCGGTGTGGCTCGTGAACACGCGGACGGGCGGCGTCTTGTGGCGGCGGAGCTCAGCGGAGACCGAAAAGGTCGGGGGCCTGTCGTTCATCGGCGGCACGCCATCGTTCTCGGCACGCGATCCGAATGACGCGTATGGACACATCATCAATCAGCTGGTCTATAACGTCACGTATGACGTACGGAGCACGTGGGTGGATCAGTAGGCAAAATAAGACGTAAAAAAAGACGTGAAATGAGGCGGGAAAAAATTCTTCACGCCTTTTTTCACGCCCTTTTTCACGTTTCTCTTCACGTTAGCTAGTCAGCATCCATGCCCCCGCATCTCCACCGCCTCGACAAACCTCGCCGCTTTCTCCGTCAGCTGCGTATCCGTCATTTGCGCGCGACCACTCTTTTCTATCGCCGTATCAAGGGCCGACCAGAGACCGCGCCGCGATGGGTCGAGTTGGAGAGCGCGTGCCAGCGGACCGATCGCAGCTTCGTGCCAGCCATTGCGCATATAGAGATCGGCCAGCTTCGCCATCGCGTCGACGTCAGTCGGCTGTTCCTGGAGGTGCTCCATGAATGAATCCTCCAGATTGCCGATCACATTCAGCTCCTCGACACGGACCGCATCGACGGGTTCGGTCGCGACCAACGGACATCCCATGATCCAGACGAGGTCGATGGCGACGGCGATCATCAATCCTTTCCAGTAGCTCATGGCGTCCTCCTTTGGCGCTCGGAGAACGCACGAGGCGCGCCAGGCGTGAGTCAGCCATGGCGCGCCTCGATTTGTGTTCTGAAGAACACTACTAGGTTGCGGGAGGCGTGTCCTCTTTACCACGATCCTTCTTATTGAAATACCAGAACGCCAGCATCACCAAACCGATGACGAGCGCGATCTTGAAGACGAGGAAAATGAGCGGAAGGAGAAACGCACCGGCAAGCTTCCAAAGGAGGACGCCCACAAATCCAACGGCGGCGAGTTGCAGAACAGGCTTACCCATGACCAGACCCGGTTGTAAGGAGTGGAGGCCCTACGGGGACCCAGGCAGAAAGGTGTCGTAAAAACAGAGCCGGGCCAAGGCCATCTCACTTAGCCCGGCTCATAGCCAGATAGATCTGGACTTACCAGAACTTCAGCTTGGACAGCAGCGAGCGTTTGCCGCGGCCACCGCGCGCACGCCCGCCGTTCCCGCTGCTTCCAGCGCTTCCTGTGCTCGCGCCGCCAGTTCGCGTGCGATGAGACTTTCGCTTGCCACCAGCACTGGTTTTGCGTGCCATGATTCGATACTCCACTCAGGTGATGGAGCAAATCAAGCGGCGCCCGTGTTGCACGCCGCTTGATGGCTCCTGACTACCGCGAATTACATCGAGCTGCGACTGCGTGAACCGCGCGATTTCACGGTGCGCGCGCGCTTCTTGCCTTTGGCAACGAGCTTCCCCGCTGCGTTGCGTAGCCGCGATATCGACGTGCGGTTGTTACGGGCCATGATCAGCTCCGGTCAGAAGGTTGGTCCTATACGCTGGTGCTGCGTCGTCCAGCTACGAGTTGCCAAATAAAGGCAACGAGTGCGACCACGAGCAGAAGGTGAATGAGACCCCCCGTCACGTGGAAGACAATGAAGCCGAGTAACCAGGCTACAAGTAGAATCACCGCAAGAGCGGCAAACATGGGACTGCCTCCGGGTAGATGGACTAACTCCGCCCGCACGTTAGGAAAAATTTCCGCTGTGCGGAATCGTCCGATGAATGGGTTTTTAGTCGAAGAGTGGTTAACTACTTGGATCGATTGGCGCGAAAATACACCAACCCACCCCCTGCTCCTCCCGCGAACATATCGGACACGCCGTCACCCCAGACATCGGCGAACGCAGGCGCAGAGTAGGAAGGCAGACGCAGCACCAGCCCAGAGTCGCGGAACAAACCCTGCTCGTTGCCCACGACGAGCTCAGCATGGCCATTACGATCGAAATCGACGAAGCGCGGGACCGCGCGCCGGCCCACCCGGCGGCCATTCATGTAGTCATCCGTGACGAGCGTGAATTTCGGAATGCGTACAGTTCCCTCATTCCGGAAAAACGCAATCCGTCCCGCGGCGTCGCCGAGGAAGAGGTCGAGATCGCCGTCGGAATCGATGTCGAATAACTCAGGGACGGCATTGCTGCCGCGCGGGAGCCGAACGATCGCCGAGTCGACCAGGACAAACCGCTCCGGACCTGCCTTCCCACTATTCCGATACCACGCCACTGCATCTTGAAACTGCCCGACCACCAGATCGGGAAGGCCATCACCGTCGAGATCCCCGAGCGCAGGAGCGTTGTGAAACGCGGGCAGCACGGTGAGGTGTCCGCGCAAGCGAAAGGACGGCGCGGTGCGCGCGCCGACGTTTTCGAACCAATAAATCCCACCCGTCTTGGGATTGTCGGGCTCGATCTTGGTGCCGACAACGATGTCCAGATCGCCGTCGCCGTCGATGTCGCCAAATGCCGGGATTGATTCCGCTCCCAGATCGATGTCGTCGAGCAGATGTGACGTCGCGACGGTCCACGTGCCGGGCGCCGTCTGGTCGAGCTCATAGAGATTCGCCGTGCTGGTCTTCACCGGATTGAACGCGCCACCCAGCACGCCGACGATCAAATCGGTGTGGCCGTCGCCGTTCAGGTCACCGGCGGCCGGCGCGTTGTACCCGCTTGTCTCGAGCGGCGCCTGCGGCGGAAATGGGATTCGATCGCCATGAAAGTCCGGACGCGCACAGGTGCCCTGATTCCGGATCCACAGGAGACCCGGCTCGAAGAAGTCGCCCCACAGAATGTCGGGATCGCCGTCGCCGTCGACGTCGAAGACCGCCAGCGTATTGGCGCCGTGCAGCGAGGGCGTGCGCTGGCCGATGATTTGGATATCCTCGAACCGCTCCGTGATCAGGCCGAACCGGGGCGCCCGGTTCACATCGAAGCCTTCCATTTCGTAGCGGGTGATGGTGCCGTCCACGCGACCGAGCAACATATCGAGCTTGCCGTTGCAATCGATGTCGGCGAACTGGGCGATGTTCTGGCGGTCGGCATAGATCGCCACGCCGTTGACGTCTTTCAATGTGTCGGCGGCAACCTGAAAGCGCGGTGTCGTCTTCGTTCCAACGTTGCGGTAATACCGAATGTCGCTGAGCGGGGACTCGGCGAAGAGATCGTATAGACCGTCACCATCGACGTCGACAAAGCGATACCACTCGCCAATGTCGATGCCTTGAAAGCGATCAGCCGTCAGCCGCCAGCCGCCAGTCGCTCGCTGGAACAGCTCGAGCTCGCCAGAATTTTCCTGGAGGAAAAGGTCCACGACGCCATCGCCGTCGATATCGATGAGTTGCGGCCGCGGATGCTCGAAGCCGCCGAGAAACGGCAGGGCGTAGGGCCGGCCGGTGGAGTCTGAGACGGGAAATGGAGAAATGCGGCGGTCAAAAGCAATTGCGGCGGTGGAGGCGGTCGGAGTGGGACGATGTACGCATGCGATACAGACCAGCAGAACGCACGCGAATCTCAGGGCTTGCCTCCAGCAATGCCCAAACCGGATCCATCAGGCACCGTGTCGATCCGTCGGACCACCTCGCGCTTGCGCGCGTCGATCACAATCACCCGGCCCGCCGCGGCCGTCGTTCCCGGCGCCGGCGCGGCCGGCATGGCCATACTGATGCCGCCCATGTTCATGATGTTGCTGGTGTTGTGATTCGCCACGAACACGAGGCGGCCATCGCCCGAAATGCCGATGCCGTCCGGCTGCGCGAAGTCACCCTTCACCGTCGTCAGCACACTCCAGTGTTTCGCGTCGATCACGGTGACATCGTTGGAGCGCTGATTGGGTAGCCACACTTCGCGGCCATCGGGCGTGAACAAGACGAGCCACGGCCAGTCGCCCGTGGGCACCTTCTGCACGAGCTTCGGCTTGGCGGGATCGGCGAGATCGAACACCAGTAGCCGGTCCGTCAGTTGCGCGGTGGCCACGAGCGTTCGGCCATCCGGAGACACGGCGAGCTGCACGATCACCTGACTCGTATCGCCGCCCGGCACGTCCACGATGCCGACCTGCTCCCGCTTCGCATCATACACGGCGATCTGATTGGCGCCGAGGCTCGCGACGTAGGCATGCGCGCCATCCGGTGCCACCGCCAGACCATGCGGCCTCGGCACCAGCACTTCGACTTCTTCCGGCGTCATCGTCTTACGATTGATCACGGCGATCCGCGCCGGCGCGTTGACGGCGGACATCGAGCGCGTCGCGTAGAGCTTGTCGCTCTTGGGATCGAGCGCGAGCAAGCCGGGCGTGACCGTCTCCGCCTTCGCGACGATGTGATTGGCGCGATCGAGCTTCACGACCACGTTGTCACCGACGAGCGACACGTACCAGTACGATCCGTCCGGCTCCACGACGATATGGTGCGGCTTGGGATGTGCGGAAAATCCGAGCTGGGTGAAATCCACCGTCGCAACAATTGAATCGGTTGCCGCATTGATAATCGTCACTTTGCCCGACGCCTGGTTCGCCACGTAGACGAATACCGGCGTGATCAACGTCAGCAGGACGTTCATGGCACCGGCGCCGACGGATGCTTCTTCAAGATGAACAATCCTTCGGTCATGCTACTGACGGCGACAACGCCGCTCTTGAAGAAGGGATAGTTGCCCCATGTCCCTTCGAAGCCTGGCTCGTCGGGACCGACCGGATGCGTGTCGAAGAACCCGATCTCCTTGGGATGCAGGCGATCGCTGATGTCGAGGACGCGCAGGCCGCTGACGTAGTTCGACTGATACATCGTGTTCCCGACCAGCCAGAGGTTGTGGTCGGTAGCTTTGTTCTTCGAGATGTACTGGCCCGCCAAGACCGGATTGTCGAGGTCGCTGACATCCCAGATCAACGTGCGCGTCCCGTCGACGAGACCTTGGATTTCGTCCAGCTCGTCATCTTCATACGCATAGCGTTGATCGTCGGTGAGCCACCCTTGATGCGCGTAGCCCACGTTCGGGTACGTGGCGCGCGAGATCGCTACCGGGTGCGCCTTGTCCGTTACATCGGCGATCGATAGATGGGTCTCGTTCCACCCGAAGCAGATTTGCCGGCCTTGGTACTTGGTGGCGGGGCCGTGATACACGACGCATTCCGCGTCATGCGTGTAGCCGGTTCCCTGGCGTCCGGTCTGGGGATCTGAGAAACAGCCGGCGAACTTGGGATGCAGCGGATCGTGGACGTCTACCATGTGCAGCCCGCCGCCGCACATCTCACCGCCGGAATTCGAGCCAGTGAGATACATAAAGCCGCTCGCCGTGTCGGCCACGATGTCGTGCACGCTATGCGCGATTCCATAGTGCGCGTCCTCGCTGAAGGTCTGCGGCTTGGTGACCCCATGCAGACGATTCAGATCGAAGATTTGCATCCCGTGGTTTCGCGCTCCGTCGGACACAATAAAGGCATAGTGCTGGTAGGTCTTGATCTCGCGCCAGAACGAGCCGGGCGAGCCCGCGGTCTTCGGCAAGTCGCCGAGATAGGCTGGATGGCTCGGGTCGCTGATATCGACGAACGCCGTGCCGTCCACCCGACCCACGATCGCGATTTCGTGGCCGTTCTGGGGATCGTTGTAGCCCCAGACGTCGCTGAGCTGCACACCGCGCTTCCCGCCGATCGCTGCGACCGGCAAGAACGACATCAGATCGACCTGATTGCAATCGTAGATGGACACTCTGCCGCCAGTGCACTCGCGGTTCGCTCCGGTGAGCGCTGGAAGGGTCGAGACATCGCCGACCAGGTGCCCCGCGACAGCCCACGCGCCGCTCGCACGGCGGCTGTACAGCGTGACGCCACCTTCACCATAGTCCTCGTTGCTCGCGCTGATCGCGATCAGTGAAGCGGTGGCGGCGATCTTGGCGCCGAACTGATCGTTGCCGGTCGACTGCTCGGGGGGAGGGCCGAGCTTCACGGCACTCGGAAACCCGGTCGAGTCGCGCATCACACGAAAGACTCGCCCCTTGAAGGAATTCGCCCCATCGGCGCCGACCCAAAGCTCGTTGCCAACCTCGGCGAGCGAGACCCCGTAGCGCGTGCCGAATCCCCCATCGAACGGCAGCGTCCGCGTGACCGGACCCCACCGGCCACTCGTGGAGTCACGGGCGAAGAGCCACACCGCGCCGGCTCCGCGATCGTTGAGCGCACCGATGAACGCGCTGTCGCCCCGCAAAATCAATGAGCTCCCGAAGCCGCTGTTACGGCCGGTGATCGGCCCCGGCGGCGAGATCTTGGTGTCCAGCTTCCACGCGCCCGATGCGTCGCGACTGAAAGCGTAGACCGCGCCGTTGCCCGAATCCGCGCGGAACCCTCCGACCAGCAACCGCGATCCCGAGGCAGCGACGGCGTTTCCAAACGTCGGATTGCTCACCGTGTCACCGGCCGTGAGCGTGGTCTCCGCGGCCCAGCTGCCGGCGTTATTGCGGAAGACGTAGACGGCGCCGCTCTTCCGCGTGAAGACCATCGAGCCGAAACCGCGCACTCCTGTCGACACGTATACGCGGTCGCCCGAGAGGACGACGCCGGTTCCAAATGCGTCGGCTGGATGTCGTTCGCGCGGTTTGATGGTACCGCTTTCGTGCCAGGCACCGCTCGCATCGCGCGTGAACACAATGACAAGACCGCTTTCCGAGTCGGCTTTTGCGTCACCGACTAGCATGGTGTTGCCGTCGATGGCGATCGCCGATCCGAAGCCGTCGCCATTGGTCGCACCCGATCTCGTGATCTTTGTGGCGGCGCGCCACACGCCTTTGGCATCGACCCGGAAGACGTACACGGCTCCCGGGCCATACACGTTGCCCGGTTGCCCCACGTACACTTCGCGGCCGCTGACGGCGAGCGCGGAACCGAACGCACCTTGCGCGGCCAGAGCCGCGGGGGCGATTCCCAATGCGACGGCAAGCGAAAACAGATGGCGATACGTCATCAGCGTGAGCTCTTGAGGAGAGTGAGGGGTGGAGAATCGCCAGAAATGGCGGTGCGTGCAAGGCTAGATTCGTTGCGTGCCGTTGATCGACGACTTTGCGCCCGAGTGGCAATTCCGCGAGACGCACCGCATCGGCGTGCTCGCGCCGCCGGACGCCGCGTGGCGAGC
>Ga0209234_1000127_pt1 | contig 20549 bp, 24 predicted proteins | sample GraSoi013_1_20cm_2_FD_185816 | JGI IMG/M metagenome (GOLD analysis project Ga0209234, IMG submission 185816) | Grasslands soil microbial communities from the Angelo Coastal Reserve, California, USA - Sample 08_20_2013_1_20cm (SPAdes) (version 2) | ecosystem: Environmental > Terrestrial > Soil >... | reverse complement strand
ACGGACGGGCTCACCGACATCATCCGCACGGCACTCAGCCAGCTCGATCCCCAGCACCTCGGCGTGATCGCCGCGACGTCGTCAAAAATTGTCGCCGGCAAGCCCATCACCGAAATCGGTCGCGTCCTCATTGTGAGTTATGTGCTGGAAGGCAGCGTGCAACGCGCCGGCAACCAGGTGCGCTTCGCCAAGCTTATGACCAAGGTCGGATTCCGCTAGCCCTCTTCTCGGAAGACCCCGCACATCGTGAGGAGTCCTCGCGGCAGGGAAGTACTTCTTGTGCGAGCGTTCACGCTCCTCCTACTCGACTACAAGTTGTGCAGCGACTCCAGCGTGGTCCGATGGCCAGAGCGTGCCTGGTGTTTGCGTGGAGCGAGCGGCGCCGAACAGCGCGATGTTTTGCGCTTCGATGTTGCCTCGCGTCAGAATCAAATTGATTCGCTGATAGAGTTCGGAGATCGCCTTTACCCTTAGACAGTGATTGCGCCACACTCGGCCAATTCGCCCGAGCCGGCGGGGCATCCCAATTTCGGAAATTGCTATTTCTTGCATGTTTGTATTCCTTTCCTCAACGATCTCCCGCGCATGGCATGCTGCCCGCTGGCAACTCGCGGATTCATGCTTCCCGCGTTGTCTTCTGGGCAAGGCGGACACCTCGCGAGCTGCCCGCAGCATGCGCCCGGACCTGGCACGATTCAAGCGCAAGGGGCGCCAGACAGCCTTTCTAGGGGAATGTCGTCACAGATGTCGCAGATTCGTCGGGAGGACGCGAAAGGCCCGCCTGACTTCCGCAGGAATGCCTTGGTTGCAGATTTCCTCCGACAGTACGTCCTATAAGTTATATTATGTTAACTACGAAATCTGGCTGGATTTGCCTGCCTGGGCACGCGCTAGCCCTCTTTCCTACTTCTTGTCGGCGCTTTTCCCAAGTTTTTGTTGCGCGAGTTCGTAGTTGATGTACTGCTCGAGCAGATGAGGATCGGCGCCCACGATGCGCCGCCCATTCACGAAGACCGTCGGTGTGCTGTTCACCTCTAGTTGTTGGCCGTTGGCCCGGCTGGCGTTGACGGCCACGCCGGCTTCGGGACTGCCCATACAGCCCTTGAACGCCTCGGCGTCTAGTCCGGATTGTCCTGCGTAATCCATCATTTTCGTCCAAGCGTTCGCCGCCGAAATGATTTCCTGATGGTCGTATATGAAGTCATACATCTTCCAAAAAGCGTTGGGATCCTGTTGGTAGGCGCAGCGGCCGGCGATGGCTGCGGTCCGGGCCCACGGATGAAGCTGCTCAAGAGGAAAATCTTTGAAGACCAGTCGCACCTTGCTTGCATAGTTCGGAAGCATGCCGCGCAGTACGTCGTGAAGGTTGCGGCAGACCGGGCACTCGAAGTCCGAGTATTCCACGAGCGTAACCGCAGCCTTGGAGTCGCCAAGCGAGGGCGCGTCGTTCATCTGGATCTTTGCCCGATTTTCTGCGAGCGGGTCTTTCGTCATATCAGACAGTTCACCCCGGAAAAGAAACCGGCCGTCCTTACTAACGTAAAGCTTGACTGCCTCCTTATTGTCGCCGATGGTCAGGTCGATATTCGTTTCGAGCAGCCCTTCGATAGGTGATCCTTTTGGAGGCCCGACCACCAGCAGGACATCCGGCCCGAAGGCATACAAATGTCTAAGGTATGCCTCGATATTTTTCTGCGTTGGCGACGGCGAAGCGGCTGCCGATGCTGGTGTCGCTGGATTGGGTTGCTGCGCTCGCGCTCCGGGCGCAATCGTACTGAAGTAAAAGATTAGAGAAAGGCGTAGTGCTTTTTTCACGAAGACCTCATGGACTTAGGGGATGAACTTCTGGGCGATCGGGAATGGCCTGCCAAAGCCGAATGCGCGCGAGGTGATTTTCAATCCTGGCGCAGCCTGTTTGCGTTTGTACTCGTTGCGATCCACTAGGAGCGCGATGTCGCGGACCAGTTCTAAATCGAACCCATAATGATCGGCAATTTCCTGGGGGCTCCGCAGATCTTCGATATAGGCCTTGAGAATCCGGTCAAGAACGTCGTAAGGCGGCAGGCTGTCCTCATCCTTCTGGTCGGGACGCAGCTCCGCCGAAGGCGCCTTCTCGATGGTCGAGCGAGGAATCAGTTCCCTCTCGCGGTTAATCCAGCGCGCTAGTTCGTAGACCATCAATTTTGGCACATCAGAGATGACTCCGAGACCTCCAGCCATGTCTCCATAAAGGGTGCAGTATCCGACGGCGAGTTCCGACTTATTACCGGTGCTGAGAACCATAGAACCAAACTTGTTGGAGAGCGCCATCAGGTAGTTCCCGCGAGTGCGCGCCTGAATATTTTCTTCCGTCACATCAACGGTCCGGCCGCCGAACGCGGGGGCCAGTGCCCGCTTGTATTCTTCGAAAACATTCGTAATCGGCAGGGTGATGAACTGGATGCCAAGATTCTTCGCCAGAATCGCCGCGTCACTCTTGCTGCCTGCCGAAGAAAAGGGTCCCGGCATGGAAACCCCGAGGACGTTTTCCGTCCCCAGTGCGTCCACGGCGATCGAGGCCACCACGGCAGAGTCAATGCCGCCGCTCAGGCCGACAAGAACCTTTTTGAATCCACACTTGCGCACATAATCTTGCGTTCCGATCACCAGTGCATCGTAGGCATATGCGAGTTCGGTCGTCGGCTGTTCGTGCATCTCGCCCTGACTGGTGACCGTGTCAAAGAACACGAGATCCTCTCGGAACGCCAGCGCTTGCGCGGCCACCCTTCCGTCCGCGGTAATCGCCATACTCGCACCGTCAAATATCAGATTGTCGTCGCCGCCAACTTGATTGACGTAAACAACGGGACATCGCCTCTTCATGGCGATGGCGCGCAGCATCTCAATACGTAAATTTCTCTTATCGATCGTGTAGGGTGAAGCGGAGAGATTCAGCAGAACGCTGATTCCCTGCTTGCTAAGTTCTACGACCGGGTCACGCTCGTACAAACGCGTCGGCCAGAAGTTCGGGTCGTTCCACACATCCTCGCAAATGGTGATGCCAAGTTTTTCGTCCTTGAAGCTATAAACCACTTGTTTATCGGCAGGCTGAAAGTACCGCGATTCGTCGAATACATCGTAGGTTGGCAGCAACATCTTGCTCTGCTCAAACACGACTCGCCCCCCGCACAGCAGCGCCGCCTTGTTGGCGACGGATTTGCCCGCGCCTTGCTTGACACGCCCGGCGTAGCCGACCAGCACCGGCAGAGGAGTTTTGGCCGCAAGCGCTCTCAGCTCATCCATGTTCCGGTCTAGAAAAGCAGGGCGCTCCAGAAGATCCTGAGGAGGATAACCGCAGAGGCAAAGCTCGGTAAAAACAGCAAGGTCGGCACCTCGCTGCTTGGCTTGTCCCGCCAACATCAAAATACGAGCGGCATTCCCTGCGAAGTCGCCAACAGTGGGATTGAACTGCGCGAGCGCTATTTTCATGCCCGGACTTTAGGATACGGATGGAAGCCGAATATTGCAAACACTGGTGCGCCGCAATGTGACTTGTTCTCCGACATTTTGGCTTCACCCCTGCCCATCCCGCTTCCTTGCAACCATGCTGGCGATTCCCTGCCCGGCACGCAGTTCCCGGTAAAACTGTACGCAAAGCTCCGGAAACGCTTCCCGGAGTTCGCCGGTTTCGAGGAGATAGGCAGGATCCCGCGGGCCACCGGCAAACTCAAGCTGCGCGCGTGTGTAAGTCTCAAACAGCAGCACACCATCCGCACGAAGAGCGCGGGCCATTTGTGAAAAGAGCGACCTCTGCAGATATTGAATGCATAGGATCAGATCGAAACGGCGCTCCGGGAGATGAGTCCGCTCCAGATCCGCCTGCGTCAACTCAAGTCCGTCAGGTAAACGTCGCGCGGCCTCATGGAGACTCTCGCTGCGGCGGACCGGGACGTGCATATCGCGTGCACGAGCTTCCAAAATATCTAAAGCAACGCTGGACAAATCTACCGCCGTGACGTGTTGGCCACGCGCAGCAAGAAGCAGCGAGTGTCTCCCTGTGCCGCAGGCGATGTCCAGAGCCGGGCCCGCCGGCAGAATTGGGAAGAGTTCGCGGACAATGCTCGCGGGCTCGGAAGGAGGTCCCTCGGCAGCTAGGCTGTGCTTTCTGTCCCAGTCGGATTGTCTGGTGGGCATAAAAAAGGCCCCCGAACAAACCGCTCAGGAGCCCGAAGAAAGGTTCTGAAAGCGCGCGGGGCGCTTCCCTGCACGGAACTAGACGCTAAAGGAGCTGCCGCAGCCACAAGTGCTCTTCACGTTGGGGTTGTTGAACTTGAAGCCCGCGCCTTCGAGCGTCTCGATATAGTCAATCTCAATCCCGTCCAGATACATGGAACTCATCTGGTCAACGGCGACCTTCAGACCATCGAACTCAAAAACCTGGTCTGCATCGGTGGTCTGGTTTTCAAACGCCATGTGGTATTGAAAACCAGAGCAGCCGCCACCAACGACAGCCACTCGTAGAGCGACCGGCACCGGACTCTGCATACTCATGATTTCCTTGACTTTGGTACTTGCAACGGGCGTCAAATTGATCATAAATTCTCTTGGCCTCCGCTCGCGGGCGTACCCGCAAAGCTATCAACATGTACATTATACCAGAACTCTCATCTGGCTACGCAACCCCATGTTCCTCTCACCATACGCCTGGTTTTGCCGCATTTCGACAAGCCTGGACGCTTCGCTTACAATAAGATGCAATGATCCGACACAAAGTTACCCTCATCCCGGGCGAAGGAATCGGGCCCGAAGTAGCCGCCGCGACTCGACGCGTCCTGGAAGCCACGGGCGTGCAGATCGACTGGGAAGAGATCGCCGGGCGGTTCGACAGCTCCTCCGACCAGGAAAAAACCGTCAACCAGGCGGCCGTGGAATCGGTGCGCAGGAATCGCGTTGCGCTGAAGGGCCCTATGGCCACGGCCATCGCTGGCGGCGCACCCAGCGTGAACGTGGCACTGCGCAAGACACTCGACCTGTACGCCAATTTGCGGCCGGTCAAAAACGTGCCGGGCGTTAAATCGCATTTCGAAAACGTGAACCTGATTCTCGTGCGGGAGAACACCGAGGATTTGTATTCAGGCCTCGAGCACGAGGTCGTGCCCGGCGTGGTCGAAAGCCTGAAGATCATCACCGAGCGGGCCTCCACGCGCATCGCAAAATTTGCGTTTGAATATGCAAAACACCACGGCCGAAAAAAGATTCATGCCATTCACAAAGCCAACATTATGAAACTTTCGGACGGCTTGTTCCTGAGATCGGTCCGGGCCGTCGCGGCGCAATTCCCCGATATCGAGTACAAAGAACTCATCGTTGACAACGCCTGCATGCAGATCGTGATGGATCCCTTACAATTCGACATGCTTTTGCTGCCAAATCTCTATGGTGACGTTATGAGCGATCTGGCCGCGGGGCTTGTCGGTGGCTTAGGAGTGGTGCCCAGCGCCAACATCGGGGACGAATGTGCCATGTTCGAGGCCGTACACGGTACGGCACCCGACATCGCCGGCAAGGGATTGGCGAATCCGACGGCCCTGCTGATGAGCAGCATTCTAATGCTCAACCACCTCGGCGAACGGAATACGGCGCAGCGGATCCAGAATGCCCTCGAAAGAGTCTACCGAGAAGCGAAACACACCACCCGGGACGTCGGCGGCAAGGCCGGCATAGAGGAATTTGCGGACGCGGTGATCGACGCACTCAATCGAAAGTGATTCCCTGTCCGGCCCGACTGCTGGCTTGTTGGCAAGGATTAAGAGCCCTTCAGGCGCGACTCGCTGGTGGCACAGGACGAGCTCCCGGTGTACGAGTTAGCGCCACGGTCGATCAACTAAGCCACTGCTTCACTCAAAAAGGCTAGCTCTGGCTACTTTCCTCCTTCCTTGTCACTTAGCTTCTGCGGCCCGCGAAACTTGATGAAAATCGCTCGGCATAAGGGCAGAGCGCATGACGTTAACTCCTTTGATTTCAGCACGTCGTGATTTGCGACCCAGGGTCTTTCGCTGCCCGGCTCTCCCCAGAGCCACGAGTTACTCCTGGCAATCACGTCGTTTTTTTCCTGGCCAATTCCGTGGCTCATCCCTCTTGGCGCAGCTGGCGCTGCCAAAATGCTTGTTTTTTTGGTGTGATCGTGGCAGTATTCTGTTTATTGCCTCAGGTGTCCTCCCAAGGCGGCTTTATGCAGAGAACACGGTACCCCGAGCGTCGGCGAACCACGCGTCTTTCTCTTCAGATACCTCTGACCGTGCGTTGCTGGCTGCCGGAAAGCGAAACCATCGACCTGAAGGCTTCCACCTATATCGTCAGCGCCTACGGGGCCCTGCTGCTTATGGATACGCCTTTGATCCTGGGACAGAACGTGCGGATCATCAATCAGACGACTTCAGAGTCGGCAGAGTGTTTCGTAACTTCTTTGCGGGAGAAGCGGGAACGGCGATTCGTGGGAATCGGATTTGTGAATCCCAACATCGACTTCTGGCACATCGTGTTTCCCAAGTCCGGAACGCGTCAGGCGGTTCGTTCTTCGCTGACGGGAGGGCTGGTGCCGCCCGGGTTTCGGCAGGATAATTCTCCGCAATTCTAACTGGTTCCCGGGCGGCGGATATCGACCAGCGTCAGCTACTCTTCCTAGATCTGATAGACCATCGAGTTTCCAAGGATGGATGAACCCGCTCCCATGTTTTCTCATGCCATGAATCCCTCTCTCAAGGGAATCAGCGCGCTGCCGTATTTCTGGCGGCTGTATCACTGATCAGCGCGGCAGCTTGTCGTAGACCATCAAGCCGAGCAACAGCGGAATGTGCAGGACCGTCGCGTGCATGAGCCACTTGGCGCGAGAGTTCGTCTTGTTGCTGGAGGCCCACAGGCACACCTGTACCAAGGCGGTGCTGGTGACGAGCGCGCCAAAGAAATACTTCACGCCGGCCAGCCCTAGAAGTGCTGGAAGCAAGCTCACCGCCAGGAGTGCGGCCGCATACAGAATGATCTGCCGGAACGTGCGTGAACCCTCGCGGTCAACTACAGGCAGCATCATGATGCCCGCACGAGCGTAATCTTCGCGGTACATCCACGCAATGGCATGGAAATGCGGAAACTGCCACAGAAACAATATTCCGAACAGCAGCCACGCGCCACGGTCAAGCGACGCCGTTGCCGCCACCCAACCGATCATCGGGGGAATGGCCCCGGGAAAAGCGCCGATGAACGTCGCCCACACGGTGCGTTTCTTCAAGGGAGTGTAAGCCAGCAGGTAGCTCAGGCAGGTCGCCATGCCGAGTCCCGAAGCAAGTGCCCCGGCCGCCACATATAGGTCCACGGCCCCGGCACTCGCTAGCGCTAGGCCAAAGACCAGCGCCTCCCGCGGCTGCAGCACGCCGCTTGGCAGCGGTCGGGAAGCCGTTCGCCGCATGTGACGGTCGGACTCGCGCTCGATGTAATGATTCAATGCCGCGGTGCCCGCGGCGATGAGCATCGTGCCGAAAACGGCATGAATCATGTGCGGCCATGCGATGGGACCGTGCGCTCCCATGTAATAACCGGTAGCCGTCGTCATCAGCACGAGGAAGGAAACGTCCGGCTTCGTCAGCGAGACGTATCCATTCGCGCGGGCAGAAAACGTCAGCTCCGTGGCGTGTGCTGTGCTCATCCTGCGGTCACCCGCCTTGGCGCCGTTGCGGCAACTTCCCCTCCGCGCGGAATCAACCTGTAACACATCAGCACGATCAATACCGAGAACGCGAAGAGTATCGCTCCCACCACCGTATGGATCACGGTTAACGTTACCATAATCGGCATCGGCTGCGGAGCATCCGCGGTAGTCAGCCGCGACCAATAGGCCCCAAGACCCAGTAGGAACTGCGTTCCAAAAATCGCGTGCAGCAAGATTCGTGCCTTGGAGAATTCCCGTGACAGCGTAAATCGTTTGCGCAGCGCGACCGCCGTCCAGATAACCATCCCGAGCACCAGCAACGCTCCGGCCATGTGCGGCCAGATCGGGATTTCCTTGTGGCGGAAGCCGGCGCCCAGAATCACCTGCAGATAGATGACGGCGGCATTGAGGATCGCCAGAGCGTGAATTGAAGGGGCTCCGCTGTCTTGCAGCAGCGGCTGATCGGAAACCCACCATTTGCTGGTAAACACAGAGATGGCGAGCAGGGCGCCAAAAACGATCTGTGCAAAGCAGGCATGGATGATGGGCAGCCAGTAATGAAGCAACCGTATGACCACTTGGCCGCCGAGGATAGCCTGCACCGCGACACCAAGAACTGCAGTCAACCCCAGCCACCGCAGCCATGGCCGTTTTTCCTTCACCCAAAGCCATGCGGCCAGCGCAAGTGTAAGGAGCCCCAAACCGCCCGCGACAACGCGGTGCGAAAACTCAAATAGGTCGCCGCCCTGAAGCATCGTTAGCGAAGGAATCCACGTGCCATGGGATTTCGGCCAGTCCGTCACCGAAAGGGCTGCATCTTTCGAGGTAACGAGCGCACCGGCAACGAAAAGAAGGACGGTCCAGCACACGGCAAAAACCGAGAATCTGTGCACCCCTGGATTGTAAGTGGATGACATCGCCCTTGTACCAGCGGCGGATTATACCGCAGACGAGAATATTGCGCCCGGGAGAAAAATCGATGAGCAGTCGCTACCACAAAAACGTCGAGTTCAAACGTTGGAGGAAATCGAGCCGGTCTCCTGACCCGCTGCTGGTGCTCGCAGGATGGACGGCAACCCTGCCTCAATTCCCACGGCGTGCAACACGAGGTCCTTCAGCGCGGCGATAAATAGGGGCGAATCGCCCACCGCGGGCATCATGCGAAACGTCTGGATGCCTAGCTTGCCTGCTTGCTCGCGGGCCTCGATGTTGATTTCATGGAGCGTTTCGATGTGCTCGGTGACGAACGAAATGGGAACGACGAGCATCTCTTTCACGCCTTCGTGGCCAAGCCGCTCGATCGTCCCGGTAAGCGGCGGTTGCAGCCACTTGGCGGGGCCCACGCGGCTCTGGTAGCACAGCAAGTGCGTCCGGGGCCAGCCCGGGTACTGCTTTGCACCCAACTCACAAGCCAGGCGCACGGTCTCTTCAATCTGTTTCGGATAAGGATCGCCCTTTTCGACCAAGCTCATCGGCAGGCCGTGCGCGCTGAACACCAATTGAATGCGCGAACTGTCCGGGAATTGCCGCAATACGGATCCGATCCGTTGAACCAGCGCCTGAATATACAGCGGATGGTTGTGAAAATTGTTGACCGTACGTTCCGGTGGGCCCGCCGCAGAGTGTCCCCACTTTGCTTGATCGGCGACCCGGCGCCATTCCTTCAAGCTGCTCAGTGTTGTCGCGTACGAATAATGCGGATAAAGCGGCAACAAAACGATTTCATCAAGTGGCCCAGACTTGCGCAACGCATCCACGGCCTCGGTCGTGAACGGATGCCAGTAACGCATCGCCACCACTGCCACCGGATCAACGTAAGGCGAGACCGCTTCGACCAAGCGCAAGCGCTGCCGTTCGGTAAGCGTCTCGATCGGCGAGCGCCGGCCGATTTGAGCGTAGCGGCCAGCGACCGGGATCGACCGGCGCGAAGAAATGAGCTTCGCAATCGGGCGGCGTAGCAGTCCGAAGGGTCCGAGCGGAATGATGTCCGGGTCCAGAAATAGGTTCAGCAGAAACGGCTCGACGGCCTCCAGCGAATTTGGCCCGCCGAGCTGAAACATCACGATCCCGACTCTTTTCTTCCCTGCCAAGCTACTTGCCCCGGTTCAATGAATTTTTCAGGCGCTCGATGTCCTCGCGTAGGACAGAGGTGCGACGTGCAATGCTGATGTAATAGACGAAGAAAACGGTCCAGCCAATCATATAGGCCGCGAAAACACTATTGAGATTTTTCATGCTGCCTCCAATTCACGTTGAATAATCTCGAGATCGCCTCGCATGGCCTCCAGCCGATAGCGCTGGCGCAGGAGTAGTGTCATCAAACCGAGCATGGCAAGCCAAGTGAAGAAAAGCACTCTGTACATCGTCGGGTCAAAAAAAGAGCCAGGCCCGCCCATAATAATTGGCTGTGGGTGCTGGGTGCGCCACCAGCGAATCGAACCGAAGACCAGAGGCACATCGATGAATGCGAATATGCCAAAGAGCGCACTAAGGAGTGCCCGCCTATCGGGCTCTTCGACCAGCGTCCGCAGGAGCAGATATGAGACATAGAGCAGCCACAATACAAAAGTCGATGTGAGCCGCGCGTCCCAAGTCCACCAGATTCCCCAAACAGGATGGGCCCAGATGGGGCCGGTCAAGAGCACCACGGTAGTGAACACCAAACCTGTTTCACCCGCCGAAACACCCAGCCAGTCCCATCGTGGCTGGCGGCGCAAAACGTACAGGGAGTTCGCAATGAAGCAGATAAAGAATGAAGTAAGGCCGGTCCACGCGCTTGCCACGTGCAGGTACAGTATCCGGTAGATCACACCTTGTTTCGCATCCGTCGGGGCCACAAAGAACGCTGCATAGGCGGCCACCCCGAGAAGCAGAAGCACAACCATTGCAGATAGAACACTCTTCTTCATGAGGGTTACTCCTCCACAAGATATTCGCCCAGAAGCCACAGGATCGTCAAAAAAGCCAGATCGAAAACCGCCAGGAAGCCAACTCCTTTCCATTGAACGTAGGGTGAGCGGTCGAATAGGGCTGCCGTTACTTCCGTGCTGGCCACCAGTATGGGTGTCAGGAGCGGGAGCAGAAGCAGCGGTAAAAGGAGTTCACGCATTCGGGCTTGTGCAGAGATGGCCGACAGAGCGGTGCCTGCAATCGAGACCCCTAGACTTCCCAGAAAACACACCAGCACGAGCCAGTGAAGCGAGGGCAAGACCGGCACGTTGTACATCACCGCGAAGACCGGCAGCAGCAAGAGTTCCGTAAGGAGAAGAAACAGGGTGTTAGCAGTGACCTTCGCTAGAAAGATAGCAAAAGGATCGGAGACCGAAAGACGCAACGCACTGAGTGTGTCGCTGTTTTGTTCGCGGAGAAAGCACGACTGCAACATCAAAGACGCGGCGAAGAGAAACGCCAGCCAGAGGAGACCCGCGCCGAACCGTCGCGATTCCTCCGAGGTCGGATCGAAGGAAAAGCTGAAGAGCACTATGACGATCAGAACAAAAACGGTAGTAGTCGTGAGAAGTTCGCGCGAACGAAACTCCGTGCGAAGTTCTTTGCCAAGCAGGACCGTCGCATTGGAGAGCAGCGCCATTCACGCGTTCGCAAAGGCCAGGACAGATCGAAAATTCGCACCGGTTCGCGTGTCGGCAACCACCGCGCCGGCATCCAGCTGGATCGCCCGCGTGGCCAGCGTGGAGACTTCCGACTCGCCGTGCAGGCTCATCAGGATCGTTCGGCCCGAATCTCTCAAGTGGCGCAGCGTCTCGGCAAACCAGTGCGCCCCCTGCGGGTCGAGCCCGGTCGTCGGCTCATCGAGGAGAACCACGGCGGGTTCGTTCAGAAGCGCGCGCGCAATGGCGACGCGTTGGCGCATCCCGCGAGAAAACGTGCGCACCAGGGAGCTCCGGCGCTCCAGCAGGCCCACCTCCCGGAGCAGCGCCTCGGCGCGCGCGGCAGGCTCGGCGATTCCCTGTAAGCGCGCGAAGAGCAGAAGATTCTCTTCCGCCGTCAGCTCGTCATAGACCATCGTGGCGTGCGCCACGAAACCGGCCGGAGGCAGCGTCCCGCCTCGCTCTTTCCCACGGTCTAGGAAGCTCACGCTGCCCGACGAGGGGCGGACAAGGCAGGCCGCAATTCGCAAAAGCGTCGTCTTGCCGGAGCCGTTCCGCCCGGCGAATGCCACGCACTCACCCGCTGAGATGTCCAGAGAAACCCTACGCAGCGCATAAAGCCCGCCGTACCGTTTGTCAATGTTTTCGAAGCGAATTCCTGTAGGAGAAAAAACCGACGGCGTCACCGGGCGACCTCGGAGATCGGCAGATCACTCCCAGTCTTCAAGGGTTAGCCTCGCACGAGATCGCGCAACACTTTTTCCGTGCTAGCGCGTTCTAGTGCATATTCTTCTTCGGAGATGGTGCCCGCTTGTCGGCGCAGCTCGAGCCGGAACAGGCGCTCCTTCAGCCCATCAAGGCTGGTGCCGATGGCGACATCGAGTTCCTTAAGACTTGCGGCCCCGTTTGTTGGAACCGCAGGCGCACTCGGCGCAGAGGGGGCCTTCGATTTGGGTTTCTTCTGCTTTGCTGCAGCAACGTCCTGCTCCACCGGGGCCGGCACGGCTACCGCCACAACCGGCTTGCGTGCAAGCAAAATCGCAACCAACGCAAAAACACAAAGAAATCCAGCGATTAATGGCCATTTCAAAACGTCCAGGCGTCCGGGAACCTGTTGGATCCCAGCGCCGGTCGCTTCGCCGCCGCCCTGCTGTGCGTCCCGGCCCTGCTGCTGACCTTGCTCCGCCCCGGTATTTGCGTCCGGCGCTGGCGCCGTGCCAGATACGCTCACGGCCACCAGCGTACCTGCCGGAACATCCTGACGGCCGTAGAGATTCATGCCCTGTTCTTGTCCCCCCGGAGCCAAGCCATCCCCGCTAATCTGCACACTGGGTGGCGCAACAACCAGCAACCGGCTGCCCGGATAAATCGTCGCAATCTTTACGGTTGCCGCGTTTCCCTCGTACGGCAGCGTGTAGGAATACCGCACCGAGTTGTCACCAGGCCGAAACGCGAAGGCAATCGAGTAATGATTATTCTTCTTGTCGATGGGAAGTTGCACGACCGGCATGCCCGCTGGCCCGGCAGCGGCTACTTGTTGGAGCTGGCCCTTTTCCGGCACTGCGAAATTAAAACTGCCGTCGCTCCGGAAATAAGCTACCGGCGGCTGAGACTTGTTCTCTATTTGGTATTCTTCGCCGACAGTCAGCGTCACACCGTTCGGCTGAAAGATCACCACGTGTGAAGCTACGTTGATCGTCTTCGCGTCCTTGGAAGGCTCATAAATATCCACCTGCGCGGTGGCCGTGCCGGGTGGCACCGCATGATTGAAATTAACGCCGTGATACACCGCGCGGACAAGCATGGGCTGCGCACCGAGCCCGGGATGCTCAAACGTGAATTCCCCTTGCGCGCCGCTCTTGGAATGGGCGACTTCCTGCATCCCCCCCTGAAGCTGGATCAGGATGAGCTCAATTCCCGCCGCTGCTTTGCCAGTTGTGCCGTTCATCACCGTCCCGCGAACCGTCCCGGCCTCGGCTATCGCCAGTGGAGCCAGCGCCAGTGCTCCGAGCAATGCCAAACGCGCGGAGTAAGGGCGCCTCATTGCGCGCTCCCGTCAGCCGATCGCGTTCCGCGCGGCCGCCGCACCTGCGCATCCGTCACCTGATCGATCTCCGCGAGCACCAGCGCCGCTTCATTCTCGAGGCCTGTCTTCATCGCTTCGAAGTCACCTTCCGAGTATTTTCCGGAACGATACTCAAACCGCAGATCGCGCAGATTGTCGTAAATCGTGTCGCGGCGCTCCAGCAGTTGATCGAGCCGGGTCCGGTGTGGAGCAAGATCGGAGGCATCCGGCTGAATGTAAAATATAAAAAGCACGGTGGCTATGGCCAACGCCAAGCATGCACCCAGCACCGCCCAATCTCCGGAGGCAATCAGGAATATCGCAAGTGGGTAAAGCGCAGGCACCATCATTTAATCCTGAGTCTCGCGTGACGCCTGCGCTCTAGAGCGCTCCAGCAACTCGGCTGAAATGCCCGGGGCGGCTGCCGCGAACGCGGCGGGGCGCTTTCGCCACCTGGATATCACGAAAACGACCAGTCCCGTGCCAACGAACAGATAAACACTCGGCAATACCCAGGCGACGAGACTGAAACCTGATTTGGGCGGTTCCGCGTACACTTTGGTTCCGAATTCCTGCACGAACATTTGCGTGATGGCATCCTCGGAATCGCCACGCGACACGCTCTGGTTCAATTCCTTCAGCATGGCCGACATCGTGCTGCACTCCAGGTGATTGCATCCCGTAAGCACCTGGTTGCAGTTGCACATGCACATGAACTTGCCGCCCACCTGTTTCGCGCGATCGGAGAGTTGCTGTGCCCCGGCGGGCGTGATCAGCAGCGGCACAACTGCGAACATCACCAGCATGGTTATCGCGGCAACGGGACGCGCTTTTTTAGTCATGGCCCTCTCGCAATGTAACCGACGGAGTAAGTCCATGCGCTAATGGTTGTGCCGCTGGCTGCGGGGCGCCTGCGAGCACCAGCACGGCGCGGCGGTTCGGCAACATCGCCACTAACGTTCCAAACACCACCACTGCTCCTCCGAACCAGATCCACTTCACCAGAGGATTCAGATAGGCATGTAGCACGGGCATGTTTGTCTCCGGGCTATCTCCTGCATAGACCACGTACAAATCTTCCTTCAGCGTGGAGTAGATCGCCACCATCGTGCCGTTTTGCTCATTCGATGAGAAGTGCCGCTTCTCCGGATAAAGCATCATCAGCGGCTTTTTGTCACGCAGCACTTCGACGTTCATCCGTTGCGCGGTGTAATTCTTCTCCGGCTTACTGTCGAAGCCCTGCAGAAGCAAAGTGTACGACCCGATCTGCATGGTCTGGCCAACCTGCATGTCCTTTTGTATGTCGCGGTTAAACGCCGCACCAGCCAGTCCGATGAAGACGAACACCATCCCCACATGAACGATATAACCGCCATAACGCCGCGTATTGCGCAGCGTGAGATCCACCGCCGATGCCAAAAACGAAGCGCCGGAGCGCGCGCGAATCACCTTCGCACCGCGATAGAATTCCAAGCCCACTGTGGAAGCCACAAATACGCATAGAATCAGGCACACCCAGGAGTAGATCTCGCGGAACCCAAACACCAGGGCAATCACGCCGGCGACCAACCCAATTCCCAGCGGCCAGCCAAAATTCCGCTTTAGGCTCTCCGTGGAGGTCTTGCGCCACGCCAGCAGCGGTCCCACGCCGGTCAAAAACAGGAGCAGCAACCCGATGGGAATGTTCACCTTGTTAAAGAACGGGGCACCCACGCTGATGCGGTTGCCGGTAATCCACTCGGAAAAAACCGGGAAGAGCGTCCCGGACAGGATTGCGATACAGGACACCAGAAGAATCAGATTGTTAAATAGGAAGCTCGATTCGCGCGAAACGATCGAATCAAGTTGATTCTCGCTCTTCAGGTAGTCGCGATTCTTCAAATAGGCCCCGAAGCACACCGTTATAATAAGTAGGAGAAAGCCCACGAACCAGCTGCCGATGCTGGATTGCGCGAAGGCATGGACCGAGCTGACGATGCCACTGCGTGTCAGAAATGTCCCCAGGATACAGAGCAGGAATGTAGAGAACACCAGCCACACATTCCAGACCTTCATCATGCCGCGCTTCTCCTGCATCATCACGGAGTGCAGGAAGGCCGTGCCCGTCAGCCACGGTAAGAAGGAGGCGTTCTCAACCGGATCCCAGCCCCAGTAACCGCCCCAGCCGAGCACCGCGTAGGCCCAGTGGGCGCCGAGCAAAATTCCCATGGACTGAAACATCCACGCAATCATGGTCCACTTGCGCGTCAGATGAATCCACTTCTCGCCCGGGTACCGAGCCAGCAGCGCGCCCAGCGCAAAGGCGAACGGAATGGTGAAGCCGGTATACCCCGAATACAGGTTGGGCGGATGGATCACCATCTCCGGGTATTGCAGCAGCGGATTCAATCCGCTGCCGTCGGCCCGCGCGACGTAATTCATCACCCCATCTGCTCCCGGCGACGCCAGCGCTTTGAACGGGCTGGCAACAAAGTTATTCAGCGTGAGGAAGAAAATCTGCACGCCGGCCATTACTACGCCGACGTAGGGCATCAACTCGCCATTCTTGTTCCGGTAGGTGACCAATACTGACAATACATAAACGGCCAGGAGGAAGCTCCAGAACAGCAGCGAACCTTCCTGCCCGGACCACAGCGCGGCGATCTTATAAAATGTCGACAGGTCGCGATTGCTATGTGCCACGACGTAGGCGTTGGAAAAATTGTCGCTGAAGAACAGGTATTCGAGGCTGAATGTTGCGACGAAAATCAGGCCGCAGGTGGCCATGCCGGCCTGCCGGGTGCTCTTGATTAGCAGCGGATGCCGCGTGAAAATTGCCGCGATACCCCCGCCAAAAGCATACACCGCGCACACAAATGCTAAGACCAGTGCAAAGGAACCGAATACATCCATGGCGACCCCGCTTCTCCCCCGGCGATTCCGGGTCCGCTACATGCTGCTGCGCTGGGGTGAACTTGCTGCTGCGCCACCGCTACCCCCCGGTGCGGCCTCATACTTGGAAGCGCATTTAGCCTGAACAACCTCAGCGACAAATCGGCCATCCGGACTGGGGTGGCCCTCCACCAGGGCTTGGGACTTGTCTACAAAAGTATCCGGTAGTGGATCGCTGCCAATGTAACTGACCGGAAGCGTCTTACCTTCGCCTTCCAACACAAAATCAATCCGGCCGTTGAGGCGGTGAATGCTTCCGGGTGCGACGGTGCCGCCGACGCGCATGCGTTGACCCTTCGCGGCGCCCGTCAGCGTTGGAAGTTCGGCGATGGTGTGATAGTACGTCTTGCTTTCTCCGTACCCCAGCCACGCCAGAAATCCCATCGAAGCTACAATGACACCGATACCCACACCAAACTTTACCTGCTTCTTCACGGTAGTACTCCTGCCAGGCCACCAATCCAGCACACGGTACGATTCTATCATACTTAAAAAGGTCGTCTACCTGCTCCGAGTGCCATTTGTTTTCCTGCCAACGGCCAGCTTGTGCCCCTGCCCCATAGGTCAGTCTCCCGGGGGGCCTGCGAGCGCGTCTCTTAACCGTGCAACGGAATTCCCCGACGCGGAACTGTCGAACTTGACGGCCTCCAAGACCACCGGGCAACCCAGTTCCAACGCCAAAAGTCTATCCAGAATCGGCCCCAGCGCCTGAGAGATCAGCACCACTCGCTTCGGTTTCAGAGATCGGCGAATCCTTCTAGCCATCGGCTGGACGCGCTCTGCCAGCAATGTGGCAGACTCGATCCCTCGACCGGCGTGCTTGCCCAGCGGGCATTCCAGGACGTGGGTTAGAAAAAATCCCGCTCGTTGAAACTCCGCCTGCACAACGTCGGCTCCTTTTCCCACCGTAGCGATCCCTAGCGCATCCAGCAAGAGCGCCGCTTCCCCGTGGAACTCTCCGCTGGGGGCATACAGAAAATCGCTTTCCTCTTGCGGCGAGAAAGCGCCCAGCACCAGCGTGTTGATATGCACCGGCCGGTACCGGGTCGTCCATTCGAGTCGCTGGAGTCGGCGCGCAATATGCTCGCTCGACGCGGTCTGTCCGCATCCGTCACACCGCAGAGCGATTGAGTTTGTCATCCGTGTTATGGCAACTGCAGGTAAAGGTTACGCTCTAGCCCGGCGCCTTGCCTCAATCTGAATGTAGTGCAGAGAGGAAAAGAGTGCAAAAGGATCGGTTTCCGCGGGGACTTGAATCTAGAAACTTACGACGAAACAGGCGTGTCCGACGGGAGCTTCGAACCCAGGCACCACTTCAGTTCCTGGCTCATCTCTGTGATTTCCATCCCGGGCATCACGATGAACTTGCAGCTCAGCATCTCGTGCGGTTCGTCCTCATCCGGCAGTTGACACGTCACGCGGCAATACTGGCAATCCTGATTCCAGCAAAAGCGCCCGTACGGAACCGTTTCGGGACTGATGAACTGGAAGCACCTTAGAAGCGAATTCCGCTCGGGGACCTGAAACTTTTTCCCGGAGACCATAATTTCCACCAATTTTTCATAAGGACGGAAGGGTTCCGACATGACCAATCCTGTTCTCTGTGAACCGGCCTGTGCCGCCATGCCATTCCCCTGCACGGGACACCTGGCCAATGGCCACAGATGATTTCCTACCCAGGGTAGACCGCAGATTTCACGTGCACAACGCCGACTCTGGTCCACGTTCCCAAAGTGCTACGGGGTGCACTGCCCCCGCAGTCCCTCTGCCGACGGCAAAGAATGTGGCGACAAAACAAATTCCATCCGCAAGCGCATCGGCACTACTTCTCTGTATTCTCCTTCGGCCACAATTGATAGCTGACAAACGCGAACTGGCGGCTATCCGGCGACCACGAGGGCACGTTTATCGTTCCCTGCCCGCCGAACAATTTCGCCAGCACGGTAATCTTCCTGTCTTTCAGAGACATCAAACGCAGCATCACATCTTTGTTCTCCGGATGGCCGGTCACGCTTGCATCATAGGTCAGGAACACCAGCTGCTGCCCATCGGGCGAGACGTGCGGGAACCAATCGTTGTATTCGCCAAAGATTACCTGCTCCTGCTCGCTTCCATCGGGCCGCATCCGCCAAATCTGCATGTGCCCGGTGCGTTCAGAGTTGAAGTAAATGTATTTGCCGTCGGGCGTGTATTCCGGCCCATCGTCCAGTCCCTTGGCGGTCGTCAGTTGCGTCTCCTCGCCGCCGGAAGCGGGAATCGCATAGATATCGAAATCGCCGTTCCTCTGGCCCACGAACGCCAGCGTTTTTCCGTCCGGAGACCACCCATGCCAGTACGACGGAGATTTTTGAGTGATGCGCCGGGGCGGGCCGCCCCCGATCGGCACGACATACACTAGGGAGCGCTGCTCCTCCTGCGACTGGTCGCTGATGGCCAGTTGCGTGCCGTCCGGCGAAATGCCGTGGTCGTTGTTGCAGCGTGTCGCGAATCCTGTGTCGATGGTCTGCGGGGTGCCGCCTGTTACGGGAATCTTTTCGATGTGCCCGCTCCTGTTGAAGAGCAGGCTCTTGCCATCCGGCATCCAGTTGGGCGCCTCAAACCGCTCAGCTGCAACGTAAATGGCGCGCCGGTCCGCGGAGGCCGCAGTAATGATTTCGAGCGTACTGTAGAGCGTCGACGCTGCGGCGGCCGCAGGCTGTGCTGTCTTCAAATCTACATTCGAGAACACCGCTGTTTCCACCACGTCTTTATCGTGGCTGCACACGCCCATCCCCACGTAAAACGGCGCTTTCAAAGTGATCCTCGTGGACCCGCTCGCCAGATAAAATTCACCTTTATTGTCCGCCAGCCACAGGGAGAAGTACGCGCCGCGTTTTTCAATCCGCAGCCGCGCAGGCGCGGAAATATTGGTTTGTATTTCGTGGGTGGCCGCGCCCTTCTCCTCGCGATATTGCAGCGAGGTCAGACCGCTGCCGTGCAACGCCGCGTCGGCGTAAGGCGAATCCGCGTCGAGGCTCTGGCGGATCATGAGCACCGCTTTGCGATGCTCGTTCACGCCCTTGCCGAGAAAAGAGATGTCCGCCGTCAGCGTCGCATCGCCGGACACTTTCTTCCACACGAATTGGAAAGCATCGCTGGCAAACCACATATTCTCGCCACTGCCAGCAATGGTGTAGCTGCGCTTCGCAGCGTCGTATTCCACGGACCCCGCGTGAAGAACTTTGCCAACGTCTCCATGGCCTTCGAAAGGGCCGGTCGCGCTTGGGGAGTGTTCCGCTCTGGCGCTGTTCTTTGCCGCGCCCACCAGTGCAAGAGCGACAGCCAGCGCCGTCAACCAAGTGGTTTTCTTTCTGTCCACGGTAAAATCCTCCCATTCAGCAAGACGAAGGGGGAACGTTAGGCTGGCTCCGGTTTATTGTCAATTCGGTTTGCCTTTCGGTCTTGACCGCTATCGTTTGTGCGGTTCGATTTTTGTCTTGGCCTTATTTCCCTTTTCCTTCCTCGCATGTTATCTTCGCTGCCGGAGGAGGGAATTCGTTCATGTCCGTCAATAAAGTCATTCTCGTCGGCCGTCTAGGCCGCGATCCCGAAACCCGCTACACCGGCGGCGGCCAGGCCGTCGCAAATTTCTCCGTTGCCACGGATGAGTCTTACAAAGACAAAAACGGCGAGCGCCAGAAGCGAACCGAGTGGCACAAGATCGTCGTGTGGGGCAAACAGGCTGAAATTGCTCAGCAGTATCTTAAGAAGGGTTCGCTGATCTTCATCGAAGGCCGCATCCAGTCCCGCGAATGGCAGGACAAAGAAGGTCAGAAGCGCACCAGCTTTGAGATCGTCGCCAGCAACTTCCGCATGCTGGGTGGCCGCGCCGAAGGCGCGGCCGCGGCCGGGGCCGGGGCCAGCGGAGGTGCTGGTGCCCGCGCTGGTGGGGGCGATGACTTCGAAAGCCACGCCGCGCCTGCTGACGATTCTTACGGCGGAGGTGGCGCTTCTTCCGGCGGCGCCCCGGAAATCTCCGACGAGGATATTCCGTTCTAAAACGGGTATCTTCCAGAGTGTCCAGTTTCCTTTGGGAGAGGTGCTCTCTGAGCGCCTCTCCCTCTTTTCGTTTTTGTTCTCTTCATACGTGCAAGTCGCGCAGGGCGTAGCCCGGAGCGATTTGCACGTATGACGGCAGACCCCGCTCTGCGTGTCGGAAGCCTTCTCGCGCACGTCTTAGACCTGTTCACTTTGCCTTGAGCGTTCCACTGCTAAAACGGAGTTC
>Ga0209234_1000126_pt1 | contig 20550 bp, 19 predicted proteins | sample GraSoi013_1_20cm_2_FD_185816 | JGI IMG/M metagenome (GOLD analysis project Ga0209234, IMG submission 185816) | Grasslands soil microbial communities from the Angelo Coastal Reserve, California, USA - Sample 08_20_2013_1_20cm (SPAdes) (version 2) | ecosystem: Environmental > Terrestrial > Soil >... | reverse complement strand
ATATTGCGGGCACCGATCTGGACGACATCGGCGTATTGCTCAACCAGTTCGAGCGATTCGTTATCAATAGCCTCCGTAATGACCTTCATGCCGAATCTATCGCGCACCTCGGCCATAATTTGCAGTCCCTCTTCGCCGAGCCCTTGAAACGAGTACGGCGAACTGCGAGGCTTGTACGCTCCCCCGCGGAAGAACTGTGCTCCGGCCCGGCACACGCGCTCGGCGGCTGCAAACGCCTGGTCATGGCTTTCGATCGCGCAGGGCCCGGCGATGATCGCCAGCCCCGGCCCGCCAATGGCCGCATCGGTGCCCGGAAATGTAACAACCGTGTTTTCCTCTTTGAAGTCGCGGCTGACCAGCTTGTACGGCTTGCTGACCCGAATCAGCTCTTGCACGCCTGCCATTTCTTCCAGCGTGCCGGCCTCGACTTCGCCCCGGTTTCCAGTAACGCAAACCGCGGTCCGCTGCGCGCCCGGCATGGGGTGGGCGCGATATCCCAGGGATTCAATCTTGCGGCAAACCGCACGCACCTGTTCTTCCGTGGCGTGCGCTTGCATGACAACTAACATGACCACACCTCTTGAAAGGCTTAAGTTTATCGTTAGTGGTCAGCGGCAGCAAACCGGGTTACGCCTGGGTAGTGTCTCAGTTTGCCCCTTGGTCTAAGGACTTGCTTTGTGTCCTTTGCGAGTCCTTGGCGTTCTTCGCGGTTAAGTTCTTCTTTACCGCAAAGCTCGCAAAGAACTGCCGCCAAGAACGCAAAGCCAAACCACGCACCAATTGAAACTGAGCCTTTACTTACGCCTGATTTGACGACAACGGAACGAAATGTGCGCCTCAGGAATGGGTTAACATCCTGGCATCAATACGGTATTGACCGGATGGCTCTCCTCTGCGTTTCGCGGAGACTAATGACAGTGCCTTTCGGCTACGGAGGTCTGTATGGTTTGTAGATGCGTGAAAACTGCGCTGTTCGCCCTCCTGTCGGTCGGTATATCGCTTGCGCAGTCCAACCTCGCTGCAACGGCTGTTCCAGACCAAAATAACGGCAAAGATTATGCGGGCCGGCCAATAGAAAATCCTACCGTTCCGCAAGCGTCAATTCCAAGACCGGCGCAGGAGCAAACAGTGGAACAGAATGTACAGGACATCCATTTCGCCTTCGATCGCTCCGACATTACTCCGGAGCAGCAAGCCGTGCTCCAAGCTGATGCTCAGTGGCTGAAGACGCATCCCAATAGCATCATTACGATCGAAGGCCACGCGGATGAGCGGGGAGGAATCGTCTACAATCTCGCACTTCCCGACAAACGCGCTATTGCCGTTCGCGATGCGCTGCTCTCGATGGAGTTTCGCCGAACCAGATCGTATTCGCCGAAGGATGGGGCGAGCTGTACCCGGTCTGCAACCAGTCCGATGAGGCATGCTGGGAGCAGAATCGAAGAGCGCATATCTCGCCGTGGTGAGGCGCTGAGGCACGGCGCGCATTTACACTTGTAATATTGTGCCCAGCTCCATCGCTCGCGAACAAGACATTCTCAAACTGCCCCGGCCGAAGAGGCCTCCACGCCGCACTTCCCGCCGCATCGGCATTCACACATCTATTGCAGGAGGGATTCAGAATGCAGCCGAACGGGCCTATCGCCTAGGCTGCAGTGCATTTCAGATTTTTTCCTCCAGCCCTCGTCAGTGGGCGCCCTATGACCTGAGCCGCCCGCAATGTGCCGAGACGCGACGCTTGCGGGAGAAATATGACCTCAGGCCACTAGTCATTCACACTAATTACCTGATCAATCTTGCGGCAACGAATGAGATATTTCTGAAAAAATCAGTCGAGGCATTTCGCGGTGAAGTCGAGCGGGCGCTGGATATATGTGCTGACTACCTTGTACTTCATCCCGGGTCATTTCGTGGAGCAAACCGCGAAGAGGGGTTGATGCGCACGTCAGCCGCAATCGCTGCTGCAACCAGAGGACTCGACCTCGCAAAAGGAAATCTCACGATCCTGATCGAAAACACGGCAGGCGCAGAATACTCGCTCGGTGGCAGCTTCGAGCAGGTAGCGCAAGTGCTCGATTGCCTGCGCGGCCTTGTTCCCATTGCCGCCTGTATCGATACTTGCCACACCCATGTCGCCGGATATGACATCGTAAGCGAGGTCGGCATGCGCAAAACTTTGGCGCATTTGGATGCAATCATTGGCTTAAAAAATGTTCCGGTGTGGCACTGCAATGACGCCAAAGCGGCGCGAGGGTCGAAGCTCGACCGCCATCAGCATATCGGGAAGGGAAGCATTGGTCCGGAGCCATTTCGGCGATTGCTGAACGACCCGCGGCTGGCGCACGCCGCCTTCATTGCAGAAACTCCGATTGACGAGCTAGGAGACGATCGCAGAAACGTCTCCGCATTGAAAAAGCTGGTCGCGCCCTCTACTTAAGGATCTTCAAGCACCTAGCGAGCTGCGAACTGTTTCCGTAAGGCTCGGCCCGAACATCAAACCACAATGAGGGCTTTGTGAAACTGAACTATACTCTGCACCAAGGACGGTTCTCCCTTCGATGGGTTTATGGTTTTTAGCTTCCACCCAGCGGCAAAGTTCCTTGGGTCGCACATCTCCGCATTCCTAAGTGTGAAAGGCGCGGGGATCCCTGTGCCACATGATTACGATTCCTTATCGAGAATCATCGATCATCCCGTGGCTTGGCTGCTTACGCGGCCGCTTTTCTGGGCGGTGATGGGCGTTGTTTTCGGTCCTTATGGCTTCTTTCTCGGCTGGCGGGCGCTCAAGATCAAGCGGCTTATAAGAAACATTCCTCGGTCGACTATCCGGGCAGCGGCACTCGGCCCGGTTGAAATTGTCGGTAAGGCGTCTGGGCCCTACACGCTGGTTTCACCGATTGCCAATAACGAATGCTTGTACTATCGGCTCGTGGTTCTTGTAGGTGAGCGAGGAGCGCACAAGATCGTGGATGAAATGTGCGCGCCCGTATTCATCGGCGATGGTACCGGCAAAGTCATGATGGATCCTCGTGGAGCGGAGCTCGAAATGGATCCCTATGAAGGTACTCACTCTGACTATCTGGGTCACGTTGCTGCCCGGCATGGATTTTCTAGGGGCGATGTCGTGTCAGCGCAGGAATTTTGTATCCGGGCGGATGAAACCATTTTTGTTCTCGGCACACTACGCGAGAATCCCTGGGCGGACAAGAACGTGGATGTACATGCGACCACGCTAAGTCGCATAGGCCCAGGATTCGTTAGCGAGGCTGAGGCGGACATACAAAGGCGTTCGGTCTATGAGTACTTGGATCCCGCCGCGCCATCTGGGTGCCTCCAGGTCTCTGCTGCTGAGTTTGACTTGCATCCGCCGGTGATCCTGATGAAAGGGTCACCTTTCATAATTTCGAACCGCAGCCAGCGGGAGGTGATCTCGGATCTAAGCTGGAAATCCGTTGTCTACATCTGGGGCGGGCCTGCAGTGACGCTTCTCGGCGTGTGGGGAATTCTGAAGCATCTGCAATTGTGGGGAGTGCTGCCGTAAATCTCGAAGCTTTGTAATCTTGTGATGACAAGCATTGCACGCCGCCGACAGACGTGGTATGTTTAACATGTTAAACATCATGCTCGGCATCCGCCTCGAACCCGAACTTGAACAGAAGCTGGAGTCTCTCGCCAAGGAGACAGGGCGTAGCAAGAGCTATTACGCTCGGGAAGCTATCAGGCAGTACCTTGAAGATCGCGAAGACTACCTGAAAGGCATTGCGGCGCTGGAGCGGCGCGAACCGGCCATCACGCTCGAAGAGTTGGAGCGGCGGCTTGGCCTGGACGATTGAAATCTCTCGTACCGCTGAGAAGCAGATCAAGAAACTGGACAAAGTAACTCAGGGTATGATTGTGCGCTTTCTCCGCGACCGGCTGAGGCCCGCTGAGAATCCCAGGCAGTTCGGCAAGCCGCTGCAAGGTGCCAAAGGCGGACTATGGCGCTACCGTATCGGCGATTACGGGCTAATTTGTGACCTGCAAGATGAAAAGATCACGGTGCTGGTGCTGAGAGTCGGCCACCGGAAGGACATCTATCGTTGATCGCGGGCGAGGGTGAGGGTGCCCGCCGCCACACAAATGTCTCGTTGTAAAATCAAGGTTTAATCAATGATTTAGTTAGCTTCTATGCCTCAGGAAGAGAAAACAACTGTGACTCGTGATCGCGAAGGCGGAAAAGACGAGCGCTACAACGCGCACGAAGTCGAAGAAAAGTGGTTCGAGCGCTGGCAAAACGATCCGTCGCTTTATGCCGCGGAGGTGAATTCCACCAAGCCAAAGTACTACGTGCTTGAGATGTTGCCTTATCCTTCCGGGGCTCTGCATATGGGGCACGTGCGCAACTACGCCATTGGGGACGCGCTTGCCCGCTACATGTGGATGAACGGCTACAACGTTCTCCATCCCATGGGCTGGGATTCGTTTGGCTTGCCGGCGGAGAACGCGGCCATTTCCGCGAACACGCCGCCACGTGAGTGGACGCTGCGCAACATCGCCAACATGAAGGCGCAGATGAAGCGCCTTGGCTTTGCCTACGACTGGTCGCGCGAGGTCACGACCTGCTTTCCGGAATATTACAAGTGGAACCAATGGTTCTTCCTCAAGCTCTACGAGCAGGGACTCGCCTACCGCAAGAAGAGCAAAGTGAATTGGTGTCCAAAGTGCGCAACGGTGCTTGCGAATGAGCAGGTGGTCGATGGCTGCTGCTGGCGTCACGAAGACACACGAGTGGAGCAGCGCGAACTTGAGCAATGGTTTTTGAAAATTACGAAATACTCGGAGGAGTTGCTTCGCGATCTAGACAAGCTGGGTGGCTGGCCGGAAAAAGTGCGCACCATGCAGCGCAACTGGATTGGCCGCAGCGAAGGCACGTTGGTTGACTTCAAACTTGATGGCCCCGCGGGTCCGGCTGGCTCAAGCATTAGTGTGTTCACCACGCGGGTCGACACGATTTTCGGAGCTACTTCCGTGCAGCTTGCGCCCGAGCACCCGTTGGTGGCGGATTTGACGGCGAACAAGCCCGAACTGCGGGCCAAAGTCGATCAGTTGATTTCCGAGCAGCGACGGGCCCGCGAAGTGGGCGATATCGGCGAGATTGAAAAACACGGCGTCAACACCGGCCGCTACGCTATTAATCCATACAATCGCGAGAAGGTTCCCATTTGGATTGCGAACTATATCCTCATGGATTACGGCACCGGCGCGATCATGAGTGTGCCGGCGCATGATGAGCGCGATTATGAGTTCGCCAAAAAGTACAACCTCGAAATTCGCCTGGTAATCGTGCCACGGCCCGACGATCCGGAGGAAACGGTAGTCGAACCGCCACTCCCGTTCACAACTATGAATGGCACGCTGGTGAACTCCGGCCGGTTCAGCGGGCTCGGTTGTGAAGAAGCCATCAAAAAAATGTCCGCCCATGCGGAGACGAACGGATTCGGCAAAGCTACGGTCACGTATCGCTTGAAAGACTGGGGCATTTCCCGCCAGCGCTATTGGGGCACACCGATTCCCATGCTCTATTGCGAGAAAGACGGAATCGTTCCTGTCCCAGAAAAAGATTTGCCGGTCATATTGCCTGAGAACGTCGATATCACTCTGACGGGCGGCTCGCCGTTGTCGCGCGTTCCGGAATTCTTGAACACAACGTGTCCAAAGTGTGGCGGTCCGGCGCGTCGCGAAACCGACACCATGGACACGTTTGTCGACTCATCCTGGTACTTCTATCGTTATACCGACGCGCACAACGATCGCGCCCCGTTTGACAGCAAGACCGTGGATTACTGGTTTCCCATCGATCAATACATCGGCGGCGTGGAGCACGCCATCCTTCACTTGATCTATTCGCGTTTCTGGACGAAGTTCATGCGCGACATGGGTCTGGTTAAGCATGATGAGCCGGTCGAGCGCATGTTCACTCAGGGCATGGTGATCAAGGACGGCGCGAAGATGTCGAAGAGTTTGGGCAACATAGTCACGCCCGACCAGATGGTGTCCCGCTTTGGCGCTGATGCCGCGCGTCTCTACAGCTTGTTTGCAGCACCGCCCGACCGCGATCTCGACTGGCAGGACACCGGAATTGAAGGCATTCAGCGCTTTCTCGGGCGAGTGTACCGGTTCATTATGCACGCCCCGGTCGTCCATGGAAGCTACGCGCCTGAATATTCCGGTGACGATCTCTCGCCGCAAGCGAAGAAGGTGCTGCGCAAGCTGCACCAAACCATCCGAAAGATTACGGAAGACTTCAAGGGTCGCTGGCATTTCAACACTTCGGTTGCGGCATTGATGGAATTATTGAACGAGTGCAATGCTTCCCCAGATCTCTTCGCCCCAGATTCAGCAATTCCGGCTGCACTGCGAGCCGACGTGCAGCGGAAGTTCGTGCTCCTGCTTGCCCCCTTTGCTCCCTACCTTGCACACGAACTGTGGGAAATCTTAGGCGAGAAGGAAATCCTGCTCCGCGCCCGTTGGCCGAAATACGTGCCGGAGCTGGCAAAGGAAGAGGAGATTGAAATTCCCGTGCAGATCAACGGCAAGTTGCGCAGCCGGATTATTGCGCCTGCGGATGCATCGGAAGACACCATCGTCGAAAAGGCTCTCGCGGATGAAAAAATCAAGGCGGCTATTGCTGGGAAGAAAATTGTCAAGAAAATCGTCGTGCCCAGCAAGCTGGTCAACATCGTTGTTCGATAATGAGCCGCAGAGAATTGCGAAATTGGCAGTGCATCCGGCACACTCCGCGAGATTGCGTTTGAGGATGAGAATTGCAGCATAAACCACGAAGACTGGGTCCTCTGATTGTGCCAGTGTTGCTAGTTGCAATCTGCGCAAGAGCCGCTGGTGCGGCATTGGGTGCAGATGAGATTATCAAGCAGCATTTGCAGTCGCTGGGATCCCCTGAAGCTCGTACCGCTAAGTCGCGCGTCGTCGAGGGCTCTGCGATCTACAAGCTTCTGGTCGGAGGATCCGGGCAGATTCAGGGCAAAGCAGTTCTGGTTTCTGAGAAGCAGAAATTACATCTGCTCCTCAAAGTCAACGCAAACGAATATCGCGGCGAGCAGTTTATTTGTGATGGCGAGCGCACGAATGTAGCGGGCACTTACGCAGATAAGACCCGTTCTGAGTTTGGAGAGTTTGTCCGCACACAGGATGTTATGTTGCGCGAGGGGTTATTGGGAGGGGTTTTATCCACCGCCTGGCCCATGCTTGATGCTGACGTGAGAAAAGCCAAGGTCAATTATGAGGGGGAAAAGAGAGTCGAAAACCGACAACTGCAGGTTCTCCGCTACCGTCCCAAGAAAGCCACCGATCTGATAATTTTCTTGTACTTCGATCCGGAAACATTCCGCCATGTGATGACGTCTTACGAGTTAACCATTCGCCCAACCGTGGTTTCAGAGATTAAGAATGCGCGCCAGCAAGAAATCCGCTACCGTATTGAAGAAAGATTCGGCGATTTTAAAGTGGTGGATGGCCTGACGCTGCCTTCGCATTATGATCTTCGATTTACTGAGGAACTCCAGAATGGGTTTACCAAGTCACTGGAATGGGATGTCACGACTACTCGTGTACTCAATAATGTTTCCCTCGATCCGCGCAATTTTCAATTTTAGTTTTCCAACCGGTCGCGACGCCTGCACAGTTAAAGAAATAAGCAAGCTCTCAGCGGCACGCATCTCAGCTACTATTGTAGCTGGCAAGAATGAAGCGACGTTCACCGACCCTAGAAGGTTTCCGCGCAATCTTCCGCGTTCCCTCGCTCGGGTTAGCCGAGATTGCTTGGCGCTGGAGCTTTGCCGTAGCTGGGGGAGCGTTGCTCATCTTCGCGGCTTTCCAATTCTTGGATACACTACCAGTCACCTCGGGGGACCTAGCGTTACTTCGAACCCGGCAACCGGCTTTGATCTCTCGCGCGGCCTTGCACATCTTTCGCGGGAGTGCGCCGCGCGCAATCGCTGTCGCTATCGTAACGGTTCTTTTCATAGCGATTGCCTGGATCGTAGTCGCCTCCTTGGGACGCGCAGCTGGAATTAAAGTTCTGCTGGATTATTTCCGTGCGGTCCGGAATTCCTCCCAAGCCAGCTCTACAAGCCTGCCGTCTGCACAGGGCTGGCAGCTCGGTTCGGTGATGGGGCTGAATTTTCTTCGCGTCGCCATCACCCTTGCTGCCTTCATCGGATGCGTGGGTGCGCTGCTTCTGGCTGGTAGTGTGTCTTCCGAAAAAAATCCTTCTCCCGGAATCGCGGCACTAGTCTTTTTTATGGCCGTCTTGCTCATAACCATAGCCTGGTCGATCCTGAACTGGTTTCTCTCGCTCGGAGTCATGTTCCCCGTCGCAGAAGGGCACGACACGTTCGGAGCGATTGCTTCTGCCATCGATTTGTTTCGCTTCCACAGCGGGCCAATGCTCGCCGTCAGCACGTGGTTTGGCCTTGTACACATCGGAGCGCTCTCCCTCTTCAGTTCATTGGCTATGGTTCCCATCGCCCTTGCTGGAGCTTTGCGCGCGAGAGCAGTTCTATTTGCGGTGCTTGTAGTGGCGCTGCTGTATTTCGCGGTTGTGGACTTTTTACGCGTGGGCCGCTTGGCGGCATATGTGCACATTGCGCTCGGCCCCGATGCCTCTCTGCGTGTCGTTGCCCCCGAGTCATCCGGCGGCCCTCAGTCCGCCGCCCGCAACGATACACAAGTCGACCAGGACGAGCCGATTCTCAGCGATCTGCCGCTGACCCCAATACAATCTGAGAACTGACAACGGAACTAAAAACTGACAACTGACAGACTGGAAACTGAGAACTGTATTTCTTAACGGCATGTGCACCCGGCAACAACGTTTCCCTGCTCCAACGTGCTTCCTGCTTTACGTTTGCACAACAATTTGAGAGACTCGTCTGTGGAAACCCAGTCCATCGTTGTTCTCGACTTCGGCGCACAATATTCGCAGCTCATCGCGCGCCGCATCCGCGAACTGAATGTTTTTTCCGTTGTCCTGCCATGTACCACTTCCCTAGATGAGATCCGCAGCCACTCTCCGGCTGGGATCGTTCTTTCCGGAGGCCCGTGTTCCGTCTACGATGCCGACGCTCCCAACACGGACCCACGCGTTTTTGAACTCGGAGTGCCCGTTCTGGGGATTTGTTACGGATTGCAATTGATGGTTCACGTGCTCGGCGGAAAAGTGAATCCCGCCAAGACGCGCGAGTATGGACACGCTGAGGTCGAGATTGTTGCAGAATCCGAGCTCTTCGGCGGATTGCCAAAATCTCTAGAAGTCTGGATGTCGCATGGCGACGAAGCAGTGGAGTTGCCTCCCGGCTTTTCGCTCATAGCCCAATCGCCCAATTCTCTTGCTGCAATTCAGAATCCCGCGAAGAAGATGTTTGCCGTGCAGTTTCATCCCGAAGTACGCCACACGCGGATGGGCACAGAAATTCTGCGCAATTTTGTACTCAACATCTGCCACGCTCAACCCGATTGGACTCCACAACATTTCATTGATACCACTGTTGCCTCGGTACGCCACACTGTCGGCACTGGCCGCGCGTTATGCGCTCTCTCCGGCGGCGTGGACTCCGCCGTAGCGGCAACGCTGGTGGATCGTGCTTTGCGTGACGCAGACGGTTCCTCCCGCCTGACCTCCGTTTTCGTCAATAACGGTGTGCTGCGCAAGAATGAATTCGAAAAAGTTCAGCAGAACCTGCACGGCAAACTTGGACTGCATGTTATGGCTGTAGACGCAACCGATCGCTTTCTAGGCAAGCTGGCTGGGGTTACCGATCCTGAGAAGAAACGCAAAATCATCGGCAACGAATTCATCGCTGTTTTCGAAGAAGAAGCTCATCGCGTCGAGAAAAAAGAAGGCAAGGTCGATTGGCTGGTGCAGGGCACACTTTATCCAGACGTTATCGAATCACAATCCGTGCGCGGCCCCTCGCAAGTAATCAAGTCGCATCACAACGTCGGCGGACTTCCAGCGAAGATGAAGCTCAAGCTGATCGAACCGCTAAAAGATCTATTCAAAGACGAGGTCCGCAAAATCGGACGAGATCTCGGCATGCCGGAAGAGATTGTGCAACGACAGCCTTTTCCTGGGCCGGGACTCGGCGTCCGTATCCTTGGCGAAGTCACACCGGAGCGGCTGGCCATCCTCCGCGAATGCGATGACATCGTCGTGATGGAAATCAAGAAAGCCGGACTCTACACCAAAATCTGGCAGTCATTCGCGGTGCTTCTGCCAGTGATGTCAGTCGGCGTAATGGGCGACCAGCGCACTTATGCTTATACCTGCGCAATCCGGGCGGTTCATTCAGAAGACGGGATGACGGCCGACTGGGTACCTTTGCCACACGACGTTCTGAAGACGATTTCGAATCGAATTGTGAATGAAGTGAAGGGTGTGAACCGGGTGGTATACGACATCACATCGAAGCCGCCCGGAACGATTGAGTGGGAGTAGAAAGCCAGATTAGGTCAGCCGAGAAACAAAAGCGAGCCGAGAACCCAGGCATTTCGGCTCGCCTCTGATTTCTTACGCCTATGAGAAGAACACTCCGTTCCGCTCGTGGGCCAGCAGCGAGAACTCATTGACCGAAGTCTCCTCCGGATCTGAGATGAACGTCGCAGCATCGGTTTTGCCGGTCCACGCAAGCTGTGCCACATTCTGCACGAAGTCTCCCGCGAAATTGTTTTCAACGTCACGGATCTTGGTGCGGCCCAATGGATGGCTCCAGCGGATATTCCAGGACACTTCCGCGTCGACTTCCGGGCCATCCATCAACGCGTTGACCACGTCATGATAGTCCTCGACATCCACGTCGCTCACCTGGAACGACGCTTTGCCGGCGGCGAAGTTTACCTTGATTGTGTCTGCGGAAATCGGGATCGTCCAGAACAGTCCACTTTCCGTGATCCCAGGATTGAAATCGTGAATTTGCACGTCCTCCACGGGACTTGTGAATACATCAAGTCATATGAACGCGAACGCGCCATGATGGTTGTGCCCATCGTCGCCAACGTACTCGCCCAACATAAAGCGAACGTCAGCTTCGAAAGGAAGATGTTCGGGAGCTTCGCCGGTCACAGTGTGCGTCCCAGTGCCGCCAACAGCAGCCCATCCGACGAAGCCATTGAAATCCGTGATGGTCGAGGGTTCAACTCCGGGCGCCGGCAAGAATACATGGAACAGGGGACCGTCAGGACCTAGCAGTTGCAAACCTCCAGGTATCGGCTGAGGCGCGGCGGTCGTTGTGCTATGCCGGCCGCGATTGGCAGTCGAAGCTGCCGATGCCGCTCCAGTCAGCAATCCGGAAGCAGCCAGCGCGCCCACAGTGAGGCCGGTTTTCTCAAGGAATCTTCTGCGGTTGAGCAAACGCCGAGCAAAGTGTGGATGACCACGATAGGGCAATGATGGGACTGCCACCTGTGGTAGTTTCATACTCTTCTCCGTCGAATGAGTTTCATCGCCTTGGGTGTAGCGACAATCAGGGCCGAGGAGAGGCGATGCAGCAGGGAATTATGGCCCCAGTTTGGAGAATGTCAAGATAATAAACTCTTTCGCCTAAGACGGCGCAGTCGGTCCAGGCAAGGGAAACAAGTGTCGCGGAGGGACAGCCGCCCTCGGCTGTCCAGCCGAAGCGAAGCCTCCGTATCGAAGACTCAGCCTGCTTTGTCCAAAATCTTGCGCGAAATCGCCGTTACCAGCTTGCGCGGCGCAAGACGTATCGATTCCGCAAGCAATCGGTTCCTCAACCCCGAAATCACCAGCGTCTTGCCCGCCATCAGCCCGCGATGGCCGTCGCGCGCCACAGTGCCGGCATCCATCGGACGCATTTTCTTGAATAACACCGTCTGCTCTGTTCCGGCGCGTCCCTGAAAACCGGTGTCAGTTGCGCCCGGGCAGAGGCAGGTTACGGTCACGCCTTTATCTTTCAGTTCATTGGCCAAAGCTTCAGAAAAGGAAATCACATAGGCCTTGGTCGCGTAATATACCGCCATCAGCGGCCCAGGTTGGAATCCCGCCGTGGAGGCCACATTCATGATTTTTCCCGAACGGCGTTCGAGCATCGGACCTACAAAGAGTCTAGTCAGCGCGGTCAGCGCCAAAACATTGAGCTGAATTTGCCCCAATGATTCTTCCAGTGGAATTGCAGCAAATTCGCCAAAGCGGCCGTATCCGGCATTGTTTATGAGAATGTCGATCGAGATGCGTTCGCGCCGTAACTGATCAAAGAGAAAGTGCGGAGCCAGCGCCTGAGAGAGATCAAGCGCGATGGTTTTGACCGCAATTCCGAACTGTCTCTGCAACTCGTCGGCAACCTGCGCCAGCTTGTCTCCGCTGCGCGCGACCAGCACAAGATTGCAATGACCTTGGGCGAACAGCTTGGCCAATTCATATCCAATGCCGCCGGAGGCGCCGGTAATGAGAGCAGTCTGATTCATAGCACGCCACTGTGTCGGGGTGAATGCCCCTTTGCGCTCATTGCGAAACTCTTTGCGTGGTTCGCCGTGCGGCCAAACCTTCAACCGCAAAATCGGCCGGATGCGAACCTCTGAATTACTTTGCTACGCGCTGGCCAGCGCCGGTTCCGCCTCATAGATCGGATGCCATGATGAAGCCGCCTTCAGACGATCATTCACGTTGTTGATGTTCTTCACGCCTTCGCTTTGCAGCCATTTGCGGAATGCCTCCGCGCCTTGCTTGCCATAGATAGGAATGCCGTCCTTCCATGTCGCCCGTCCGCAGAGAACGCCATTGAATTTCACCTTAGCTTCCGCCGCGAGTTCCAGCGATTCGGTGAACTCCGCATTGCTCACACCGGCTGATAAATAAATAAACGGCTTGCTGGCAACGCTTGCGGCCTTGCGGAACAGATCTATGGCCTCCTGCTTGCTGTAAGCCTTCCGCCCGGCATAGATCTTCGCGCCTTCCACAAACTTCATATTCACCGGAACTTCCACCTTGAGCACGTCCACGCCGTAGCGATCTTTACTGAACTCTTTCATGCTCTCAGTCACGATCTGCGGCTTCTTCTTCGCATACTCGAAGCCTTTTTCATCGGCGCCCTCTTCGTAGCCGACAAATTCCAGGAAGAATGGAATGTCGTTGGCGCGGCACTCGTCTCCAATGCGCTCCACCCAGGCATGCTTCCTATCATTGACGTCCTTCGGATCAAATGGCGTGTAGTAAAGCAGAATCTTCACGCAATCCGCCCCAGCCTCTTTCAGACGACGCGCAGACCAGTGATCCAGCAGATCGGGCAGCCGGCCAGGACCAGTCTTGTCGTATCCAGTTTTTTCATACGCGAGCAGCAGGCCGGCGTTCTTCGCGCGGCGCTTGGACGCTGGCAATCCCCACTCGGGATCGAGCAGGATGGCACTGGCGTGCGGCGTAAGAACCTCCGTTACCAGCGACTTGAACTCTTCCATCATGGCATCATTAACTTCGCCGCCTTTTTCTTTGGCAAGCGCTTTTTGCAGCGAGCCGCGCTGATCCATGGCCGCTGCGGCGATGACGCCGCGATCATTGGAGACACGCTTAAGTCCATTCAATTTTCCAGGAGTGAGCTTCATAAGGACCTCCGATGAGTGCTCGAAAGCATTAATTGTAAACCATGCGAAAGCGCAGACGGTCCACACCGATCTGATCGGCATCGGCATATACTTTCCCGACCGCTTGGCGTAAAGTTCTGCACGAACGGAGGCGACCTTATGAACTCTCTTCGCCTAGGCCGTCGAGAAATATTGCAGAAATGCCTCGCTCTCGGCTCGCTGACAATTCTTTCCGCGGCGTTTCCCTCCGAATTGATTGCGGCCTGGGAAGAGCGCGAGAAGTTGGCGAGAAAGCCGACTCCATGGAACGAACTCGGACCGTTCTACAAGAAGAGCGCACCGCACACAGCCTCGTTGCGAGCACCTGGCGATCCCGGAATTCCGCTTTCGGTAAGCGGCCAGGTACTTGATGTTCGTGGTGACATAGTTCCTGAAGCGAAGCTCGAAATCTGGCAGACCGACCATCTCGGACACTATGACCTGGATGGCTACCGTTATCGTGCTACCCTCATCAGCGATGCTGGTGGCAAGTATTCGTTCGATAGCGTGATGCCCGGCCACTATCCCGATCGTGTTTGCCAGCACATCCACTATCTCGTGACCGCTCCCGGCCACAAGACCATCACGACACAGCTTTACTTCGCGACCGATCCAGTGTTCGAAGGTGATCCCGGCCGCAACTTCAGTCGCGAGCCACTGCTGGCGAGTGCCGAGCTAGTGCGTCCGGTCGTGCTTCGAGGAGACCCGAAAAATGTCTTTGCTGATGTGAATTTCGAGTTGGTGATGGAGCGGTTGTGATTCAGGTGCGAAGCGCGGTTTTATTGGTGATTGCCGGTGCCTCGTCATGCCTCGCTCAGGTGCGCAGCGAAATGAGCATCGCTACCCCAGCCCCGGTCGAAGCCTTTGTTGTGGCCCGCGACGGCAAAGCTGCTGCAGGCTGGGGTAAGGACGGCAAAGTTAGAGTGTGGAACCTGCCCGCGGGCCAGGTGATCCGCTCGTTCGAACCTAATGGCGAGGGGGCGTCTCAAGTTTGCGCTCTCTCGAATCTTCCATGTGGGCTTCTTTTATCTCAGGATGGTCGATGGCTGTTCTTCGGCGATTCCAAGGGTGGGGTGCACATCTGGGATTCAACCACTGGCGACGTCCGATTTGAAACTTCACTTGCTCATTACATTAGCACTGCAGCGCTTTCGCGCGATGGTGCCACGCTTGCGGCTGCCCCAACCGGCGAGCCAGCACAGGTTTTCGACTTGCGTTCGAAGCGGCGACTCTTTCAGCTTACGTCTGACTTCGGCGGGCCAATGGCGGTGAAGTTCTCACCTGACGGTTCATTAATCGCGTCGGCAGACACCGACACAGCGATACGTGTCTTCGACACTCATACCGGGAAGCTCAGATGGCGGTTCGATGAAATGACCTTGGAGCCCTTCACCATTGACTTCACGCCAGACAATAAGTTCGTACTAGTCGGCGGGCCAAACAAGTCACTGATCTTACTGGACGCAAGTAGCGGCAAGGCAGTCCTCTCTTATCCAAAACAAAAGGATGTCGTGCGTTATTTGGAAGTTTCCCCCGATGGCAGCGCGGTCGCAGTGGCGTACGTTGACGAGAAGGGTTCGAACATACTCGCGCCGGTGATGATATTTGAGCTCAGTTCTGGGAATGTCCGTGCGCAATGGACACCGGAGACACCGATCATTGGCGGTGGTTGGATATCGGACGGGCATCTGCTGCTGGCAACCGCCACGCCGGAAGCGTTGCACATCTGGTCTTTACGTTAGGTGATACCGTGCTTTACTGGCTGTCGAAAAGGCTGCCCGAGCCCGGTCTTACGACTACTGCCTCAACGTCAGCATCCCCAAAATCGCCTGCTGCTTAGCGATAAGCTGCTGCACACCCATCCGCGCCAGAGCGATCATTTTTCCTAATTGCTGCTCCTCAAAGACCTGACGCTCCGCTGTAGCCTGCACCTCAACGAACTTGTACCCTGCGGTCATCACAAAATTCATGTCCACATCGGCACGCGAATCTTCTTCATAGGAGAGGTCGAGCAGAATTTCGCCATCCACAATGCCTACACTCACGGCCGCGACGTAGTCTCTGAAGGGAACTGCCGTAAGTGTTCCAGCCTCGACGAGCTTCTCCAAGGCGAGTCCCAGAGCGACGAAAGCACCGGTGATTGACGCTGTGCGCGTGCCGCCATCGGCTTGAATTACATCGCAATCGATCCAGATGGTGCGCTCGCCAAGGCGTTCAAGATCGCAGACAGCACGTAGTGAGCGCCCAATCAACCGCTGAATTTCGTGTGTGCGTCCGCTTGGCCGGCCCTTTGTCACCTCTCGCGGCGTGCGGGTCAGCGTGGATCGCGGCAGCATCGCGTACTCGCTCGAAATCCATCCTTTACCGGTGTTGCGCAGAAACGCAGGCACGGTTTCTTCAACCGAGGCCGTGCAGATCACGCGCGTATTGCCCAGTTCGATGAGGACCGATCCTTCAGCAGTGTTGATGTAGTTGGGAATGATACTCACCGGGCGCATCTGGTCAGGAGCGCGATTATCGGAGCGATAGTGCATCGGCAAATTCTATCAGCGAAGACCTGCAAGCAGTCGGCATTCACTTAGCGAAAGACCGAATGCCGCTGACTGTTACTGCAACTCCGCCGCAAGCTGATCTACGGCCTCGACGTCATAAAATCCCGATATATCCGCATGCCCGGCTAAAGTGTCTCTGCCCTTGCCGTCCACCAGAATTTTTATACGATTGATCCCGGGCACGTTTGCCGAAAGCGTTCGCGCCAGCGATGCGATAGTCAACTCCTCGACCAGAATGCCGGAACGGTGCCCGTCGGCGAATGCGGAGTTCAGATCGATCACTGCCAGTCCCGGATCGACGAGATAGACATCATGCACCTCGGCCACGGCCGGCAGCGGGTGGGAAGAGGACGGGCCGAGATACAGCCGAAGCAGCGCCCGCAGCAATTCTTCCGCGCGCTCTTGTCGCCCTGAGGGAAGCGGGATACGAGCCGTTTGCGCTCGCAACGCGCCGATATCGTCATGCGCAACGTACAGTGTTACTTCCTCGGTAGGCGCCTCGACAGGCGGCGCTACAGGATGCGAATACGCAGCCGGTTCAGTGGGCACCATTCGTCGCGTCCGCCAGATGTATACGCTCATTCCAATAGTGACGGCAAACATAACCGCTACCGCAATTGCCAGGTGGCGGGGGATCATCGCGCGGCCCCTAATTTATCGCGCACCGCGAGCACTCCCGACGCGATCGACTCCGATATTAATTGCTGATACTGGGGCGAGTTCAAATCAACGATTCCACTTGCTGGCGAGGCGACTTCAATGGCGATTGCCGCGGTCGTAACATTGTTTAAAGGCCGCAGTGGCGCCATCAGCGAGCGCACTGCAACCTGCCTCTTCTCGAACTCTGTAGCCAGGCTCGTTTCAACCACCTGACTCGTCGCGCGCGATGCCGATTGAGCGGTGTCCCAATCTAAAAACGGCCCGCGGCTTTCGGCTCCAGCAGGAAGCATGGCGGTATAAAGCCGAACTCCGTTGCCTTCCGAAGTGGCATGCAAACAGATGTAAACCGTAGAATGAGCGGCATTGGTGAGAATCGCCCGTTGCTCTACGGTTAGCGAAACATCGCTGTCGCGGACAAGCTGAGTGCTTAGCCCGCGAGCTTCCAGCTCCTGCTTCAACCGTCGCGCAAAAGCGAGAGTCACATCTTTTTCCGATAATTGGTCCGAGAGAGCCGCGCCGCGTTCCTCGCCGCCGTGGCTGGCATCCACGACCGCGAAATAGGTAGCCGGTGGACTGGCGTTTGTCACAGAAGAAGCAGCTCCGGCTTGAGGTGGGGCAATCGCCGTCGCGCTCGCCGGCTGCTGCTCCGGGGCGGGAATGGAAGTTTGCAGCTGCCTTTGCGGCGCGGGCGCTATGGTGATAGTTCGCCCATCGTTGCTGAAACTGGCGAGCAATGGCACGCTGCTGTTCACCGCAATTTCTGCTGCGCCATTGCTCTCAGCGTAGTTCGCCGAAGGAATGATCTTGCTATCAAAGGTCAGCGTTTGCGAACCCGGCGGAACAAGAGGCTCATGCGTAAAGACCATCCGCAGCTTGCCAGGCTCGGTAGCAATCATCGGGTTCACGGGAGAGCTGAACTCCATCACCAGGCTCGGCGGATTCGCTCGGTTCACTTGCGCGACAAAATGGACGGAAACATTCCCGATGAACAACCGCCGTGAGCTTTCCCGAAACGCCACCGGAGCTCCAAGAAATTGCGGCAGTAACGTGCTCAATGAGGCCAGAGGCACAAGGCCACGGCCATTTTCTAATTTGAACTTCCCAGGCAGATCAAAATCACTGCCACGGATGCGCGCCCGCGCCTTCTCCGGGATGAACTCGCTTTCGGCATTTCCGAAACGTAGCCGCCAACTAGAACGGTCGCTTCTTATGCTCGTTGCCCCGAGGGGCTGCAGGATTTCGAGCAGATCGACGTACTCTTTGCCATCCCGATCTTGGACGTTGAGAGTGTAATTTGCACTACCGGAATAGATGGAAATGCGCTTTTGATCACCTGCCCCGACGGACAAAAGCACCGGGATCATAACTGCCACCACGATCACGGTCACGATTACGAGACGGCTTTGCCCCGGACCCACGCCCGACACTGGCCTATTCCAGCGCATAAATCGTCAAGCCACTCAGCAGTTTTGGATAGAAATCCGTCGACTTCTGCGGCAATACCTCATCCGCGAACGCGATGTCCCGCACCTGCTTCATGTGTACCGGGTTCATGAGGAACGCCACATTCGCCTCGCCACGGCGCACCTGTGCCAGCGCATCGCTCGTCTCACGCACGTAGCGAATATTCTGTTGGTTGCGAATCGACTCCTCCGAGATTCCAAGCACAGCCTCCAGCAGGCACTTGTGTAATTGCACCACATCGAGCGATTGTTGCCGCAAAGAGAGTCCCGCAAAAAGTTCTGAGTCGAATACTTTTGGCCGGTCCAGCAGAAAAGCACGGTCCGCAGAAACCGCGAGCAACGCCGTACCCACTCGGCCTGCTTCGTGCAGAATTGCGGTGGCGCGTCCGGGGTCAATTTCTGGGTCTACTTCCTCGACACTAAAGTACGCGCGAGCTTTCTCGCAGAACTGATCCGCAGAGAATGACGAGAGGCCATGCACAACTCGATGCGTGGGCAGAATCACCAGGCCCGGGCTGTCCAGATTAACGAAGGTCATCATCACCAGCTCATACGGAGCGTTCTCCGCTTGGCTCGAATGCGCCACATCTTCGCGGGAAGAACGCTCACGCGGAACTCCCGCCACCACAGCCGAAGCCGCCATGCTGCGCCGTTCATCGCGGTAATTGAGTGCTGTTTCGTAGCGGTGATGTCCATCCGCAATGATCAGTTTCTTCTCTCGCATCTTGCCGCGCACCAGTTCAATCAATGCGGGATCGGAAATCTTCCGAACGCAATGGAGCACGCCATATTCGTCGCGAGTCTCTATATCAGAAGAATTCTCCGATGAGAGCAGGCCTTCAATCTCCTGCGCGGGATCGCTGTAAAACATGAAGATTTGCCCAAAATGGGCGCGAGTGGCCCGAAGGAGATCAAGGCGATCCGCTTTGGGTTTAGCCAGCGTCTGTTCATGGCGAAAAACAACTCGGGCAGAATAATCCTCAAGCCGCCCCAGAGCGATGAATCCCCGACGCTCGGCTTCTCTGTTCCCACCCGGAATGGCAAAGCGTTGCGAGTAAACGTAAACAGAGGGCTGCGTGTCCTGAAGAAAAATGCCTTGCCGCCGCCAGTCGCGAAAGAACTCCGCCGCGCGCGTGTAAGTGTTCTCTCCGGGATGGTCTCCTGTTTGCTGCTTGCCCAGGATGATGCGAACCAGGTTATAGGGACTAGACGCGTAATAACGGTCCTGCATCTCCGGCGTGATCTTGTCGTAGGGCTGTGTCACTACGCTTGGCAAGGCAACACGTGCAGGATCATAGCGAAGCGCTCGGAACGGTTCGATGTGAGCCATGATCAGAGAATTCAGATTTTACAGGAGTGCCCGTCGTCGGGGACTTGCCCAGACCCGGAACTGCCAGCAGAGCAAACTCTTTCGGCAGCCGAGACATCGTAAGTTCGACAAAAGTGTGACAAAACGCCCTGTGAGCTGTGATAGTATCTGCCGCAATGAGGTAACTATGGCCCGCCATAAAGGGCGCGGGTCGCCTCGCTCCTCGACCCGAGCCTCTCACCCCTCGGCCCCGTGCCGCATCCAGAGCAGCCTTGTGCTGCACGGAAAGCATGCTTTCCTGGGCGCTTTTCTTTCCTTATCGCTGGTGCTCACATTCTGGGTTCCAACGGTAGCAGCGCAGGGCGTTGGCACCACTGACGAAGTTCACGTTGCCCCGCGCGTGCTGCCAGATCCTGCGCCGGCGAAAGAAGAAGTGCCGACCGGAAGCTCTTTCAACACGCATTCGAAGCCTTACAAGACCGAATCCGATCTTGTGTTAGTCCCGGTCACGATCACGGACCCGATGAACCGTCTGGTTACGGGCTTGGATAAAGAGAACTTCAACGTCTTCGAAGGCAAAGAAGCGCAGGAAATTAAGCACTTCTCCAGCGAAGACGCCCCCGTGTCTCTGGGGGTCATCTTCGATATGAGTGGTAGCATGAGCAGCAAAATCGAGCGGGCACGCGAAGCTGTGGTGGAGTTCTTCAAGACTGCCAACCCGCAAGATGAGTTCTTCATGGTCACCTTCGCCGATAAGCCGGAGGAAATTTCCGACTTCACTCAATCCGTCGAAGATATCCAAGGCAAGCTGGTTTACACCATCCCCAAGGGTCGAACCGCTTTGCTGGACGCGATCTATCTCGGCGTCAGCAAAATGAGGCAGGCGAAATACCCGAAAAAGGCTCTGCTGGTCATCTCAGATGGCGGCGACAATCACAGC
>Ga0209234_1000125_pt1 | contig 20646 bp, 16 predicted proteins | sample GraSoi013_1_20cm_2_FD_185816 | JGI IMG/M metagenome (GOLD analysis project Ga0209234, IMG submission 185816) | Grasslands soil microbial communities from the Angelo Coastal Reserve, California, USA - Sample 08_20_2013_1_20cm (SPAdes) (version 2) | ecosystem: Environmental > Terrestrial > Soil >... | reverse complement strand
TAGCGCAAACTATGCTTTGAGGACGGCGATCAATCTGGTTGCCGCACCATTTTGATAACTGCGGTTGCCCTCTCAATACATGGGTAGCGGCAGGAATACAGAGTAAGCTAAAATAACGGAACACCTTATCTATTAGCTATCGGTCGATAGCCCTCAAACGGGGCTACTGTGCCGCTATGAGAAGACAAGTGAACTATGGCAGGGCTATCGCAACTATCGAGAGACCTACAGCAGAGGCCACTGACTTACGGTCTCGTCTTAAAGTTCAAGGTGAGATCGTTGCGACAGGGATTGTGGTTCCGAGCCTTGGAATGCCAAGAGAGAGGCCTACTGGACGCCACGCTAAGCTGGCTGAACAACATAAGAAGCGATCGACTGAAACAGGTCTTGACAAGGATTCTGGCGAAACTAGCGAAGGCAATGAATTCGGTTCTGTGTCGCTTGCGCGAGCGTGGAGGGCCAATGGCAGTTCGCACGAGCGAACTCGCAGTGCGATGGGAAAACCAGCTGGCCTGGAATTGGCGATTCGACGAAAGCTTCCAAGTTTGTTTAGGAGCGGGCATACTCTGATCTACAGATCAGCCGTGGCTCAGCAAGCATCCGCAGACTCTCCGATTACGAGCCGAATAGCCAATCCGTAGAGATTGAAATAAATGATGGAACAAGTCCTCGCGGAACCTCCTTCTAAGGCCACAGTAGAGCCTGTGCACAGGTTCGTCAGGAACCCATCAGTCATTGCGTACCCCGAGCCGGTAAGTGTCTCACTCATTCTTCCCATCTACAACGAAGGCATGATATTGCTTGATAACGTTCGCAATTTGACGAAAACGCTCAACCGCCTAGGTTTGGTTTCTGAAATATTGCTCTGCGATGACAACAGCAACGACGGCACCAGAGATGCAGCTGAGCTAGCCTCATCGGACCGTGTTTTCCACTTACGGTTCTCAGAGAGAATTGGTAAAGGAGCAACAATCAAGAACGCGCTCAACGCAGCTCGAGGAGAAATAATAGTCATTCTGGACGCGGACATACCAGTCTCACCGCAGGAGTTGTCCAGGGCAATCTCTCTAATGGAGGAAGGACACCAATTCGTAATAGGAGTGCGCCGATCCCGACCCTTCACAAGGACACGGAGGAAATTCTTGAGCATTGGCTTCAACACGCTGACGAATATTCTCTTCAGAACTAGAGTTCGAGACCACCAATGTGGCTTCAAACTAATTCAACGCAGCGCAGCTGACAGGCTGTTCCCTCTGATTGGAACGGATTATTTTGCTTTCGATGCAGAACTGATCGTGAAGGCAAAATCGCAAGGAATACCTATCACTCAGTTTGAGATCGACTGGCTAGAGAAAAGAAACGGGCTCGACTCGAGCCTTCCCGCTCTCAAAACCACTCTCGCAATGCTGATAGACCTCCTTGTGCTCCGGACGGCTTCAGTTGGCAGTCGGAACCTACTGGGGGTCCAAAGAGTAACCAACGGCTTCTTCAAGAATCCAATAACGGGCAAGACGCTCGCTTCAGAGATAACGCTCATCGGCTCTGAAAATTCGAGCCTTCTCAAGATTCTGCGAAGGCTCAGATTCCAGATGTCGGTTCAATCATGAATATCATCTGGGTGAATCATCGGGACCCACGGCACCCACAGGCGGGCGGTGCCGAAGTTCACCTCAGAGAAGTTGCAAAGAGGCTTGTCAAGAAGGGTTGCGAAGTCACTTTGATCTCTGAGAGGTTCCCGGGCTCACAGGAGGAAGAATTGATTGACGGCATCAAGGTTCTGAGACGAGGAGGAAGACTCGGAATACACCTGAAAGCCCCACTGCTGGTGCGAAGACTGGCCAAGGATGCAGATATTGTCGTCGATGATATCGCTCACGCTGTGCCATGGTGGTCCCGTTTTGTAACAAAAACCCCAGTCATCGGGATGGTTCATCATGTTCACCAAACCGTAGCTACCCTAGAACTCGGCGTTTTCCTAGGGACAGCGGTAAAGCTCGCAGAGAAGACCATCAAGTCATCCTATAGCAACATCATCACTGTCTCCCAAGAGACGAAGTATCAGATCGAGAAACAACTCGGGGTTGAAAGCTCCAGAATCCACGTGGTATACCACGGCGTCGACCATGAGACCTTCCGGCCAGATGGGGAAAAATTTTCACGACCGACATTATTATCGCTGGGACGGATAAAGAAATACAAGAACCTCGATCATCTTCTACGCGCCTACGGTCAAGCTAAGACGAAGGTGCCTGACCTAAGACTTGTAATCTGCGGAGGCGGCGACTATAAAGATCATATCGTCGACCTCGCCAAATGCTTGAACCTCGACGATGTTCTATTCGTGTCCCGAGTCAGAGATGAGGAGAGGGTTCGGCTCCTGCAAAAGGCCTGGGCGCTCTGCACTCCCTCGCTCGTTGAAGGCTGGGGCCTTGTCATAACAGAGGCCGCAGCATGCGGAACTCCCACTTTGGCGTATGATGGAGGAGGCAGCAGCGAGGCGATCGTGGATGGGGAGACCGGGTACTTAGTTAAGAACGGAGACATTCAGGCGCTGTCCGAAAAAATTGTTGCGCTTAACCAAGATGATCAGCTGCGCCGATCCATGTCGAACGCCGCCTTCGAATACTCTAACCGGTTTGACTGGGACACGACCGCCAACGAAACCTTGAAGATACTAGGGGCCTCAGCTAACTAGATCCCTCACCCAAACTTATCCTTATCAGACCGGTCCAGATTCCACGATTTCGAAAATGGTTTCGAGAGGCCGTACGCTAGGCCGTCTTAGAGTGATCGAACAGCTAGCACGAAGCAACAATGGTTTTTCGCTGTCGGTAGGGTCCAAGTCGACCAAGCTTGCCGATGTGAACGTTGACCCCAACAAGGGGGCGAGGCCGGACATTTTGGCGACAGTCTTCCACCTACCGTTCGGTCCGGAACTATTTGACACCATACTCTTCACAGACGTGCTACAATATCTCCCTGTCAACACAGAGAGCCTAGCATTCTCTGAAATCAGACGATGCTTGAAGAGAACAGGACGTCTAGTTTTGAGCGTGCCCAACGCGATTGGCGTTTTTACACTGCTCGACCCGGACCGATGGCTGCTGGGCAATCATCCTTACACGGTAGAAAAGATATCCCGGACCATGGTTGGCGACGGCTGGAGAATAGAGCATCTGACCGCCTCAGGAGGCATCTGGGAAGCGATCGGCCTTCTCATCTACTACCTGATCGAATACCCTCTCAGTAGGATCCTCGGGCGGGAAGTGCCCGGTCCATTGGGGCTGGGCGAGATGGCTGACGCGCAATACAGTAGGCCGAGCGGGTCAGGCTACACGATTTTCATGGTTTGTTCATGGAAAGGGGAAGCGATCCTCTGATCCCGAACGGCGCGGAGAAATCAGGCTTTTGAGAGTTGGAATATTCAGCTCGTTCTACCCCGAAATTCACGGGGGTGCCGAAACCAGTCTGGCAGTTCTTCTCGATGGGCTCCGAAGACTGGGCCTCGACGAGGTTCTTGTCACGCTATCTAGGGGTCAACCCGACCTCCCGATTCGTGTGATTCGTATAAGCCGCTTCGGAGCGGTTCCTAAAAGATTGAAACTCTTCGGAATGCCCGGGCTGAACTCAATTCTCGCGAACCGGCTCACAAAACTGTTGAGAGAGAACCGCATCGAACTTCTTCACGTTAACGACACATACTCTTTGCGCGCCGCTGCAAAGGCCGCGGAAACTCTTGAAATTCCTCTTGTTCTCTCATATCATAATAACTTGAACATACCCTACTCAGCATATGGATATCCCTATCCGATTAGTTCTTGGATGGACTACAGAGAGAAGGGGATACTGAAGGCGGCGAGCAAGTGTTCGATGATAATCGCCGACAGTGACTACATCGCCAGGCGGCTTATCGACGCTGGCTTGTCTCCCACCCACGTTAAGCGGATATACATCGATGGCCCGATCCGGGAATGGGGGACTCCTCCGACTCGTTCGGATCGCCCTTACATCCGCGTTCTCTCGGTGGGCATCATGCAAGTTCACAAGGGATTCCAGAACCTGATTTTAGCCATCAAAAAGTTCTCCATGGATGCGGGGCCATTGGAAGTCATCATGGCAGGTGACGGACCCTATTCCAGCAAATTACTGAATCTAGCAGAGCGGCTAGGCCTGATGGACCGAATCAAGTTTGTCGGTCGAGTAGCCCCTCAGGAGCTGACGCGTCTTTATGATTGGTCTGATGTTGTAGTCGTCCCTACGATCACGCCTGAACCCTTTGGCAGGGTCGCCGTGGAGGCTATGAGTAGGGGCAGGCCGGTCATCGGAACCGCCACCGGTGGATTGACCGAGATAATAGACGATGGACGAACAGGCTACCATGTCCCGCCTGCCACGCCATCCGCGATCGCCGAGAAACTACTCATCTTCCAAAATCGTCGAGAGCTGGTGGAAGAAATGGGAACTCGAGGACTCGAGAGATGCAAGATGCTTTTTGACCAGTCACTGATCACAAGTCAAGTGTTCGATGTCTACCGTAGTCTAGTCCCCGCGTGAACAGGTTGGCAAACTAGAATTTTGCTACTAGGAATCTACTCCTCTTCCAAATGTCCAGACAAAACTGATAGGGATCGGGCTTGAAGATACTTAACATCTACCCTCGCTTCGTCGATAACACACGAACCCTCAAGGATTTCGAGAAGAAAGGGGGGGCCGAAAGATTTGTCGTGAACTTATGCAGGGCTCAGCGCGAAATTGGCTTAGATTCGTCCCTCATGTTATTTGGACCGAGAGAATTTATGTCAGATGACCCTATCAAGCCGACGCTCGTAGCGAAGTCATTTCCACTAATTTACTCCATTAACTCAGGCTTTGATCCTATTCCAACTGATATTCGTTTCTCGAGGGCCCTCGATGGCAATGATATTGTCCACTTACATGGTTTTGGGGCCGACTTGTTAGGACTGTTGTCATTCTTAACGAGACTCAAGAATAAGCGATTGAAACTTCTTGTCACTGATTATGGATGGAATGGACTAACACTCATCCGCATTCTGAGAAAATTGCCGGTCTTGAGCAGATTGGGAAATTTCCAGCTCCTGCCATTGACACGTTTCTCATTCTCTCGATACAGAGCGTACGTCAAAGTGTACGACCCTATTTATGGCGGCGTTGATACAAAATTCTTCAGACCTGTCGATATCAAGAGGGAGAACAGTGTGATATTCTCAGGGCGAATTGCTCCTCATAAGGGGATTGAGAATTTGGTGAAAGCCGTTTCCCAGATACAGAGAATGCCAGATCTTATCATAACGGGCCCTGTAATCGACCACAACTACTACTCGTTCTTACGAGACTTGGTTAAGAAAGTCTCTGTCAATGCCGACTTTCCCGGGCCTATCTCCGACGATCAGCTCGTGCGTTATTATTCATCATCCATGGCACTCGTATTGCCTTCAGTGTATTTCGACATGTATGGCAAGTACCACCCACAGCCCGAACTATTCGGTCTGGTCCTTGCAGAGGCAATGGCATGTCAGTTACCGGTCATAGCAAGTAGAGTTGGCGGGATTCCTGAAATCATACGAAACGGCGTGACTGGTTTCCTAACAGAGCCCGGAAATGTGTCTGAATTAAGGGACAAATTAGAACTTCTCCTTGACGATCCGACCACGCGTGAAGCCTTAGGCCTGGCTGGGAGGCAAGAGGTTCTTGAGAAATTCACTTGGCATCACGTTGCTCGACGGTGCCTTGTTGCCTATGAGGACGCGTTATCATGACGAGTCCGTATCAGAAGGCATATCACAAGATCAAGGCTCGGAGAGAGCAGATAAAGCCTCAACCCGTTTGGGGGTCTTGGGGGCGATTTTACGATCGAATCTTTAACCTTCAGGGAAAGCGCGTACTCGATTTCGGCTCGGATGTGGATGCTCCACTCTACCAGAAGTTCCAACGAGACAACGCAGGAAAGGATGGAAAATACATGGGATACGATATCAGCGAGGATGCAATCTCATGGTTGAAAGGGCACGACTATTACTACGACTTCTACAACGATAATGCTCTACTTGGGTCGTTTGACATCATAATAGCCTCGGAGGTCTACGAGCATCTCACCGAGCCAGAGAGGCAACATTTCCTCTCCCGAGCGCATGAATTGCTCTGCAGATCCGGTAGCCTAATCATCGATATTCCGTATATTTCAAACCTAAACCTCATAGAATTCTTCAAGAGGGACAGATCACACAAACCTGTAGCACTTGAGGATGAGGCATCGTACTTCGAAACATTCGGTTTCAAGGTTCAGTTGTATATCGGAGGCCGAACCGCGCCCTACAGGCCCTTCCTCTGGAGTCTCTGGCGTTTCATGGCAAACCTAGCTTTAGGCTTCTATCCGTTTCACGTGGCGTTGTTATACGCGACAAAGATCAGTTAGGCGAGAGACAGCGCAACATCTCTGGATTACTCTCATTCGCGCTTGGCGCCGCGTCGTCCAGATTGGACCCGCGGGTCGAAAGGGTGCGCGTCATCTCTGGGATCTCATTACGCAAGCATGGAACCATTTCATCCGACCGCGACTCGTAAGTCAGAAAACGCTTATTCAACTTCTATTCCCCGGCATCGCACTAGTCGCTTCAATCGTTCTCCTTTCCCCGTTGCTAATACCACAGGGGCTCCCTTACTACGGTGACGAAACGTACTATATTCCATGGACCCTCGGCACGCTCTCAAGCTACAATCTCCAAATCTGGACCCCTGGCAACGGACCTTCGACAGGAGTGCTATCCCTCTTTCCCACGATGCTGCTTGTTGGATTGAGGGGGATTCTGGGTCAAGAACTCGGTGTCAAGGGCTACCTTCTCCTGTTAGCTTGGCTGACCGCCATCATCCCTTATGCTGCAACCAAGCAACTCCTCAGACACTGGAAGTTCGTACTTGACCCCCTCAGACTTGAGCTTGCGTCGGGGGTGAGCGGCCTGGTTTGCCTGTTGTTTTTCAGCAATCAGGCTATCGTGGCAGGCTCGAACAGTTTCGTGTGGAACTACGCCATGTTCCCTCTCCTGGCATCATCTCTCATGATATTCATGGACACCGGGACGATACGCCAACTGCTCATCTTTGGTATATCTTCGGCGGTTGCCAGTCCCCAACCATTCTGGCCGTATCTTGTTGGAATAGTCGGGCTGATCTACCTGATTTTCTCACTGGAGCGAAGCATTTCCACTCCCCACATGGTGAAACTGATCAAGAATTCGTTGCTGGCAGTCGCGACCGGACTCGGGTTCAACGCTTTCTGGATTGTGCCGACTGCTGCGGGTTACCTCTTTCAGGCAGGAGGCTCGACCTTTCAACTCTACGGCGCTCAGGGAGCGGTCAGCCTCGGTGATCTTAGCTTTCTCAGCTTCTGGAGCTTTCAGGACGTTCTGTTGCTAGGTGAAAGTGCACACTATTTCTTTTGGGACCATCCCCAGACTTACACACTGTTTAGCATCATTATTCCCCTAGTCGCCGTGACCTCAGTTCTCGCGTATCGAAGAAATCGCGCGGTCTTCTTTGTCGGGGCAGTTCTGATTGTAGGAGCACTTGCCACTGCTGGCGTTAATGAACCCATTGGAGTCCTCTACTACCTACTCACCAGCTACCTTCCATACGGTGCCGCGGCCATTCTGAGAAATCCTACGAAATTTGTCCCCATCGTGACGTTCGCATATGGACTACTTCTCGGCTTGGGGGTGATCGCGGTAAGTTCCTCACTATCCTCGAGAAGATTCTCCCTCCTGATCTCGAGTAGAAATCTCGTCCGGCACTCGATTGTTCTCACCCTCGTTTTCTTAATCCTCGCGCCGATAACATACGGAACCTTGCTCGACCTTCAGGGATACACCTGGCCGCGCTACAGCCCCTCGAACATTCCGGAACAATATGGACAGCTAAACAACTGGCTCACAGCGCAGCCAGGAGACTACAAAGTCATGTGGATCCCTGCTGCTGGAGCTTATGACTGGAAGCCGTACGCCATAACTGCGTTTCCAGACTTGTTGTCATCAAAACCTACCGTACCATTCACCAGTATCTACCCAAATCCGCTTGGGTCAACATACAACATTGGAAAGATTCTGGCTTTCGTGGGAGTGAAGTATGTCGTATACCATGGTGATTCGATCAATTATCCCAACGACCAGATACTGCAAACCTTACTCGCACAACGAGATCTTGCAACGGTCGAATCCCTCAATGGCACAATCTCCCCAAAAGACGATTCTCATACACCCCTTCCCATTGACGCCCCGGGAACCGATTTCACGAACAGACCCTTCCACCTGTCAAACGTCACGCTACCCAGAGGTCAAGATAACCTCACTATGAGCTACACGATACCAAAAACAGTAATAGACCAAGGGTATACGAGTGGACAATTCGCCGATTACTTTAGCATCGGGCTTTATGGATTTCCTGCTGGGAGCGTCGACTTCTCGAACCAGATCTTTTTTGCCACGGTCGCCCATCAAGACATGATAAATGCGACGAGTGGGTACGTGTCCTTCAATGTGACCTCGTCTCTAAACTATCCAAGTACTTCAATCGACCTCTACGCCAACTTTTATGATGGCGGCTACAGACCTTTAACACCGATCTACTTCATCGACAGACTTACACTCGTTCCAAATCAGGTGACAAACCGCTATTTCATCTTTGAAAACACAGATTTCGATGGAACGGTTTTCTCCCAAAACGTGAATATTGCGAACAATGCGAACATGACGGAACTCCTAATCAGCAATGCCAGTATTGTGTCATCTCCTTCAGCCAATCTGACCAGTTATCAACAAACGAGTGGAGTCGAAGCTAGAGTAACTTTTCAAGCCTCAGCACCTTTCGTCATGATTCTTACCGAACCATTTGACAGACTTTGGAGAGCGTATATTGGCAGCAGTGAAATCCAGCCGACACCAATTTACGGCTTAGTCAACGGTTTCTTGGTAAACCAAACGGGAACTCTAAACATCAGAGTCTACTATCCTCTGCAAACCTACCTTTACGTTGGGATGGCGCTTTCGGCCGCAAGCCTTTCTTTGTTCCTGCTAGCCATCGTTTTGGTGTGGAGAAAGAGCAGACCAAAGACCACTGCTTCACTAGAGAAGACCTTGTCCGTGCCAGTCCCGACACAGCTGTTTGACCAGCTACAGCCGAGGGCGTTCGGGAAGTCGAAGGCCCCTAATAGCTGAACGGCGACGTCAAAGACTTTGTTCGCATCCAAACTCATATCGGCAATCCACGACCCGATTTGAGGGGCTGTGCTCATTGACACGTCATAGTTTAGACGCTGGACCTGTAATCACACTCACTGTAGACGATTGTTGGAAAACACATGCACACTCATTCAATCAGGCGTTTGATTCAACGTCCCTTCGAGGCGTGTTCTATGTCATAGCAGGATTTGTGGGAAGAGAAGTTAACGGCTTTGAGTTTGTCGAATGGGATGCGCTTCGCCAGATGTCAAAACAGGGTCACGAAATAGGGTCGCATTCGTTCATGCATGGAAGATCAATGTTGGACCTTAGAACGAAAGCCGTTCAACTATTTCGCTTGGTGAGAAGCAAAGGTCTGGCACGTTCTGTGAGGCTCACCCGCGCTCTTCTAGGGTTGGCTGAAGAGTATCCAGGAACGCATTTGCGACCGGAGGAGGAAGTTGCAATGTCGAAGAGGGTAATTGAGAAGGAACTGGGGAGACCCTGTAAGAGTTACTCTTACCCGGGAGGAGAACCAACTCCGGAGCTCATGAACCTTGCGAGAGACACAGGTTACACATCGGCGAGAACGATCCGTCCAGGGTTCAATCACTCTCGTCACTTCGAACCCTACAGACTCCGATGCCAAGTGTGGGACGCATGGACGACCGCAAGAATTGCTGACAAATGGGTAGACAAGGCCATAAACCAGAATCTTTGGCTAATCGAGGTCTTTCATGCGATGAATCTGCGCCACTACCCATACAGTTGTTCTGAGTCTGCCCTAAAGGAACACCTTTCGCACATTCGTTCAAAGCAGGGAGAAATCGACAATTTGACTGTCAGCGAGACTATTGAACAGATTCAGGGAAATCTACCGAGCGGATCACCATTCAAACAGTTTCCTGAAGCGAGCGACCAGTTTAACTGAAGGTTGATGCAGGGGTTAGTGAAGGACACTTCTAATGGGTTCTAGTACGCTCCTCGCTCCTACAGCTGACCAACGCTTGGATCGCGGGAGCAAGGTTGGATCACCAGGGCATCCACTCGTGTCCGTAATAATTCCAACGAAGAACTCAGAACGAACGATTCGTCCATGTCTCGAGAGCGTTTGCGCTCAAACCTATAGGAACTTCGAGATCGTGGTGGTAGACAATTTCTCTGTCGATTCGACAGTACGAATAGCCAAGGAATACGCTGACCTAGTCCTTCTGGCAGGTCCTGAGAGGACTAGCCAAGTGAAGCTGGGAGCTGCCAATAGCAAAGGCGATTTCATCTACAAGATCGATTCGGACTTCGTGCTTGAACCTTCCGTACTTGAGAGGGCTGTCAGAGTTGCCTTAGACCAGAAGGCTGTTGGAGTTGTGATTCCAAACCTATCATACCCGAAGACAAGTTTCTGGTCCGAAGTACGTTTCTTCGAGCGTCTGTCCTATGTCGGCTCAAAGCAGATTGAAGCCGCGCGCTTCATCAGACATGACGTGTACAATGCCGTGGGAGGCCACGACGGAACCCTAGTGGCTTACGAAGAGCACGATCTTCACAACAAAGTATCGAGGCTAGGCAAAATTGCCCGTATCGAAGGCGCTGCCGAGTGGCACATCGGCGAACCGAAAAAACTCGCCGAAATCGTGACAACGAGCTGGTACTACGGGAAGACCGCGATTCGGTACGTCAGGCTATATCCTCACATTGCTGCAACTCAGATTCTTCCAGTCCGCAAATCTCTTTTCAATCAAAGAATGGTGTTCCTGCATAGGCCCAAGCTATTGCTGGGCCTCATGGTCTACGAGACAGCAAAATATCTCTCCGGTTTTCTCGGGCTTCTAGCTCAACTCACCTGGCCCTTCTCTCCACCTTTCCGTCAAACCGCCCAAAGCCCAACAATCATCAACCACCCGTTGTATCCGGTATCATCGGTTCACGATGAGTTGCTTTTCAGAGAACCGCCTCACTTATTTGGAATCACGATAATCATTCCTACCTACAACTCTGGAGTGACATTGGCTCGTTGTCTGGAGTCGGTAAGAAGCCAAAGCCACGGCCCTAAGTCTGTTATTGTGGTAGATCGATTCAGCGCAGATGGTACTTCGGAGGTTGCAATGACTGAGGGCGCAAAGCTGATTGAAACGGGAGTAAACCGTAGTCTAGCCAGAAATATCGGACTGGAAAAATCATCATCGGACGGTGTCCTCTTTGTGGATTCAGATATGATATTGCCACCATCGTTGATAGAAGAGTGCGAGACTGGACTAGGCAAATATCACGCCCTCATTATCCCCGAAATATCGGTAGGAAGAGGATTCTGGGCTGAGTGCAAGGCCGCTGAAAGAAAGACGTACATTCACAACGAGATGATCGAAGCTGCCCGCTGTTTTCGGAGAGACGCCCTTCTCTCACTTGGCGGATACAACCCGCGATTAGAAGCCGGGGAGGATTGGGATCTGCAGAAACGTGCAAGAGCTGCGGGTCTAGCTGTTGGCCGAACAGTCGCTGAAATCGAACACGACGAGGGGACCCCAACTCTGTTATCTTTGCTCAGGAAGAAATACTTCTATGGCAAGGTGTTTGGCATCTACTTGGCCACAAACCCCTACGAAGGAGTAAGACAGCTTAACCCGTTTCGACGCATACTCGTTCCCACACTCGCAACGCTTCCGACCGACCTTGTGCATGGCGTGGGAATACTAATCCTAAGAACGCTCGAATTCGCAGCCGCAGGCCTAGGCCATGTCAGCAGAATCTTTCGGAAAGCAAACTGAAGACGGAATGAAGAAGTATTGGCTGCCCCTGAACACATCGGCATGAATGGGGATAACGATTACTTCGTTTAGGTAGATCAAATGATCTCGGGAAAATTGTACATGGCTTTAGAAAGCCCCTGGCAGATAACGCGAAGCCCCTATTACGCGCGAAACCGATTAGCACATTAGAATGACTCTGGGGTACGGGCCGCTTCTACGGTTCGGCAGGCTTCAATTTCGCCTTGGCAGCGCAGGGAATGTGCCTGCGTTTCATGAAATCTTCTTTCAGGGAGACTACAGAAGCCTCACGATTCACCCCAATGACATCGTTCTCGATGCGGGGGCTAACGCGGGCCTCTTTTCGATTTGGGCAGCCCCGAGGTGTCGTAGCGTCATCTCCGTGGAACCAGCACCGGAAACCTTCGGTCTCCTGAATCTGAACAAGCGGATTAACAAGGCTACCAATGTATTTCCCATCAACAAGGCTCTCTCAGACCACGACGGGTATGTCACTATGCGAGGCGACGGAGCCACGTTCAAGATCGAACAGCAAGGAATTATGATACCTTCAACTACCATAGACTCTCTCTTAGCCGACCTCGACGTCTCTGTCGACGTTGTGAAGATGGACGTTGAAGGAGCTGAAAGATTGTGCTTGCCTGGCTCCTACTTGGAGCACGTTAGAGAGATCGTCGTCGAAACCCACGGCACTGAGGACAGTGTAGTCAGAATTCTCGAGAAATATGATTTTAAGACGAGCAAGATCAGTTTCAGAGTACCCCGGACAGTTGTTAACATTCTAAGGCAGCTTCCCTATTTTGTCGGTGCAGAGCTTGCGACTAACTTTATGATATCCCGCTCGACTCTGAGGGCGTTTATGAAGCACGAACATCTTCTTCTTCGGGAGAGACAGCCACAGTTCCAGATAATCTACGGGCGCAGATCCTGAGTATAGGCTAGAGCCCTTTCGAGATGAGAAAACTTTGAGATTTCTCGCGGTTACAGTAGCGCAGCGACCTGCCACTCTTAACTATGATGAGATGCCCTTCTATTGTCATACGCACGAACCGGTCTATTTTACCAGAGATAAGAAAAGGGAGAGATTCGAGAAACTGGTCCGATGGTGGAACGATGCGCATAAACTCGCAATTGAATATTATCCCGACGCAACGCACTTCTTCGACGTTGGAACCTATTATCTAGGCCAGACGAGAAGTCTCAGACAGCTCGTTCTCAGATACGAAAGACTGCAGTGCCCAGAGATAATTCTCGCTGGAAACGTCCTGTATAGGAAAAACGTAGGCCCTTTCCAGCTACGTGGTACCTATGATACCTTGGGGTTCCCTGAACTCGTTGAACTATTTGGCGTAGGCCTCAGATGGTCTCGGTCTGGAAACCGACTTGTCCAGTTGAGCTACGTGTCTCAGCCGTTTATCTATCCAGTCGAATACTGGCAAAAACATCCATTTCACGTAAGAACGGGCATTGAGAAGGATGAGGATATCCCGATCTGGTACATGGACTTCTGTGACGAGTCAGGCGCGCCAATTTTTGTGGACCTCGGAATAAGATTCTACCGCGATGAAACTAACAGCGATGTAATCGTGAACCTTACTAAGAGAATACGAATATATGCGGGTCAGAAAATGAAAGCTAGCACATCTCAGAACTGAGTCGAGGCCGTCTGTCACACGCTTAGATAGCTCAATGAGTTTGGCGCTCTCGGTTCAATGTAGATGGCTGGAATATTGAGCCTTAGCTTGGGACCGTTGCCCTATCATTGCGATTCAGGAGAGTGACGATTCGGAATGAAGATTGCGATCGGGCCCTATGGGGGAGGCTCGGGAATCTCTACGTACACCTCGGAGTTGTGCAAGGCATTAGCGACGGTACGAAATGATCTTGACGTTACACTGTTGACCTGGCAGGGAATCGATTATCCGGACGCGAAATTTCCTACTATGACTCTTCCAAAGAACGCGTTTCTCGGTATGTCAGATTACACGGGCGGCCCGTTCGCGAAGGTATTCGGCGCAACAAGGGTGGTTCGTCAGAAGATGAAGGATTTCGACCTGGTTCACTTCCCAGATTCGACCTACGGGGCCTTCATCAGACATCCCAAAATAGTCTTGACCATATGGGGATACTTCAGTTGGAGACTTCTCCCAAGATGGTACGCTGAGAGATTCGGATTCCCAATCAACATACCTGGCACTATTGCGGCGATGGAGTTTATGGCGATGAACACATTAGCTCTACGGACCGCCAGAGTGAACATATCGCTCCTTCCGCTCAGGTACATACCAAAAGGGCACATTCGCGGTAACATGTTCTACATTCCCCCGCCACTCGCTCTGTCGGAAACTTCAAACTGGGGCACTGGTCTACATGAATCTGTCATAAGGACCGAGAGTGCAGATATTGTCTTCATTTTCGGATCTCGCGATCTCTCTATTAAGGGAAAAGGCGCGCAGCTCGCGATTGACGCATTCACAAAGCTCGTCCTTCGTGAGAAGATCCGGGCGGTTCTCATCATGGTTGGTGGGACGAAGGACGCACTCAATGTTTCGGAGGCTGTCAGGGACAATATCATCTTCACAGGATTTCTGGATAGACGCGATTATTTGCGGCTTTTGGGTCCAGGCCGATGCTTTCTGGCTCTCTCTCACGGAGAAGAACTTGACTATGCTTGTCTCGAAGCGATGGCAGCTGGCTGCACCGTCATAGCATCGCCTATTCCAGCTCATTACATGGTCCGAGACCATGAGACGGGAAGAGTCGTTCCGAGAAATGGCGACTCCATTCACTCAGCCATGTTGGAACTAACCGACGATAATATCCGTCTGAATCTGGGAAAGAACGCTGCAAAGGAGGTGAAGCAACTCACCAACCCTACTGAGGTAGCCAAGAAGTATTCGACAGTCTATCAGAGAGTGCTCTCTAGCTAGATATTAAGGGACGAATTGAGAGTGTGTGTCCCCGCCGCGTCTAACTGACTCGTAAAGGTATGACTTATCTGCTGGATCGGCATATCGATCTCTATGCGGGTTTGTCCGTGAGACCTGTCGGATCGAGAACCCGCCTAATCGTGGCGGTTGGACTCGTAGCATTGGCCCTGGCAGCGATCCTGGCGACTCAGCATTTTCAGCTATCTCCCGTCTCTTCCGTATCGATATCCGGGATAAAGGCCAACTGCACCACTATGATCGAAGACTCCGCTAAAGGCCCGGTGACCGTGGGAAGCGGAACGATACTGTTCGGCTGTAATAGCAGAACAGGGTGGCCTCCGACTGGACTAGCCTGTCCTGGAGGTTGCCCAAGTGCCTATCCAGTCTTCAATGTGTCGCAGACGGGAGACTACACCCCCATCTTCAATCTTCCTCATTACTACACTGGTCTCTTTGTAGCGGGTACGGACGGCTGTTCTCCGGCCACGTTAGGGTCGCCACCGTCGCAGTTGACGAACGGGACAAGGATGCAATTGTCAGGGTCCGACTCTTCCCCTAGCTTGTACTACTATTGCGCCAGCTATGCGAGTGTCGGATCGAATGGCGCTACCTTGATCACCTTCACGATATCGTGGAGGTCGGGATCGACGCTCTTTACGCAGACCTTCCCATCGGTGAGGGTCCCGGCTCAACCTCCACCCTCAGGTTTCGGTGGATGTGGCGCGGCCTCGTTGGATCCTGTAACTCCCGCTACGCCGGTCAACGGAGTTCTAGAGTTCGAATGTGTCGATAGCGCTGGTCCTTATGCCGCTTTTTCTGTGTCGGTCGCGGGCTACTATACTCCGACTTTTACTCTGCCCCAGTATTACGCGGGGCTGTCGATCACCCCGATCGCGGACACCGTAAGTAATTGTACAATGCTAAGTTCAGGTAATCCCGCTTTTACGCCATTGACTAATAGCACACAGGCGTATCTCAACTCTAACCCTAGCGCCGGGGGATATTACTACTGCGCGAATTATGCCGATGTTCCGGGAAGTGGCGGCACCTTGCAAGGCTTCACTGTATCATGGTCGTCCGGTTCGACCCTTATTCTAGCCCAGACGATTCCAACGGTGACGGCCCCCGCAAGAACGTCAGCCGTCTCAGTTGTTAGAGGAATTGACAACGGACTCTACTACTCAACCCTGGCAGGCTCCTGGAGTGGCTGGAAGTCGCTCGGTGGGACTACGGCTGGGCCGGCAGTATTCTGCTCGGGAGGGGGTGCGAGTCTATACATGTCTCTCAGGAGTTTGGATAACTCCAGCATTTACCTCAGGAGCTATTCGAATGGAGCATGGTCGGCCTGGATGAATCTGCCTGGCGGGACGACTACTGAACCGGCGTGTGCCGTGATGAACGGGACTCTTCATCTTCTAATCCGTGCGTTGGATTATGGTCTGTACTATAACAGCCTGAACCTGGGCTCAGGCATCTGGAGTGGTTGGAAACCTCTTAATGGCACTCTCCTATCGTCCCCTGCCCTGGCTGCTTCTCCCGGTCTCAACAGGCTCGACGTTGTTGTCCAGGGGGCGTCGGGGGCTATCTGGCATAGAGCCCTCATCAATGGGGTCTGGTCTCAGTCATGGGACCCGGCCCCTGCGGGTGGCAGTACAGCTGATATTCCGGGCATCTCGAGTGATGGACTGAGCCTTCACTTGGTCGTGAGGGGTGCGGATAATGGTCTCTGGTACAGCGCGCTGAACTTCACATCCAGCGTCTGGTCTAGCTGGGTCTCCCTGGGAGGAACAACGGGGGTCAAGCCCAGTCTTGCGACGGACTCGGCAGGCGCTGTTCATCTATTTGTTGTGGGAGTGTACGGCCGAATATTCGACAAGACTCTAGCCCCGGGGGGAGTCTGGTCGACGAGCTGGGATGATACAGGAGGCACGACAAGCAACCCAGTCGCAGTCTCCGCGCAAGGGACGAATATTGACATCATGGTAAGCGGCACGAACGGCGGGATCTGGTACAACACACTCGCAGGATCCGTATGGCAGAAGTGGACTAGTCTGGAAGGGTCAACCTCCCTACCGCCGGCCTTGTCTACCGTTTCATGATCATTCGCCAAAGCAAGTAGAGCATTTGCTACGATTCGTTGAAGCTTGTATTACGAAGACATCGACCTGATCATACAGTAATATTGCGGATTCGATGCTCGTAATGTTAAAGTCGGAAAAGCTAGGAATGCTCAAGAGCAGATTGCAACTTATCCTAAAGACCGCTACTTCTTTTTGACTACTTGAACCGGAATCGTGATGGTGGTGGAAAGACCACCGCTGGAGCCCGTTACTTTGACAGTGTAACTCCCAAGAAGAGTCGACCCTTTCGAAGCTACCGTCAAGAGAACGGTGCCCGGCACACCCGGTGTAATTGTTACAGTAGTGGAACCGAGGGTCAAGGATGGCCCCTTGCTGCCCTGGGGGACAATACTGGCGTTGAGCGTGATGGTCCCGGTGAACCCGTTAGTGCTGTTAATTGTGAGGGTGGTTGTCGCGGAACCGCCCTGTTTGATGGTCAGGCTCGAGGGATTGGCGGAGATTGTGAAATCGGGCGGCTCGTTGCTCGCGCACTGTACGCTTGTTAGCGCGGACGTATCTGTGGCCGTCGCGTTCGACACAAAGACCGAGACAAATGGAATCCCGACAGTCAGCGTGCGCCCAGTATCTGTTGCGTTTGTATTAGTTGCTGTGAAATTGGCTGAACCTACAAGGTTGCAACCAGGGCTGATGTCTCCATTGGCGTCCAGCTTTGCGACTGAAACGCCCCCCGGAGAGGGTGGTGAGCCGTAGGCTATCGAGGCGGAGGGTGAGCCAGCTGCCACAATCCCGCCATCAGAAGTCTTCTGAACTGAAGCAATGGCTGATGAAGGTCCACCCTTCTGCCAGAGAATATTCCCGGCCGGGTCCAGCTTGTAGACCCAAGCTCCCCCAGGAGAATTGGTTGGACCAACTACGACGAAGCCTCCGTCGGTCGTCTGATCGACCGAGTTCGCATACTCACCACTGCCGGTTCCTCCATAAGTCTTCTGCCAGACCATACCCCCTGTAGAATTCAGTTTGAAGACCCAATCGTGGAACTTGCAATTTATTCCAGGACCAGGAAAGCATCCAGTCTGGTCGCCCCATGAATTAGTCACGCCTGCAACAATAGCTCCACCGTCAAGAGTCTGCCGTACTGAATAGGCCTCGTCAGCAAAGAATCCGTGGTAGATCTTCTGCCAAACCAGATTTCCCAAAGAGTCAATCTTGAAAATTAACGGATCCCAGGAAGAAAGGTCAGTTAGTTGATGTGCTTTGCCAGCGACCACGAATCCGCCGTCTGAGGTCTGCGCTATGGAGTAGGCGTAATTCCATTGAGTGGCGTAAAGTTGCTGCCAGATCACGTTACCCGCTGCGTCAAGCCTGACAACCCACGCTCCTTCGTTTTGGCAGCCGCACGAGAGAAAGAAAAATGTGCCCCAGCCCGCTACCGCGGACCCACCGTCAGAAGTATGCGTGATAGATCTGAACGCATCGTTTCCAGCGCTAAAGGTCTTCTGCCAGACGATGTTCCCGGTCGGGTCCAGCTTGAAGACCCAAGGCGATGGCTGACCAGCGGTGGAGTTCATGAATGAACCTGATACTATGTATCCTCCATCTGTTGTCTGATCTACCGAGCTTGCACCGTCGGGTCCAACTCCTCCGTATGACTTCTGCCATACGACATTTCCCAGAGAGTCTAGTTTAAGGATCCAGGCGTGCAGGTTTCCGGGCGTCCCAGACGAGTTAGAGCTCCCCACCGCAATGTAACCACCATCGGCTGTTGGCTTCATGGAGCTGACTGTTTCTGCTGCTCCGATAGCGTGGTATGTCTTCGCCCAGACGGGAATGGAAGTTGTAGGTTGAGCTCTGACAGCGACCATCTGAATGGAGATTATTATGAGGACTATTAGTCCGAAACTTGACAGCAGTCCGAACCTTCTCATTCTCAAGCCTCTTACGCCATACACTTTCGTTATTGCATTGATTGGCACTTAGCAACAGGCTCTGGATCAGAGCGGCTTCAACGAAACGTTTCCTATTCGCGATGGTTTGAGAATTTAAAACTACCGGCCTCCAAGGCCGAATTGTAAATCTTGGTCGAAAGAGGATCCAAGAAAACGGGCCACAGCTTCCCAGCCCTTAACCCCGCCCAAAGAAACAAGTCCTGTAGAATACCATTGCCAGGTTGCAGGTTATTGCTGTTGGGCTCCGAATCCAACAGCGGCGAATTCAAGGATTCATATTCCTTAGAATTGTATCGTCTCCGTGCGTCGACCAGGTTGGGAGTCCGCATGAGAGCAAGATAGTATGCTCCTCCAGAAACATCGTTCAGAATTCTAGAGATTACGCCAGGCGGTCCATCTTCTGGGGCGATACATGTTCAAGAAAGAATAGAGAAATCGGTTCTTACGATCTGAAAGAAAGGAGGGGAGACGGCAACCGTGGTCTCTTACGTAGTTAGAGTTGTGCTACCAGTGCTTCCGAAATGGCCGGCGTCACCGGAATACGTGGCCGTGATAGTTACGGTCATTGATTTGCCCGGGTTTGCATAGGAAACGGTGCAACTGGCAGTCGGACCGGTACCATTGAGAGTGCAGCTTGGCGGGACGAACGCGCTCTTCTTGCTCGTGCTGCTACTAGTCCAAGGGACAGTACCAGTGGGGGTTAGTGGCAAGCCAAGAGACGTGTCTGATATAGAGGCTGTGCATGTGAACTTGCCAGAATGGCCGGCACAACTCACGCTGTTGGACGTCGAACGCTTTGTTACAGCCAAATTGAAGCTGCCTCTGGTGGCAAAATGGGTCGAGTCGGCACTGTAGGTCCCCGCGATTCTATGAGTTCCGTCTGAACCTAGATCAGGAGAGTAGCTTAGGGTGCAACTACTCGCCGAGGAACTGGCTGGGTTGAGGGTGCAACTGCCGGACGGTGTGAAGGTGCCGGAGCTATTGGTGGTAAAAGAGACCGTGCCCGTTGGGCTGGTTGGTGTTGAGGAGGTGTCGGTAACGGTGGCGGTACACTGGGCAGCCTGGTTAACGGCCACTGACCCAGGGTCACACGTTAGAATTGTCCTGGTGGCATGAGTAGATGGACTGGGACCGGCGATCACCGTTACATTGTGGGCGAAATAGCCGCTTGCATAAATTAGGCTCGTTGCTGAGTTCACCGCGACGCCAAGCGTAGGAACATGCGGAACAGTGGCCGCTAACGTGTTTGTTGCCCCATCAATTACAAACACGGTTGAGCCGGTTAAGACTCCAGCGTATATTCTGTCAGTTGCTTCGTCCACTCCTATACCGATCGTTGAGTTGCCGAGCAGAACAGATGTTACGATGGAGTTAGTCGAAGCATCGATTACGTGGACCGAATCCGAATTTTTAGTCTGCAACTGCACATCTTGACCGGATACGGCATACAGCATATTGGTGGCTGAATCAATCGCTAGCCCGAAAGGTGCCGGGGGGGCTGCCAGCAGCCAGTCTGCGTAAGTTACGTTTGCGGTAACGGTGTTGGTAGATCCATCTATCACGAATATTGTGGTATACCCTGAAGTGGTGGTGGGCGAAGTAAAGGCTGCGTATATCTTGTTCGTTACATGGTTGACGGCTATTCCAGCACTATTGCACCTAGAGGTGTCAGTTCCGGCGGCGCAAATGACGGGTAATCT
>Ga0209234_1000124_pt1 | contig 20719 bp, 16 predicted proteins | sample GraSoi013_1_20cm_2_FD_185816 | JGI IMG/M metagenome (GOLD analysis project Ga0209234, IMG submission 185816) | Grasslands soil microbial communities from the Angelo Coastal Reserve, California, USA - Sample 08_20_2013_1_20cm (SPAdes) (version 2) | ecosystem: Environmental > Terrestrial > Soil >... | reverse complement strand
AGGGAGGCTGCGCATCTCTAGTATTCCGGAGCAGGGTACGACGGTGATGATTGTGCTGCCTCTGGCCATCCTCTGCCCAGCGGGAGATCCTTCTCCTCCGGGTCACTCAGGGCTTCGGCTCACTCGCTCAGGATGACAACGTAAAATCCTCGATGTGTCCATTAAGGACGTCTTTCAAGCTTTCATGCTACTTGCACAGGAATGATAGGTTGCCTGAATGCAGGAACTACCCATTGGCCTATCGTCGGTTTGCTACTCTTTAGCAGAACCCTCTCTTCAGCAAGTTTTCAGCAAATCACCGCTCTTTCTTCAGCAAGCAGAGGTATGCTCAAGACATCGAGAGCAGACGTGGTTCTCTGATGTCAGGAAGGAAGGAGTTGCAGTTGCATATGATAGCACACATGCGAGACGTGACTGGGGAAGATGTCAAGCGCTTAGAACCGCACGCGAGCGGAACTTTCTATAGGAGCCTGGTAGCATGGGCGAAAATACAACCGGGCGCAGCGTATCTCGTGGAGGCAGAAACAGGTCGAGAGCTTACGTATGCTCATACGCTCGCTTCGGTTAATAGCGTGCGGCAATTGCTCGGCGATACGCCGCGCCGCATTGTACTTGCCTTACCCGGCGGCGTTGTCAATACCGTGATCTGGCTCAGCGCCCTCAGTGGCGGTCATATGTTGGTTCCACTCTCTCCAGATGCTCCTGATGAAGAAAAGTCCCGCATTGCTCAGAAGCACAGACCGGATGTTTTGTTTGTTGAACGAACGCAAGAGGCACAGGGCTTTGCTTGCCCCCACGCTCAGGTGATTCCCCGGCAAGCATGCGATGCCCTGCTGGAACAGGCATCTTCCTATGAATCTCTCGAGCCGGTGGAAGGACGGGTCTGCCTAACGACATCTGGGACGACGGGTGAACCGAAGGGCGTGGTGCTCAGCGAACGCCAGATCGCCTGGACAGCCGATTCCATCCGTGTCAGTCATCGCCTTTCCACGCGGGATCGCGGTTTAACCGTGCTGCCATTCTTCCATGTGAACGCGCCGGTTGTTAGCCTGTGTTCGTCTTTGCTGGCCGGTAGCACGGTTGTCATTGCACAGCGTTTCAGTCGTCGGCACTTCTGGTCATGGATCGAGCGCTTTCATGTCACCTGGGCGAGTATTGTGCCGACCATCGTCACCATGTTATTGGAAACGGAAAAACCGGCTTTTCTGCCTGGTTCCTTGCGCTTTGTGCGCACCGGTTCGGCTCCGCTGCCCGCCGCAGATTTACTGGCTTTCGAAGCACACTTCGGTATTCCTGTCATAGAAACCTACGGTTTATCAGAAGCCGCAAGTCAGGTGGTTGCTAATCCAGTACCGCCAGGTATCCATAAGCCGGGCTCGGCAGGGCGCCCTGTAGGCGTAGCACTGCGCATCTGTTACCCCAGGACTGATGGGAGCGGGGAGATGCTGCGCAATGTCGCGCCAGGTGAAATGGGCGAAATCTGCATCGCCGGACCCGGTGTGATTGACTCTTATCAGGACAACGCAGGACAGGAGGCATTCCAGGATGGCTGGTTCCGGACCGGTGACCTGGGATACCTGGATGAGGAGGGGTACCTGTTTATCAGGGGCCGTTTGCGCGAAGTGATTATTCGCGGGGGCGAAAACATTGCGCCGCGCGAAGTTGAGGAAGTGCTCATGTGGCATGCGGCGGTGCGCGAGGCCGCTGTTGTTGGTCGTCCTGATCCCATCTATGGTGAGCAGGTCGTGGCCTATGTCGCTGTACAGGGAGCATGGAGTGAGGAGATGGCACAGGAACTGCGCCAGTATGCAGCTCGTCGGCTGAGCCCGCACAAAGTGCCGGTGGACTTTATGGCGCTCGACGCGTTGCCACGAAATCAGATGGGTAAGGTTGAGCGGCGTCTGTTACGCATGCGAGAACAGGCGCGTGCCGCAGCATGTAAGGTTGAGCATACTGTGTTCGTCTCTTAGCTCATCAAGATATACAGGTATCATTGCAATGAGTAGTAGAGAGTTGAGGTATGGAGCAAAGTGAAAGAACAACAAGCTCGTCGCCCACATGTCTATGAACTAGATCCCTTGCGCGCAGTAACGGCCTGGAGCGTGGTTGCTGTACATGTACTTGCCGGTACGATCCTCCTCAATCAATCTAATGTAGGGGTGGAGGTACAAAACGCTCTTGTGGTCGCAATGCACTTCACTCGAGAAGTGTTCATATTCGTGACGGCCTTCGCCCTGGTCTATGTCTATTATGGGAAACCCTTCGCAACCAGGCGCTTCTGGGCCAGGCGTAGTATAGGCGTACTGTTACCCTATTGCATCTGGAGCGTGGTCTATGTCTGGGTTAATATACCGGGGCAATCGCCAGCAACGTTTATTAAGACGGCCATCGTTGATATATTGACGGGGAATGCGTCGTATCAACTGTACTATATTCTGCTCACCTTGCAATTCTATATCATCTTGCCGCTCTTCTTGCTCTTTCTGAAACGTGTCGCGCACCATCCCTGGAAAGTCCTGTCCATCAGCTTTGTCATCCAGGTCGTGCTGTACTACGCTGACTATCGCTGGTTGCAACAAGGTACAGTAGCCTCATCTGGCTTCTGGCAGATCGTTGCCGGGTTCCAGGATCGCTTTGTCCTGGTCTATCAGTTCTACTTTGTCCTCGGTGGGTTTACCGCGCTCTACTTCCAGCAGATACGCTCGTTCCTGCTGCGCTATGGTTGGTTCGTTGCGTGCGGGATGGTGGCTGCACTTGCGGTGCTGTGGTTGCACTTCGTGCTACAGATACGCGTGTACCAGGAATCCATAGGGTACGCTACGTCCGTCTTGCAACCGGTAATGGTGTTCTACAGTCTTGCCGTGATCCTCTTCGCCCTCTGGCTTGCCTGCCGCTGGGCTAGCCACAGGTATCGTGAGGGGCGTCCACGTGGCCACCGCATCTGGCAAGTGTTGTCAGATGCATCGTTTGGAGTCTACCTCATCCATGTCCTTCTCTTGTCTGCCATCCTGAAATGGGTGGTACCGGCAATGCCGACAGTGTGGCCTGTTGCTATCCGTGTCATTCTCACCTGGTTGATGACGGTGGGGAGCGCAACTGCGGTGAGCGTGACTTTACTGCATATTCCTGTCTTGAGCCGCCTTGTTGGACGTAAGCATTCAGTGCGCAGGGAAGCTCTACAGCAAGCTGGCGAAGAGAAACCTGGGCAACGGCCACAACAAGCTGAGACCATACCCTCCACCAGGCTGGTAGAGCAAGTAATACAACGGGGCACTTTTGCACAAGAAAGGAGCGAAGTAGGTAATGGTTGAATTTGAGTACGTTACTCCCTCGTCGCTGGAAGCAGCCTTACAAGCATTAGGCGATGCAAGCCACCCGGCTATGGCATTGGCAGGAGGGACACGCCTACTCATTGATGTGCGAGCTGGCGTGGTGCAACCTGCTATCCTGGTTGACCTACGTCATCTCGATACGCTTGAGTATATTCGTTTTGATGATCATTGCGTTGCTATTGGAGCGAGAACGACCCTGGCACAGATAGAGATGAATCCGCTCATCCAGAGATACGTCCCTCTTCTGGCGGAGATGGCAAGCTCATTTGGGAGTGCGCTCATCCGCACGTCCGCTACCCTAGGCGGCAACATTGCCTCGTTTGCACAGGTCGCCGATGCAGTCGTACCATTACTTGCCCTCGATTCAACGCTCCTATTCCAGAGTGCAGGCAACAGGCGTCGTCAACAATTGAGCGCATTCATCACTGACCATAGACGCGCAGCAGCGCATGCCCATGAACTCATTACCGAGGTGAGTGTGCCTGTTTTACCTGAAAACGCACTTTGGTTCTACGCTAAACTAGGCAACCGGAAGGCGAATGCCATCCCCATTGCCAGTGTTGCGACCGTTATCACTATCCAAAGCCAACGCATCCAGGAGGCACGTATTGCGCTTGGGGCTATCACCCCGGCACCGCTACGAGCTACCCATGCAGAAGCTGTACTGCTCAATGAATCACTTCCGCTGCGAGATCAAACCATAGAGCACTGTCTTGCTGTGCTTGCGACAGAACTGCAGGACCCGCTTGACGATATGGTGGCCTCGGCGGGATATCGCGTCTTGATGGGAAAGGCACTCCTCAGAAAGGCACTGTACCATCTGCGCCCTGTTGAGCAGGGAGATGACAAGAAGATGAGAGAGGAATAACTACATGAGCAAGATAGACACCCTTCCGATAGAGGAAGATTCAGTAGCTAACCCAGCTCGCTCGTCAGGCCTTGCCTTTGACGAGGAGACGTTCAGACGAATCGGCTACCAGGTTATAGACGAAGCCGCCTCGTACCTGAATGGAATACGCGAGCGTCCGGTATGGCAATCAATGCCCGACAATGTACATAAGGCCATTCGAGAGCAAGAACTTCCAGCGGAAGGACACCCATTCGAGGAGACGCTGGCTTTCATGAAACACATGATCCTTCCGTTTCCCCAGGGAAACGGGCATCCTCGTTTCGCCGGGTGGATCAACTCGGCCCCGGCCCATGCCGGTGTTCTGGTCAAACCGCTTGCCGCCGCCATGAACCCCAATTGCGGTATTGGAGACCATGCCGGGCAGGAACTAGAGCGACGCACGGTTCAGTGGATGATGGAGCTGTGTGGCTTTCCTGTAGAGGGGAGTGCGGGCGTCTTTGTCAGTGGCGGTTCCGAGGCCAATTTCACCTGCTTACAGGCAGCGCGCCAGTGGGCCGCACAGGTTGATGGATGGGATGTGCGGGCCGAAGGGGTACAGGGAATGCATCGTCCCTTCGTCCTTTACCAATCAGACCAGGGCCATTTCTGCATACGAAGGTCGGTCGAGGCGATGGGGTTGGGTCGGAATGCCATTCACATTATTCCCTCGACCCCTTCCTTTCAGATGGATGTGGATCGGCTGCGTGAGCAAATACTGGCGGATTGGGCGGCAGGGCTACGGCCTTTTTGTGTTGCAGCGACCGCCGGAACCGTGGAGACCGGAGCGATTGATCCACTCGATGATCTTGCTGATCTGTGCGACGAGCAAGGGCTCTGGTTGCACGTTGATGGAGCCTATGGCGCTTTCGGCATCCTGGATGAGCACGTTGCGCCTCTTTACAAGGGCATAGAGCGCGCAGATTCTCTCGCAACCGATCAGCATAAATGGCTCTCCGTTCCCATAGACTGCGGTTGTGCTCTCGTGAGAAATGGCGCAGCCCTTCGCGCTGCCTTTAGCCTGACTCCACCAGAGCAGGATGAACATGAACCGTGGCTGTCGGAATATACATTGCAGCGCACACGCCGCTTCCGTGCACTGGATGTCTGGGCTATTATCCAGTCTGCCGGTCGCAACGGTCTTGCCGAAGCGATCGCGAACAATAACAAGATGGCCCTTTTGTTTGCACATCTTGTCGAGACCCAGGATGATCTGGAACTCATCTCATCCGGTCCCCTGAGCATCGTGCGATTCCGCTTTGCTCCTCCTCAGCTGCGTAATAAGCCATTGCCACTTGATCAGCTGAATAAAGCTGTAGCTTACGAAATGCAGCAGCGTGGAAGAGCATTTCTAACCAGCACCCGTTTTCAGAGCAAAGAGGCTCTGCGCGCTTGTATTGTGAACTATATGACGACGGAAGCAGATATACAAGCTATCGTCGATGAAACTCTCTATGTAGGTAGGAAAGTTGTTTCCCGTTACTCCTAAGAAAGGGCGTGACAAACAATGCGTTATGCAAACATTTTAGAAACTATTGGCAACACTCCGCTGGTTGAACTGAAACATTTGAACCCCCGTCCAGGCGTGCAACTCTTCGCAAAACTCGAGGGGATCAATCCTTCAGGCAGCCTGAAAGATCGCATCGCGAAAAAGATGGTCGAGCAGGCTGAAGCTCAGCACTTGCTCCAGCCGGATTCGATCATACTGGAGCCGACAAGCGGCAATACAGGGGTAGCCCTGGCTCTGGTGGCGAATATGAAAGGCTATCCATTTACCGCCGTGATATCTGAGAAGGGAACGCAGGATAAGCGCCGACTGCTCGAATTGTACGGTGCCAACATCATTACTTCCCCCGGCTCGGCTGGCAGCAATGGGGCTATCAGGCTGGCGCAGGAACTGACCACACAGGACAAGCGCTACGTGATGCTCTACCAGTACGGGAATGAGGCGAACGCTCTCGCGCACTATGAGACCACGGGGGCAGAGATTCTCGAAGATATGCCCGATGTAAATGTCTTCGTCGCCGGTCTGGGGACGGGGGGAACGCTCACTGGCATTGGCCGCCGCTTAAAGAGGCACGACCCCGCTATTCGCGTCGTGGCTGCCGAGCCGGTGCAGGGTGAGAGTATTCAGGGGCTACGTAACCTTGCCGATGGTTTCGTCCCCCCGGTGCTCGACCTATCCGTCATCGATGCCCGGCTGCTGGTCTCAAGCCATGATGCCTGGTTGCGCACGCTGCAATTAAAAGCGCGGGAGGGCATCTTCGCAGGACCTTCCAGTGGCGCTGTGTTGGAAGTGGCTTTACGCGTGGCAGCGACTATGGATCGAGGCAAGATTGTGATCATCCTGGCCGATGGCGGCTGGAAGTACATGAGCGAGGATCACTGGATGGTAAAACTCCCATCCGTTGCTGACGCGGAGAAAGTTGCTCTCTAAGAAAAGAAAGAATCATGAGTAAGCATCATACCTATCCAATCCATTTTTCTCTCAATGGTTGCACTATTGATGTCGAGGTTGGCGCAACGCAAACGCTGCTCGAACTGTTGCGAGACAAGCAGCATCAATGGGACGTGAAGTTGGGATGCGGCAAGGGTGACTGTGGCTCCTGTACGGTGCTGCTGAACGATGAGCCACGGCTATCCTGTCTCGTCCTGGCCGTTCAGGTTGATGGAGCCGCGATCACGACAGTTCGCGGCCTGGGAGACGCAGAGCACCTTCATCCCCTCCAGGAGGCGTTCATTCAATATGGGGCGGTGCAGTGTGGTTTCTGTACACCCGGGATGCTGATGACCGCAAAGGCTTTGCTTGAGCGCTGTCCTCACCCCACTCGTGCGCAGATACGTGAAGCGCTTGCTGGCAACTTGTGTCGCTGCACCGGCTATCAGCCTATCGTTGATGCAATCGAGGCAGCTTCCCGACGTCATCCACAGCATGATCAAACTGACCAGAATATGATGGCTACGGAGATGGTTGATACAGGAGAAGAGGAGACATGAAATGAGCACAAGTACGTCAGAACTTATCGGTGCATCCGTTCGACGGATCGATGCGCTGGAAAAAGTGATGGGAACGACCCGCTACGGTCAGGATTTCTGGATGGATGGGATGCTCAATGGCGGTGTACTGCGCAGCCCTCATCCTGCCGCTCGCATCGTCTCTCTTCGTACTGATGCTGCCAGGCGGCTTCCCGGCGTTTACGCAGTGATGACTGCGCAGGATATTCCCGGGCAAAAACGCTACGGCGGCCCTACGGTACTGGATCATCCCGTGCTTGCCAGTGACAAGGTGCTCTATGCGGGCCAGGCAATCGCATTGGTTGCGGCAGAATCTCGGGAGCTGGTGGAGCAAGCGCTCCGACTCATTGACGTTGAGTACGACCCGTTACCGGCAGTTTTTGATCCGGCAGAGGCAGTGAAGCCTGGGGCCCCGCAAATTGGGGCACATGGGAATGTCGCCGGCCATGAGTGGGTGCAATGCGGCGACCTGGCACGCGGTTTTGCTGAGGCAGACGTCGTAGTCGAACAGACCTACCATACCACGTGGATAGAGCACGCCGCCCTGGAAGTAGAGTGTGGCGCTGCCTGGCCGGATGAACAGGGAGGAATTACGCTGCGCGTCTCCACGCAATCACTTGAATACCAGCAGCAGATCGCAGCAGTGCTCGCTCTTCCCCCTGACAAGGTGCGTGTAACCTGTCCAATGGTAGGAGGGGGATTTGGACGCAAACTCGATATCACCGTTGAGCTCTACCTTGCGCTACTCGCATGGCACACACAGCGTCCCATCTTTCTCGCAAGTTCGCGTGAGGAATCGATACTCGCCTACTCCAAACGCCATCCATTCACGCTGCACTACAAAACTGGTGCAGCGCAGGATGGTCACCTGACAGCAATGCAAGTGCATATTACTGGGGACGCAGGTCCGTTCGTGTATCGCAGTGCACTGGTGAGCCTGCACAGCCTCATGCTTGCCACCGGCCCGTACTATGTCCCGCACGTATCGATCGATGTACAGGCTATTCACACCAATAACATTTTTACCAGCGCGATGCGTGCCGTAGGAGGGCCACAGGTCAATTTTGCCTACGAGAGCCAGATGGACCGACTTGCCCACGAACTCGGAATGGATCCCCTGGCGTTTCGCCGCATCAACTACCTGCAGCCTGGACAGAGCCTGCCTAATGGGCAAGTGATTCAGGGGACCGTTCTGCTGGCAAATTCGGCCGAACGCGCATGGAAAGCACTGGATGAGATGCCTACTGTTGTCCAAGCCGGATCAAAGAAGATAGGGCGGGGCATCTCCTCGAATATGAGCGGCTACGGGGTGCCTGGGAATGCAGCAGCGTGTGACATAGAGGTACAACAAGACGGGCGCGTCGTTATCTCTATCGGGGTGTGCGATATCGGTGGGGGTCAACGTTCCTCAGTCGCGCAGATTGCGGCCAGCATGCTCGGTGTGCCACTTGAGCATGTGACCTTACGTCTCGCCGATACTGCTGTGACTCCGCCAGTTGGTGCGACTGCTGGCTCAAAAACACTCTACTACTGCAGCAATGCCACGTTTATGGCGGCGAACGCGTTGCGGAAAAGACTGTTGGAGGTGGCAGCCGACCTCTTAGAGGTGCAGGTAGATGATCTTGTACTTCAGGATGATGAGATATGCGTACAGGACCAATCAGGGAAAAAACTCGCACTTCTGAATGTCATTGCGGAAGCCAGGGCGCGAGATATTCCCCTCACAGAACATGCAGTGTTTCAGACGCCGAAAGAGAAGAAATTCGCGAGCGAAAGCGGCACTGGCATTGACTGGCTTGACTTTACTTTTGGCACCCATGCTGCCGAGGTGGCAGTCGATGAGGAGACGGGTGAAGTGTCTGTGCTGAAATATGCCTGCTGCCACGATATCGGGCAGGCGCTCCATCCGCAAAGTGTTGAGGGACAGATGCTTGGGGGAGTTGCGCAGGGCATTGGCTTCACTTTGATGGAGCAACTCGCCGTGAAGAACGGCATCATTCAGACACCTTCCTTGCGTGAATACCTCATTCCTACCTCTGTCGATGTACCGGAGATCGCGACCATTCTGCTGGAGTCGGGCCAGGGACTCGGGGCGTTTGCAAATCGCGGTATAGGGGAACCACCTGCCGCCGTCTCTGCCGGAGCCATTGCAAATGCCATCTATGACGCCATTGGAGTACGCATGATTGAGTTACCCATAACACCGGAACGGGTCTTTACTGCTTTGCAACGACTCCGATGAATGGGGTTCTCTATTCCTGGCCAGAGTTTTTCTTGCTATGCATCGATGCTGCACTCGGCAAATAAAAGAGAAGGGAATAGTCAATGGAAGGAACATCTTGGTGAAAAGCTGGAAGCATCCTACTGTCTGGTCTGCTCTGGGAATGAGCGTGTTGCTGTTCGCAATCATCTCGTGTTCCTCTGTTCCATTGTCACCACCGACTCCCACCGTGGGAACGACACCCTATGAGGGTTTTATTACACGGATTTTTACCGGTTCTTACGGCATGCAGATGACGTACTACCTCTATATACCCGCGCATCTTGATCCGCAAAAAAAGTATCCCCTGGTGCTCCTGCTTCACGGTGGGGGCGAGCGTGCAAAGGTGAAAAATACACCGATCCAAAATAGGGATGTGCTGCTGAATCAGGTATACGTGAGAGTATGGAGTTCTCCAAAGGTGCAAGATCACTGGCCCAGTTTCATTGTCGTTCCGCAGGTCGTCTATCCCCAGCGCTGGGTCAACGTACCGGCGCAGCAGGGCTCCTATACCCTTGCCGCTCGACCAGCAAATGCCTTGCTCTTGGCGAAGGAGATTGTGGATGCGCTGCAAAAACAATACACCACTATTGATCCCAACCGCCTCTACGTTACTGGACTTTCGATGGGAGGCTACGGAACATGGGAGGCGATTGAGCGCTGGCCCAACTACTTCGCCGCTGCGGCCCCCATCGCGGGTGCAGGCGATCCATCCAAAGCGTCAGTGCTGACCCATCTGCCCATTTGGGCTTTTCATGGCTGGGCAGATACGACCGTACCGGTATCAGGTTCGCGTGACATGATCAACGCGATCAGCGCCGCGGGCGGCAACCCACGCTATACGGAATTTCCCGGCGCTGGTCATAGTGTTTGGGGCTATGTCTATTCATTAGGCGCATCAAGTAGCGTCTCAGGTTTCTTTCCCTGGCTCTTCTCACAACACAAGTGATCGGAGGTAGTGGCACAAATGAGCAGGATAACGGAGAAGTGAACATGCAAATGCTCTTACGTGGCTATATAACTGAACGGATGTCCTAAGTAGCCAGCACAGCCTAACACGTTGTGTTGATTCCCGTGTTCTCAGTTCTGACACATCCGTCTCACCGCCTTTTTCCGGGTATGACTCATCAAACAGAAGGGAACCGCGGGATTTTCCTGTCTTGCTCTTCTGTGAGCATTTCAGATGGGTATGAGGTGCCCCATTCGCTGGGTTCCCCGGTCACTTTGGGGAGACTACTTGGCTCCAGCCAGACGCACTGGTAGGGTTCCAACCGCAAGGGTTGCTCAGCTGTGTGCGTTTGTCCGGTGATCAGGTCGGTGAAGCGGTAGCCCACCCCATACACCCGCAGCAGGTTGGCATCCATCTCTTGCAGATGAGGGGAGAAACTCGCCACGACGAAGAGTCGCTGGCCAGCGCTGTGGCGGACGTAGCCGAAGAGGTGTCCGTTGCCGGTCTCGACGAACGCTGTGTCGCTATCGGAGATCGCCGGTTGCTGCTTCCGCAGCGCAATGAGCCGCACCAATTGCGCGAAGACCTGGCCGTGCGGCGAGTTGAGGTCATGCTCTACCTTCCCTCGCCATGCCCAATCAGCCTGTGGGCGGTGGACCCAACGACTGTCGTCGGCCTTGTCCGGGTCAGAGGCGAACGCGTAATCGTTGAGCGTGCCGACCTCGTCGCCCAGGTAGATCAGCGGGATGCCGCCGATGCTCAAGATGATGCTGTAGAGCATCTGGATGCGCCGCATCGCCAGCTCCATCTGCTGCTCGTCGCCCGACTGGATCGCCAACTCCAACCCGGCCAGCGAGGCCAGCGTGCCCGAGATGCGGGCGTCGCCGGTGTCCGGGTTCTCCTGGAACGGCACGCCGCGTGCAAAAGAGCCGGGGAAGCGCCCCATGTAGAACTGGTTCAGGAACGTCCGGTGGCCGCTCGGATCGATCCACTTCCAGCGGGCGTCGTTGTCGTCAAACGTCCAGCCGATATCGTCGTGCGAGCGCAGGTAGTTCACCCAGGCCGTCCCCTGCGGCAGCCGGAAACGGCGGCGCATCGAGTGAGCGAGCAGCTTGACTTCGCCAGTCGCCAGCGACTCCCAGAGCAGCGCCATGAGCAGGGGGTTGTAGCTGATCTGGCACTCCCGCGGGCTGATGTAGCTCACCACGTCGTCGGGATGGACAATCGCCTCAGACTTGAACAGCAACGCGGGGGCAGCGATGCGCGCGAGGCAGTGAAATGCCTGGATGATCTGGTGGGCTTCTGGTTGATTCTCGCAGCTGGTGCCCATGCGCTTCCAGATAAAGGCGACCGCATCGAGCCGGAGGACCTCTACCCCGATGTTGGCGATGAAGAGCATCTCCTGGGCCATCGCGCGGAAGACTGCCGGGTTGGCGTAGTTCAGATCCCATTGGAAGCTGTTGAAAGTCGTCCAGACCCACCTGTGGATGTCCTCACGCCAGCTAAAGCTCCCACGGCGCACCGTGGGGAAGATCTCACGCAGCGTGCGTTCGTAGGTGTCGGGTATCCTCCGGTCGGGGAAGAGGAAGTAAAAGCGCTCGTACTCGTGGTCGCCAGCCTGGGCGCGCCGTGCCCACTCGTGCTCATCGGAGGTGTGGTTGAAGACGAAGTCGAGCACCAGGCTGATGCCTTGCTCCTGAAACTCGCAGGCCAGCTCGGCCAGTTCTTCGATCGTGCCGAGTTTGGGGTTGAGGCGACGGTAGCTGCTGACGGCGTAGCCGCCATCGCTCTTGCCCTCGGGTGATTCGAACAGGGGCATCAGGTGCAGATAGGTGAGTCCCAGCTTTTTGAAGGAGGGCAAGCGGTCGCGTAAGCCCTGCAGGGTCCCGGCAAAGAGATCAACGTAACACATGCCGCCGACCATCTGCTGCGACTGAAACCACGCGGGAGCAGCTTCGCGCCGCGCATCCAACTGCTTGAGCCAGGTGGGACGTGCAAACCAGCTGCGCGCTGCCGCGCGCAAGAGTTCCTCAAGGTGATAGAAAAAGTCGTAGTGTCCGCCGTAAAGGCCAAGCAGCAGCCCGAAGAGCCGTTCCCACTCGTGCCGCAGTCGCATCTCCAGCGCACGCCAGTCTGCGGGTGCGACATCGGCTTCGTCTCGAAAGGTGATCTCCAGGCGCGGCCACAGTCGCTCGAGTGATAGGGCCGCTTGCTGCTGAACCTGCTGTGCATCAGTCATATGCTCTCCCTCTGTTGCACCCTCCGCTCGCCTCACCAACGAGGTCAAGGGTTCAGTCTTACGTCATCTGTTCAATGACTTTGACCAGTCGCAGAACCATGAAGGAACGGCACCCTTTTTCCCCCAGCCGCTCCACGAAGGAAAGGAGGCCCTTGGCATCGATGCCCATTTCTGAAGGCCTCGCTCGTGGTAATGTATTATACGAGTTTCTCCGTTCCTGTGGTTTGTCAAATCATTTGGCTCTCAAGGAAAGAGCCATCTCAAGGGCCGTGAAGCACGTAGTGCCTTGGCCCCCTTACTCGGGTAAAGATGGAGCCTCCACTTCAATCAGCAGCCCCTCATTGCCACGCAGGTGCATCTCTCCCAAGGCCATGGGGCCCTCGTGGTCCAGGTGGGTAGAGAGGAGGAGACGGCCCTGCCCCTGTTCCGGCAGGCTGACAACCTGCTCGTGTGCTGAAAAGTTGAGAGCGACCACATAGCGCTGCCTACCGTGCTGACGCAGGTAGACGAAACAGGCGGGGTTCGGCTGGTCAAGAGAGCGCTGCGAACCCACGCTGAGAGCAGGCGAGGACCGGCGCAGGGTCAGTAATGCGCGCACCAGGGTCAGGAAGGAGTGCGTCTCCTGTTGCTCGACGGCAACATTGTAGGTGTGATAGTCGCTGGCAACCGGCAGCCAGGGCTGCACCTCAGGGGGACAGAAACCAGCGTTGGGACTCGTGTCCCACTGCATGGGTGTCCGCTGGGGGTCGCGGCTATGTTGAGGGTCTTGCTTCCCTGGTGGATCGTGCATCAGTGCCGGTGGAATCGCCACGTTCTGCATGCCCAACTCATCGCCATAGTAGCAGGTTGGGGTCCCGCGCAGGGTCAGTAATAACATCTGGGCCGTCCGCGCCTGCTCCCGGCCCACACGCGTAGCGATGCGGGGCCGATCATGATTGCCTAGTACCCAGTTGGGCCAGGCCCCTCTCGGAAGAGCCGCTTCATAGGCATCGACCACCTGGCGAATGGTACCGGCCTGCCAGGTTGGCATGGTCACCAATTGGAAATTGAAGGGCAGGTGGGCCTCGTCGAGCTGCTCACCATAGTACTGTATCAGGCTCGTCAGAGGGAGATAGAGTTCGCCGATCAAGACGCGCTCGCCGTACCGGTCCACAATGGCGCGCATCTCGCGCACCAGCGCATGCATATCCGGCAGGTCTCCCGTGTAGAGACCCACCTGGCGAGCGGAAGGAGGATCACCCGGCTTCCAATCAGGGTTCATCGGGTTATCACGGAACTGCTCATCTTTGAGCAGCATCCAGAGCACATCGATGCGGAAGCCATCGACGCCCCGGTCGAGCCAGAAGCGCAAGATATCATACATCGCCTGGCGCACCTTGAGATTGCGCCAGTTGAGATCGGGCTGCTTCACATCGAACAAGTGCAGGTAGTACTGCCCGCTCTGTTCGTCGAAGTGCCAGGCAGAACCGCCAAACCTGCTCGTCCAGTTATTCGGGGGACCACCATCAGGAGCAGGGTCGCGCCAGATGTACCAGTCGCGTTTCTCGTTGCTGCGGTTGGAACGTGATTCCTGAAACCAGGGATGCTCATCGGAGGTATGATTGGGCACAAAGTCCAGGATGAGCTTGAGGTTGCGCTGGTGGGCCTGGTGCAGCAAGCTATCCAGGTCCTCCAGAGTCCCGAAGAGCGGATGAATAGCAGTGTAATTACTAATATCATAGCCAAAATCGGCCATGGGAGACGGATAGATGGGCGAGAGCCAGATCGCGTCAACGCCGAGCCAGCGTAAGTAATCCAGCTTGCTGATGATCCCAGGGAGATCGCCTATTCCATCTCTATTGCTGTCGAGAAAACTGCGGGGGTAGACCTGATAAATCACGCCCGTTTGCCACCAGGAGTGTGCATGCATCATGGGTTGTTTTGTTCCTCCTCCGCGCATCACGCCTGGTCAAGACCCACCAACCTCTGACCAGGTTTGCTCTCGCGCGTTGTTTCTTTAGTATATCATCTGAATGATCCAGACATTTTCGCTCAGGGAGGAGCCTGGCCTCGGCTCCTCTTGTATTGTTTTCGATCCTCATGGCTCTCCCCAAGTTTAGATGATTCGAGGTATTTTCCATGAGATGAGTAGTTTCCACTTGGCTCTATCAGTGCCTTTCGCTCGAGCACAACCATTGCAGTGGACCAGAATCATCAAAATCTAGGGAGAGCCACAATGTTGGTAAGCCATACAAACGGATGTGCCAAGTAGCCAACACAGACGTATACTTGCAGTTTCGATACAAACAGGCCTACAATCAAGCAAGGAGAAATCAGCAAAACTAGTCATGAAGAGAGGATATGCTGCTGTGACACAAGCTACAACTCGTCATCCCGTACGTATTGGGGTGCAATTACGCCAACAACATACCACCTACCAGTCGTATGCGGATGCTGTTCGTCGCGCCGAGGATCTGGGCGTTGACACAATTTGGGATTGGGATCATTTCTTTCCACTTACTGGCGACCCTCAAGGAAGCAACTTCGAGGGGTGGACGCTGCTCACGGCAATGGCAACGCTGACCCAGCGAGCAGAGATAGGTTGTCTGGTCACTTGCAATAGTTATCGCCATGCGACCTTGCTTGCGGATATGGCCAAGACTGTCGATCACATCAGCAACGGTCGGCTCATTCTGGGTATTGGTGCCGGGTGGTTTGAGCGCGATTATCAAGAGTATGGCTATGAGTTTGGGACTGCTGGCAGCCGCCTGGCCTCACTGGAGAAGGGGCTGGAAATGATCAAACACCACTGGGAAGTCTGTGCTCCCAGGCCAATTCGCAATCCCATCCCGATTTTGCTTGGCGGGGGCGGTGAGAAGGTCACATTACGTCTGGTCGCACAATATGCGAATATCTCAAATACCTTTGGTGACCCACCCACCGTCGCCCATAAAATGCAGGTTCTAGACACTTGGTGTACCAAAGTTGGTCGGAATCCAAATGAGATTGAACGTTCTATTTCTTTACCAAGAAGGGTGAGTCTCTCCCAGCTTGAGGCTTACGTGCAAGTGGGGGCAACACATATCCTTGTAGAAGTCGATCCACCTTGGAACTTTGATTTTGTGCGAACGGTGTTGAGATGGCGGAATGAAAGAAGCTCGTAAGAAGTTAGTTCTGTCGGTAGTGGCTCATTTGAGTAGGATAGCCCGGTCGAGATTGTAGCGATGAAGAAAGAGCAGGAGACTCGCCTCGTGCATCACCACTGACTTGGAAAACGACAACGTCAGGCGCACAAAACGGGCGAGGCGTTGGCGCTGGGCTGAGGCGAGACTTCCCTCCACCTTCCCCAAACAAGATCAGATATCTCCTGGTTCTTGCTGATCATGTCTGCCTGTCACGCTGGTCTTCTTGCAGGTAATCCGACTCCCGTCGGTTCCTGTCAGATTATTTATTCATCTTTCTAGTATTATTTGAACTTTGGCGCTTTCACCTTGCCGTCTCCTGTCTGCGCTGGCTCTCGTGTCTCTGCCTGCTCACGCACTCGCTTCCGTGAGACCTTGCTGATGCCTCCTCTGCCACTGAACTGAGCACGAATGGGCCTTCCGTTTGTCCTTTTCTCTCATCATCCTCGAACAGAGGGGCCACGGAGCCAGCACAGGCAGTGATCGACCAAGCGCCTGAGAGGGGAAAAGCGCAGCGGTTTCTAACACGAGCATGATATCCTGCGCAAGGCCGGGGCTTGGACTGCCATCTGTCTTCCTCAAGCATGCAGAAGGGGCCTGTACCAAGAGCCAGGAAAGGAAACCGCCAGGAAGTTGAACGCCAACGGCTTGAGTCATCTAGGTCTGAGAGTCACCCATCTCGCGTGGGCGAAACACTTCTCTGTTGACACACTCGGATACCAAGTGGTGAGGGAAACAGATGCAGCGGTGTTCATCAACGTGTCTGGAATCCTCGTCGCCCTGTATGAGACCGCTTCGTCCTCTTCAAGCGATGATCACTTCGATCCGTTTCGAGTGGGTCTGGATCATCTCGCTCTCGCTGTAGAAAACCTGAGCATCCTAGAAGACCTGAAGCGGAATTGAGACGCGGCAGGGGTACTCAACCATGGGGTTGTGGATCAATAGGGAAACGTCCTCGACATGCTGGTTCAGAGCGACGGAACAACAAAGCGGCGAAACGCTTCTTTCCTAAGCTCCTCAAAGGGCTCCAATACGTCCCCCGCGTGATCATCACCGATACATTGAAGAGGTATGCAGCGGCGAAACGCGAGATCCTGCCAGGAGTGCAGCATCAACAGCACACAGGGCTAAACAACCGGGCGGAAAACTCGCACCAACCCACGCGACTGCGTGAAAAGAAGATGCGGCGGTTCAAATCAGCCAAACACGCGCAACGCTTTCTTTCTGCTGATCGCGCCCCATCGCTGGACAGTTCCAACCACGAAGACATCGTCTGCGTGCCAGGAAGTACCGTGCCATTTTGCAGGGCCGATTCCAGCAATGGAATGAGGTGACTGGAAGCAAGCAGGTCGCATAACCACACAGACCTCCCCACTTCTCGTTACCCTTCCATGTCTTTTCTCTTTATAACTCATCAGTATTCTTCGTTTTTACGAATAAGTTGACAATACCTGTTAGACTAAGGGAAGGAATGCTTCCGCATTGGTCTTGTGTATGAAACGCATTCCGGGAATGACCGTAGAAAAGGCAGGCAAGGGGAGATGGAATTTGGCGTCCACTTACCAACGATGACCTTTGGAGAGCACCCCTTCTCTCTCGCAGAGCTGGTGAGTACTGCTGAGACGGCAGAACGCCTGGGCTTCACGAACCTGTGCGCCAACGACCATCTCATCTACTCGCGTCCCTGGCTGGATAGTCTCATCGCACTGGCATCCACCCTCACCTGTACCCACCGGATCACCTTGATGACGACCGCTGCCCTTCCGGTGGTGCGGGGTCCCGCTCCCTTGGCCAAGGCACTGGCCGCACTCGATCTCTTATCGGGGGGACGCCTCGTCGTCGGCGTCAGTCCTGGGTCAACTGCTCGCGACTATGCCCTGGCGGGGATCGCCTTTGAAGAGCGGTGGAAGCGATTTGACGAGGCGGTCCAGATGCTGCGTTGTCTGCTGTGTCCAGATGCGCCGCCCTTCAGCGGCCACTTCTATGCCTGGGAGAGCACTCGGCTCGAACCCTTTCCGGTTCAGCAGTCGGGGCCGCCGATCTGGATTGGCAGTTGGGGTTCGGATGCTGGGCTTCGACGGGTGGCTCGCCTGGGAGATGGATGGCTTGGTTCCGCCTTTCATATTACCCCGGAGGCTTTCGCAAATGGACTGGCACGGCTGCATGTGTTTCTCGAGCAGGTCGGGAAGGAACCGGAGGCCTTTCCCCACGCCCTGGGGACGATGTTCCTCTACCTGACCGATGACCAAAGGAGAGCCGAAGAAGTGCTCGGTGGGCTCCTGAGTCCGACTATGGGTCGTCCCGCAGAGTTCGTGCGGGAGCGCGTGCTCGTCGGATCAGCACACCAGTGCGTCGACAAACTGGCCAAACTTCAGGCGGTAGGCGTGCGCAAGGTCTTCCTGTGGCCGGTGGCCGACAACGCTGAGCAGTTGGCGAAGTTCCACGACGAGGTGCTTCCTCAGCTCCCGCAGTAGCACTCCCGTCGGCTGTCTCAGCGCCTTACTCTACCATACTCCTGGTCACAGGAAGGGATATTGCAAGAACTCCTGACGGCACGGTTATCAAAGGATGAGGGAGAAAGCGAAAGCTGCCCTGGAATGGGGGGGATAGAGGTTGCCTCGCAAGAGAAGATGACCCCACGTCGGGACTTGACAATCCCTGCTACACATCTGGTATAGTTAGGATGCGCTACTATATACTCTAGTCAGCACGGCACTGCACGATCAAGGAAAGGCAGAGGAAGCATGCAGCGATCACTTCGCGCCACACAGCGACTCTACCTGGTCATGCTCTCCATGTCCTCACATCCAAGTCACCCAGTTGACACCCCGGCCCAGAGGGTCATTGTGCCCATTGGCAGGCGAGAGTTTCCCATTGCTCACCAGTGACGGGTAACTTTCCCTCACTTTCGCACATCGTGGGCACCTGGCATTAATCCGACCCCACGGTCTTCTTGCTGGGCTTTTTTTACCTCCATGTATTGTTTTCTCATGCACCCATTGCAGAACAAAGAGGAGAACCGTATGCAAACGACTTTCAGTACCTCATCTCGTCGTGATCTAGGCGAGGGTCTCGTGCTCCGCTGGTCCACAGCCGAAGATGCAGAGCGCATCGCTACACTGCTCAGTATGGCTTTTCGTGAGAAAGCCGAGGAGCCACCGAACACCAACGTGATGAGGGTCATTCGCGGCCTGATGAATGGCGACCATCCCCTGATGGGCCCGCATGATTTCGGCTTGATCGAGGATACAAGCAAGGAAGGGAACCCGGTGGTGGCCTGCACCAGCCTGTGGAAACACACCTGGACCTACGAAGGTATTCCCTTCAGCGTTGGTCGTCCCGAAATGGTTGCCACCGACTCAGCGTATCGCCATCGCGGATTCATTCGCGCTCTTTTCGAGATGGTCCATGAGCGTAGTGAGGCCGAAGGGGATCTTGTCCAAGCCATCACCGGCATCGCCTACTTCTATCGCCAGTTCGGCTATGAATATGCCCTCGAACTGGAAGATAGACGCACGACTCTCGTTTCGCTGATCCCCAAAGCGAAGGAGGGGGAGTCTGAGCCCTTCACACTCTGTGAGGCCACCGTTGAGGATATCCCGGAAATTGTGGCCCTCTACAACCGACGTCGAGGCAGTAGTATGGTCTCAGAAAGCATCACTCGCAAAGAGTGGCTCTACGAGATCGAAACCTGGAAAGCACACCCCGACCTGGGACATTTTATGAAGATCCTGATGATCGTTGATGTCGCAGGGCAGACAGTCGGCTTCGTCGCACCACTAGCCAAGCGTTGGGGAAAGAATCTGGGCGTCATGCTGCTGGAGTTCGCCCAGGGCGTGAATATACAAGCAGCTCTGCCATCTGTTTTGCGCGCGCTTCACACCTACGGTCTCAACGTAGAACTGGCCCGGCCCGACACTCCTCCCTTCAGTGAAATCGGCTTCTACCTGGGAACCACCCACCCCGTGCACGAGGTGCTGGGCGATGAGTTGGATCGCGCCAAGGAGCCTCCCTACGCCTGGTATGTCCGTGTGAAGGATCTCCCGGCGTTCCTCATCCACATCGCTGCCGCGCTGGAAAAACGGCTGGCGGCTTCTCCTGTCGCTGGCTACACAGGCGAAATCAAGCTGGATTTCTATCGAGGCGGTCTGCGCATGGTCTTCGAGCAGGGACGGCTGACAGCAGCGGAAAACTGGCGCACACAGGATTTCGAGGAGCATGTCAGCGGGGGCTATCCCCCGCTGGTCTTCCTGCAATTGCTCTTCGGCCATCGCAGCGTCGAAGAACTGCGTCATGCCATGCCCGATGCATGGGTAAGCAGTGAGGCCAAGCCGGTGCTCAAGGCACTGTTCCCCACGAGACCATCATTTGTGTTTGGATGGTAATGAGACTCGTGAGAGACACACGGCTGGGGTTGGTCGGTGACCAACCCCAGCCGTGTGTGAACGGGTTGTAATGGCTCGTGCTGGCTACTTGGCACATCCGTTGGTAAAAGAGCCGTTTACAGGAGTACGAATTTCGGTAGTGGCTTATGTGAGAAGGATAGCCTTGTCTAAACTATAGCGATGAAGAAAGAGGAGCAGGCAAGCCTCGTGCATGAGCTCGGACTTGGAAAACGACGCCGTCATGCGCACAAAACGGGTCAGACGCTGCCGCAGGGTGTTATGTCACCGCTCGACGTGGGTGGTTTCTCCGGTTTCTTTTCCCACAGCTGTATGCTGCTCATGTGGGATCACCGCCTTGTAAGCCGCCCAAAAGTCTGTGAAGCAATGCCCTTCTGTGCCGCTGACCTCGCCCACCCCGGGAAAAATGGGTAGTGCCAATGGGTAGAACTACACATGTGCTTTGGCTTCCCACTAGATAGACTAAGAGCAGTG